>Ga0310690_10010172_pt1 | contig 11720 bp, 7 predicted proteins | sample AusTroGonzalo_MG_2_FD_207661 | JGI IMG/M metagenome (GOLD analysis project Ga0310690, IMG submission 207661) | Bovine rumen microbial communities from tropical cattle in Woodstock, Queensland, Australia - Gonzalo_04 (v2) (version 2) | ecosystem: Host-associated > Mammals > Digestive system >...
GGATGTATCCTTAGTAGCATTAAAACATGGCTTCTGTGCAGGAAAGATTTTCTCAACTTCATAATCTATCCAGTTTTCATCAGTAACCACACAAGAAAGTGTTTTTCCTATAGGCAAACCTATCATTTGAGTTATAATTGGAAGAGCTGGCTTTCCTATGTCTAATAGTGTTTGAGAGTCATCTAATGAAAGTCTGCAAAAAACCGTATTATTTTTTTCAATGTGTTCACTATTAATAGCATTTATTTTAACCTTTATTACGTAATTGTCTTCGTTAGATTCAAGTATGTCGATCGATACGCAAGATTTTGGCGATCTTTCACCTATTGGTACTGTCTTTGTATTGCTAGCAAAAATATTTTCTATTCCAAGCGCAAAAGCAATACAGACAGTAATTATTGAATATATAATATGCTTCATTATCTGTATTTTTAATGTTTCAAGAATTATAATGTAATCATAATATATAAATATTATTTGTGAGTATAGCTTAATCGAAGATGAGTCAAATGAAATTTATATCATAAAAGGCGCAAATAATCTATTGAGATTTCTTAATTCTCATTTACACTCCCAATATCAAGTCACTTCGATAAAATCATTCGCTTGGTGTCAATCTCCTGTCCGTTCACGACGAGGGAGTACAGGTAGATGCCTGCTGAGAGTTCGTAGCCGTTGATGGTGACGGAGTCCATCGAGGAGTCAATGGCTATCTGCTTCTGCATCTTGCCATTCATGTCGAAGATGTAGATATAGGCATTCTTTGTGTCATCAGGCAAGGTGAAGCGTATCTGTGTCTGAGAGCTAAAGGGATTGGGGGTGTTCTGATAAAGCACAGATTTCTCAAGATGTGCGTCCGTTGCTAATACACCTGTTGTTTCTTCTCCTGCATAAGTTGCTCTGCGAGCAGTAGTATCCTTACCCTTCAATTCGTCAAGTTCTGCTTTCAATTCCTGAATAGAGCGGATAAGGACAGGGACAAGCTCCACATAATTGATGCCGAGATAGCCGCCTTGGTCCTTGACTACCAGATTGGGATAAATCTCCTGCAGTTCCTGGGCTATAAGGCCGAAATGTAGATTCTTCTCTGCCTCTATCTTGTCGGTATAGTTATATCTTACGGCATTCATCGCCATGACATTGTCAAGTGCGGTCATCCCCTTGCTGACACTCTCCAATGGAGCAATGTTTTCTTTAAGGGCGATATCTGAGGATGAGACAACGGATGTCGCCGTAAGAGTTCCGTATATGGATACTGGTCCGGAGAAAAGACCAGCGTAAGAACCGTAAACTGGTGGAGCATACGAGTTGCCACATATTCCATAGATGGCAGCGCCTTTGCTGTTGTCTATTTTTCCCCAAACACCAAAGTTATCATTAGTTCCCGGACAACCGCCAGCCCGACCATATACTCCTACATTAGATGTGCTGGAAGAAACTGATTCCGTAGCATCGCCATAAATAGCTATTCGGCTACCTAATACGCTGGTATTTCCCCTCAACGTTGATACGAAGTTGCAATGCTTATAAAATGTATTATTGTTGGGCGTACCTATCGCTACTTTGTTCTTAAGAGAAGATACGCCACCTGGCATATACACGCCACCAAGACTGTCTACCGACAACTGAGCATTCGCAATAGAAACCATACCAAACAGGCAGGTCATGGTTAATAGAATTCTTGCTTTCATTATTACTTATTTTTAGGTTTATGTTATTTAATTATTGAATTGATGTCGCAAATATATAAAATTAGGTGATTGCCAACAAGAAATACACAAAAGAAATGTAAATATTTATAATTAATTAACAAACGAAGTTTCAGCACAGAACACACAAAAATTAATATATAGTCTGCGACGGGGATGAGTGATCATTAGGGTTCACTTCTGTTTTTGAATGAATTCGTGGAATTCACTTCATTCCCCCTGTGCTCATTGCCTCCTTGTTGTTTATTATTGATGCCGCATCAATATACATAACTTTTTCATATGAAGCAAAAATTTGCGAAAAATAAATAAATAAATAAATACAAAGAGAGGATGCGCAAGGGCGTATCCTCTCTTCAATGGTATGACGAGGTTCACTTAGAACTTCTTCGTGGTCAGGAACGACGAGGTGCGGGTTGGACTATACATCTCCCACAGCGATGCAACGGTCCAGCCGGGAGCGAAGATGTCGTTATAAAAACCCTTACCATTGCGACCGTAGTCCCAGTTGGTGTGCTGAACAACCTCGGGGTTGAAGCCTGGCACGCCAATGCCGCAGAGGCGCTCCTTGGTGGGCAGCAATTGGTTGAGCGAAGAGTAGATGAGGTTGTAGGCCTGCGTGAAACGCTGCTCACGGAGTTCCTCACCCAGCCACTTCACGATGTGAGGCAGCTCGAAGACAAACACGTCGATGTGGTTGTTCTCCACAGACACGTTACCCCAGCCACGGCTCTTGAAGCCCAGGTCGCCCAGCATCTGTCCCTTGGCGAAAGGTACATCCCAGAGGTAGTACCATGAGAGGGCGAAGTAGGTAGCCTTCTGACAGAGGTCGATGTAGTGCTGACGCTCCTTCTTCTTGGTAACCATAGCCATGTAGTAGGTAGCGGTGACAGCGCTGATGGCAGCCTCCTTATCCTCACAGTTGGCATCGAGGGTAGAAGAGAAATAGTCGCTCTTAGAGATGATGTTCTTCTCCAGATAGTCAACAGTACGCTTGGCAGCAGCCAGATAGCGCTTGTCGCCAAAGTACTTATAGCCCATGACGAGTGTAGAGGTTGCACTGGGGGTAGAACCGCCAGAAGCATCTACGTCGCTGTGGTCATCACGATACTTGCGGGGGAAGCTACCATCGGCCTTCTGAAGCTGAAGCATCTGGTTGAGCAGCGTGCGCATCTTCACCTCCCAGTCCTTATGCTGGCGGCCCTGTTTCTTCTCATAAGCCAGGTAGTGCAGCACGGCATAGACAGCCTCTGACTGCTGACGGATGCTGTGGATGCAATCCTTGTCGGCAGGAATGCCACGAGCAATGTGGAAGTCCTCCTTGAAATAGCCACGAGCGGTGAAGCCATGCTCCAGCCAACTATTGAAGATCTCCTGTCCCATGCGTACGAACTCGGCATTACCCTTCTGTTCGCCATACTCCAAGGCATTGAAGCCATTGAGCAACACGCGACCGCAGAAGCCCAGCTGCACATGGTCCACAGGAACACAGTCATCGCAACGCAGACCATGACCAGAATGATACTTCAAGACATACTTATCTACATAGCCCTTGGCAAAATAGTTAGACAGCTGTGCTTTCATCTCATCAGCGGTGTAGAGCGGCTGGATGGGCTGAGGATTGATCTCGTCCATGCAGAAGTTCCAAGTATCAGCCACAAACTGTCCGTAGTCCTGAGCCTTGCCCTCGGTGATGATCCAAGAGACACTCTGCTTCTCGCCCTTCTCCAAACAAGCGAAAGCCTGGATGGGAGCCGTGAGGGTGAGCTTACGGATGTAGCGCTTAGGCGTCTCGATGTAGGGATAGCCGAAGGTCAGGCTGGCACGATTGTTGGCATTGTCGAAGCCCAGGTAGCCCAGCGAGGTCTTGCCACTGACAATCACCTCACCTTCCTGATGGGTGGTGAGTGCCTCGGCAGGAGCATCAATCTGGCGCAGAACGGTGAGCGAACGGCCACTCTTGGCATCATAGACACCAGTGAGGGGTGATGACAAACGGTCTTCACGCACATTCCAGCTCTTAGAAGTGTGGAACGAAGGAGCCTCCTTAGGCGAACGCAGGTTCTTGTGATACCAGAAACCTGGCAGGTAGAAGTCGCAATCATCGGTCACGAACTCCGTGGGGAGCGTAGCACCAAAGTTAAAGTACACACGTTCCTTGGCCTGGAAGGTGATGGTGAGCAACTGGCTATCGCCGTTATTCTTCACATTCTTGCTAATGGTCAAGGGTAACTCCTTGGCGGCCTTCAACTGTCCCTGCTGCTCAGAGAGCTGATAAGTGACAGCATCGTTGCCTGGCTGTTTAATACTAATGTTAAAACGCTGTGCTGCGGCCTGCATTGCAAAAGCAGCAGCTAATGAGAGAAAAGCAAATCTGTAGTTCATAAATTGGTTAATTTATATATAATCATTTATTTGATTTCAACGATCTTGCCTTCGAGCAGCTCCACGCAGTTCTTGGTATTGGTAGAGCCAGTATAATAGCTGTGGGTATAGAGCAACCAGATGGTGTCGCTGTCCTTCTGGAACAGTGAGCCATAGTAGGCGCCCTCGCCAGTAGGCAGGCTGGAGAATGGAATAGAGCGATAGCCAAAGTTGTGACCGGTATTGTCGCCTATGCATATCTGCAGGCGGTTGGTCTGCCACACATCACCCTTCTGATCCAGATGGCCCATGACAACGACCTCGCCCGTCTCCAGTTGAAGGGCATAGGGAGCACATCCACCACGGATGGTCTCAACCCACCAACGGTGGTCGTCGGCTGTCTCATCCCAGTCGGCACTGTCCCACTCGCCGTTGAGTGCACGCCAAGAGATAGACGGATTCTTGTCGCTATTAATACTTTCGTAGCTGAACAGGATACCCTTATTGCCTTGCAGAACGACCTGCACAGGCATACCATCGCGCTTACCGGGGTTGTAGCTGGCACGCTTTTGAGCTGTCCAAGTCTCACCATTGTCGGTACTACGAGCGCAGACAATCTCCTGGAAAAGATTGCTTTGTACGCCCCACCACTCTTTCTCGCTCGACACGAGCAGTTCCAGTTCGCCATCAGGCAACTGCACAATCTGTGGTTCCCAGCAACGGCCACGCAGCACGGTGATAGGATCGCCCCAGGTCTGGCCACCATCCTTAGAAATCATCACGAACACCTGACAGTTCTCGTTAGTTTCGGGATTGGCGTTAGACGACCATGTCATCAGAATCCAACCATTCTGAAGCTTCACCATATCGGCATTGGTGAAACGATACCAGCCGTTTGAGAGCCAGGACTTGGTCTTGTCGAGAATCTTCTCGGGGTCAGTCCATGTCTTACCATTATCGGTAGAACGGCAAATATAGATATTCTGCCAGTGGTCGGTAGAGCCAGTGCTGCCATCGCCACCATGATAGGTCAGGATGAGCGTATCCTTGCTGACACGCAGCACACGGGGATACTCAGCCTGGATGTATGAAGGATTGAGCTGAATGGCTGTAGTCCGGTTGTTCCACTGGATGCGGTGAGATACCGGTTTCACGGTCTCATCTACCTCATAGGTACTATAGTCTGTCATGGTGCGAACAGTCTTCTCGATGACCTGCTCATCACCATCAAGGTCGGCAGTGACACGCAGATAATAGGTAGTACCAGGCTTCAAGCTTCTAAGAAGAACAGACTGATACTTATGTGTATCTGCATCAACAGTCAAGATATTGGCACTGCTCATATTGTCTTTATCAGTACCATACTGGAAAGTCATGGAAGGCTTGGCACCCATATAGCCAGAGATATTGAAACGTGCCTGAAGCAGGTTCTTCGTGATGGTCCAATCCTCAGAGTTCCACTCCAGTCCAGCCAGTGTGTTTACCAGTTTACCAGGGCCATAAACGAACGAGCCGTCAGTGGTCTTGATATAAAAACGGATACTATAAGTTTTGTTGGGTAACAGGCCTGGACAGGTAGCCTCGAACGATTCGCCGGGCAGCTGCGTACCCACAGCGACATGCTGCATGCTGCGATAAGCACGGTTTACACCACTATAATTATAGCAGAAGCCATACTCAGCAACGGCAGAAGGGTCGATGGTACAACCTGTAATCTCGAAGGTGGCCTCATTGCTCAAAGCCTGCGACAGTGTGGCATTGAAACTGAAGACCTTGATGATATGGGTCTCGGTAAGCGGTGCGCAAGCCTCATCGCCATTGACGACAACGCGCAGATAGGTATCGGACGTAGGTGTTACCTCATACTCACGACTGGTGGCACCACTGATATTGGTCCAAGTCTGACCCTGGTCCATAGATCTCTGCCACTGAATAGTGCCATAGTTATCAGTGTTCCAACTCAAGCTAAGAGTTGCCTTCATACCGCTCTTGGCATAGCTGGTCACGGTGCGTTGAGCCTGAATGCCCATACTGAAGAGCAGAGCAAAGAAAAACGAGAGAATCGATTTATATGTCATAGTCGTGATTTACTTGTTAACAGTGATTTTCTGGATGGTCTCTGTTCCATCGGCATAGATGCGACAAAGCACATAAGTGCCATCCTGGAGTCCATCAGTATAAGTTGTAACAGAACGGGTGTTCTTAATGAGGCGTCCTTTCAAGTCAAAAAGCTTGATTTGCTGTACATCCTGAATATTGTTCGGAGCGATACCGGCCGGATCGGTAGCAGTAATCAAAACACTTACCTGACAGCCGTGACCATCAGTCACTTTCAGGTAGTAATTGCCGAAGTGTGTTATCCCGTAAGTCTTCTCGGTACCCATCTGATTTCCGGCAGCATCGGTCCAGAGGTATGTATAGGTGCCGTCGCCACCTTCCACGCTCACGTCGCTACCCACAGTAACAGGACCTTGAGAGACATCGACAGTAACGGTCTCTGCAATGGCCTTCAATGGTGGATACTGATCAACCTTGACGGGGATGACAGTCTGAGCCGCTGCTGATGCAACGCCCAAAACCATCATGGTGATGACTGACAACAAATATTTCTTCATTTTAGTTTGGTTTTTATTTTAAAAGTTCAGGGAGTTAAAGGGGACAAGCCCCTTTAACTTCCTGTATAGATTTCATGAATTACTTAATGACCTTGCGAACCTCGCCATTGGTCATCTTAACGATGTTGATACCCTTCTGCTGAGCAGCAATGCGCTTACCATCAACGGTGAAGATGTTAGCCACAGCTGTTTTCTCGGTCATGTTGTTGATACCGCTCAACTCCTTGGTTACAGTGAATGTACCAGTTGCGAAGGTAGAACCCTGCAGGTCGGCAGCGATGGTCTGAACACCCCATGTGTACTCACCAGCAGGAATGTTGTTCAGAGCCAGAGTTGTGTTCATGAAGGCATTACCCTCGCGGAGCACCTTACGGACACCGTCCTTGTCACCACCAATGAATGAGGTAGCGCCATTGTAGATCTTGCCACTGGCGTCCTTGATGAAGTACTCATAAGTAACGTTCTTCTGAGCAGTAGCAGCAGGAGTCCAAGACAGTGTTACAGCATTGTCGTTAACCTCTGCCTGGGGAGCAGTAGGAGCAGCAGGACGAGCAGCCTTGTCCCAAGGATTCTTGGTGAAGACCATTGAACGACCACCAGGGAAACCAGCGTCGCCACCAGGGAAGTAAGAAGCATCGCCATGATAGCCAGTGAAGGTGTAGTTCAGAGCGCCCTCAACACCATAGTCAAGGAAGAAGATACCCTGCTCAGAAGCGCCAGGAATGCGCTGGTAAGAGGTCAGGCCATTAGCATCACCAGGAAGGAACCAACCAGCCTGTGTATTATTAGAACCATCAAGCATCTGCTCACACCATCCCAGGAGGAACAGGTCATAGAGACCATCACCATTATAGTCAATAGCACGAACACCAGTATTGGTAGAGTTCAGAGGACGAACGTCCTTACCACGAGCTACAAAGTTGCTATTGTCAGTATAAGACACTTCGCCAGCGGTAATCTTACCAATGAGCAACTGGGGGAAATAAGCCCAACCATTAACAGCATCGTCGGGAGACTCACCAGTTACGAAAAGGTCGGGAGTACCATCGTTGTTGAAGTCAGCAACAGCGAAGTTACCATTACCATAGTGATGAGAAATACCATTAGCCAGCTCCATGTCATAGAAACCAACCTCACCATCCTCGGTCATGTTCATATAAACAGCAAAGGTACGGCTTACCTTCTTTCCACCAGAAGTCTGAGGATGGAAGGCATCATCACTAGCATACTCACCTTCACCGACCAACTTTCTGTTGTCAATATTACCCTGTACCATGAAGTCAGCCAGACCATCGTTGTTCAGGTCGTAAGCCTTCACAGTACAAAGAGCGAACTCGTAGTCGCCATCGCCATTACCAACAACACCGGTCTCAAGAACATTCTGGAAAGAGCCGTTGCCCTTGTTGATGAGCACACCTACATTAGCCTGACGGTTGTCATTAACGGCACTCCAGCCGATGGTTACCACGTCGGGCAGACCATCGCCATTGAAGTCAGCCACATCAACAGAACGAGGATACCACTCTACTTCATTACCATCGATGTCGAGCACCTTGAAGTTAGGATCCTTGCTAATGTTACCCTGACCATCATTCAGATATACACCAGGGAAGTCATAACCCTCACCAGCGATAAACACATCAACATTGCCATCGCCATTGAAATCGGCAGGAATCAATGTGCAACGAATACCGAACAGCATGTCCTTACGGTTCTCAGTCTCTCCTACTGCCAACTCTAGCTTATCATAAGCAGTGCCATTCCATGTCAGCTTCCAAGCTTTGCGGTCAGCTTCGTACTCATTACCGTCACCATCCAACAGGATAGTCTTTCCTGCGGCCTCCCAGTTAGGCTGGCCAGAGAAAATGACTTCCTTGATACCGTCGTTGTTGAGGTCGATTTCTACACCACCGGCATAGTCGTTTGCCAACTGCTCATCAACACTGCTGATGGTAATCTGCTTCTGGGCATTTACACTCAGTGCCAAACTGGCCGCAGCCATCAAAGTAAATAATTTCTTCATAATGTTTATTGTTTAAGTTAGTATTTGAGATAGGGAGTGCAGACACTCAGGCCTGCGCCCCGTCTCTCGTGATTAATATTGTTATTCGTAACGTGGAGTTGCCCATCCCTTCTCTGCCGTAACAGCATTCTTGAACCAACCATCAGTATCATACTCGATAGGGGTAATAAACATAGGACGGCGAGCATAGCCACTACTCATCTGGTCCTTGCCAGCCTCTGTAGCATTATAGGCAAGATAAAGGTGACTCTCTGCCGAGTTGTTGAAGCCACGCATGGGGTTCTCCGGATTGATGTAACCATCGCCTGCCTTCACTAGCAGTTCTCCTGTTGAACCATTGACAAGGTCGTTACCGCTCTTATCCAAGAAAGGACCTGTAGCAGCACTTGCCTTAGCATAGCGGATTTCCTTCACGCCACCTACATTTACTGTTCCTGCCAGATAGAAGGTATTGGCATCCTTGCGAAGGATAGCGATGTCACTGAACTGAGCATCTGTCACCTTCACACGGGCACCATTCAGAGACGCACCAGAGGTCTTGTTCAGCTTGACAGGCTGGAGGTAAGAACCATCATCTGCTGTGTAGCAGAGGTAATACTTTGTGCCTACTACAAAGAAATAAGGATCGCTAATCTTCTGAGAGCTGATGTCTGCAGCTGTGATAAACTCACCACGGTCGGTATAGGGACCCTGAGCAGTGGTTGCCGTGGCAACACCGATAGAGTTAGCACCTTCCAAAGTATAGAACATCCAATAGGTAGCACCAGTAATGGCACGGGCATAGTCGATGGACAGTGAGTTCACACGACCATCATTCCATGCGGGAAGTGCTGTCGCGTCGAAGGCATCGTTGGCAACAGTCCAGTTCATCAAGTTGGTAGTGGACAAGGTGGGACAATAGTTAGTAACACCCTTTGCCCACTGCGTTGTGGTAGAAACAGCTACAAACGAGCTGGCACCCTTCACCACTGTTCCAGCCTCAAGTGAGGGCTCTATCACGGGATTATGGAAACTGGTGTTGTCAGGATTCTGACTACCATTCCAAATCACAGAGTCCACGCCATCGCCGCCCATGTCGGTGCAACTGGTCATGCCGGCAGGAACGAGGGCTCCCACACAGAGCATGGCAAATATGATTTTTACTATATCTTTCATAATCATAGTCTATTAACAGTTATCAATTAATATCCGGGATTCTGAGTCAGACCTTCCCAGTTGTTGATCTCATGATTGGGGATGCACCACAGGTGGCTGATACCCAAGCGATAGGTCTGGAAGTCGGCATCGCGCTCAGCAAGCTTATTGATCTTCTCCTGATCGTGGATGTCACCCCAGCGGTCGAGGTCAAACCAGCGCGTGCACTCACCGCAAAGCTCTACCAAGCGCTCGTGCTTAATCTGGTCGAGTAGTGCATCATAGGTGTTATAGTTAGCGGCTGGCAGATCGGCCATGTTAACACGACGACGCACCTTATTAATATATTCCACAGCAACAGAACGGTCTTCATTCAGTTCATTGAGCACTTCAGCATACATCAGATAAACATCGGCCAAGCGCAGGATGCGGATGTTAACACCGGTCACATAACCCTCGCCAGTAGCAGAAGGATCATTCTCCACGCTGGTGTACTTCTTCCAGTAGCAAGACTTGGCAAAAGGTTCGATAGCATCCCACTCGTCCCAGGTCTTACCATAATAGAGAGCTGTCACTGTCTGTGGCTCAGAGGTGTCCTTATAGAACAAAGTGTGGAACTTACGCATATCGACATTACCATTCTTGTCGCGCTCCTTGTTGAACTCGTCGAGAAGCCAAGCACGAGCAGAACCGTCATCCCAAGAAAGACCAGAGGCAGAACCGGCATAGAGTCCGAGGAACTTAGGACGCTGGTTACCCACTTCCTTACCATTGATGGTACCTTCCTTGAAGTTGATCTCGAAGAGAGACTCCTGATTGTTCTCATTAGCCTCGGTGAAGTTGTCGAGCCAGTTGGGAACCAGATCATAGATACCCAGTGCGAAGATATCCTCGATATTCTTCTTGGCAGCCTGCCAGTAAGCCTTAGCGGCAGCTGCATCCTGATTCTCAGTATCCCAAGGACGATGACACTTGATACCTGCCAACTGCATGTTCATGCGAGCCATCATACCCAAAGCGCCACCCTTGGTAGCACGACCAGCCTCAGCAGCAGGCCATGTAGTGGGCAGCAGGTCAGCAGCCTTAGTAAAGTCATCAAGAGCCTGTTTGTAGAGCTCTTCCTGACTGCCGATAGGTCCGTTGCCCACAGAACTGGTCTGGATAGGACCGGCACCATAGATACCTGCGATAGACCAGAAGGCAACGCCACGGATGAAGTAGCCCTGTCCCAGAATCTTGTCGGCCTCGGCCTTTTCGAAGAGGCTATAGCCATGGTCGTTCATATTGTCGATGACCTGGTTCACATAGTACAGACTATTATACATAGCCTGCCAGGGGAGGTTCAGGCCTTCGTTAGACTCATAGTTGTAAGAACGCATATCGAAATTGGCATCACCAATAAACTCAGGGTTAGGACTGTTACTCCAGCCTTCATCTCCGCGAAGTACGGTGAGTACCTGGAACCAACGGCTGAAATAGCCGGGGCGGCGCCATGTGGAATAAGCAGCTGTCAGTCCTTCGTTGAACTGTTCGCTGGTCTGCCAGAAAGTATCTGCGGTTTCCAAGTTGGGGTCGCTCAGCGAGAGCCAATCATCGCTACAAGCAGTCATTCCAGTGAGCAGCGATGCCGCAATCATTGTATTTGCTATAATCTTTTTCATGTTGTTGCTCCTTTCTTAATTAGAATGTTACTTGTAATCCGAAATTCACCTGACGGGTAGAAGGATACTGTCCACTGTCGATGCCCTGAGAATAGACATCATTGCAGATAATATCAGGATCGTAACCCTTATACTTGGTAAAAGTCAAGAGGTTGGTACCGCTGATATAAGCGCGTACCTTGCGGATGAAAGCTTTCTGAGTGAGCGATGCTGG
>Ga0310690_10010174_pt1 | contig 11720 bp, 9 predicted proteins | sample AusTroGonzalo_MG_2_FD_207661 | JGI IMG/M metagenome (GOLD analysis project Ga0310690, IMG submission 207661) | Bovine rumen microbial communities from tropical cattle in Woodstock, Queensland, Australia - Gonzalo_04 (v2) (version 2) | ecosystem: Host-associated > Mammals > Digestive system >...
AGCATCTCCGAAGACCCAGACGTTGTCGTAACCCTTGACGCTTCCGTCGGGGTTGTTTCCGTAGCTGACGAACGAGTATCCGGGATAGACCTCCTCAAGCACGAGAGTGGAGAGCTGGTCGAGTTCGCTTATGCGGTAGATCTGTGCCGACGATGTGACCACACCTCCTTTCACCAGGGGCTCACCGATCTTGATTCCGTAGAACTGGGGCTGCCACATGGCGTAGAGGACGACGTCCCTGTCGGATGTAACGACCGACTCCTGTGTGTACGAGATTCCGGTTCCGTCGCTCTTGGTGTTCCATGAAACGAACACGAATCCCTCGGGACCTTCGAACTTGTTCTCAGGACACGGGGTGGAGCCCTTGACCTTCATCGGAGCCATCGTTCCGGTACCGCCATTGGCGTTGAAGGTGATCTGGAAAGATGTATCCTTCTCGGCTGTCTGGACCGGCTGGGTCGTGACGGCTGTTCCGCTCTCCTTTGTGGCCTTGTTGCAGGAGACGGATACGAACAGTACCAGAAGTACTGCAAACAGTATTAGCGAAGCTTTTTTCATACAAACTCCTTAACAGCCCCGGGCCGTCCGTGACGCCGGGACCGGCAAAATCCATCGGATGTCCCCTAAATGATAGGACACACCAAGTCTAAATTACCACCTTAGGCTGTTATTGTAAATATATTATACGAGAAAAGAGCCCATCAGTCCGCATCCGGACGCTGGCGTCTGACGAGGTCTGCGAAGAAGCCACCGGAGGCCACAAGCTCGTCGTAAGTACCGTCCTCGATGATTTTCCCGCCATCCAGGACGATGATCCTGTTGCAATTTTTGATGGTCGAAAGACGGTGTGCTATCACGATTCTCGTGCATTTGAGGCTATCCAGGGCATCGGAGACCTGTTTCTGGGTCTTGTTGTCCAGGGCGCTGGTGGCCTCGTCGAACATCAGGATCCTGGGATTGTGGGCAAGGGCCCTTGCAATCATCAGTCTCTGTTTCTGTCCACCGGAGAAGCCTCCCTGTCCTTCGGACACAAGAGTCATCATTCCCATGGGCATCTGTTTTATGTCGTCTGCTATCCCCGCGAGGGTCGCGGCTTTCCAGGCCTCGTCAAGGCTCAGCCCGGGAGCGGAGACGGCTATGTTGTCGTAGATGCTTCCCGTGAGTAGACCGCCGTTCTGCAGGACTACTCCGATCCTGCTGCGCAGCGATTTCAGGTCCAGCTTCCTCATGTCCTTGCCGTCGTAGAATATGTCGCCTCTCTCCGGGACCTCGAATCCCAGCAGCAGTCGCAGAAGCGTGCTCTTGCCGCATCCGGTTTTCCCGACCACCGCCACGTACTCACCGGGTTTTATCTTCAGGGAAAGGTCGTTGAGGACATACGGCATGTTTTCGTCATAGCGGAAGTGTACATGGTTGAGTTCAACGGCTCCGGATATGCTGGCGACGACCTTCCTGTTCTCCGTCGTCTCAGGCTCCTCGTTGAGGATAGGCTCGGCAAGCTCCAGGATCGGTTGGAGGGCGGCCATTCCAACGGCGACCGTGGACAGGGATGAGAAGGCTCCCATGACCAGACCGTACGAAACATTGAACGCGAAGTAGTCCGACACACCCAGCCCGCTTTTCGCCGCGACATAGAACAGGAGGATGGTGCCCAGGAGCGATATCGCCGTGGTCACCGCCGTGCCTGTCTTGAGGAGCAGGGGAGGGTTGTACCTGTAGGATGCACCCTCCGAGTAGACATCGGACCATTTCGCGTACGCCCGTTTCTCGGCACCGGCAAGCTTGATCTTCTGCACACCGGACACGAATGCGTAGCTGAGTCCGGATTCCCTTGCCTCCGCTTCCATCTGCTTTCTGGATATCCTCACCTGCATGATGGATGACACTACGGTGACCGTCACGGTCAGAAGGATGATGACGACGGAGGGGATGACGAGAGCCGGTGCGAAGTCAGCGATCTGCGACAGGTAGATGACCGACATCAGCGCGGTGAAGCCGCTGGAAAGCAGGGTTGAAAGGAAAACGTTGCACAGTCCGCTTACAGCGGAGGCCCTCCTGGAAAGGTTTCCGGATCCGTATTTCCGGAAGAACGGCGCCGGAAGGGTCATGAGCCTCATCATGACCGCTGCCTCCACAGCGACCGATGTCTTTGTGGAGAGCCTTCCCAGGACCAGGTCCTTGAACACCCCGATCATCAGTTTCGATATGACGGTAGCCACGAGGAACACCGCTATTCCGACGAGCATGTGGATGTCTCCGCTCTCCAGCACCGGTCCGGTCAGGACCTTGGAGAGCTTCGGTGCTATGAGTCCGATCAGTGTGACGACAAGGGTCGTCAGGGCCATGAGGGTGATGTTCCCGGGAGCAATGCAACCCTTCATGTACAGCAGCAGGTCCTTGAATTTCAGCTTTCTGGACGGCAACGGGCGATAGAAGCACAGGGCCTCGGTCTTGAACATCCGGGCCGTCTTCGCATTCACGCTGACCTTTTTCCCTGTGTTTCTGTCGATGAAGTAATAACCGGAGATGGCATGTGGCAGCAACGCCACAGGTACGTCCGTCTCCTTGTCGAATCCGAGTATGGGTCCGAACGAATCCTTGTACCAGCGGCCGCTGAGGACGATGTTCCTGCGCATGATGCCGTGGGGGCGCAGTGCGGATTCCAGCTGTCCGTCGAATGTGTCGATCTCATCCGGAATTGCGGCCGGTTTATGTTTGTAGTACTTCAGTATGTCGTCTATGGCACGTCTGGAATCGAGATGGCTGACATGCACCATGCCGGCAGCCCTCTCACCGAGGACCACGCCCGCGACCTTCACGAACGATTCACCGAAGATATCCTGGTCTGAGATTTTCCTCTGCTTTATCTGTTCCTCAAACAATCCCATAACCTGCCATCCTCATTCGCTTGTGACGAGTTCGGTGTACTGACCGCCCTTCGCATACAGTTCGTCATGTGTTCCGCGTTCGATCACCCGGCCGTGGTCCAGAACGATGATCTCATCGCAATTCCTTATGGTGGAAAGCCTGTGGGCTATCACTATGCAGGTGATTCCCCTTTCCCTGATCGCCTTGACCACGTCGTATTCCGTCTTGGCATCGAGGGCGCTTGTGGCCTCGTCCAGTATGATTATCGACGGATCCTGGGAAAGGACCCTGGCTATCTCCAGCCTCTGCCTCTGACCTCCGGAGAGGTCTTTTCCGCCTTCGGATATCCTGTAGGAGTAACCGCCTTCCCTTGCCATGATGTCGTCATGCAGCTGGGCATCCCTCGCCGCCATGATCATCTCGAAATCCTCTATCGTCGGATCCCACATCTTGATGTTGTTGGCGATCGTGTCCTCGAACAGTGTTATTTCCTGATCCACGACTGCTATCGATCCGGTGAACACATCGCGGTTTATCGATTCGATCGGCTTGCCGTCGAACAGTATCTCCCCGCTCCATGGTCTGTACAGGCCCGATACCAGTCTTGAGATGGTTGATTTGCCGCATCCGCTCATTCCTACCAGTGCGACGCTGCTTCCGGTCTTCAGCGACATGGAGAAGTCCGTGATCAGCGGGTCGGAAAGCCTGGAGTAGCCGAATGTCACATTCTTGAGCTCTATGCAGCCTGACAGCTTCCTGTATGTTTCTTCGGGGATCTTCCCGCACTGTTCGACCAACGGGTCCGACGGGTATTCCATGACATCCTGGACACGTTCCATGGATGTACGCATCTCCTGGATGGTCTGTCCTGCGGTTATCATCGTGTTCGCAGGGGTCATGAATCCTGTGAGGAAACCCTGGAACCCGACGATCATACCTACCGTGAACTGTCCCTGCATGGCAAGCCAGACACCTATGAACATCACGAGGTCCGAAGCCAGCGTGTTGAGCAATGTCGGAAGCATGCCCAGCGTGATGTTCAGCCTGTTGTATTTCACCATCTGTGAGTTGACGGATGCCTGGAAGCCTGCCCATCTGTTGAAGAAGCCGTTTTCCGCACCGGAGGCCTTGATCGTTTCCGCCATGCTTATTCCGGCCAGGGTCTGTGACGCAAGGTTTCCGGCGTCACGCATCTGTACACGTGTTATGTTCACCCTCTTGATTGCTATGATCCTCGAGAGCACAAGGTTCAGCAGGATGGCCGATACACCGACAAAGGTCAACAGCACGGAGCGTCTGAGCATGACGACCAGATATACGACCATCATGATGGCGTTCAGAGCCAGGGGAGCCACCGTGTAGACCAGGGTCTGGACAATCGATGCGTTGGTTTCCTGCCTCTGTATGATGTCTCCCGCCATGCGCTGGGAGAAGAATTCCATGGGTTTGCGGAGCACATTCCACATGTACGTGGTGTTGCCCACTATCGACATCTTGCCGCTTATCCTCAGCGAGTATATGGCACTGGCAAGGGATACCAGAATCTGAAACCCTGCCAGAACGAGCATCAGGATAATGACCGGCAGCATCCAGCCCGGTTCCTTCCCGGAAAGCACCTCATCCAGGAATAGTTGCGACATCGCGGGATTTATGATGCCGAAGAAGTAGGAGACGATGGTAGCCAGTGCCACGAACGCCACGGATGGCCCGGTTCCGGCAAGTCGTTTCCAGACGAACGAAGCCATGCTCTTCCTCTTTCCGGAAGGCTCGAACGATTCTCCCGGACTTACCATCAGGCATATTCCGGTGAAGGACTTGTCGAACTCCTCCATGGAGACCCTGACGGTTCCGCGGGCCGGGTCGTTGATGATGGCCTTGTTGCCCCTGAATCCGTTGAGAACGACGAAATGGTTGAAATTCCAGTGGATTATGCAGGGGAATCGTCCCTCTTTTTTCAGGGATTGGGGATCGAAGCGGTAGCCGTCGGCTTCGAAACCGTAGTTGCGTGCCGCCATGAGCATGTTCCTGGCGTTCGATCCGTCCCTGGATACACCGCAGTCGTATCTGGCTTGTTCCAGAGGAACCCATTTGCCGTAGTAGGCCATGACCATCGCAAGGGATGCCGCGCCGCACTCGAGCGCCTCCATCTGCATGATGACGGGTACTTTCGCGACTCCTTTGGTGACAGGCTTCTTTTTTTTCTTCATTCCGGCATCCCCGTGAAAGGTCAGAAGAGAAGGCTCAGGGGAGTGTAGCTCCCTGTGATGATTTCCGCCGGATACGTTCCGTCGGGAATGTCCATCTTCGCCGATGCCCTGCAACGGCCATAGACATCCGTGACAGCTGCATCCAGAACTCCTGCGGAAGTTCCTATTCTGATTCCCATACCGGCTTCCAGAACCACTTTGTCCGCGTATACCGTCACGACAGCCACGCCGTCCTGGACTATGGCTTCCGTGGTCACGGAGGTCTCAACCGTTCCCAACGCCGACCAGATTGCGAGACCGGCAATCAGGACGATCACGGATAACAGGACAATCCATGCCGGGGCATCCGTTACTTTCAGATAATCGTTGAGTTGTTCCGGTGAAGAAATCCTGTCCAGGGATTCCTTCCTGAACAGTTTGTTTTCCTGTTCCATTGCGGTACCTCCGGTCTTCCTGCCGTGAATCCTGTCAGTAATCCACGGTGCAGTAGACCGTGAAATCCCTGTATATGGACGGGGACGTCGAATAGAAGTCGAACATGTCCCATCTGAATTCCACTCCGACCGTTGCGAGGTTTATGAACGTGTCGGAGGAAAGGCCGATTATTCCACCGAAATTGACAGGGGTCTTGATCCATTCATCCTCTTTGAAGACCTTGACCAGACCCATGGCATAGCCCCGTATGTCATCCGAATTATACTCGGTGTATACCTTTGCGTAGATTTCCTCCTCGGTGAAGTCGTAATAGCCTTCGGTGCCGAAACTGAGGTTTCCGAATTTGAACTCCAGTTTTGAACCGATCTGGAGGGTCTGCAGGAGCTTGTGGGCGTAGATGTGGACCTTGGAGATGTTGTGTTCCGCGAAGGCATCGGTCTCGAAGTCGATGTCCAGGTCGCGTCCGTAACGCTTTTCGGCGAATCCCACGAACGGGGTGAACCGTCCGTGGTCTCCGGTGATGACCTGCTCGTACGGATCGGTCCTCAGTTCATCGTCCCTGGAGATGAACATGTCGTAGCTGGTCACGTAAACCTTTATCGGGACCTGGGTTTCCTGTCCCTTGTGGAAGTCCACCATCAACCTTGCGTCGGAATAGTACTTCATACGGACCAGCTCTACCGAATCGGTTACGGAAGGGTAGACATCGTTGACGTTGATGCGGTATCCCAGCAGGGGAGTCTGAGTGGTGAAATAGAATTCAAGTGAGGCTACTCCGACTTCCGACAGGAAGTGCACGTCCGCATCGAGTGTATGGGCCTCGTAATCTCCGTCCATGACGATGAACGACCAGCCGAAATCCGATTCCAGTGCGAGCTTGAGACGGTCACGTCCCCATGATGCCTTCACCGATCCTCCGATGTTGACCGAATCTGCCAGATAGAAATACATTATCGACTCCAGCGCGAACTTCACGCTGCCCTGGTTGTCATCGAACTTGAATTCCGGGGAGGTGATTCCGAATGTGATGTCGAAATTGTGCCTGACCTTCAGGTCGACGCCGTTGATTCCCATCCCCAGGCTCCAATCCTTCCATGTCAACGTGACACCCGGGTTGAAACGGGCGTAGTCCCCTATATGGTTCGAGAATGTCATGGGTGTTTCCATCGGGTAAAGGAAGGAAATCGCGTGCGGGATGTCCTCCTCTGTCGATGCATCACCGGTGTACTTGGTGTAGTAGTACTTGCTCAGGCTGGATTTCGCCCAGTCACCTCCGACCTTGTTGTGGATCAGATCGATCACATATTCCTCTTCCAGGAAATCGCCGACTATGTTGAACTTGCTGAGCAGCAGTTCCCCTTTGAGCGCTGTGCCCGGGATGCTGTATCCGTATGAGCCCCAGTATACCAGACCTCCGGCGACCTTGACCGACAGTGTTGCGGACAATGCCAGCTCAACATAGGGCTTCACGTCTCCCTTGCGGTTGAGCGAGAGTTTGTTGAGTTCTACCGTCACTCCGAATACCGAGCCCTCTATGCCATAGGAGTGGGTCGGATCCTCATCTTCCATGAAGTCGAACTTGTATTGAGCGGTAAGATAACCGTGGAGTTCAACGTCCGCTGCATACAGGCAGGTGCAGGCCAGCAGAAAAACAACCAAAAACACAACCAGCTTTTTCATATATACCACCATTGTAGAACATAATACTACCGTAAACGGCTTCCGGTCATCCCTTTTTCGCAGGCATCATGCAGTATCATCCGTCAGTGCATGAAAAAAAAGGGCCTTGCCATGTGGCAAAGCCCCTTTCATTCCGGTTCTGGGAATCAGAAAATCTGTCCGTAGACTTTCTTGACCGCTTCCTGGCTCTTCTTCTCGAACTCGGCGTACTTGGCTACGAGATCCCTGCATGCCGGCGAGATGTGCACGAGGTAGGTGTCTGCTCCTGCATTCCTTGCCTTGAAGACTGCTGTCTCTCCGATTGCAGCTTCGACTGTGCGGATCATCTTCCACGCCTTTGACGGGGATATCTTCATGATATTGGCAGCTGCCTTGACCGACTTCTGCTCGTCGACGAGTTTGATGAGCTTGAGGACGTCAGGACAGAAGAATGTCGTTCCTTCGTTTACCAATTCGATAGTTGCTTTGTACTCCATTTTTTCTTCCTCCACTTGCTATAAGGATACAGTGCATTGCATCTTTTTGCAATTTTTTATTGACCCGGCTGCGGCTGTTTCATTTCCTTGTGACGCCGTCACCGTAGATGGTGGTCCAGTCGTTCTTCATGGACACCGGGATCCATCCGAACTCCTCGCAGAGCTGATACATCTTGTCGGCTTTCTCGATGTTTCCGTTCTCACGGACCGTATCGTCGCAGCAGAGCATGAATGCAAGGCTGGGGTAGGGGTTGTTGGATGTCGTGTACTCCGCCATTGCTGCATCGCCTGTGGTGTTTCCGAAGGAGAGGACAGGCTGCATTCCGATCTCGCGGACAATGGCCGAGACTTTGTTCATCTTGAGGTTCTTGATGAGGAATTCACCGCCGATGATGACCTCATCTGTGTCCTTGAAGGTATATTCGAGGCCGTCGGTGTCTCCCTGGGCTGTCGCTACGAGGGATACATCGGAACCGATTATCTGTGACGGCGGGATATCGAAGACGTTGTTGTAGAAGATCGCACGTGAGATGATGCGGTCCGTACCGCTGACGACGTAAACCGTGAATCCGTTGGCCTGCAGATATTCGATGACCTGCTTCATTGGAAGGTAGAAGCTGTCTCCGCGCTTGAGTCCATCATAACCGGGCATGGGGAGTTCCTTGAAGTCCTGGATGTAGGCGATGAACTCATCCGGTGTGAAGCCCTTGAAGGCCGTTGCGACTGCCTGTCCGTGCGGGACGTCCAGTCCGCCGACAGGAGATGATGTCTGGCTGAGGACGACGATCTGCTCTGCGACAGCACGCTCCTGCTCGCTTGCGATGTCCCGATAGGTGGGGTCCTCAAGGACGCGGTAGGCCAGCAGGGTGTGGTCGAAATAGTCGCGGTCGGTCTCGCAGAGGAGGGTTCCGTCCATGTCGAATACCGCTATCCTGTTCTCCACCGGGATATAACCCGGGCTGTTCTCGTCGACCGCGTCCTCGACGAAGCTGATGAGAGCATTCTTCGCCACTGCAGTATCGGTCCAAAGGTCCAGGGCATCTTCCCCGCTCTTCGTTGCGGTGGCACATGAGACCAGAACCGCAATCAGAACGACTGCAAACAGAATTGAAAGTGATTTCTTCATAACTCTATCCTTTGCCGGTTTTCCGGCGTTGAACATTCTATAGATGAAAAGGTGTTTGTTCAATCGTCGGGCATGTCCTGACGGACGATTGTCCCGTGGTCCAGGGTGACGACGCAATCGAATCCCTCCGTGATGTTCATCCTGTGTGTGACCATGACCATCGTGCAAGTTCCCATGATGCTCCTGAGGAGCTCCATTATCTTCTCCTCGCTCTCCGTGTCCAAAGCACTGGTAGGCTCGTCCAGGATGATGACCGACGGGTCGCGCAACAGGGCACGGGCGATCGAGAGCCTCTGTATTTCACCCAGCGAGAGGTTGGAACCCGACTCCGTTATGTGCGAATCCAGACCGGAGGGAAGGCTTTCCACGTAGTCCCCGAGACCTACTTTCCCCATCACCTCCATGACCCTCTGGCGCGAAACGTAGACAGGGGCTCCGTATGTGAGGTTGGAATACAGTGTTCCGGAGAACAGCATGGCGTGTTGGGGAACGACCGCGATGTGCTTCCTGTACCTGTTCAGGTCGATGTCCTTGATGCTGATTCCGTCGATCACGACATCGCCGGATTTCGGCAGGATGAATCCCAGGATGAGCTTCAGGATTGTCGTCTTTCCTGATCCCGAGCCTCCGACAATGGCAAGACTCGATCCGGCGGGGATGCTCAGATTGATGTCCTGGAATACTTCAACACCCTCAGATTCATACTTGTAACCTACATGTGAGAACATTATCGAACCGTCGAAAGAATGTGGGACTGAACTGCCTTTGTGCTCGTCGTTGTCTATGCAGAGAACCTCCGAGATGCTGCGGCAGGCATCGATTCCCTTCGAGAACTGGGGGATGATGTCGATGAAGGATGACAACCTCGTGACCGTTGCCGAGAAGTATGACTGGAACAGGGCGATCATACCTATGGAGATGGTTCCGCTTATCGCCAGATATGTTGAGAACGCGAGGGCCACCAGCTGGAAGAACTGAAGCGTTATCCAACTCATGGAGCCGAAGAACTCGTTTGTGATATCGAGCTTCTTCCCTTTGCTCTGGATGTGCTCCATATGGCGGCTCATCCTGGAGACCTCATCCTTCTGGAGGCCGTGTGCCCTGGTGATCTCGACCATCCCCAGCATCTCGGTGACAGCTGCCGACATGTCCGACATCGTCTGCCTGAGTTCCTTGTTCTGGTTTCCTATGGGCTTGCGGAACACACGTGCCAGAATGACTGCAAGCGGTATGAACAGGACGTAGAAGAGGGCCATGACCGGACTGTGGACCATAGTTATCAGGATTGCGGCGAACGAGTAGGCACCGAGCGAGGCCAGTTGTGAGAACAGTATCTTCAGGGATTCCTCAATCGCGTCGACGCTGTTCAGGATCTTGTTCGTGATTATACCGGCACGGGACCCGGAATGGAACGACATGGATAAGAGCTGGAGCTTCCTGACCATGACGTTGCGCAGGCACTCGCTCATGGTCCTGCACAGCACTCTGAAGTACGACGCGTCAAGGTATGCGAACAATGCATGGAGGACAAGTGAAAGAACGCCGATGCCTATGTTCCACAGGATGGCGGTCAGGTTTCCGGAAGCATTTCCCATGCTCACGAGGTCGATGAGATTCGCCGTGATGACCGGAATCACTATCATGGGAAGGGAACGACCCACTTTTATCAGGAATGAAAGGAAGAACGCCCAGAAGCGCAGATTTATCAGGAACCGGATCTGTGCCCACGGTGTCGGGGGATCTCCGGCATAGGCGGCGTAGAAGGCCTCGAGCTCATCCTCTATGCTTCTTCTCTGCCTGTTGCCTATGGATATGGATATTTCCAGTCGTCCGCTTCCTTCGTTGAAACGCGCGGTAATCTTGTCTGAGTTGGATGCAAGGACGGCATTGCGGATCTTCTGCTCGATTTCATCACCCTCGCTCAGGGCTGACGACAGATCCGTCTCAAGGAAATTGGAATGTGCAGCCACCCTCATCATGACTGAGATTCCGTGACGGTTTCCGGCTACCCTTATGAATACTTTCTCTTCCGGTTCCAGGTTCATCCTGACCACCGCTGAAATCTCTTCGTACAGAAGGCTGCACAGCAGCTGCCCATCGGAATCCAGACCGCACTTCCGTGCTTCACGTTCCACGGCTTTCCCGGCCTGTTCCAGTCCGGATACCGGTATTGCGAGTTTTCTTCTGTTTCCGTTCTCTTTGCCCATATGCATATTCTACATCGATTGCGGGTCCTGTGTTACATCTTCCGACCGGATTGTTGATGCTGTCGCTTCCTTCTTGGAATACGGAACAATCTGCACCGTTTTACTTGATTATCTCAAAATGTGTGATTAAATTGGAATCAAAGGCCGGTGTCCCGGAGAGGGACACAGCATCACGCAGGAGGGTTAAATGGACAACAAGAACGACAACAAGATTTCCATGGAAGATCTGAATGTGGTCTCCGGAGGAGCGGGAAAGCCCAGACTCCGCTGCCGCAGTTGCAGAATGGACATATCCGACATGGTCTATCTGGCGAACGGAGGGTTGTGTCCCAGCTGTTTCCTGAAGGCCCATGAAGGCCTGAACAACGTCCGCAAGCCAGTCTCCGACAGTCTGTGATTGGTTTCGCCGAAACAAAGAAAAGCCCTGTCTGTAACCACACGACAGGTTTTTTTTTCAAGGCCGGGAAGATTCGAACTTCTGACCCTCAGATCCGCAATCTGATGCTCCATCCAGCTGAACCTCTACGTGTATTGGTATATGCACAAAGGTCTGTATGTTGTGTGGTTATATGGTTTCGCTAGCATTTTTATATATGCTTTCGGGATTTAGGGCAAAAAGAAAGGGACAAATCACCTGCGGCTCTCCGGCATTCCACTGACCGTTGCTACCTCCCGGTCCTGGCGGGGTTGGGTGGCGCCGGCAGCGCAGAATCTGTCCCTA
>Ga0310690_10010175_pt1 | contig 11719 bp, 8 predicted proteins | sample AusTroGonzalo_MG_2_FD_207661 | JGI IMG/M metagenome (GOLD analysis project Ga0310690, IMG submission 207661) | Bovine rumen microbial communities from tropical cattle in Woodstock, Queensland, Australia - Gonzalo_04 (v2) (version 2) | ecosystem: Host-associated > Mammals > Digestive system >...
TGTGAAGCCTGTTTATGACGACGCCTGTAATTATTTGTTAGGTTGGGCAACCGTGTTTCTCAAGGATCCTGGGAAAGAATCAGGCAAATTGTGTGCGATAAACAAAACGGGTCGGTGTGTCTGGGAAAAGCGTGTGATATACACCGTCAAATTTATAAAGTATTAACCAGACTGGCTTCAACAGCCTCTTGTTTCTTCGTCATCGCCATTTAACTTTCGTATGTTTTGATAAAAGCGAAAGTTGTCATCATATTACCACAATAAGTTCATTGAAACGAGCTTGCGAAAGTTGAATTCTTAATTCTTAATTCTTAATTCTTAATTGTGCATTCTTCATTCTTCATTATGCATTCTCCGCCACCCTCTTCTCATACGCCATCCGCTTCCCGTCCCGCACCTGCACCACGCCGCAGAAGGTGAACCCGAAGTCGCGGATGAGGTTGCGCATCGGGAGGTTGTCGTGGTGGGTGTCGATGCGGAACCAGCGTACGTTGCGAAGGCGGGCCCGTTTCTCCGCGTACTTGAGGATGTGCCGGGCCATGCCGAGGCCGAGAAATTCATCGGCGACGGCGATACGATGCACGGCAACGTAGGGCTCGCCGTCGCTAAGCCATTGCCCGTCAATCTTTTCGTAATAGGGGTCTTTGTCGAAGACAATGGCGGCGTAGGCGGCGGGCTCGTGCCATTTCAAGAAGAAATGTCCCTGATGTTTCCGCTTGTCGTTGCGGATGGCCGCCTCGTCAGGGTATCCGTCCTGCCACTGGTCGAGACCGCGTTCCTTCATCCTGCGCTTCGCCTGCTCGATGATTTTCATGATGTCTTCGATCTGGTGAAGCCTGGGGTTGAGGTGAACGGAATAACTGGGGGTAAGAAGGACTTTGGCGGATTCCTTATATCTAAGAAGGGCCTTGGCCAGCTCTTTTTTGTTCTTGAATTTTTTCTCCTCCGCTATTTTATAAACGGGCTTGAACGCAATTTGCTTGCCGTAAAGGTTGGGGCTCGCATCGATGATGTGGATTTCGTAGGTGAACTCGTGCAAGTTCAGTGTCGGGCGCGTGCCCACGTAGAGCATCCCCTTGTGGCGCTTCCCTTTGTATTTCACCCATGCGGCATAGGCCCCCTTTTCCAAGTTTACGGGCATGTCAGGCTTCACATTCGCGGTCGGGAAGCCGAGCTTGTGCCCGTTCCCGAGACCCCGGATGACGGTTCCGGTGATGTAGTCGCTTATTTGCATGTGTCGTAAAGAGACCTTTCGATGACTATCGGCATGCGTTTGCGTTTGTATTCGGAGCCGCGGTGGCGGGCCAGCACACGCTCCACGGTTTCTTCACCGTAGGCCTCGGCCAAACGCTTCATCTCCTGCTCGTTATCGCGATGTTGCAGGTAGGTGTTCAGGATGTCGTCCACCTCTTCGTAGGTGTGTCCGGGGGCGATTTGGGCCATGTCGCCGCCGGCTTCCACGCCGTTGCCGTCAGTGGGTGTGATGTCGTAGGCGGCGCGCAGGGCCTGGTAGCGCGTGCCGGCCTCGTCGGTATGGACTTCGGTGAAGATGTATTTGCAAAGCTCGTAAACCTCGTGTTTCCAGAGCCCGCCGATGGGGTTGAAGTCGGCCACGTCTCCATGGATGGTCCAGAACCCCAGGTTGTGCTCCGTCAGGTTGTCGGTGTCCATGACGAGTCCGCCCGTCACCGAGGCGATGTTGTAGAGGTAGATCATGCGCAGACGGGCTTTGATGTTCCCCTGGGAGATGCGCGTCGAGGGGTAGCGTTGTTCGCAGGTGGCCTTCACCAGCAGATACTGGGCCTGCAGGTTCTCCACCCAGTATTCATCGCAGAAGGCCTTCATGGCCAGGCTGGCCGAGTCGTTCTCCTCGGCGGAGTTCGACGAGCAGGGCAGGCTGACGCCGATAAACTTGAATTGCTGTTCGGGATACCGTGCCACCACCTCATGGCAGATGGCCGCCGTCACCGTGGAGTCAATTCCGCCGGAAAGGCCCAGTACCATGGTCTTCAGACGGTTTTTGGTGAGATAATCCGCCGTCAGGCTTACCAAGGTTTCAAATACGTTCTTATAATCCATAAGTCTCTTTATTATTGTTGAAAATGTTCGATTTGGTTTCAAGGAGTCGCAGCATTCCTGCTGGGGGAGACGGGTTCAAGGTTCCAAGTTCCAAGTTCAAAGTTCAAAGTTATGGGATAGACGCCGCAAAAGTACATTTTTTTCCGTAGTGGTTCTTAGAAGTCGTATCCCGCGCTCACGTAGAAGCCCACATTCTTCATGTCCTTGCTGTTCCAGTGCAGGTTCGCCTGGAGTGGGCCGAACTTGCTCTTGTAGGCCACTTTCAGCCCGGCGGCGTAGATGGCGTGCTCGTTCATTCCCAGTAAGGATCCGTCGTGCATGGCTGCCGCCACGAGGGAGAGGTAGAGGTTCTTGATTACACGGAAGCGGAAATCTACGTCTACCACCGTGAGGAAGTCGTCGCAGAATGTCACCCCGTTGAAGCCGATGAACGGCATCTGGTGGTCATAGTAGCGCCCTTCCATCATGCCTCCTACGTAATTGCCCATGTATTCGTTGCCTTCAAACCCGAAGATGAACCGGCTCCTCAGTGCGGGGATGATGTGGAAGAATGAGCATACCGGAATGGCCCCCTGGACACTTGCCGCGGCGTAGTGAGCTTTTCGGAAATTATAATCGTAACTGGCTGTTACCCGGACACCCGTGTTCGGGAAGTAGCGGTCGCTGAGGTTGTCATACGCAAACTGGAGATAGAGATAGGGGTAGATGGGCAACCATCGCCAACCTTTGTAATGTCCGTACGACGTGAATAGGTTCGTGAATGGAGTATGTTCGAAGCGGAATCCGGCTCTCAGATTGATGCGGCTCCAGTGGATGTCGGACATGTAGACGTCGAGGATGTTACGCCACGATTTCTCGTAGTATTGCGCCGGCTCATATTCCCCATCCTGTTCGTCACCATTGTTAATTATGCTGTTGAGATCGAAACTGTAGGAACCGTCAATTTTGAAATATAGAGACTTCAACGAGACTCCGAACTTGGGTCCGACGACGGGAGTGTAGTTCCAGTCGAGTTTCAGGTAAGGCGAAGTGGAGAGTCGAGCGGTGATGTCAAACTCCGATCCATAAATCTTGTTGCGGCCGAATCCCGCGTTGAGCAGGATGGCGATCCACTCTTCGGTGTCGGCCCGAACGCCGATGCCGAGGGAGTTGGCCGGACGTTTCTCGCAGTTGAAGACGAGCCGGTAGCTTGTGCCGTCGGGCTCGCCGAGCAATTCGTATGTGACTTGCGAGAAGGCCATGGTGCCGTAGATGGTGGCCTGCTCCAATTCGATATCCTTCTTGTCGAAGTATTTTCCCGGGGTGATGTGGATTTTGTCCTTGAAGTAGCGCATCTCCTTTTCACTGATGCCGTTGTACTCCACGGTGGAAATTTTGACTTTCGTCTTGCTGATGTCCACAGCCTTGGCATTCTGCGGCTTGCGTCCGCCGTTGCCTACGATGCGGACCAGACTGTCGATTTCCCGTTCATGCACCACGGTCGCGTCATAGCCGATCTGAATCATCTTGTTGATGTCCTCTGAGCTGAAACTCAGCGAGGTATACCCGGAAAGGTTGGGCGTGATGTAGACTGTGGAGTTCTTCACGTTGCGGTTGTGCGCCTCCAGACTGCCCGAGTATTGCGTGGTCTGCATCAGCACGTCGGCGATGGTGTTCACCTCGGAATAGTCGCGGGGCATGTAGAGTTCCACGCCGATGATGATGTCCGCGCCGGCAGCCTTGGCCACATCGACCGGGAAGTTGTTTTTTGTGCCGCCGTCCGCCAGAATCATCGAATCGGCACGAACTGCGCGGAAATAGCCCGGAATCGACATGGTGGAGCGCAACGCCGTGATCAGCGAACCGCTGGTCCAGTGCTTTTCCGTTTGGGTCACGATTTCGGACGCCACGCAGCAGAACGGCGTGGGCATGTACACGAAGTCGAGGTCTCCCTGGTAGCCAACGGTCATGGAACTCATCAGGTTGTAGATGTTCAGTCCGTATTTAATGCCGGAAGGGAGGCTTTTGATGAACTTCTCCTTGTCGAAGGGAAAGTCGAGAATATAGGTGGATTTGTACCGTTTTTGGTCGTAGGAGTAGTACTCCATCGGGATGTTGTCGCTCATCATCACGTCCCAGTCGATGCCGCGGATGAGCTGGTCGATTTCGTCCACGGAGTAGCCCATGGCGTAGAGGCCGCCCATGAGGCCGCCCATGCTGGTGCCCGCCACGAAGTCGATGGGAATGCCTTTCTCTTCGAGGTATCTCAGCACACCGATGTGGGCCGTGCCGCGTGCGCCGCCGCCGGCGAGTACCACGGCCACGGTGGGACGGTGCTCTGTCTGCCGGATTTTGTCGAAATACTGGTGCATTTTCACGAAGAAGACCGAGTCGGCCTTCGGGTCGTAGCTTCGGTTGACGAGTTCGCTGTTCTGGGCGCTCACCGTGAGGGTGGCGATGCTCATTACGAGAGCTGTTGCGAGACGGAGGATCCTTGTTGTCATATTCATTATTACGGTAATCACTTAATTATAGGGCCAGGTTTGGGTTGATACGTGTCGGGTTTACATCTCGCTCATCCTGGCATCAAACAGTTTCCGGGTGACGGCGAAGAACATGGCGACGCCGACGACGTGTACGGCCACCACACCCCAGAAAGCGGCGGTATAGCCGACATGCTCTGCCATCACGCCGCCGAGCACGATGCCGAGGCCCATACCGAGGTCCCAGCTGGTGAGCAGGGTGGAGTTGGCGGTGCCGCGCTCGTTGTGGTGGGCCACCGAGATAATCATGTTCTGGAACCCCGGCCACATGTGTCCGTTGCCCAAACCCACCAGCAGTGCGGCGCCGTAGAAGCAGACCGGGTGCGGGGAGACCACAAACAGCGTGTATCCCACCGTGGAGATGAGGATGCCGATGCCCGAATGGCGCACCAGATTGCCCTCCCGCAGCGATTTGCCTCCCTGCAGCCGCGACAGGATGAGGCCCGACGACAGGATGAGGAAGAATGTGCCCGAGCCAGCGGTGATGTTCAGCACCTCCTTGGCGTAGATGGCCAGGTAGTTGCTCAGCACGCCGTAGCAGAGGGCGAAGAGGACCATGTTCACGCCGAGGAACCAGCCTCGGGTGAGGAAGAAGCGGTCGAGGGAAATCTTGCGCTTGTCGGCCACGGGCGCACGTTTGGGCAGCTTCACCGACGCCGCGAACACCGCGCTCATCAGGGCGAAAAAGAGCGCGACGAGGAACAGCACGTTGAAGTCGCCGGTCCATTTGTAGAGGGCGATGCCCACCGACGGGGCAATGGCCGTGGCGATGTTGTTGCTCAGGCCGTAGTAGCCGATGCCTTCGTTGCGGCGCGAGGAGGGCAGCACGTCGATGGCCACGGTGGAATTGGCCACCGTGCTCGCCCCGAACGGGCCGCCGTGCAGCGTGCGCACCACCGTGAACAGCAGCAGCGTGCCCGCCACCAGGTAAAGTCCGTAAAAGAGAAAGCTCACCACCATGAAGAAGACCAGCACCTTCTTGCGGTCGAAAGAGTCGACGATGTAGCCGCTGAACGGACGGAAGAGCAGCGCGGCCACCGCGTAGCCCGACAGCGTCAGCCCGATGACGTCCTTCGTGGCGCCGAAATGCTCGCTCAGGTAGATCGGCAGCAACGGCGTGAGGATGTAGAAGGCGAAGAACAGCGTGAAGTTCGCCGTCATCACCTTGATATACTCCTTGTTCCACAATTTCTCGGTCTCCGGGGGTGCCATATTGTCGTCCGTTTTTTTTCGGCGGCAAAAGTACAATTTTTTGGAAAACAGCTGTTTGCGAATAAAAATGACCGAAATAACCGAGGCAATTCTTAAAAAGTGTATCTTTGCGGCTTAAATTTTGAGCATAATGATTACGAAAAAAAGATATTACAGGTTTATTGTATTGCTGTTCTGTGCCGTGATAGCGCTGGCTTTCGGTGCCTGCCAATCCTCGAAGAAAACGGCCTACAAGCCGGCGAAATACCAGAAGGTGCGCACCCGTCACCAGCCCCACTGGAACGCCACCACCTCGCAGAGCACGACGTATTACATCAAGAAAAATTCGTCGCGCAAAAGTCACGACAGCAAGAAAATCAAACGGTAAATCATGAGAAAGACGAAATTCGCAAGACACATAACCCTGATGCTGCTTCTCGTGTCGCTTGCCGGACGGCTCGCGGCGCAGGAGAACCACATCCAGTTCAACGTGGTGAACGACACCGCGCGCATAGAGGCGGAAATAGAGGAGGACTCTTTGGGCAACCTCATCAACTCGATGTACGATTCCAATCTCGACAATGTCGACCACGGTAACGGAATGCTCTTCACTTACTTCAACTGGATGCCGGGCTACAACCTGTACCAGAACTTCGACATCGTGACGATTCACTATCGTCACCAGGGTTCTGCCGCCCGCGATACCATCGTCCTCACGGGCTACCACCATCCGGCCAACCACCGCATCACCTCGAACTATGGATTCCGCCACCGTCGTATGCACCGGGGCGTGGATCTGGGGTATCCTGAGGGTACGCCTGTCGCAGCCGCTTGGGACGGCATTGTGCGTATCTCCAAGGGCACGGCCAACACCGGTGGCTACGGAAACCTTGTGGTCATCCGTCATGACAATGGTTTGGAAACCTATTACGCCCACCTTTCCCGACGTTTGGTCAACCCCGGACAAACGGTCAAGGCTGGCGACATCATCGGGCTTGGCGGCAACACCGGCCGCTCCTACGGTGCCCACCTCCACTTCGAGGTACGCTATCTGGGCAACGACATCAACCCGAACCGCCTCATCGACTTCGAGAATTTCAAGCTGAAATACGACACGATGTACGTTTCCGGTTACACGGTCTCCACACCTGCGCCCGTCCAGGTGGATCAGCAGCCTGCGAAACAGAAACCTTCTGGCACCCCGCAGTATCACAGAGTCCGCAAAGGCGAGACCCTCGGTGGTATTGCCATCAAGTACCATACGACGGTTTCCAAAATCAAGAAACTCAACCACTTGCGTAGCGACTTCATCCGCGAAGGTCAGCGTCTGCGCGTGCGGTAGCCATGTCTTCCCGTCTTTTTCCCGTAATCCTTTTCCTTACGCTGTGGCTGGTTCCGGCTTCGGCGCAAGTCCTCCATTTCGACTATGGTTTTGAACGGAATGCGGATGTTCCGGTCGTTGAGTATGGACAGACGCTTGCACTTCCTTGGGCCGGCGGACTCAATTCCGTGCGCTTTTCCGAAATCGACCTCAATCTCGATGGTGTGACGGACTTGCTCGGTTTTGAGAAGCACGGCAACCGTATCCTGCCGTTCCTGCGGGTCGGGGATGGCTATCAGTACGCCCCGCGGTATGCCCGCCGTTTTCCCGACCTCCACGACTGGGTCATCCTTCACGATTACGACCACGACGGTCGCGCCGACATTTTCACCTACGGGCTGGCTGCCATCCGTGTTTTCCGGAACGTCTCCGTCGATTCGTTGCAGTTCGAGCTGGTTGCGGATCCGTTGACGGCTTTTTACTACAACGGTTATACTAACATCTACGCCTCTCCCGACGACTACCTTGTCGTGGACGATCTTGATGGGGACGGTCACCTCGACATCCTGAATTTCTGGGTGATGGGCCGTTTCGTGCATCATCTGCGTAACTACGCGGATGCGGGCGAACCGTTCGATTTCCGGTTGGAGGACGAGTGCTGGGGCCATTTCGAGGAGGCGGCTGACAACAATGTTGTGACGCTTTTTTCGGATTGTGACAACAAATCCGGAGACGACCACACGCGCCACACGGGCTCTTCGATGCTGCTCCACGACTTTGACGGCAACGGCCTGCCCGACCTGCTGCTTGGCGATGTCGATTCGCCTTACAATATACTATTATATAATCACGGTACGCCTTCCGAAGCTCGGATGACGGCGCAGGATACCGCTTGGCCACTGCAGATGCCGATTAACCTATACTCAATGCCGGCGGCCTCGTTCGTGACCTTGCCAGGGCGGAGCGCACCGTCGTTGGTGGTGTCGCCGTCGGACCCTTCGTTAACCAAATCCCAGGATTTGAACAGTGTCTGGGTGTATGATTACGATGCTGGTTTGCAGCAGTTTACGCTTTCGCAGACCAATTTTCTGCAAGGAAAGATGATGGATGCGGGAAGCGGTTGCCATCCCGTGCTGTACGATTTCGACGGCGATGGGCTGATGGACTTGTTTCTAGGCAACTATGGCCAATTTGACAGTGCCAGAACGGAGAATGGATGGTTGACCTCGTTCTTTTCCTCTTCGGTGGCCTACTACAAGAATACGGGAACGGCGTCGGCCCCTGCCTTTACCCTCCAGACGCGCGATTTTGGAAATCTTAAGTTGTTAGGCCTGAACGGTTTGCATCCCGCTTTCGGAGATTTTGACGGGGACGGTCTCACGGACATGCTCTGTGGTCAGCAGGACGGCACGCTTCTGTTGGTGCCGCATCAGCGGTTGCTGTCGGGTGGGGGAGAGGTCGCGATGCATTTCGGGCAGGTGGATGTGGGCGAATGTAGCACCCCGCAATATTTCGACCTTGACGGCGACGGTCGCAAGGATTTGATTGTCGGTAACCGGCGCGGTTTGTTGTCTTATTACCGTAATGTCGGTTCGAATATCCCTCAATTTCAGAAGATTACGGATACGTTGGGTGGGGTGGATATGCGAGATTTTACCCAGTCGTATTTCGGATACAGTGTCCCTTGTTTCTATCGGGACCCGCAGTACGGTACGGTGTTGTTCTGCGGTGGCGAGTTGGGCGAAGTATCTTATTACAAGGATATTGACGGCAACTTGGACGGATTGTTCACGAAGGCGGAGGTGCGGATGCCGGAGACTGTTGGCGGGGTGGCGATGCCGTTCAAGGAGGGCAGGCGTGTGGCTCCGGCGGTGTCGGACCTCACCGGCGACGGCCGTCCCGAGCTCGTCTTGGGCAACTGGGCCGGCGGCGCGGCCTTCTTCGCGGGCACAGAGCCGCCCGTGCACACGTCCGCGCCCGTGCACACGCCCGCGCGCGTGCGCGTATGGCCGAACCCCGCGCGGGAGGTGGCGCGAGTGGAAGGGCTCGGTCCGTTGCAAAGTGTCAATGTTTATGACATTAATGGTCGAAATGTTCTGAATGTCAAAAATATACATGAAAATACAATTGAGATAAATATTGCCAATCTCTCTCCCGGAATCTATTTTCTGCGGACAGATTATACCGTTGCGCGGTTCGTGAAGTGGTAAGCTCGCCGTTCGCAAAAAAAATGTATCTTCGCGGCCGTTTTCTTTTAATCACCAAAAAAACTCCAAATTATGGAATCACAAGAACTTCTTCACCCGGAAAATTCTGAGATTCAGAACAATGAGGTGAACCCCGAGGTCTCCCAAGAGACCCAGACCGTTAATGAAACCGAAACTCCCGCATCCGCAGTGGAACCCGAAACCGCGGAACCCGTGACCGAAACCGTCGCGGAACCGCAACCCGAAGCTTCCGCCGAGGAGCCGCAGGAGGAGCCTGCCGCCGAGCCCGTCGCGGAAGAACCCGCCGCCGAGCCGGTTGCCCAAGAGCAGCCCGTCGAAGAGGCCAAGGCGCAGGAGCCTGAAAAACCCGAGGAGACGGTTGAGCAGATCGAGGCCGAATATGCCGATTTCGACCTTGCACGGCTCGTGGCCGAGCTTGAAAAGCTGGTCGTGGAGCCCAACTTCAACATCATCAAACAGCGTGTGGGCGTGATCCGCGCCAAAGCGTTGGACTTCCTGCGTGAGCGCAGACGCGCACGCCAGGCTGAGTTCGAAGCCGCCAAGGTCGCCGCTGCTGAAGCCGCCGCCGCTGCCGCCGAGAATCTCGAGGAAGGCCAGGAAGCCCCCGCCGTCCCGGAAATCACGCTTGAGCCCGACGAACTCGAAACCCGCTTCAATGCCGCCTTCCAGACCTTCAAGGACAACAAGGCCGCTTTCATTGAAGAGCTCGAGCAACAGAAACAGAAGAATTTAGAAGCTAAATCCAATATCATCGAGGGACTGAAACGCCTCCTCGAGACCGAGACCAACCTCAAGGTCCTGAACGACCACGTCAAAGCCTTCCAGGAGCAGTGGAAAGCCATCGGCCCCGTGCCGCAAACCGAGTCCACCAACCTCTGGCAGAACTACCACTTCTATATTGAGAAGTTCTTCGACATCGTCCGCATGAACCGCGAGATGCGCATGCTCGACTACAAGAAGAACCTCGAAAGCAAGCTCCTCCTTTGCGAGAAAGCCGAATCACTTCTCCTTGAAGAGTCCATCAATCAATCATTCAATGAGTTGCAGGAACTGCATCGCCAGTGGAAAGAGATCGGACCCGTTCCGGATGACAAGAAAGAGGAGATTTGGGAGCGCTTCAAGACCGCTTCCGACCAGATCAACCAGCGTCGTCGCGAGCATTACGACAAGCTTTTCGCCGAAGAGCAGAACAACTACAACGCCAAGGTCGTGCTCTGCGAGCAGGCCGAGGAGATTGTGGCACAGCCTGTTGAGGATGTGAACGGCTACAACGCTGTCAGCGACAAGCTCACCGAGCTCTTCACCCTGTGGAAGACCCTCGGACCCGCCCCCGCAAAGCTCAACGACGAGATTTGGAACCGCTTCAAATCCACGCTCGACAAATTCTTCCAACAGAAGAAGGAGTATTTCCAGCAGATCAAGGACGTGCAGATGCAGAACTACAACCAGAAGCTGAACCTCGCCATCCAGGCTGAGGGCATCGCCGACCGCACCGACTGGAAACAGGCTACCTCGGAGATTCTCGCGCTGCAGACCGAGTGGAAGAGCATCGGCGCCACCCCGCGCAAGTATTCTGACCAGGTTTGGAAGCGTTTCCGCGCCGCTTGTGACAAGTTCTTCGAGGCCAAGGCCAAGTTCTTCAGCAACGTGGAAGGCGAGGAGAGCGAAAACCTTCGTAAAAAAGAGGAACTCATCCAGCAGATTCTCGGTTACGAGTTCGGTGAGGACCGCAACGCCAACCTCGACGCGATGAAGGCCTTCCAGAAGGAGTGGCTGGAGATCGGTTTCGTGCCGCGCGCCGACAAGGACCGCATCTACACCGCCTACCGCGAGGCCATCAACAAGCGTTTTGCCGAACTGAAGGTCAACGCCGAAGAGATGCGTCAGAGCCGCTTCCAGTCGCGCATCAACGACATCATGCGCAACCCGAACGCCGACAAGCTCATCGACCGTGAGAAGAGCAACCTCGCCACGCGCCTCGCCCGTCTGAAAGACGACATCGTGCTGTGGGAGAACAACTTGGGCTTCTTCTCCAACTCCAAGAACGCCGAAATCCTGACCGCCGAGTTCCGTAAGAAGATCGAGGCCGCCAAGAAGGAAGTCGCCGAACTGGAGTACAAAATCAAGATGATGAACAACCCCAAGGCTGCCGAGACCGAAGCGCAACCCGAGGCTGAGAATGCCGAGAGCGCACCGGCCGCTGAGACTGAAACTCCCGCTGAAGCGTAAGGAAAGGATAGAGACGGGGCACGCCTCGTCTCTACAATATTAATACCTATCCCAATGTCTAAGTCGATTCTAATCTTTTGTGCATTTTTTATATTGTCTGCTTTGTCTGCGGTCGCCCAAACGGAGGCCGCAGACAAAATTTTGGGCAC
>Ga0310690_10010176_pt1 | contig 11719 bp, 25 predicted proteins | sample AusTroGonzalo_MG_2_FD_207661 | JGI IMG/M metagenome (GOLD analysis project Ga0310690, IMG submission 207661) | Bovine rumen microbial communities from tropical cattle in Woodstock, Queensland, Australia - Gonzalo_04 (v2) (version 2) | ecosystem: Host-associated > Mammals > Digestive system >...
GAGCGTATTGTTTCACGTCGTGAAACCGTTATATTAATTAAAAAAGCACTTAAAGCAGCTGCTTCAAAAGAAGATAAAGATTATAAAGCTCTTGGTAAGTATATGTTTAAAGTTATCAAAGGCTAGGATGAACGTAAACCAGAATATGTAAATGCCCCAAAATAATTATTTTGTTGATGCTCCTTATGTAGCATTTCAATCAGTATAGACAGAAAAAAGAAAAGCCTCGGATGTATTCGATTTTATGGATTCTATTACAGGACAAACAACTGTAATACCAGATTTTTATCGTAATCCAACAAATGGAAAAATGACAGTCGCAAAACCAAAAATGATTATGGAAGAAACTAAACCTGAAGTAATAACTTAGCAAGAAGAACCTGTTAAAAAGTCTAGAAAAATAAGTTCAACTTAGGCATTATAGAATGGTAAGGTAGTAATTGATACTTTAATGACTAGACTTAATTTAACTAAAGACTAGGCAGCTGGTGTTGCTGGAGTTATGATGGCAGAATCAGGATTAAATCCTGCTGCTTATAATAAACAAGAAAAAGCTGGAAAGTTAAAAGCTTCCAGAGCTAATGGTGCTGGATACGGTGGAGGAATTCTACAATGGAGTATGGATAGAAAACGTACTACTTTAGCTAGTATTGGCAAAGAAGGTTATAATATAGAGGACTTATCTTTAGAAGATTAGCTTGAAATGTTAATTAAAGAATTTGAAGGCCCTTATAAAAATACCTTAGAAGGAATTAAAAATTCCACTACTGCTTCACAAGCTGCTGCAACTTTTTATTGTCATAATGTAGCGGGATTTTCTTCATCCAAAGCTCCAGCAACATAGGATGAAATAGATAAAGTAAATAAAAGATATGCTAAATTTGGAAATTCGGCAGTAGTTAATACTGGAATGGATTTTGCAGAACAATTAAAAAATGTTTAATCGAAAGAAAAAAAGACGTAGAATTTAGGAAGAACCTATTTCTAAATTCGATTGGAGAACTATATGGCTTAAAAATAGTGGAGGCATTAGTTCAAAAAGAGTATGTGGGGTTATAGCTTGGTTATGCTGTTTATTTTTATTAATAACATCTTTCTTTACAGGAACAGAAATTCCTCAATTTGCGGAATTAATAGCTATAACTTCGGCTGGATTACTTGGACTAGATTCAATTACTGGAATTTGGGGTAAGTCAATTTAGTAGAATCAATGATTAAATAAATAATTTGATAATTATAATAATAAATATAAAATTAATTTACTTAGATAATTCTTTTTGCCTTCTTTTGAGGGCTATTAACTAATATATTAAAATAACGTTATTTATTATGCAGATTTCAATTAAAAATTACGATGAAAACAAGTACCTCCCTAAATTCTAGGAGGGAGGCCCTGTAGAAGCTGCTCCTGCTGAAGCTGCTCCTGTAGAACAAGCTCCTGCTGCACCTGAAGCTGGTGGAGAAGATCCTATGCAACAATTATTAATGGCTTGCCAACAAGCTGTACAATCACAAGATTGTGAATTAGCAATGCAAGTGTGTGCTGCCTTACTTCAAATGGCAGGTGGGGGTGGCGAAGCTCCTGCTGAGTCTCAAACAGCTCCTGTTTATAGAGCAGGTGGTAAGTTATCAAGAAGAATTCCTAGAAATTAATTTATTAAACATGAATAGGGAAATACGACACGCTACGTCGTGTTTCCCTTTATTATTTTAGGCTTATGACATACTACGGAAAAGAAATTGATTAGGATGCATTTTTATAGAAAGTGGCTAAAGAAGCATAGCTTTATGTTGATAGTTAGCCTTGGTCTAAAAAAATGAAAGAGCGTTGGATAAATGCTTATAGTGATTTGATGAATCATGGGATAACAGGAGTAAGAGTAGCTACAGAAGGAAATAACGCTGGTTTTAATGAAGTTACCTATGATGGAGAATAGATTCCAACTGGAGGTATGAAACGTAAAGATCGAGCAATGTATGAAGATGCCGCTTGGTTTATAGAAAAACAAATGGGTTCTATATCTCCTAAAGAAGAAGAAAAGAAAAAAGACCTTACTGTATTTTCTAATAAAGATTTTATAGAAGGTTTAAATGCTAGTATAGGAAATGAATGGTATGGAGGATAGGATTGGTCTGTTAAGGATTGGAATGCCCTTGATGAACGTGATAAAACCACTGGAAAAAGGGGTATTAGGAATAGAGCTGATAGATTAGTTCAAGTATTAAAAAATTACGCTCCTACTTTAAAAGATAAATATAATTTTGAAGGTTCTCCTTTTAAAGATTATGATGATTTTTAGAATAGAGTAAATGAAGCAATTACTGCTCTTCAATCTAAAGATACAAGTGATGATAATGATGCTTTAAATAGGCTTGGAATTAATCCAAAAACTTATTTTGATGATGGATTAAATGATACTTTTACTTATAAAGGGCATGAAGTAGCATACAAAGATTTAGAAAAGTTAAGATAGTTACAAGGAGATTTAAATGCATAGGAAGTAAAAGCTTCTATAAATGCTCCTCTTGAAGCTATTAGAAAAACTTTAGAGAATGCTCAAGCTAAAGCTGATAAACTAAATTTAAAACCAGAAAAGGCTAAAAAAACTAAAAAATAGGAAACTTTAGGAGAACACAAATTTACTGATGCCGATTATTTAGATATAGGAGCACTTATTGGAGATATTTCTTCAATAGTATATCCTGGTTTTATAGGTGGAGCAGTACTTGGAACTGGTGCTGCTAGTGCCAGAACTGCTGCTTCTGCTATGAGAGGAGATTTAAATTTCTGGGATAGAGCTTTAGACTTTGGAACTGGTATTGTTGGAGGTCTTCCTTTATTTGGTGATGCTCTTATGGTTGGAAAAGTTGGAAAAGGTATTAGAATGTTTATCCAAAGTGCTGGAATTCTTGAAGCATTTAATAATTATCCTGGATTGGCTGCTGTTAGTGGAAAATTATCAAAAGGTAATTTTTCTGATATTACAGTTGATGAATGGAAGTCTATGCTTCAATTCTTTAGAGGACTTACTGGAGCTGGTAGAGTTGTTAAATCTAATCGTTCTCTTTCAAAGGCAGCAAAAGCAAGTGGTCTCAAAGTTGAAAATAATTTAGCTAGACAAATAACTGGTTGGGGCCCAAATGTAACTAAAACAACTAATACTAATATTATTAAAGCTAAAGTTAATGGAAATGATATTGAAGTTAAACTAAAATAGGAAGAATATAATAATTTACTTAAAAAACTTGATAAAGTAAAGGGTAAAGGAAGTAAAGAAGAAGGTGAAAAAATAATAAAAGAAGTTATAAAAGATAGTCCTGAAGTTAAAGCTATCAAAGGAGATGCTTCTGATGTTAAAATAGAAGTTACTTATTCTCCGACTTGGAGAAATAAAATTTCATTTGTAAAAAATAATTCAAAATCTCAAGATATATTTGGTACTAAAGAATCTTAGATTACTGGAAATAGTGCCGAAGAATTTGAAAAAACTATATAGAATAGAAAATGGTGGGATAAAGCAGTTAATGGTTCTAATAAGGCTTTAAGATAGTATAGAGAAAGATTAGGATTAGAAACTCTTAAAAGACCTATTACTGGATAGTAGTCAGTAACTTAGTAGACTGGGCAACAATCTTAGGAAAAATCACCAATATTATTATTGCCTAATAAACAACCATTAGTTTCTAATTCTCCTATAGAAAGGTGGTAGCAAACTCCTTTAAATATAAAAGAACCTATTAAACAACCAAGTTAGCCAGTTAGAAAAGTAGATTTAGAAGAAGCTAATAGAAGTTTATAGGAAATAAGAAATTTTAGAAAATCTTATGGATTTGAAGGAAATTCTCCTATGTAGTAGGGATTTGGAGAAGCTGCTATAAAATCAGGTAAAATTACTGTAGATTTAGGTGGAGAAAAAGTTACTTTTGAAGTTTCTAGATCTGATTTAAAAGGTATAGATAGAACAAAAGCTAATTTTGATGGAAAAGTTGCTTCTATTAGAGGTAAAATAGCTAGACAATTAGAATAGGCTTCTAAAAATTCTGATATATCTGAAACTGCTTTAGCTATTAGAAAACTTAAAGCAAAAGGATGGCTTAGATAGGGTGGAAAATTAAACAACAAAATAAGATATTATGGAAATAAGACCTAAAAAAATTCCGAAATTTTAGTTTGGAGGAATATATAATGAAAATAATCCTTTTTAGACAGCTTCCATAAATCCAGATTTAAATGCAACACCTCTTTCAACTATATATCAAGTTCCATAGTGGTATTTAAATGATTATAAGTATCATTCATTAAGAGGATGGAATAATAAATTAAATCAAAGTCAAGCTACAGATAAATTAAAAAACCACTATAATGCTGGGAATTTAAATACTGCATTTTATAAGAATTATGCTTATACACAAACTCCTGAAGCTGTTGGATAGGATATTTAGTCTTTTTATGATTCTGACGGAAAAGGAATGTCTGCTGTTGATTTTATGAATTTTTATAATCTAAATGCAGATAAAATAAGAGGGTATTGGAATAGAAATCAAACTTATAATAATATAGGTTCACCTTCTACTTATAATCATAATACTCTATATAGAGCTATGTTTAAAAATAGAAGTACTACTGGATCTCAATTAAATTCGGATTATGATATTGGATATTAGGAAAATATTTAGAGTAAGAATGGTTCTTCTACTTGGTTAAGAAGAATGGATACTTATGAAAAAGAATTTGACATAAATAATCCAGATATGAGTAGGGTACATTCTATTAAACTAAGTGATGGAACAACTGCTAATTATTATAAATTAAGAAATGGAAATATTGGACTTCTAGATTAGAAAGATTTAATAAATAGCTAGAAATTTAATCCTAATTTAAACGAAGATGATGGTTCAATTACTAGGTCACCAAAAGAAGCTACTAAAAGTCCTGTTGGAGATTATAATGGATCTCCTGCATCTTAGTAGACTTAGATTTAGTAGTAGCCTCAATCAGTTGATAAAAAAGTTGATCCAACTGGAGGTGCTCAAAAAACTGGAAAATATAACTCAAAAAACTGGTTTGGTTCTTTAGATTGGGGTAAATTAGGAAATACTTTATAGAAATCTTTACCTAATATAATTGAAGATGTTAGATTAGCTAACTCTTTAATTAATAATGATAGAATATATAAAGCTGCTTTAGAAGGAATAAGACCTAATTTATAGCAGACTTATAATACATATAGACAAGTAGTTGGCGATGAAGCTACTAAATAGGCTTATTATCGTAGAGGAGCAGAAGGTGTTTCTAGAGCTTCTAGAGCATTTACTTCTGATGCTGACAGATAGATGGCTTATATGATGGAGGCTAATCGTCAAGCTAATGAATTACAAGCACAAGGTGATATTGCTGATAATCAAGAAATTCGTAGAACTTCTGATGAAGCAATGCAACATGCTTGGAATAATACTCAAAGAAGAACTCAAGTAGCTAATGAAAATATAGCTCAAATGAATGCTGCTAAGTAGGCTAAACAAAATTTATTAGCTGAAAAATATGCTGCTGACTATACATCATGGGATAATTTCTTGAAAGCTAGAGAAACTAGAATGAGAGATAGAATTGAATATAATAAATCTCTCGAAGACTAGATTAATATGATGGAAGCTCAATCTCAAATGGAAGATGAGTTACGTCCATTTTAGTAGAATTATCAAGCAGCATTAGAAAAATCTAAGGATGCTAATGAATTATATAATCATAATGATCCAGAAGTACAAAGAACATTAGCTGAATTAAGAGCAAAAGAAAGAGAATTGACTATTAGATTATATAGACAAAAATTAAATAATAATAGTTTATTCTGGGCAAAATCTGGTACTAAGTTAGCTTATAGAAGTTCTGATGATTTACTATATAAATCAACTAGGGATGCAGTAGAACATTTTAGAAGAATGACTAAAATGACTGATGACTCTTATCATAAGTCAAGAAAGAAAACTCCTAAACTTGTTTCTCATCCTAAACCTAAAAAAATGCAACAAGGTGGTGTAGCACCCTTTGTTGTATTTACTCCAACTGTTACTGGTGGAGAGAGAAGTGTAGCATCTTATAGTACTGCAACTAGTGGAAGTAGTAGTTCTTCTTCTAAAGAAGATAAAGATAAGAATCTTCTTAAATTAGTATAGGATTTATTTAGCAAAGTAGAAGGACTTCCTTCGGATATGAACGCTGTATATGTTCCTATGATGAATCTTCTTAATAGAGTAAGAGCTGGTGGTCCAGAAATTACTAATCAAGAAATTGCTACCTTATACACTTAGGGAATGTATCAAATGTCTCAATTAAAATATAATCAATAGCAATATAATTAGATTTAGCAAAATCTTATTAATAATGATGCTATGAATGAATATGCTATTATGCCTGGAAATAAAGTAGTTGCTCAAAATATTGATACAGGAGAAGTTAAAGCTATTGATTATATGGATATTCCAGATAACTTTGCTCCTTTAACTAATTATCAATTAATGCAACTTAGAGCTTATGATAGATCATTTGATAAATTCTCATTATTAGCAGCTTCTAGAGGAGTTGGTATGAATAAAATTACTGAACAAATTAAGAATTTAATTGGAACAGTAGGAGAAACTGAATTAGAAAATCAGGGCTTTACTAAGAAAGAAGCTGGAAATATTGCAGCAGGTTTAGCTATATTAGCTGATGCTCCAGATGGAGTATATAAAACTGATACTCTTACTAAAAATCAAAAGCAACAAATGTAGGCTGCTTTATAGTATGTTTTAAGAACTCTTCCAGAAAATATGAAAGATGTTCTAAAATTTCATGCTAATATGTAGGGTACTGATGTTAGTAGTCTTATTGGATTAAGATTAATGGCTGAAGAAGATTATACACATAAAACTACTATCACTCCTTTAACTGGCAAAGCTGCCAGTGGAACTAATGGAAGTGGCAACAGTGGTAATATATATGGTGATATAAAAACTTCTTTTAATGATTTATTACAAAGAGGACAAATAGGAGTTCCAAGAGAATTTAGTATGATTACTAAAGATGATTAGACTAAGTTATATTCCTTAGATTCTAAATATATATCTTCATTACCTAATGTTGATTCTAATATGAGTATAGAACAGATGTTAGGAAAAAGTAAAATAGGAGAAATTTTAGATAGTAGATTAGGAATTACTTTTGGTGACTAGGTAATTAATCCATCAAATTTGAAGGATATAATGTATGATATTGGTGGAGGTGCTACTGCTGTTACATTACCTTGTAAATATGAAAATGGACACAAGGTTGTCAATTTTGCTATTAAAGATGAATTTGATGATGCAATAAAAGAAACTTCTAAAACTATTCCAATTGATTGGACTAATCCAAAGTTTACTAAAGAACTTGCTAATACTTTGCATGATAAAGGTTTAGATAGTTTATTAACTGGAAATATGGAATTAGATCCTAATATGTTAGGATTATTTTTAGTTGTTAATGCTTATACTACAGATAGAGTAAACTTTAATAAAAATTCTAAATATGTAGAAGAAGTTAAAAACCCAAGTAAGGCATTAGAATAGGATATGAATAATGCTTTAAGTATTAAAGGTCCTGACGGAAAAGTTTAGGATTATGGAGTAGACATAGATGACTGGGGATGGGGTGCAGTACCTCTTATAGAAGGAGGATATGATAGTATATACCGAGCAAATGTTTTTATTCCATTAAATAATGATCCTATTTCTGCTCAAATGGGTAATGATACATTAAAATTAGATGAGGCCAAATAGTTAGCAGGAGATTTTTAGAATTACTATAAACTATTGAAAGCTCAAAAAACTAGTTCTGATTAGTTATATGAAACAAAATGATTGGATAGTTGCTACTCTAAATAATCCTGAGTTTGATGCAACTGATTTTAAAAATATACAAGATATGTCCTTAGATAATACTTAGTTATTATCTAAGGAAGAATATCTTAAAAGCCCTTTTATATTGCAAAATCCTCAATTTTAGTCAGAAGATGGTACTTTTGATTCTAAAAAATTTGATGATTTTTATAAAGAATAGACTAAAAAGTTTGAATCTTTTGAAGAAGAAAGTGCTTTAGATAATTATACTTATGGATTTTGGGATACAGCTAGACATTCAGTAAAAGATAAAGTCAATACTCCTAAAATCGGAGTAGATATGGTAAGTAATCCTGAACATGTTTCTTATGGAATTGTTGGTTAGGGTGAAAAAGGAGAAAAAAGTAAAACGGCTTCTGAATTAGCGCAATCTAAAAGAATATATGATTATGAAAAAGGAGAATTTATTAATGAAACTCCAGAAGACAGTTCTCTTTTTAGAAATCCTGTTAATTTTGTAAAAAATATAATTTTTTCTGATCCATTAGTCTTAGCTTAGTATGAAGAGGATGGATATCATACAGATCCAGTTTCTAATAAATTAGTATATCATAGTAAAGGAGAAAATAAAATAGGTCCTGATGGTGAATACTATTATGAAACTTTAGCAGGTAGATCTGTAATAGGCAAAAAAGTACTTTCTGTTGGAGATATACTTACTCCAGAAGATTTTGCTTTAAATAAATTTGATTTTTTTGATTCTGATGATGTAGATAAATCTCCTATAGGAGTCATAGTTAAAAATTTAGCTTTAGTAGCTCCTATGCCTTTTTTAGGTTCTACAGCATCTTTATTATATAATGGATTTTTTGTAACTAAAGAGTTAGCCAAGTCTTTACCTATGCTTTATCAAATGACTGGTTTATTAACTGGAAATGATAAAGATAATGAAACATTAAATACTATTGCTGGATGGGGATAGAAATTTACTACGGGAATTTCAGAATATGCAAAAGAAAAAACTTTTGCTTTTGAAAATTTTGGAAATTTAATTTCTGATGTTGCTATGCAGTGGGGATAGTAGCGAGCTATTGCTGAGTCTGTTGCTAGACTTGGAAATAGTGGCAAATCGTTAATGAATGGAGTGAAAGCTAAAGCAATGGTTGAATATGAAAAACAATCCAAAAATATTTTAAATAATTTAGCTAAAGGAGAACAAGGTTTAGATAAGGCTCAAGTATTTAGATATACAGGAGTAAAAGAAATATCTGAAATTCCTGAAATGTTAAAGGATGAAAAATGGTTAAATACTTTAGTTGGACAAACTTCTGTAAATAAATATATGCCTGCTGCAAGAAAGGCCTTTGAAAATAGATTACGTTTAGGATAGGATTTATCTTTAGCTTATATGGCAATAATTTCTAATAATGATGTTTATGAATCTGCATTAGAACATGGAACTACTAAAAAAGAAGCTGCTGCAGTTGCCTTAGGAAGTACTCTTGGAATGTTTGCAGTTGATAAATATTTAGGTTTAGGAGAAATGTTTTTTAATGATAAAGAACAAACTAAATTATTTAGATAGGCTTTTAGAGATTTTAAAAATAAGGATTTAGAACCAATTATAAATTCTTTAGGGAAATTACCAGAATCTAAACAAAAATCTTTAAATTTAATACAAAAAGGAATTGATTCTACTAAAAAATTCTTTAAAGATTATCATACAGGAATTAAAGAGCAAACTTTAGGTTTTTTTGGAAAAGCTTTTGGAGAAGGTTTAGAAGAAATGACTGAAGAGCTTGTTACTGATATTGATAAATCGTTATTTGAATTAGCTGGACAATTTGGATGGTTTTCTCAAACTGATTTAGGATCTTGGGATAATGCTTTGGAAAGATATATAATGTCTGGAATTGGAGGAACTATTGGTGGAGGACTTTTTTATGGAATAGATGCTATTAGAAATCCTAAAACTAAAGCTGATAAAAATTCTTAGGATGAATTTCTTTATTTTGTTAGAAAAGGAGAAACTAAAGCCTTACTAGAAGAAGGAGAAAAAATGTATAAAAAAGGAGAATGGGGAAGTAAAGATTTATCTATCAATACAACTGAAGACTCTGAAGGTAATAAAATTTTTGTATAGGCTGATGATAAAAATGAATCTCAAAATGATTTTGTATGGAAATCTGTAAAATAGTCTATTTTATAGATGGATAATATTATAAATGGAAATCAATTAAATTTATCAGATGATAAATTATTTGAAAGAATGTTATTATCTGATGAAAAACTTATGAATTTATAGGATAGTGAGTCTTTAAAAGAAGCTACTTATATGGCAGGATATTTTAAAGAATATTAGCGTCTTGTAAATAATATATTTAATAATCAAAAGGAAATAGATGAGTTAAATAAAAATATTTCAGATTAGGATAAAAGAAGTGAATCTGGAGAATATCAAAATAAATTAAATCAATTATAGGAAAAACAATCAGAATTAAATTAGAGAAAAGAAGAATTCTTTAATGAAGGTTCTAGATATTATTTAAGAAAATCTTTATTTGCAATGAATCCAAATATAAGTGGATTACTTCTTCCAATTAATTATAATAGATATGTTAGATTAGTTTATTAGAAAAATCCACAAGATTTAACTAAAGATTAGGAAGAAGAAGCAAAAAAAGAATGGGAAGAATACAGAAAAAATTCTAGAAATCTAGATTTAACAAAGGCTTTTGAACTCTTTGACTAGACTGAAAAGAAATTAATCCCAACTATTTAGGGAATGAATGAAGAAGAAGTTCAAAAATGGAAAGAAGTTTTAGATAAGATTATTAATATTAAAATTAATAATGCTAATTATGATGTTAAACTGACTGATTTATCTTCAGAAGAAAAAGAAGTTTTTTTAAAAGAATTAGGAGTTGAAAAATCTGAAGAATATGATAAACCTTGGAGTTCAGATTCAACTAAATCTAATAAAGCCTTTACATTATCTTTGAAAGAAGATCCCGATTAGAAATTTGAAATAGTTAAAGACGTTGAAGATAAATATTGGAGTATTCATTTTAAAACAGATAGAGATGCATTAAATGAAAAACAAAAAAATAGATTATTTGATGCAGCTGCTATGATGATTCCAGAAGGAGATATGTTATCTACCTGGGGAGCTATTTCAAATGGAGGATTATCTGGATTAGATAGATTTAGATTAAGAGGATTTGAGAAGGTAGGCGAAAGAATTGTAAAACAAAGAACACCCTAGTTTAAAACCCTTTCAAATGAAGAATTAGATATAGAGGTTGATAAATATAATCAAATATTATCTTCTTCTACTGATAATATACTTGATAAATATTTATATGAACAAGTAAAAGAATTAAATAAGGTTTTAAAAAATAAGAAAAAGGATGATAAAATAATAGATCTTTAGGAGTATACTAAAAGTGATATTGGAGATTAGGATAAATTGCCAGATATTAAAGTCCCCATATGGAAAAAACATATTGCTGATACTGATTCTGAGTATGAAAATAGAAATACTAAATTAAAAGGAGAAACAGAATAGCAATTTAAAGCCAGATAGGAAAGAAGAAAAAATTTAATTAAAGCCTAGACATATAAAGAAAATAGTGAAATATTAGAATAGATTAATTCTATTAATTCTGTAATTGATCCTAATACTTTTAGATATTTAATGAATCTATTGGGGGCTAGAGTTAAAGATTTAATTAAATTAAATTTTAGTGATTGGAGCTACAAAAATCAAGCAAAACAACTTAAAGATGATTTATCAAATTCTGATTTAGTATTAGAACAAATATTATCTAAGATTTCATCTGATTTAACTACGGAAATATAG
>Ga0310690_10010177_pt1 | contig 11719 bp, 3 predicted proteins | sample AusTroGonzalo_MG_2_FD_207661 | JGI IMG/M metagenome (GOLD analysis project Ga0310690, IMG submission 207661) | Bovine rumen microbial communities from tropical cattle in Woodstock, Queensland, Australia - Gonzalo_04 (v2) (version 2) | ecosystem: Host-associated > Mammals > Digestive system >...
TGCGCCGTTCTTGGGCGGCGCGGTAAGCGTCTTGGTGCCGGACGCTGTACACAACTCCGGCGCAGATATCGCCGTATCACCCGCCACGCCTCCGTTGCCGAGCGCGGTACCGCTCTTAACCGCATACCACAAGCCAGGGATCGCCCTGACCTTGATGGTCGGCGATTCCACGCTCATATCTACCGCCGCATCAGCCTCCACATCGATCGTGGGCCTCACGCTAACGTCTTCTACCGAGCCATCGGCGTTCAATGCAATTTCAAGGCTATCCGAAATACTGAAGGCTCCGGTGATATCATTGTCGCCATACTTCACCTTCACTTGATCTGCCGAAACATTTACACTGCCGGTATCAATGAATGTCACTATCGGCGATACCACAATAGTACCGGCGAAACCATCTTCAACCAGCATCTCAACGGCCGATTTGTCGGTAACAACCGTGATCACTTTGTTCTCACCCTCACCCTCGGTTTCTATCTGCGCCTTGACATACAAGCCATCGCCATCTTCACCTTGATTGCGGCGTTCGAGCTGCACGTTCTGCAGAACTCCGCCCACCTTGACGTTGGTGACTTTAACCCCATCATCCTGCGAGCCGCCCGTTGCCAGCACTTTCGAACCAGGCGTCACCGGGGTATTGGCCGGAAGCATCAGATTGGTGATGACAATCTTCGTGACGTTCATGTTGTTGGTTATAGAACCAGTATACCCCTCCGCCAACTCGCCAATCCTAAACGACGTAAGCTCATATGTCCCAGGCGAGAGGCTGATATTGCCAGAGCCGGAAATCTTGGCAAGGTCATAATTGCACTGTGACATATCAGTCAAAACAAAGTCGCCAGCCAAAATCACTTCCGCATTCAACGTGAAATCACTCCAATGCAAGTATCCGCCATTGATGCCATTAAGCTTCAACTTCGAGTTGTCCTTGCAGTAATCGGTCAGCATTTGCCCGGTCGCAGTAAACTGCGGCAATTCCACCGTGCCGGTCCAGTTTGCGGCCAACGGCATCGGCACTGACGGCATGGCTGCGTATGCCACCGTTCCATCGCCGGCAATCGTATTGGCAATGGAGCCGCCTGCCGCGACCGCAATCTGCTTTCCGGTTTCCACTGTAACTTCCGCAGTGCCGGAAAGCGCGCCGCCAATTGTGATGGTGCCGTCGTTATGATCGAACTTGACCGTTCCTGGGCCGTCAATGGTGACGCTGCCCAGAACTATGTTGTTCCACTGCCGCTTGAAGGTCAACGTCACACCGTCGTCAACTGTAATTGTGGCACCATCGAGCATTGACGGGTTGTTTGCACCCGAGCTGAATATCACATTTCTAGATACCTTGATCTTGTTCGCGTTCACGGGAAGCGTCGAGCCAAAGTAGATGGTATCGACGCCGCTGCTCTTGTCGTCGATAATCACCGTTTCGCCTTCCAGCACAGTGGTCGGTTCGTCATTATCCAAAACGACAACAAATGGGTTTTCGCCGCCAGTTCCCCAGAAACCGCTCTTGAAATGCACATCGGTACGAACCGGTTCTTCCGGCTCGCTCGCCTTCGTCCAGATTTCGATGGTCTTGACGGAGTATGCGGAGGGGGCCATCTTCGCAAGCGTTCCGCCGACTCCGGTCCAGTCTTCGGTGTGGTAGCTGTTGTTGCAGTTGAAGTGCTGTGCGAAGTTGCCGATGCCGAAATCGGCAGGGTTGCCGTTCTGCGACTGGAAGTTGTTGAACGCGAACATCAGCTGCGGACGCTCGTAAAGATCCCGCGACGAAGGATTCATGACGCGGAAGACCTGCATGCAGCCATACGAACCGGAAGTCGAAAGCGTATCGTTCCAGTCGAAGGGATCGCCGTAGTTCGCAGGGGCTGCGGAGTTGGAGCCCGCACGGTCATAGTTGTACGGCGAGAACTCGATCCAGCCGGTGACGGAATCGTCGTCCGCCGCGACATTGTCGATTGCGCCGTGGTTGGAACAGACGTGCATCTTCGTCACCGCCTGCTGATAGTTGCGCTGCGGCAGGCCGACGGACGCCAAATCCTTGTCGCCGAACGCATCCATATCGACCCAAACCCACTTGTGCGCATGGTTGTCGTTGCGGACGAATTCGACAAAGTATCCGACCTTGCCGATATTCTCCGAAACGGCTTCGCTGTTCATGTTGTCGTACTGGATATTGCTGACGTCCTGTCCCTTCTCGACACGGATGTTGCAGAGCTTCGTGAAGCCCTCGCGATAGTCGTCGAGTTCAGGCTTGTTCGCCGCGCCGAGCTCATTCTCCGTCGGGGCGTCCGGGATCGGGTTCTGGGACGGGAAGTCCGTCGCGTCTGGATTGGGATAGCATTCGACTATCTTCTCAAGGTATCCGTCCGCCATCTGGTCATAGCCCCACCAGTCTGGGTGAAGGTGGTCGCTGTAGATGATGCCGGGATCACCGCTCTTCACGATGGAGTTGAGGTCGGCGAGAACAACATGTCCCTGCCATGCCTCTGGCAGATTGTTGAACAAATTCTTTATCTGCGTGTTGATGACAGTGATCGTCGGATCGATGTCGGTTCTCGCGCCATCGCTGTAGAGGATCGTCGAGACGATGATCTTCGTATTTGGCAGATTGTTGACGAGGCGGCTGACGACATTCGTCCACGCCTTGAACACTGGGGTAACGCGGTCGGCCTCGTTCTTCCACTCCGGTATGTCGTTGACGCCGATAAGCAAGAGCGCTACGTCCGGCGTACCCGCCTGTATCGCGAGCGTATCGACATTCTCAGAGAGGTTGCTGCGATGGGCGAGCGTAGTCGGGCCAGCCGTCGCGCCGTGCTTCGCGGAATGCCACTTGTACTGGTCGGTGAGCGGAGTACCTGTCGGGTCGACGGAATCGTGGTTGTTGCTGAGTCCGTAAACGCCGGTGGACCTCACATTGTAGCCGAGCATCTCCAGTTTCTGGTAGAGGAGGATGCGGTAGTTCGCGCCTGTCGCCTGGGCATTGTAGCCCTCGGTTATCGAGTCGCCGTAGCACCAGACCACGAGCGGCTTGCGCGCAGCCTGCTTGGCGGTGTCGTCTACGCGCAGATAGATTCCCCTCGCGCCATAGACGAGACGCGCCGAAAGCCCTGTTGCGAGCCCCTCCGTCACAAGCGTGCCGACCTTGCCGTATCCCGCGCACTGGGTCGTGTACTGCTGCGGCGTCGTCCAAGTTGCGAGCGGATACGTACCTTCGGTCAACTCGGAGGCGTTCGCGATGGCAATCGTGCCGGAGGACGAAAGCGTACCGACACTCGTATATTCGCGCGGCGTATCGCTTGCCGTGAATGTCCAGGTCGTGTTGGCTGCGATATTGACCGTATCGCCATCTTCAGGATTCGGGATATAGCGAATCTGGTCTGGCGTGTAGTAACCGTTGAACACTACGACCTTCTCGACTACGAAGCCTGTGAACGGCACCATGTCGTTGGCATTTGCCGGAAGGCCGGAATTGCCACCAATGCCCAGCTTGGTCAACACGACATTCGAGAATTTAATGCCGCCATTTGAAACAGTGCCGCCTGTCATCGCATCCAGCGAATCGCCGACATAAGCCATACACTGCTGCCCGTTGTCCCTAGCGCAGAGCACGTATCCACCAGTCGCCGACAAGACGGGTGCAGTTCCGAAATCGTACGGCTTGGTGTTGTCGGTACTGAAGTTACGATAAACAGCCAGCGTCTTGTCCGTCTTCGTGTAGACTCCAATATCAAACGGGAAAAGAGGCGCCGTGCCGCCGAATGCAACAACAGGAGCAGTTGTTACGCTAGATGCGGCCCTATACTTTATAAGCACAGTCATATTGGCGCTGTTCGCCGCTGTCGTATCAATCACCGCCGCAGCATCGCCGATGGTGAGCGTTCCGCCGAAGGTATCGTCCTTCGCGGCGGTCGTGCCGCTGACGGAGAGCGTGTAGTCGCCCTTCGTAGTCGTCTTGAAGTCGTTTACCCAGCTCACAACAGGCTCGACAACATAGCGGTCTGTATCGACCGGCTGAACCGCACCCTGCTTCGGGAAAGTGTAGTCGGCAAGGTCGCTCGGCGTGACCCACTCATCGAAGAGCGCAACGCTCTTGATAACCATACCCGCCCAAGGCACCGCAGCAGCAACGGTAGGGCCTCCGACGCCGACAGATGTAATGTAGCTGTTATCACCTGTAAACCTCAAGCCTGTTACTTCGCCGCCTGAAAGCGACGAAAGCGACTCGCCAGAGTAAACCGCCGTACCATGACCGCTGGCATTCGGCGTCTTCGTCCAGTTGGACACAAGGATATACCCTTCCTGCGGCATGGTCTGAGCCGGGGTGGAGAATGCATACGTTCCTGCCTGCACTGACGAGCCATTGTACCAATATCCATCGAGTGCAGAAGAAGCGGCTTGAGCCGCACGTGCCCCCATATCATACGTAGAGAACAGAGACACAGGGACGGAATTCGCCACAGGCGCTCCACCAGAAGGAACCGAAAACTTCACCAGCATCGTCATTCTTGGAAGAGTTCCTGTAGGAACAGCCACCGTCGCGCCGAGCGTGGTGGAGCTGCCGATAACGATATTGCCGTCTTCGTCAATGGTGTTGTCGTTCAGCACGAATTCAAGTCCACCGTGCGCGCTCCTGTCATCATCAAACTCGCCCGCTACCCACACGGCAATCGGCTTGGGACCGTCATAGCTTGGATTCAACGACTTCGCATAAAGAACCCCATCTTCAACCGCCAGCTCATAGCCTTCAAGGCCGGTCAAGGCGGCGGAATCGACACCGGTAAACGACCCGGCCGACATAAGGGCTACGGCATTGCCAGGTTCACCGGTCAAATTTAACGTAACCGTAGCATCCGTCAGATTTACCGCTCCGCTTACCGTCACAGCCGAGGCGGCATCAGCCGACTTCTCAATGCTGAGAGTGTTGTTCGCCATGTTGAGGCTCGCCGCCGTCACCGCAGAAGTTGGCTTGAGGGCGAGCGTAGTGCCTGTGCCTTCTGCAGTGATTGCACCATTAAGCGTGCCATTTACCGTGATTGTCTGGTTGCCGCCCAAGTACATTCCACCGCCGATATTCCACGTCTTGCCAGCTGCAATAGTAACATCGTTGCCGCTATTCACATTCATGCGGCCATTGTTGGCAGTAGTGCCCAATGTAGTCCCAATTGCCACCGTCTTGCTGGCAATATCAAACGAACCTGTAAACGCATCAGTATCGTTTATGATTATCTTTTCATTTTTGGCCGTTGTGCTTATTGCACTGACCTTGAATGTTCCATCTCCTATTATTTTCTTGAATGTGGCAGTGGAGGTGCCTGAACCATCATTCCAGTTTAGTGCAGGTGCCGATTCTGCATCGACAAGTTCTATCGTTGGATTGAATGTGGGATTTGAACTCGCCAGATAGCCAGAAACACCACTAAGACGGACTTTAGATTCTATGTTGCCATAGTCATTTGGGTTAAGCCATTTGGCGCTGTAGTTTGAAAACACAACAGTTCCTTTCCAAAGCGTGGAGTCGGTCAGTGCCGAGACATAGCCGTTATTGACTTTCTTGATGTAGCCAGAACGCGACTGGTCGATCTCGCAGTCAAGGCTGCTGCCGGAGTCTATCACGATATTGTCCGACGGCACAGCCTTCTTGATCTTAAGCTTTGTCGTGTTTATCTCAACCTGAACATCGTTCTTGAGCGTATCAATTGTAAGCGTCTCTGAGCTGTCGCCGGCAATGGTAAGCTGCCCCAAGCCCGTCGCATTCACATACCCTAGCTCGGTTGCAGAGGTAAGATTTAGGTTCATCATCGCGCCATAATCGCTATCGGCAACATAGAACGTCGCTTTGTCGCCGTTGGAAGGCAAATCGTTGTTGGCCCATTTCGCCGTATAGTTCTCGCCAAAGAATCCGTCCTCGCCCGTCCAGACTTTGCCGCCAGGCACATTCTCCGGCACGCCGGAAGCGACAAGGCGCAGTTCCAAATCCTTATAGGTCGTCTCGCCGGTGGAGTTGGTAGCCTTGAGCGTAAGGATCATGCGCTGGCCAGCCCACTTCGCGGCGACTTCTGTTGCATCGATATTGATGGAGAAGCTGCCACCGCCATTATCAACGACTTCGACCTTCGACTGCGGCAACACACTCTGGTGGCTCGGGAACGCCTCAAGCGTCGCGACATTCTGGCAGGCTACATTGATGATATTCCAACCCATCGCGATATCGGTGTAGAAGCCCTCCTGCATAAGGTCGGTGCCGCGCGGCGACATGGTAACCGCGCCAATAACAGGCGATGCGGCAGGTGTGCCGATTGTTGTCGTTGCGGTCTGCGTCACCGCCGCCGAACTGTCGCTCATGATGGGAGTGACGGTAAACGCATAGACCTCGCCGTTTTCGAGGTCTGAAAACGACGCCGTCCGCGCCGACGCCGAGAGAGACTCGCTCGACACATCCGCAAACGTCTTTACGTTGGAGATGGAGAGGTTGTCGATTTTGACGCTTGCGTCGTCCGAAGTATAGATACCGCCATTTGTATATTCCACCACATACCTAAGCTGAATCGGCTTTCCTGCCAATGACGCAAGAGAGACGGGGTCAGCCGGCGTAATCGTGCCATACTGATAATAATTGAACTCATTCCCGACATTCACCGCTACGGTATTGATAGTCTGCCACTCGCCATCAACCTTCGCCTCGAACCTGACGGACATTCCCGACATGTAAGAGCTGCCCACATCATAAGTCATGACGGAATCCGCAGTCGGCACAAAGACCTCGTCCCAAATATACATGCCCGATGCCGTACCATCCCACGCCTTCAGCGCACCGTTTACGATACGCACTTCATTTGCATTGTTGGTGCGGCCCTTCGCAGTCGAGAAATCATCCGACCAGGTTGTCGTCGCCGAACCAAGTTTCTTCTTGGCGACCGTAAAGCCGTCAATCTTGTTGGTATAGCAATTAGGCAAATGCCAATTGAGTGTGACGCTATTGCCGCTTATGGGTGCAACGGGCTCGATCTGCACGGACTTGATCGGCCTAAAGCCGAGCTGTACGGACTTGATAACCGTTTCACTCAAATCAGTTTCACTAAGATCATACCATCCGTCGGAGCCTCCGCCCCAGCCGAGGTTGAGCCAAATGAGGTTCTTTGCCGCGCCAACACTGTTCGTGCCGGTCGCATAGCCGAGTCCGACGACTTCGTGCCCGCCATAGCCCTTGAAGTTGATGCCCGTCTGCACCGGTGAGCCAGCTTCAAAATCCGCCCGCAATGCCTCGAGTGCTTCATCGCCGGATTTAGGATCTATCTGCCTATCGAACTCGAACCATTCCATCGTGCCCGGGAGATTCTTTTTCGCCTCGCCGCCTGCATTCACAAACTGCATCTGAACGAGAGACTGGCAAGCGAGAACAAGATGCGCAACCGCATGCTTCTGCTTTAAGGTGGGGCTCCCGGTATAAGAGTTTTGCATACTATCCCAATCGAACGGCACATTGCCGTCGAAGCGTATATTGAGCGGGCTCTCATTCAATACTGGATGCGAGGTTTCGCGTACTGCTCCAAGGCTCCACGGCCACTGCCAATAATAAAGCTCCTGCGCAGCGGCAATGGCTACGCAGCCAGCCTCCCAGCCGGAGGTGAAAGCCGTCGTCCCTTTGGGCGAGTAGTCGTTATACGGCGCGCCTTGCGTCCAATGCGCCTGCGTAAGCGGGGCGACGACGATATTGGTAACCGTGCACACCTCGGCAAAGGCGGTGAATGCGCCCAATGAGGAAAGCAGCGAGAAGACAATTGGCTTCAATTTGCTAGACATGATCAACCTCCTGATATCCTTAAATCTACTTCATCAACCGTTCGTCGAGGATACGCGTGAGCTCTGCAAGACGAGACTGCTCGGCAGGGTCGTCGGCGAGGTTGCGCTCCTCGAACGGGTCGTTGACAACATTGTAAAGCCTAACCTTCGCCGCGTCGCCGCCGTCGCGCATGCACGTTCTGAGCGCTACGTAATCGCCCGAGCGAACCATCTGCTGAAGGCCACGAACTGCACCCTTCCTCGCCTTGAACTCGTTAAACGCTGCCGTTCCGCCGCCCCAGGGGAATTCATACTGGGTATAGACGAGCGAAGGCGAGCCCTCCTTCCCCTCCCAGCGTGGAAGCAGCGAAACTCCATCGCAGACCTCGGGCTTTTCGCCGCCGCCGACATCGGCCAGCGTCGCCAACCAGTCGTGGAACTGCGAGGGCGAGGCGTCGACCGTTCCCGGCTTGATCCTCGCGGGCCAGCATGCCATCGCCGGTACGCGCATTCCGCCCTCGAACACGTCGCGCTTCAGCCCGTCAAACGGCCCGTTCGAATCGAAGAAGCGCGGATCGGCCCCGTACTCGTCGGCGGGCCCGTTGTCGGAAGTGAAGATTATGAGCGTATCATCGGCAATGCCGTTCTTCTCGAGATGTCTTACGATATCGCCGATCGCGTCGTCCATGCGAGTGATCGCCGTCGCATAGCGCGCGGCAAAGGACGGCAGGTTCGTGTAGGCGGGATTGATCCACGTATTGCGCGCCTCGGCGTTCTCGGGCGAGAGAGGCCAGACTACCCCTTCCTCGGGATAAGGCCGCCCGGGAACGTGCAGAGGCGTCGTGTTCTTGAGGTCGTCGCCATTCCTGCCGGAGCCATGGATCGCGTTGACGGCCAGATACAGGAAGAACGGCTTCTCAGGCTGGCGAGCCATGTGGTCGGAAATGAGGGCCTTCGTCTTCGCCGCGAAAAGGTCGGTCGAATAAATGCCCTCGGCGGATGCGGTCGCGTTCTCGCGGTTTTCCGTAATCCCCATGAAGGCGCCGCGGATATGTCCTTCGTAGTGGTAGTAGGTATGGCCGGCCATGTGGTCCAGGAAGCCGTAGAAGTAGTCGAAGCCTCTGTCGAGCGGATGGGACGAGACAGGCTCGCCCGATTCGCCGCCGCCCGCGAGGCCCCACTTTCCGACGGCCCATGTCGCGTAGCCTGCGCGCTTCATCACGCTTCCGAGGGAATCCTTCTCCTTCAGCGCGCGGTCGAAGCAGTTGTTCATGAGAGAGCACTTCCCCTGTACGCGCCCGACTAGGAGCGACGCGCGCGAAGGCGCACTTACGGGCGACGCGCAATAGTGGCTCGTCATCGTAACTCCGCCGCGCGCGAGGCGGTCGAGGTTGGGGGTGAGGATGCGCGCCGACTGTGCTTCGCGCGCGCGAGCCTGCCAGGTAAAGCCGGTGTCGCCGTAGCCTAGATCGTCGGCGAGGATGAAGATGATATTCGGTTTTTCGCGCCCCGCGGCGAGCGAAGCCCATGCAAGCATGGCGACGACGCACAAGACGGCGACTCGCCTCATGGAATTTGATCGATTCATGACTGAAATATTATACCAAAAATCTATCGAAAGCGGCTGTCGTCGAAGTCCGGTACCGCCTGTTAGTTGCTAGTCATTAGTCGCTAGTGTTTAAACCACGGAATACACGGAGTACACGGAATATTGCTTTCGCTTCTGGGAGTTCTGGAGTTTTGGAGTCTGCTATAAACATTATAATCGCTCCTAATCTCCGGGACTCCGAAACTCCAAGTAACGAAAGTAACTCTGCCGTCTCGGACCGAGTCGAGCAAGCTCCTCTCGTGCGATCCCAGCCTTCTCCTCCAGCCACGCTTCGCCCTACCCGTTCGAGCCGACCGAAGCCGGCAACCAACTAGGGCGGTACCGGACTAAGGCGACAGCCACTAACGACTAACGACCATCAATCTTCGGTCTTGAGGTAGCGAAGGAGCTCTTCCATGCGGTTTATCTTGACCGTATAGCGAGAGTCCTCGAGCCGACCGAAGCCGAACGAGCAGAACGCGCCCTTTATTCCGGCATTCGTCGCACACTTCATGTCGGTCCAGCTGTCGCCGACCATCCAATCGTGCGACGAAAGCCTATGCCCGCGCATCAGCGACGCGCATTGCCTCAAAGGCAGCGCCGAAGGCTTCATCTCGGGACAGTCCCCCCCGGCGACTATCGCGCCTTTGAAGAACCTGTCCAGCCCGAAATGCTCAATTATCGCGCGCGTCGCGAACGCCGGCTTCGCAGTATTGACGCCCAGGAGCCATCCGCGGTCCGAAAGCTCCTCCAGCGTCCGCCTGACAGTCGGATAAAGCTCTACCGTCTCGAGCATGTGCTCGCCGTAGTGGCTCATGAAAAGCTCCCAGAGCTTGTCGACCTCGTCCGCCTTCTCCGGTATCGCATGCGCAAGAAGATACTTCGCGCCGCGGCCGACATGCACGAGAACGTCGTCGACAGGGAGCTCCTCCAGCCCGAGGTCGCGCCTCGTATGGTTCACGGTCGCCGCGAGATCGGCACGCGAATCTATGAGCGTGCCGTCCATATCGAAGAAGCAGGCGTTCACCTTCCGCCCTTCTCGCGCTTCCCCATCCCGAAAAGCCTGAGCGTCGCGCGGAAGTCCGCCGGAAGCGGCGAATGCGCCTTTATCTCCTCATGGGGGTTCAACGGATCAGGCATGGAAAGCGTCGAGGCGTGAAGCATCTGGCGCGGCACCTGCATGAGCCTCGGGTCGCGCGCCGACTTGAGCCCAAACACCCTGTCGCCGACGATCGGCGCCCTTACGGACGCGAGATGGCGCCTGATCTGGTTGGTGCGTCCGGTCTCGATCCTTATCCTGAGAAAGCTCGCGTCGGGGCACTTAGCCTCCCTCGAAACGCGCGATACCGCCGTTTCGCCGTCAAGCGGAGTATCTATCGTCTGATGGGCAAACTTGAACTCCCCGACCGTTATCGCATGGTAGGTCTTGGAGACCTTGCGGGTCTTGAATATTTCGACGGCCGCGACAAGGGCCGCATGGTTCTTCGCGAACATCAGGCAGCCCGTCGTATCGCGGTCGAGACGGTGCACCGCCTCGAGCGTCGGAATCGACTCCTGCTCCCTCAAGACCGTCTCGACAGACTTCGGATCGTCGCAGCTCACCATCCCGGAAGGCTTGTCGGCTATGAGGTAGCTGTCGTTCTGCCAAAGAACCCTTACGTGGCGCTTCGCCGTGGAAGGCGCCGCCTTCGCCTCTTCGCCGCGCCGCCTTACAGCTCCTTGCGCAACGGCGCCCTTCACGACCGCCGCGGGAACCTCAACGAGGTCGCCTGTCTTTATTGCATATTGCGCTATCCATACGCAGCGCCTGTTTACCCATACGGACCTCCCGTCGATCATCGCCTTGGCCGTACGGCGGGAAAGCGAAAACCTGGCGGCGAGGAAATCCTGCAGAAACTTCGGATCGTTCTTGTTTACCGTGAGCGCCGAGACGCCAGCGGCGTACTGTGGAGCGCGGCGCATCTCAGATCTTCATCACGCTGCCGACGACGCCGCGGACCTTCTTGCCGAGCTTGTTCGGCGCGAGGACTATTTCGATATCCTCGGCCTTCTTGTCGCCGTCGCTCTCGGCAAGTATGTCCGTAGTCGTCGTATGGCCCTCGAGCGCCTTCTTGAAGTGCTCGGGAAGCGGCGGATCGGACATCACATCGGCGAAAGTGGCCTTCTTGAAAGCCTCATCGTCCTCGAGATCGAACATCTCGCGGAAAGCCTTGTTGGCACTCGTGAAGCGGCCGTCCTGGTCGCACGTGAAAAGCGCGCTCTGGGCGACGTCGAACGCACCCTCCTTCGCGCGCAGCTGCTCGAGTATCCTGCGGCGGCGCTCGATATTGCGGATCGTGAAGACCAGATCGT
>Ga0310690_10010178_pt1 | contig 11719 bp, 12 predicted proteins | sample AusTroGonzalo_MG_2_FD_207661 | JGI IMG/M metagenome (GOLD analysis project Ga0310690, IMG submission 207661) | Bovine rumen microbial communities from tropical cattle in Woodstock, Queensland, Australia - Gonzalo_04 (v2) (version 2) | ecosystem: Host-associated > Mammals > Digestive system >...
ACAGGGCAATGAGCGGCTCGTTTTTTGAGGAGTTGGGAATTCCAGAGCCGGATTCCAACCTTGGATGTGGCGGCGGCACCCAAGCCGAGCAGACAGCATCGATAATGATAGCGTTTGAACGGGAGTTGCTTGCAAATCCATGCGATTGCGTTTTAGTGGTGGGCGACGTCACAAGCACTATGGCGTGCACATTGGTGGCGAAGAAACTGAATACAAAAGTTGCCCACGTCGAGGCTGGAATCCGCAGTTGGGACATGACAATGCCGGAAGAGATAAATCGAATCGTTACTGATAGTCTAGCTGACATGTTTTTTACTACTTCAGATGTGGCAGGTGCAAACCTCCGAAAATTTGGTGTGCCGGAAGAAAAAATATTTTTTGTCGGCAATGTAATGATTGACACTCTGCTGAAAAACATGCCGCGATTCAGCAAACCCGAAGTGTTTGACAAATTGAATCTGGAACCGCAAAAATATCTGGTTTTGACGCTGCATCGTCCGGCTAATGTTGATGAATCGGAAAAACTGAAACAGACTATTCAGGCAATTGTGGAAAATGTCCATGGATTGCCTGTTGTTTTCCCAATTCATCCGCGCACTGCGTCGGTGTTCCGCAAACAGGGCATTGAGGCGGAAAACCTGAAAGTTATTGAGCCTCAAGGATATCTTGAGTTTAACTATTTAGTTAAGAACTCATTGGCGGTAATTACCGACTCTGGTGGTATTACCGAAGAGACAACGGTGATGCACATCCCTTGTCTGACATTGCGCGACAATACTGAGCGTCCAGAGACATGCACTATAGGCACAAACATGCTGGTGGGAACGAATCCTGACAACATCAAGCCTGTTCTTGATAAGTTGTTTGCTGGCGGTTGGCCTCACGGGGAAATTCCGGAATTGTGGGACGGGCATGCGGCTGAAAGAATAGTGAAACAATTGATACGATTATAATCATGCCAACAGCAATAGAATTTAACAACGTTAGCAAGCAATACCGACTGGGATTGGTCTCGACCAAGACTTTGAGTCACGACTTGAACCGTTGGTGGACGGTTAATGTCCGCGGCAAGGAAGACCCATATTTGAAAATCGGCTCGACCAACGACCGCTCGAAAGCAGCCGATAGTGAATATGTTTGGGCTTTGAAAGACATTGATTTCAAAATAGAACAGGGTGATGTCGTAGGCATAATTGGCAAAAATGGTGCGGGAAAGAGCACCTTGCTGAAACTTTTGTCGCGTGTAACAGGTCCAACAACTGGTTCTATCAATGTTAAAGGTCGTATTGGCGCATTGCTTGAAGTTGGAACTGGTTTTCATCCTGAAATGACTGGACGTGAGAACATTTATATGAATGGCGCTATTTTGGGTATGACAAAGCAGGAAATCGCTAAAAAATTAGACGAAATAGTTGATTTTTCTGGTTGCGAACGATATATTGACACTCCTGTGAAGCGTTACTCTAGTGGTATGACAGTTCGCCTTGGATTTGCTGTAGCTGCCCATCTTGATCCAGAAATCCTTGTTGTTGATGAGGTATTGGCCGTCGGCGATGCCGAATTCCAGAAGAAAGCCATAGGCAAGATGCAGGATGTAAGTAAGGGAGAAGGCAGGACGGTGTTGTTTGTGAGTCATAACATGGCAAGTATAATGTCGTTGTGCAAAAATGGAATTCTTTTGGAAAATGGACGCATAAGTAAAACTGGTGTGATAGGTGACGTTGTTGAAAAATACATGGAGGTTTTTCATGTGCATTCCGAACTTGTTTGTAATTATGGTCCCAAAGAGGCTGATCCAGATATCACAGAGGATTTTATCCGTATCGTTTCCTTCGAAATGCTCAATGCTAAAAATACAGCGTTGGAATATGGTTCTAAATTAAAAGGGCGAATATGCGTTGAATCAAGCAAGGAGGTGTCGGGTGTGGGATTCCGTATCACAGTAAAACATGGAGGAACAGGACAGCCGATAGCGATGTCGAAAATGGATAAAGTTGTTAATGTGCAAGTAGGACATAATGAATTTGAATTCGAGTTTGATACTTCGATGCTCTGTCCTGATTCTTATATGCTGACATTTGCTTTGTTTGTCAATGGCAGGCATGTTATTGATGTACGTCGTAATGCTTTTTCATTCGATATTGTTCCTAAGAGTGATTTTAATGATGGATTCAGATGGGATAAGCATATTTATGGTAATGTTGCGGGCTTTGAACTGCATCTGTTAAAATGAAAACGTTTCGAGAAATCGTAAATAAAAATATATCTTCGTTGGTCGGCAAACGCTGTGTGATGCCAGACCTGCCGTACTATTCCAATGTCGGTGATTTGCTGATTTGGGAAGGTATGGAGCGCTTTCTGAAAGACAATGGTACGGAATGCTTGTGGCGTTCGTCGGTTTCTACATTCGAATATAAAGAATTACCCGAAGACGTCACCATTTGCTTGGTCGGCGGCGGTAATTTCGGCGATTTGTGGCGAGGATTGCAGGAGTTTAAGAATAAAATTGTCCAACTGTATCCTAAAAATCGCATTGTTATTTTTCCGCAATCTGTTTGCTACAATGATATGCAGTTGTGCAAGAAAGACGCGGAGATTTTTGCAGCACATAAAGACGTTCACATCTGTGTTAGGGACAAGAAATCTTTTGAGTTTTTGAAAGAAAACTTCCCGACTTGTGACGTTCTTTTGGCGCCCGATATGGCGCTTTATCTTGAGTTTGAACATAGTCAGTCGAAAGCAGGGCGTACTTTGTTTTTGAAGCGAAACGACAAGGAGTCAGTTGATTATTCTGGCTTTAGTACAGAAGAAATGGACGTGATGGATTGGCCGATGCATCAGTCGGATGACCCGATAAAATGGAGTTTCTTAGATAAATTACATCACAAAATGCTGCGAAATGAGGTTGGGAAGGGTGACTATGCGAGGGCAAAAAGGCAACTTGAACGGAAGTTCGCCCCAACGATGTTGCTTAACGGAGGAAATGTATCGGAAAGATGGCATAAGGTTGCCAACGAGTTGGCTTATTTGTCGTATTTGAACAAACAAAAATTTCCAAAGAAATTTAATGAAATCATAGATTGGTTTGTGCAGAATTATTACCAGCCGCTCACAATTCAATATGGAATTGATTTCATAAATCAATATGATGTGATTTACGCAACGCGGCTTCATGCTGCAGTTTTAGGGTATTTACTTGGTAAAGAAGTCCATCTTATTGACAATTCCTACGGAAAGATTTCGGCGTTTTTTGATACGTGGAAAGTTAAACAATGATTGGTAAGATTGTTTCAAAGATAAAAACCAAGCAGCAACTGCGCCGAAAAGTTGAGGTTGGAAATAAAGCTTCAGACAAGGTGTGGCTTTACAACTTCTGGAATGTCAAGGCAGAGGAGATGTGGGTGACACGATTCCTAAAGCATCGCGGTTTGTTGAAGACTGAAAAACGATTGTCGTTTTATTCAGTATTCGGTGATAAAAAATTGCTTGATTATGACAATCGTAATTTGAAAATTTTCATTACAGGAGAGAATGTTCACGCTCACAGTTTTGATAGTTATGCCGACAATTTGTTGTCTTCCAAAGAAATAGGCTTATCGTTGGGTTTTGATTATTTGGACAATGCGAAATATGTCCGTTTCCCATTGTGGCTTAGAACTGCTTTTCAACCAGAATGGACGGAAAAAGAGATAATCAATCGCGTTGAGCAACTCAGATTTCCAAAAATAGGCGACAGGACAAAGTTTGCTGCTATGATCGCCCGCTATGACTGGGGCAATACACGCTCGCAGATTTGCAAGGCATTGGAGAATGTTGGTGATATCTGCTGCCCGAGCAAGGTGTTGCATAACGATGAAACCCTAAAAACTGTCTATCAGGATGACAAACAAGCATATTTGCGTCAGTTTTGTTTTAATGTATGTCCTGAAAATTCAAACTGGCCAGGATATGTGACCGAAAAGGTGTTTGATTCTATTTCGGCAGGGTGTATCCCGATTTATTGGGGAAGCGACAACAAGCCGGAATTGGATGTACTGAATCAAAATGCCTTGATTTTATGGGACTTTGATGCTGACAATGCAAAGAATATTGCTAAAATAGAGAATTTGTGGAATAATAAAGAAGTGCTGTATGATATGCTGCACCAACCTCGCTTGGTTGATGGTGCCGAAGATGTTATTTTAGCGTACTTTTCAAGATTGGAAAACGCATTTGCTGAATTGTTATGATAAGACTTTCCATAGTAATTCCTTTTTACAACGTTGAAAAATACATTGCCGAATGTCTTGACAGTGTGTATAATCAGGATATTCCTGAAGAAGAGTATGAGGTGATTTGCGTGAACGATGCCTCGCCTGACAATTCGAGCGATATCGTTTTGGAATACCAAAAGAAGCATTCCAATTTGATACTTGTTGAGCATGAAGTAAATAAAAAGTTAGGGGCTGCGCGAAACACCGGACGAAAAATTGCCCGAGGCAAGTACATTTGGAATGTTGATTCGGATGATATGATTGTGCCGAATTGTTTGGGGGAGATTCTGAAACAATGCGAAGACGGTAATTTGGATATTTTGTGCTTTTCCAAAAAAGATTTGCATGACGATGGAATTCTGATTTCGGATACGATGCGCGATAGCATTAGCCCTACATCAGGAATTGATTTTATTCATAGGTATGACGGTGACAAATTGGGCGCATTGTGCCCTGTTTGGCGATATGTGTTTCGCAAGGAATTCCTGAGTGAAAACAACATTTATTCTCCTGAAATAAACATGGGCGAGGATGTGCCTTACACGTTCAAGTCGCTGTTTTTGGCGAAAAGAATAGCTTATGTGAGTGAGGCATGGTATGTGTATCGTAGGAATGTAAACTCGCTCACTGGTTCAAAAAAAGAGCTTCCTCCCGATGTTTTATACGAGAAATGCTTCAAAAACACATGGATGATATTGGATGTGCTGCAATATTTGCCGAAAGAGGAAACGAATATTAGAAATTCATGTACAAATGTGGCAAAGTTCACATTCAAATTATGGAGCGACTTTTACAAAATGATGGATAATGAAAATAAAAAAGCGTTTCGTTTAATATGCAGGAAACGTTATTCTAATGATAAAAAGATGTTGAAACAGATAATGTCGCGTCGTAAATATTGTTGTTATTTGTTGTGGATGTTTGGAATATGAAGTTTTCTGTTATCATCCCGGTTTTCAATGCAGAGAATACTCTTGCGACTGCCATCAACTCTGTGATTAACCAGTCTTTTACCGATTGGGAGTTGTTAATTGTTGATGATTGTTCCACAGATGGAACGCATCAAATAGCGGAAGATTTCGCCAAAAATGATATAAGAATCAAATTATTGAAATTGCAGCACAATTCAGGAAGTGCAAAGATGCCGCGTGATACTGGGATAAAAAATGCACAAGGTGAGTATATCGTATTTCTTGACAGTGACGATGAGTTAACTGCAGATTATTTGAAAACGATGTACGAGCATATCTTTCAATATAAGGCTGATGTTGTGCTGCCGGTTCTGTTGAAAAAGGAATACGGGCAAGACGCTGTAATAAGCCAAATCCCTTGTTCCGGCGATTCATTTGAAAAAGTGCTGTCCGGAACCGATGCATGCCGTCTGACAATACCCGGCTGGAAAGTGGGATGTAATGGCATGGCATTTAAAAAGGATTTGTATGGTCATGTTTTTGAAGAGAATCCATATTACTATATGTATTCTGACGAGTATTCTGAAAGGTTGATATTATATTATGCAGACACGGTTGTGATTTCCGATGCACAATATATTTTTTGGCAACTACCCACATCTATCACACATAAAAAATCGGTCAAGTTGTATGAAATCTTATGTGTTGACAGGCAGCTGATTGATTTCGCCCAAAAGAATTATGATGAGGCTCTGGTATCAGAGCAATTCTCGGCCACGATTAGTCATATGGTGGTTTTGACTAAAGATTTATATCGTTTTGCGAATGATTATTCAGAAGATGAAAAACAACGCATTCAAAAAATCTTGGACGAAGTATTCAATAGTTTGCGTAGGATGACAGATGTCAGGAAATCTTTCAAAGAAAAGATGCTTTTGGCAAGTCCTTTTGCTTTCAGGCTTTTTTGCAGGTTAAAAAAATGATTTCGGTAGTTATCCCATTATATAACAAAAAAAACGACGTTCGACGCACGCTGGAAAGTGTGCTTAACCAGTCTTACACCGATTTTGAAGTGGTGGTGGTTGATGACGGCAGCACCGACGGAAGTGCCAATATCGTGCAGGAAATGATGAGTAGTGATGCCAGAATCAGGTTGATAAAACAACAAAATGCAGGTGTTAGTGCGGCTCGTAACAAAGGTATACGAGAAGCCAAAAACGACTTGGTTGCATTGATTGATGCTGATGATTTTTGGGACAAAGAGTGTCTTTTGGAATTGTTTAAAATGACCGTAGATTTTCCTGATGCAGCATTGTGGGGTGTGAATTATACTGGTTTAAGATATGGTGAATATAAACCTTTTAACCAAGAAATGCCCGAAGGTTTCAGAGATTATGTGAAAGACTATTTCGGTACTCCCAATGGTGGACTGTTCTGCTCGTCTTCGGTGATTCTGCATCGCGAGAAAGCGATGGCTGTCGGACTTTTCGATGAGAGGATAAGAATTGCTGAAGACATTGATTTGTGGTATCGGATTATTTTGAATTATCCGGTGGCTTTTTACAACAAGGTGCTTTCCTGCTACAATAGGGATGCTGCAAATCGAGCGGAAGGCATTCTCGGTTTTCATCATGAAATAACCAAAAGAATTGATTACTATATCGAAAAATTTGAACCTTATTTTTCGAAGAACAAAGCTTTTGCGCGTTCTTTCAGTATGCGTATAGCATATGATATTCTCCATTTCGGATATTATTTTGGTAATCGGCACGAAAGGGAATGCACCAACCATATAGTACGTCACATACCTTATGACGAAATGCCGTCAAAATACCGGTTAATTTTCAAGACACCGCGTCCTATAGGGTGGTGTGTTTATAGGTTATCCTTGTTGAAAAAAAGAATTTTCAATAAAAAATGATACCTCTGTCTCTTCGTCTGATTCGTGAGTATAACCGCATGTACAAATGCTGGATGCGCATGCTTTGGCGTTGGTACGGAAATGATGCACCTATTGTGCTGATGGTGCATGGCTTCAAGACGACAAAAGAAGAGTGCAAGAGTGCATTTGAGCAGACAGCTGATTCGTTTGAGCACTTGATGCGGCATATGACAGGTAAGGGCTGGAAAGCATTGACACAGAATGAATTGCAAGAAATGGTAGAGAAACGCTGTTGGAAGAATAAATGCTTCCATCTCACTTTTGACGACATCTATGACACCGTTTACACAGAAGCTTTACCGATTTTAAGGGAATTGCAGATACCTTTCACAGCTTTCGTGACAAAGGAATTGGTTGATAAACCAAGTTATATTACTAAGGAACATCTGACGGAACTGTCGAAAGACCCGTTGTGCCGTATCGGAGTTCATGGCTTGCAGCATAAGGTGTTTAGAAATATGACTCCAAAAGAGGTTAAGGAGCAGTGTTTGGGTGATAGAGAATGGATTGAGCAGCAGTTTGGTGTAAAAGCAGAGACATTTGCCTTCCCTTATGGAAGAATTGTTGAGGTTTCAAACCAAAACAGAAAACAGGTTCGTGAAATGGGATTTTCAATGATTTTTTCAGCAATTGAAGGCACAGTGAGAGCTTCATGGTTTACAGGTCGATGGTTCCTGCCCCGCGTTAATGTTTCCGAAACTTTTGTTGAGCGCTTTACGACGGGAAAACGTTTGAGATATAAAGATTGCGAAGGACGATAAAACAACATGAACAAACGGCCTAAAATATCGGTAGTTGTCATTACTTACAAACAACAGGATACCATCGCGCAGACGTTGGACAGCATTCTTTGTCAGCAGGGCGATTTCGACTTGGAAGTTGTTATAGGCGAAGATGCCAGTCCTGACGGTACTTTAGCTGTTTGTCAGGATTATGCCCGACGTTATCCGAATCAGATAGTTCTGCTGTCAGGAGAGAAAAACATGGGCATCATGGCAAACAGTGCCCGTGTTTTCAATGCCGCTACAGGCGATTTCGTGAACATCATAGCAGGCGATGATTACTGGTGCGACGATCATAAGCTGCAAAAGCAACTTGATTACTTCAGTCGGCATCCAGATTGTGGAATGGTTTCAACAGGTGGCTATAAGCTACTGGTTCGTGAAAATAAGTTGGTTCCGAATGCTGTGGCACCAATTCATCCCGTTGAGGATGGTGACGTAAAATCGTTTTATTTCTCACCAAACTATAATGGTGGCGTTTATGCCATGCCGCTTTCAATCCTGATTCGCAAGGAAATACTTGACAAAGTTGATTTTGACGAGTTTGTGTGCCGTGGATTTCCAGTGGAGGACTTCCCGATGCAGGCTGTGATGTCGCAATATGCGAAATGGGGCCATATCAACGATTTGACAGTTGTTTATCGTGTCTATTCGGGATCTGCTTCGTTCGTCCCGGTCGACCACCCGAAATATTTGTGGTATCATCATGGTCTGATGAAAGTTAGGCGTTATCTTAACGAGTTGTTTCCTGAGGACGCTTGCTTCACCGAAGGCATGATGCAGGAATATGAGTTTTATAAGGAATTTCTGCTGTATCTGCATAAAAGAGAATTTGATAATGCCAAAAATTTGGTTGCAAAATATTCCAAAATCATTCCGGATAGCGTGAAATTGAGACAGGCAAAAAAAATAACTTCCGCAAGACTTCGTTTTAAGGTATTTGCCATGTATAAAGCCATGATTTATAAAAAAGAGTTAAGAAAAAACACTTGAAAATGAATCCTGTAACAACAAATATTGACGATTGCCGGCTGATAGACATACGCAGATATTCCGATACCCGCGGATATTTGTCGGTCGTTGAAGGAAATGTTGACATCCCTTTTGAAATCAAAAGGGTTTATTACCTGTATATGGTTCCGGAGGTGTCACGCGGTGCTCATGCGCACAAGGCGTTGCAGCAACTGCTGATTTCAACAAGCGGCTCGGTACACGTCACTCTTGATGACGGCAAAAACCAGAAGACATTTGTGCTCGACAAGCCATGGAAAGGATTGCTGATTGTTCCTGGATTATGGCGTACTTTGTCCGATTTTTCAGGCGGTTCGGTGTGTATGGTTTTAGCCAGCGAGAAATATGAACCGGAAGATTATATACGCGATTATCAAGAATTTTTAAGATTTAAGAAAATATGATACATCCTTTGTCCGATTGTCAGGCTAAAGTGCCGGAATCAACGCAAGTGTGGCAGTTTTGTGTGATTCTTCCTGAAGCGAAAATAGGCGAGAATTGCAATATCTGCTCGCATTGTCTGATTGAAAACGGTACTGTTGTAGGAAATAATGTCACAATAAAATGCGGTGTTCAGGTGTGGGATGGTATCACGTTGGAAGACGATGTGATGGTTGGCTCTAACGTGACTTTTACCAACGATCACTTCCCGCGTTCGCACAATAAAAATTGGATATTAGAGAAAACATTGGTAAAACGTGGAGCAAGCATTGGAGCTGGCAGTACTATTTTATGCGGTATTACAATAGGTGAAAAAGCAATGATAGGTGCTGGAAGTGTTGTAACATGCGATGTGCCTGCTGGAGAGATGTGGTATGGGGTACCTGCACGTTTTGTCAGTAAAGTTAAGGATTACAAAGAAGATAAATAAGCGATGCAAGTTCCTTTTCTTTCATTGAAAGACATTACAGCTAAATATGCTATTGAGCTGCAAGAGGCGGTGCGGCGTGTCACCGACAGCGGATGGTATCTTCAAGGCGAGGAAAACGCAAGATTCGAGCAGCATTACGCCGATTTTATCGGTTCGAAATATTGCATCGGCTGTGGCAACGGTCTTGATGCCTTGATTTGGATTTATCGCGCCTACATAGAAATAGGCATCATGCAACCGGGCGATGAGGTGATAGTTCCTGCAAACACCTTTATTGCATCGGTTTTAGCTATTACAGAAAATGGATTGAAGGCGGTTCTTGTCGAGCCTGATCCGCAAACGCTGGAACTGGATGATACAAAAATAGAATCGGCCATAACATCTAAAACCAAATCTATATTACTAGTCCATTTGTATGGAAGATGTGCATATACAGAAAAGATAGGTGAAATTTGCAAAAAATATAATCTTCACCTTGTTGAAGACAACGCCCAGGCTCATGGTTGCCGATATAAAGGCAAGAGAACAGGTTCTTTGGGCGAAGCAGCCGGGCATAGTTTCTATCCTGGCAAAAACCTCGGTGCTTTCGGCGATGCCGGTGCCGTGACAACCAATAATAAAGAACTGGCTGAAACTATCCGCGCTTTGGCAAATTATGGCTCCAGCGCAAAATATGTTTTCAAATATTGTGGTCGCAACAGTCGTCTTGACGAGATTCAGGCTGCCGTGCTTGATGTGAAACTGCGTCATCTGGAGGAAGATAACCATTTGCGCCAGCAAGTTGCGGCGTATTATTATGAAAATATCAAGAATTCTTTGATGGCTTTGCCGACTCGTTTGCCTGATGAGAACAATGTTTATCATCTGTTCCCCATTTTCTGTGAGCGCAGGGACGAGCTGCAGGATTATCTGAGAAAGCATGATATTCAGACACTTATCCATTATCCTATTCCACCACATTTGCAGGAATGTTACAAAGATGTGTTTGCTGGACACTATCCTGTCACCGAACGCCTTGCAAAGCAGGAACTTAGTTTGCCGATAAGTCAATGTATGTCAGAAGAAGAGACCGCATTTGTGGTTAATATAATTAATAAAGTTTAGTTATGAGATTCTTGTTTAAACTATTATATTACGGTTTTGCACGTTTTTTACCTAAATCGACAGCACCGGTGGTTGGAGGTGTCTCAAAGATTATAAGACGTGGTTTGGTACGTCATCTTGTTGTGCGTGATGAGAATCATAATGCACGCAAACTGGTGGTGGAACAAGGTGCTTACTTCGGCAGTGGAAAAAACTTCATTGTGGGCGATCATGTTGCGTTGGGCAAGAATTTCAAGTCTCTGAACAGAATAGTCACAATTGACGATTATCTTTTAATGGGCGAAGATGTGCTGTTCTTGGGTTCAGGACATAATATGGACCGAACGGATATACCAATAGGGATGCAGGGAGATAAGCCTTCCAGTCCACTTCATATTGCTGGTGATGTTTGGATTGGCGCAAGAGCTGTAATATTGCCGGGCTGTCGCCGAATAGGTCATGGTGCTGTGGTTGGTGCTGGTGCTGTCGTGACAAAGGATGTGCCTGATTGGGCTGTTGTCGGAGGCAATCCTGCTACTGTAATAAAGTATCGCCGCAATTAAGATTGGAATGCGTTTTTCCGTAATCATACCACTCTACAACAAAGCACCTTATGTGGCAAAAGCCATTCAAAGCGTGTTGTCTCAAACTTTCACTGATTACGAGTTGGTGATTGTTGATGACGGTAGCAAGGATAATTCGGTGGAAATTGCAGCAAAAGCCATTGAAAATCGGTCAAACTGTCGTTTGATAAAGCAAGAGAATGCTGGCGTTTCAATGGCTCGTAATCATGGAGTAGCAATATCTTGTGCCCCATATATTTGCTTCCTTGATGCCGATGACTGGTGGGCCCCGACATTTTTGGA
>Ga0310690_10010180_pt1 | contig 11718 bp, 14 predicted proteins | sample AusTroGonzalo_MG_2_FD_207661 | JGI IMG/M metagenome (GOLD analysis project Ga0310690, IMG submission 207661) | Bovine rumen microbial communities from tropical cattle in Woodstock, Queensland, Australia - Gonzalo_04 (v2) (version 2) | ecosystem: Host-associated > Mammals > Digestive system >...
GGCGAGGGGGAGTAGTATCTTGTGCTAATGAAAAGCTTGTTATGAGAATCGCCAGAGCGAAAAGAGACATGATTTTTTTCATAATCACTCTTTTTAAAAGGTTACTACTCCCCCTCGCCCCTTGGAGAGGGGGACGGGGGGGAGGCCAGACTTGGCCGAGAGTCTAATTACTTATTGCAATGATTGAAGAAGTCGATGGCGTCGAGCTCAGCTTTCAGGCGCACCTCCTCTTCGGGAGTGATGTTCTGGAAGGGCGTGCGGTTGGGACCGAGGTCGAGACCGATGAGCTTCATGATGCGCTTGCCGCCGACGATGTTGCCGCGGAAGTGACAGATGACATCGATGACATCCTGAGCGTAGTTCTGCAGCTCGCGAGCCTTCTCCAGATCACCGGCCTTCCAAGCATCGATGATGCCTACGAGGCAACGGCCGTTGTAGTTCGTGGTGCCGCCGATGCCGCCCTGTGCGCCGCCCATGGCGAGACACGGGAGGATGGTCTCGTCCTGACCATGGAGCATGTCAAACTTACCGTCCTTGTAGCGACGGCAGCGGTTGTACTCATAGAGGCTCTCGAAGGTATATTTGATACCGGCGAAGTTGGGAATACGACCATCGACAGCCTGCAGGAAGTCGAGCATCGAGAGGAAGGCACCGTTGAAGGCGGGGATGTGATAGAAGTAGAAGGGAAGCTTGGGAGCACCGCAGGCGATTTCCTCGCAGTACTTCACCAGTTCCTCGATGCGGCCTACCTTGGGGAAGGGAGGTGCCATCGCACCGATACCGAAGGCACCGATGGCCTGGGCATGCTCGGCAAGACGGAAGGAGGAGCGGACGCAGGTGCTGCCTACGTGCACGATGACCTTGAAGTCCTCGAAGCCCTTCACAGCCGCCATCCAAGCCTCGGCAATCTGCTTGCGCTCGTCCTCGGTGAGCATATAGCCCTCACCGCTGGAGCCATTGATAAACACGCCTTTCAAGCCATTGCGATAGAGCAGCTTGGCGTACTCGGGGATGATAGACAGATTGATGCTGCCATCAGCGTTCATCGGAGTGAACGGGGCGTCAATAAGACCTTTGATTTTTTCCATTGTGTAGCGTTAGTTTTGGTTTATTGTAAGTTATTGTTAAAGCAACAATAGTTCTCCGTCTAAGACGGGGCAAAGATAAGCAGTTTTTTCATACACACCAAATTTCCTAGGCCATGAATCTGTAAAAAGATGCAAAAAGACACAAACATTTTGGTTCTCTCGCAGGAAAAGCCTACCTTTGCAGCCGCAAATGCGCAGGGGTACCCTAGACCACCCCCTTTAACAAAACAAGGAATAATGAAAAGAAACGAACCCGTGAGCGTGACGTTTATGTTGCTCGGCGTCACCTTTTGCGTTTGCCTCATTCTGGCAAACCTATTAGCAACCAAACAAATACTGATCGGCCCTCTCAACCTGACGGCAGGCGTGCTGGTGTTCCCCATCTCGTATGTCGTCAACGACTGCATCACAGAGGTTTATGGTTACCGTCGCGCAAAGCTAATTATCTGGACGGGATTTGTGATGAACTTCGCCTTCGTACTGCTGGCATGGCTGGCCGATATGATTCCCGGGGCTCCATACTGGACAAATCAAGAAGGTTTCCACGCATTGTTTGGCCTGGCCCCTCGCGTGGCGTTGGCATCTTTCGCCGCCTTCCTGGTGGGTTCCTTCCTGAATTCATACGTTATGAGTCGTATGAAAATCCACGACAAAGGTCGCAGGTTTTCTTTGCGTGCCATCATCTCCACGATAGTTGGCGAGATGAGTGATTCCATCATTTTCTTTCCTATTGCATTAGGTGGAATTGTACCTAAAGATAATCTTTTAATTATGATGGTTAGTCAAGTGGTTATTAAAACACTATACGAGATAATTGTATTACCTATTACCATCCGTGCCGTAGCATGGCTAAAGCGCACGGAAGGGATTGATGTCTATGATAACAACGAGAATTATAGCGTTATCTAACTTTTAAGAAGAAATACGACACTATGCAACCTATGAATAAAGAAACTGCACTGGTAGTGTTCAGCGGCGGTCAGGATTCTACAACGTGTCTGTTTTGGGCACTGAAACATTTCAAGAAAGTGATGGCGCTGACCTTCATCTATGGTCAGAAGCATGTTCGCGAGGTGGATATTGCCGAGCAGATTGCAGCGAAAGCGGGCGAGATAGCCCGTCAGAATGGTCTGAACGAAGGCGGTGGCGATGTGGAGTGGCACAAGATGGATGTTTCGTTCATCAGCCGGCTGTCACACAACTCGCTGACGGACAGCAGCATGGTTATGGATCAGGACAAGCCTGCCGAAGGCCCGCCCAACACGTTTGTGCCGGGCCGTAACCTGTTCTTTATCGCTGTGGCCGCTGTGTTTGCACGCGAAAGGGGCATCAACCACCTGGTGACAGGCGTATCGCAAACCGACTACAGCGGCTACCCCGACTGCCGCGATGCGTTCGTGAAATCGCTGAATGTGAGTTTGAACCTGGGCATGGACGAGCAATTTGTGATTCACACACCGCTGATGTGGATTGACAAGGCGCAGACGTGGGCTAAGGCAGACCGCTTGAAGGTGCTGGATTTGGTGCGCAACGAGACGCTGACTTGCTACAACGGCATCCCCGGCGACGGCTGTGGCGAATGTCCAGCCTGCAAGCTACGTCGCGCCGGCCTCGAAGAGTATCTCCGCCACCCTGACAAACAGTCGCACACACCAGGAGAGATTCAATACCTACATGGCTATGCAAAAGTTTGACGTTCACATTATCGGATGCGGATCAGCATTGCCCACAAACAAGCACCTGCCCTCATGTCAAGTGGTGGACTTGAGGGATAAGCTGCTGCTGCTGGACTGTGGCGAGGGCGCACAGTTGGCGTGGCGGAAGACGGGGTTGAACTGGCAAAAAATCACGCACATCTTCCTCACCCACGCCCACGGCGATCACGTCTTCGGCCTGCCCGGACTCATCTCCACGATGGGACTGATGGGGCGCACAGCACCGCTGTTCGTGCATGGCCCCTCTACATTACAAACTTATGTGGAGTTCACCATGGCGCATTTTTGCGTCAACATCGACTACGAAGTACATTTCGAAGCCGTTGACACCACACAGCACCAATGCATCTTTGAAGACCGCTCGATGGAGGTTTGGTCGTTGCCGCTAAAGCACCGCCTACCCTGCTGCGGCTATCTCATCAAAGAGAAAGCAGGATTACCGCATATCAGAAGGGAAATGATTGATTTCTATGGTATTCCTACATGGGCCATCAACAACATCAAAACAGGTCAGGACTGGACGACGGCAGACGGAGAGACCATACCCTACAGCCGCCTCACTACCCCACCCGACCCTGTCCGCTCGTATGCCTACTGCTCTGACACCATGCCTGTTGCCGAGATGGCTGAGTGGTTGCAAGGCGTAGATTTACTTTACCACGAGGCTACCTACGCTGATACTGAAGCCGCGATGGCAGAGCGCTACGGGCACTCCACAGCACGACAAGCAGCGAGTGTGGCCAAAGCCGCAAATGTAGGGACTCTTATGCTCGGACATTTCTCCGCACGCTACGAAGACGAGCAAGTGCTACTAAAAGAGGCCAAAGAAGTATTTGAAAAGACCATTTTAACATATGAAGGACTGAAAACAACCATATAATTGCAGAAATATTGTGTTTTTAGGCAAAAAAATTTGCATCGTATTACGAAAACGCCTACTTTTGTCCTCGAAATAAGAAGAAATGCCTATTGAAATGAAGAAATACTACATCTTATTTTTACTGATGACCTGCCTAGGCACCCGTGCAGCGGCAGCCGAGACACCGGCTGATTTCGATGCGCTGGCACCCGAGATGAGCGAAGTGGCTGCTCCCCTGACGGAGACAGCCGCCGACATAGAAGCTCCAGACCTGGATGAGGAACTCAACCCCATCGCCATCTCCGTCAACGGCACTCAAGTACACGTCGTCAACGCTGCAGGCAAAGTCCTCGAGATTTACAACCTCGCAGGTGTGCGGGTTGCCTCGTTTAAGCTTGACAGCGACGACAAGACCGTCAACATCAACCTCAACAAAGGCTGCTACATCCTGAAAGTGGATAAGGTGGTGCGGAAAGTGTCCATCAAGTAAAAAACAACTAACAAACTAACTCACTAAATCTTATTCCTCGCAGCAACAGCAAGAAGGAACAAAAAGGTCGGACACTTGTTCCGACCTTTTTTGAAAAAACCTCTGGCAATGAAAGCAACGCAACAAACCCTCCAGCAAATCCAACGCGCCATCCGTAAGGTGGTGGACAAGTACCCCGCAACGGCAGATCCCGTGCTCACTGACCTGCATATGCAAGTGAGGCCCGAGAGCGGTGAACTACGTATCTTCAACGATGAGATGGAGGAGCTGATGCGCATTGTAGTAGATCAATGGCTGGAGCCCACCGAGGAAGACCTCTATGATGCCGCAGCCATTGCCATTAAACAAAGTATTGTAAGCCTGCGCGACGAGGTGGAACACATGAGTATCCTCCACCCCTTCTCCTTTGTACTGATGGGCGAAGATGGCGAGACGATGTCCGATATCTACATCGTTGACGACGACCAGCTCATCCTAGATACAGAACTCCTCAAGGGCCTTGACGAAGAATTGGACGAGTTCCTCGAAGAGTTGCTGAAAGACTGATGATTATTGTGGGCGTTCGCCACGCGGCGGGCGCGGACGCCCCTTCCCCTCCGGATCATTCCTACGCTGCCCTTTCACCATTTTTCGGTGGAACTCGTCTTCGGCTTTCATCACCTTGAAGACCTTCTCGGCAGGTACCATTTTGATGAAGCGTTGGTAATAGTCCTGCTCGACCTTAGCCATCTCCACCTTCAACTGATTGATTTTAGCAATCGTCTTGGCATAAGATTGCTCATCAGTACCTGGTGATTTCTTCAGCTGGTGGATTTGCTTACCTAACTCACGTTGTTTCTGACGCATCTCTTTGTATATGGGGAAGAACGCCTTCGCCTCATCGGGTGTCAGGGCAGCCGCTTTCGTGAGCGACTCCTCCACCATCTTCTGGAACTGCTCCGGGTCAAAATGCCGCTCGCCACGCTCAGGAGCCTGTGACCAAGCTGCAAAGGGAATGACAGTTATCAGGACAATCAACAATATCTTTTTCATAACCATATTTTTTGCTTTAGTACGCTTCCGTCAGATAATAGGCGATCTGGCTGTTATCTACCAGTTCATAGTCAAGGACGTCATCCAGATCATCGTCGTCCCAAACATACTCCAGCGCATCGTCCGCGAGCGGCTGGTCAGCAGACTGCGAACGATTGTAGAACCATGTACCACCGCCCACGCAGAGAGCAGCCACCGACACTGCGGCCGCATAGCGCATTGCTCGACGCCACAACGGGAGTTCCACTACCCGTGCCTTCACCGATTCCTGCTGTGGGGCCTCTTCTGCAATCCGCGCCATCAGTCGGCCTGTGAGACTCTCAAAGTAGCCGTCGGGCGTTCGGAAAGGGTTGCGCCCGCTGTCGTGCTGCCTGATGATATTCTCTTCCTGTATCATGATTTCATTGTTTTTTACGTTGTTAAGACTTTGAACTATGCAAAAGGTTTAATCAAGCGAATGGAAAAAATCGGATATTTTTTTCACAGCATGATGGTACGATGCTTTCAACGCCCCCACACTGGTTCCTAAGAGCTCGCTCATCTCCTCGTATTTCATCTCCTCGAAGTATTTCAGGTTGAACACCTGCCGCTGTTTATCCGGCAGACCGGCCACTGCTTCCTGCAGCTGGCGCTCCGTTTCGTCGCCATCGAAATAGGGGTCGCTCTCTAAGCGTGCAGCCACGCCCACTGCCGCCTCATCGTCGAGGCTGAGTTGCTGACGCCGACGCTCCAGGAAGTTCAACGTCTCGTTGTTGGCAATGCGGAACAACCAAGTTGATAGCTTCGCGTCGCCACGAAAGCCATCCAAGCCGGTCCATGCCTTGATGAACGTGTTCTGCAACACATCATCAGCATCGTCATGGGACAGCACCATCCGACGTATCTGCCAGTACAGCTGCTCCTTGAAGTGCTCTACCAAAAGTGTAAACGCTCGCTGCCGCTGCGCGCCGTCGCGCAACTGCTCCACGATCAACTGTTCATTCCAATTCGACTGTGCCATTAGCCTCAGAGCCTCACGCGCGCCTGTTCTTATTTATAAAAACAAAGTGCTTTGCGCTTTTATCGCTGCAAAGATACGACCTTTTCCCGAAAAAGCAGTAACTTTGCGCCCGAATTTTTAACTATCAACCGTAAACTGTAAACTGTAAACTCATAATAATGCCTGCTCTTCAAACCATTCTCCTCCTACTGGCCAGCAATATATTTATGACTTTTGCCTGGTATGGGCACCTTCGCCTGCAAGAGGCCGGTGTCAGCAGCCACTGGCCGCTGATTGCCGTCATCGCCTTCTCATGGGGCATCGCCTTCATCGAGTATTGCTTTGCCGTTCCGGCCAACCGTATCGGTTTCATCGGTAACGGAGGTCCCTTCACGCTCGTGCAGTTAAAGGTCATTCAGGAAGTCATCTCGTTGACCATCTTCACCGTCATCATCGGCTTCCTCTTCCAAGGACAGAGCCTCCACTGGAATCACATCGCAGCCTTTGTCTGCCTCGTCCTGGCCGTTTACTTTGTCTTCAAATAACAAACGTTTAACGCTCCTCATCGCTAAACGAGTCACCCATGCCAGTGCTCACACCTTTTTCCTCTCCCCTCTACGTCATGACCAAGCCTGTAGGCAGCATTTGCAATCTCACCTGCAAATACTGCTATTACCTAGAGAAGAGCCAACTCTACACACAAGGGGTTCAAAGGGTTCAAGGGGGACTGCACACTCTGATGAGCGACGAGACACTGGAGAGATTCATCCAACAGTATATTGAATCGCAGACACAGCCTCAGGTGCTCTTCACATGGCACGGCGGCGAACCGCTGATGCGCCCGCTTAGTTTCTACAAGAAAGTGCTGGAGCTGCAACGCCGCTACGCAGGTGGGCGACAGATTGACAACTGTCTCCAGACCAACGGCACGCTGCTCACCGACGAATGGTGTCAGTTCTTCCGCGAGAACAACTGGCTCATCGGCCTCTCCATCGACGGCCCTCAGGAGTTTCACGATGAATACCGCCGTGCGCGTGGCGGACAGCCCTCCTTCCACAAAGTAATGCAAGGCATAGAAATGCTGAAGAAGCACGGCGTGGAGTGGAACGTGATGGGCGTTGTCAACGATTTCAATGCTGACTACCCGCTCGACGTCTATCATTTCTACAAGGACATCGGTGCCCAATACATTCAGTTCACCCCCATCATCGAGCGCCTCATTCCCCACGCTGACGGCCGCCACCTCGCCTCCATCGCCGACGGTCAACAGGGTGAGCTCGCCGACTCCACCGTCGCACCGGAGCAATACGCCCATTTTGTGTGCACCATCTTCGACGAATGGGTTCGCAAGGATGTCGGCGAAGTCTTCGTGCAGCTCTTCGACTCCACGCTGGCACGCTGGATGGGCCAGCCCCCCGGTGTCTGCTCGATGGCCGAGACCTGTGGTCATGCCGGTGTCATCGAACACAACGGTGATGTCTATAGCTGTGACCATTTCGTGTTCCCGGAGTATCGCCTCGGGAATATCCACGAGGACAGCATCACGGCCATGATGTACAGCCCCCGTCAGCACGCCTTCGGGCTGGCGAAGCGCGAAAGCCTGCCGCGGCAGTGCCGCCAGTGTCAATGGCTCTTCGCCTGCAACGGAGGCTGTCCCAAGGATCGCATTGCCACCACTGCCGATGGCGAAACGGGTCTCAACTATTTATGTAAAGGTTATCAGAAGTTCTTCGAGCACGTGGCGCCATTCATGGATTTCATGCGCGAGGAACTCCTCAATGAACGTCCACCAGCCAACATCATGCAGTCACCGCTCGTTACTGCAAATCAATAACAACGGGCAGGTGGTCACTAATTCCACCGTGATATGCAGGCCCGCGGTATGTGCGACGTGGCATCTCTCCACCATACGATTTATCGGTCTCAAGCAGCCACGGCAATCGAACGGGCCAGGCAGGTCTCGCGCTTCTGACGGAAGGTGAGATAAGGATATGGTCCAGCCACTGCCAGATACCACGAAAACAATACGTCCCCAATGCCTTATGGTCATCTGTCACCTGCAAGGGGATGTGCTTAAAGATTCGGTCATTGGCACCGGCGTTAAAATCACCCATAACCACAATACGCGGCGACGCTCCCTTAGAGGTGGTAGTACATGCCATAAGGGAATCCACGACATTCTTGAGCGTAGTAGCAGCCAACTTACGGTTCATATCACCAGCATAACCGCCGACACGACTGGGGAGATGGGTAACCAACACATGAAGCGTATCTACGTATAAAGAATCATTGGAACCATCGCTGACCAGAGTCAGCCCTTTGGCATACAGAATATCACGTGTGGGACGCAAGCCCTGCTCACGGCTGGGGACCCGAAAACTCTGTGAGGTGAGCAAACGGAAACGCATGGGATGATAGAGCAGCGCAACATCAATACCACGGGCATCTGCGCATTGTGTCATCACGTAGTTATAGCCCAAGCCACGAAGAGCACTACGGTGCGTCAACATAGTGAGAACACTATCGTTCTCCACTTCACATAACCCGATGAGGTCGGGGATGCCTCCCTCCTCAGCCACTGCAGCGATAACCTTGGCAATCTCGTCCAGCTTACGCCAATATCGGGACGAGGTCCATTGGTACTGTCCCTGCGGCAGGAAAGCCTCATCGCCGAAGCCCTCGTCGTGAACGGTGTCGAAGAGGTTCTCTACGTTCCATGCCATCACACGGAGCTTAAACACAGCATCGCTACTGACCTGAGCACTTGCGATACCCAGCAGTAGCGATACAATAGCAGTTATGAATAAAAGCCTGCGCATCTCAGCGGAAACGAGGCTTAGGTGTTACGCCAAAGCAGAGAGGTCGGACTCGTTGATGCTCTTGAGCTTGTTTTCGGCAATCACCTCGACAGCCCTCTTGTTGTCGTCGGTGCGGAATATGAGGATACCCTTGCCGCTCAGCAGGAACGAGTACATATAAGCGATGCTGATGCCCGCCTCACTGAAAGTTTTCACTGCGTCAGCAGCACGACCGGGCTGATCGTCAATCTCAATGGCAAAGACATCGCTCAAGGCCACCGCGATATTAGCCTTCTTCAATTCTTCGCAAGCACGCATCGGCTCACTGCAGATAAGGCGGTAGATGCCATACTCTGCAGTATCAGCGATGGTGGAGGCAATGATTTGGATCTTCGCCTCTTTCAGAGCGTCGAGGACCTTGATGAGTGTACCAGAACGATTCTCGATAAAAATGGATAGCTGATGGATTGTCATATTTAATGAAAAATGAAAAGTGAAAAATGAAAAATGAAATTATTCGAAGACTTTGCGCTTATCCACAACGCGGACAGCCTTGCCCTCGCTGACGGGCAGCGAGCCCTTGGCCACGAGTTTCACAATGGGCTTCAACAGAATCTCGTCACCCAGTTGGTGACGAAGCTCCTTTTCGAGCGTTTGCAACTTGGCGAAATCGTCGGTAGCCTCGTTGACCTCCACTTCGACCGTCATCTGGTCGTTGTTGCCTTCGGTGGTCAGTGTGATGAGATAGTTGGTGCCCACTTCGGGGAACTTCATCAGGATCTTCTCAATCTGTATCGGGAAGATGTTGACGCCACGCAGCACAATCATATCATCGCTGCGACCCTTCATACGATCTATGCGCACATGGTTGCGACCACAGGGACAAGAACGTCCCAAGACACGGGTGAGGTCACGTGTACGATAGCGCAGTAGCGGCATGGCCTCGCGACAAAGCGTCGTCAGCACCAGCTCGCCGATTTCGCCGTCGGGAACGGGTTCCAATGTCTCGGGATTGACGATCTCCACGATGTAGTAGTCTTCCCAGAAATGCATACCGTTCTGCTCAGGACATTCGAAGCCTACGCCAGGGCCGCACATCTCGCTCATACCGAATGAGTTGTAAGCCTTCACGCCCATCATCTCTTCGATGCGCTTGCGTTGCTCCTCGCTGTGAGGCTCTGCGCCGATGGCCAGCACCTTCAGCTTCGTGTCGCGTCGCGGGTCAACGCCCTCCTGCTGCATCACCTCGTACAGGCGGGTGAGATAGCTCGGAATGGCATGGATGGCCGTCGTGCCGAAGTCCTTGATGAACTTGATCTGGCGCAGCGAGTTACCAGCCGCAGCAGGCACGGTGAGCATCCCCAGCTTCTCAGCACCATACTGGAAGCCCAGACCGCCCGTGAACATACCATAACCGCTGGAGTTCTGGAACACGTCATCGGGGCGCAAACCTACCATCCACAAGTTACGTGCCACTTGGTTGGCCCACTCGTCCAGGTCCTTCTTCGTATGAAGGATGACCGTGGGGTTACCTGTCGTGCCGCTGCTGGAGTGCAGGCGCACACAATCACGGATGGGCACACAAGCCATGCCAAAGGGATAGGTCTCGCGCAGGTCCTGCTTCGTGGTGAAAGGCAGCTTACGCACATCAGCCAGCGACTTGATATCGTCGGGTGTGATACCTGCCTCTGCGAACTTCTTGCGGTAGAACTCGTTGTTCATGCAGTGGCGCACCGTCTTCTGCAGGCGCTCCAGCTGCAATGCTTCAATCTCAGCGCGGGAGAGAGTTTCTACTTCGGGATTAAAATATTTTCCCGTATGATTTTCACTCATTATGAATTATGAATTGTGAATTATGAATTATGAATTAAAGTTTTCGTTTATCTATCACATGAGCACTCTTGCCCTGACTACGCTCAATCGTGTTGGGTGCCTTCAGCTGCACCTTGGCGGCAATGCTGAGCACGCTCTTGAGTTTAGCGGCCAGTTTCTTCTCGAGCTGGTCCACTGCGGCGGGCGTATCGAAGACACCGGTGAAGAACTCCTGACGGATCTCCACCTGCACCTGCAGCGTGTCGAGGTTGTTGACGCGATCGACCACGAGCATATAGCGCGGCGCGAACTCTGGCATCGACAGTACGACGCTCTCCACCTGCGAGGGGAACACGTTGATCCCTCGGATGATGAGCATATCGTCCGAGCGGCCTTCGATGCGACCCATACGCACTTCCGTGCGACCACAGTCGCAGGTGCCGGGCATCAGCGAGCAGAGGTCGCGGGTGCGATAGCGCAACACAGGCATACCTTCCTTCGTCAGCGTCGTGAATACCAGCTCACCCGTCTGTCCGGCGGGCAGCGGCTCCAGCGTTGTGGGATTGATGATCTCGGGATAGAAATGGTCCTCACAGATGTGCGAGCCGTGTTGCATCTGACATTCGTAGCTGACACTCGGGCCCATCACCTCCGACAGGCCATAGATGTTATAGCCCTTCAGTCCGAGGCGCTCCTCGATCTCCTTACGCATACTTTCCGTCCACGGCTCAGCGCCGAAAGCGCCGATGCGCAGTTTGATATCCTCCTTGAGGATGCCGAGCTTGTCCATCGTCTCGGCGAGGTACAAGGCATACGACGGCGTGCAAGCCAGACCCGTGATGCCAAGGTCGCGGATGAGCTTCAGGTGCTTCTCCGTGTTACCTGTGCCTGCGGGGATGACCGAAGCGCCGAGGTGCTCCACGCCATAGTGCGCGCCCAGACCGC
>Ga0310690_10010182_pt1 | contig 11717 bp, 10 predicted proteins | sample AusTroGonzalo_MG_2_FD_207661 | JGI IMG/M metagenome (GOLD analysis project Ga0310690, IMG submission 207661) | Bovine rumen microbial communities from tropical cattle in Woodstock, Queensland, Australia - Gonzalo_04 (v2) (version 2) | ecosystem: Host-associated > Mammals > Digestive system >...
CTGTGCGTATTTTTTTTCATATAGCCAGTCCTGAAAAAGTATTTCATTACTTCGTATAATAAAATAACTTCATTCTAACTAAAATGAAATCTTTGCTTTTTTTTAAATCCCGTTTTTACGGTATTCTCGTAAAAAAATATATTTGCGCTCAATGAATGCTTATAAAGAGTATTTTCCGACGAAAGCTTACCGCATTGCCGAAATGCGGCTTTCAACCTTGCTGAGGGTTGAAAGGGATCGTCTAGACGGAATCGCTGCCGCCTTGGGTCGCGAATCGGCCATTGGTCCCGACAATTTGCGGGAGCAGTTGCCTGAGATACTCAAGTTCACTGAAGCTTACCATGCTGCTTACGACCAGTATTTGAAAGCTGTGCTCGTGCAACAGCCGCGCCCCATCCAGTGCAGGCCGGCATGCGGAAACTGCTGCCACCACTACCCAATGTCGGTGGAGCCGTTCGAGCTGATTTTCATGTACAATGAACTCCGTAAGAGGGATGACCTCTTGATGCTGATGGAAGCCTGCCAAATGCGTTCGGATAAGTTTGAAACTTTATTCGAAACCCGTAAAGGTGAAGGACTTTCCGAAGACGATGCGGAGGACAAGGCGCTTCACGATTACTTTGCATGGTGGCGTTCGTGCCCGTTTTCGAATGGCGTGGGGGACTGCACAGTCTATCCGCTGCGTACGGTCTCTTGTCGAATGTACTTTAGCGAGACGGACCCGAAATATTGCACGCCTAACATGCTTCAGACCGAAAAGAACGATAGCTATATAGTTTATATGCCAGATGTTGTCGAAGATGCGGTGTATGGAATCTCGGAGCATTATGCAGAGCTAGATTTGCCGGAAAGTTTTTTTGGCGGGCTCCTTGCTCTGAACGGCTATGAAGGAGTGTTGGGCGCGTGAACGATGGGCAGCTGGACTTGTTTGGCTTTGTCGCCAGTGACAATGCACCTGTAGCCAAGGATCCTTCGCCAGAATGCTCCGCTAATGGTCTTGTGCATTTCAAGTACAGCCCGCTCATGAAAAAGAGCATCCGCTGCAAGGGCGGGTTCTTGTTCGGACACCCAGAAGTGCTTTTGCCCGCATACATGAAAGCTCCAGAATTTGCCGACGCGCGTGAACTAGCTGCAGAATGGGCAGAGCATGCGGTGCGTCGCAAAACGCAAAAGAACAAAGCAATTATCAAGGACTTGGTCAATCGCTTTTGGCAGACGGTCGACCAGATATTTTCTGATAAAGGTGAAGCTCCGCTAGCGAGCAAAGGTCGCTTGCCGCCCATACGTCCGCAAGGCGTTCATCATAACTTAACGGATGTGCTTGCCGCAATTAACGATACGTATTTCGATGGAACGCTGACATGCCGAATCACGTGGAGCAATCGCGTGGGCGGGCTTAGTTTCCATTCCGTGCGCAAGGATCCGGTGACGGGTGAGAGTTTCCATCTCATCAGCATTAGCCGTGGGTACGATGCCGCTAATTGTCCTTTGTATGCAATTGCTGGTGTTGTCTATCACGAGTGCCTGCATATCGTGATTCCTGTCGAAGAACGTGGCGGGCGTCGCGTTGTGCATGGGCGAGAATTCCGCCAGCGCGAAAAACGCTACATCTATTACGATGAATGGATTAAGTGGCACAAGGAAGTCTTGCCGCGCAATATCCGCGCCATGAGACACCACAAGGCACTTTAATTAAACCAGTCCTGTATCTTCTGGAATATGTGGCTTAAAACGCCGGTAGAGTCTCCGACAACTTCGAGAGAGTGTTTAGGCGTGTGTACCACAATAACAGATTCGTTCTTGTCGTAGGGGATAGAGAAGTCTATCAAGTTACTGCGTTCTTCTGTAATGCTCATGGCGGCAATGCAGAGGTCCGTTTTTTCGTTTACTAGGGACGGAATCAGCACATCAAAGTTCATGTCTGCAAACTTGATGTTCTTGTTCAGCATTTTGCCGATGGTGTACATGATATCGATATCGATGCCGGAGATTTCGCCCCACTGGTAGAATTCGTAAGGAGCGTAAAGAGCTTCGGTGCCGACGATAAGCGTATCGCTACCAATCCAGTCTTGCTTGATGGATCTGACCGCGGACTTGTTCCTAGACCACTTGTCCTTGATTTTTTGGATTTCGCCTTTTTTCTGGAGCACACTGATGCACGAATCGATGCTTGCTTTCAGAGGACTATTTTTGCTCATAGCAATGCCAAATTCGTCCTTGTTCAGCCTATCCTTTAAAATGGAAAATTCAGAATGATGCTTGAGGATGGATTCTGCAACAGAATAATCCACTGCAATTCCATCCAGGCTCCTCTCTTCCAAAGCCTTGGTCATTTCGGGAATGTTTGCAAAGTACTGGATACGGGGGAGCTTGATCAGCTGCTGTACTTGTTCATCGAGCGTTGTTCCTGTCTGGACTCCGACGAATTTCCCGGACAAGTCGGCGAGTTTGTAGATCTCGTCGGGCTTCTTGGGTTCGAGGTAAGTCATCTTGGGAACTTTGCTGAGTGTCGCTTCTTTGCCAAAGTCATTGCGAATGGCGAAAGCGGTTTTCCCGATGTAGTAGGGCTTAGAATAATCGATTTCGTGTCGTAGGCATTCGCAGATGGTAAATGCCGAAATGACGAGGTCTGCTTCTTGGTTCTTGAGTGCAGAGACGAGCTTGTTGCGATCTGTTTTGATAATCGTCGTTTTAATGTTCAGCTTTTCTTCGAGCAGCTTGATAATGTCCATGTCGAAACCCACAATGGAGTTCCCTTTCACGAATGAAAACGGAGGAACATCAGCTGACGTTGCTATTTTCAAAACTTGTTCAGAATTGCTTTCCTGTGTGCTGATAAACGGGTTGGTATTTGATTTCTTGTTCCAGTGCTCGTTGAGTTCGGTGAGCGTCCCTGCCGCGTTTAAGCTGTCGATAAGGCGGTTGATGATTCCTTTTAAGTCGGGAATGGAACTGTGCTTGTTCATGGCGATAACGAATTCGTTCGGAACGCCAACATCGTTTTCGATGAACGTAATGCCGCTCATGCTGTCGTTGAATGTGTGCGTAAGGACGTTCTCGTCATAAGCCAATATGTCGATATCGCCAACCTGGAGCGCAAAATAAGCCGTTATTAAGTCGGGGTATTGCTTGATTTGTGTTTTAGGAAGCTGACCGGCAACCCCTTCGGATATGCTTGATTTTTCTTCGACACCGATTTTATACTTGGACGAATTAGCATTGGAGACTTTGGAGGGTGGCTCTTCGGAAAATCCATTACAACCGGTGCTAATAGCGAAAAATACACCGAAAACAACGAAAAGTAAAGCAACTCGTTTTCTCATATATGCTAAATGTAAGAAAATAAAATGAAAATGCAACAGGAAAGTGCTAAAATTCCGGGTAGCCGTCTTTTAGAGCTTCGTTGTACTGTGCACGTTCACCACCGATGAACTTGGGGCGGGTACGTGCGGCAATGATGATGGCTTTACCGATATGGTTCTGCTTTAAGCGGACGGGAACGGCGACTTCACGGAGGTGCATGCCGATAAGAGTCCCGCCGATGTCGATTCCTGCGTTTGCCTTGATATGCTCGAGTGCAATAGGAGCCTTGAAGCTTTCGTAACAAGCGGTAGCGAAGGAGCCCCCAGCCTTTGGCTGTGGCACGACGTTCACGATTTCGGCATTCGGGACTGCCTCGTGTTCGATGATAATGGCTCGGTTCAGGTGCTCGCAGCACTGGGCGGCAATGTAGATGCCCTTAGCGCCAAAAACGCTTTGAAGCCCGTTGTAAATAGCTTTGCCGACTTCCGGGACGGAATGACTGCCGACCTGGTTACCCAAAGTTTCGCTTGTGCTGCAACCGACGACAACGATATCGCCCTTTTTGAGCTTTGCCACTTCGACGAGTTCTGCTGCGACACTTATGGCATCAGACTTGATTTGTTCAACAATGTTCTTGTCGTCAATTTCGTAAGTAATTCCTGCCATTTTAAAACTCCTGCTAAAAGCATGTAAAAGATAGTCTTTTTTGTGGAATTAGGCAAAAAAGGGCAATTTGGAGTATTATTTTGGAGATTGCTTTGTCAAAATCCTCTTACAGCAATGTATATTAATAGTAAGAAATATATTGGGTTTTTATGAGTGCTGAAACTGACAATTCTTCGAGCGTCATTGGGCTCGACCGGAAGAAGATCAAGGATTTCTTTCTGCGCAAGCTTCCTGAGATGAAGGAAGCGGTTATTGATGCTATTATCGAAATTTTGCCGAGTGTTCCGCACTATCAAGAAGAAAATGACCACTTTACGTTCCGAATCATCATGGGAAACGGGAACCCGCCGATGGGCTGGAACCGTCGTATCTATGAGTTTGCGGGAGATGCACTCGAGAACCTGTTCAAGGAACGTGTAAAAGCTTGTTTGAAGGATGTCATCCACTTCTGCAAAAGCGGATGCGATTTGATTATTCAGCAGATGCCGGCACGAGAAAAGACCGAACCCTCTATCCAGGTGGGGGTGTTCCAGTCGGATATCGGGAATGCGGGCGAGACGGAACGTGCGCTTCTCGAAAAGGGATTTTTGCTGATTGAATGCGTGAACCGTTCTAAAATTTGCATAAATTCTCATACCTCTTCTGGAGTCAGTGACCATTTGCTCATCCGCTTTGATTTGGATGAAAATGAATTCTCTGATAATCTGGAAGACAATAATCTGGAGTCATACCCGAAGGGCTTCTGGGCTGGGCTTTTCTCGCAAATCAAAAGGGAAGTTCATGGCACCATCTGTCTGTTTGTCGATCCGTCCTGGAATGGCAATGCGGATGACAATTTCGATAGCGGCAAGATTGTCTTTGACGACTACAAGGAAATGCAGATCAAGCCGGACTCCATGCTGGACTCGCAGTCGTACCGCGATTTGTACGAGCAGAATTTTATTCGTAAGATGTTCATCTCGATGTTGAACTACGACGGCATTACGGTTATCGATACGAACGGTTGCGTGCGTGCATTCCATTGCTTTGTGTCCATCCACCGTGGTAAGTTTACGTCTGGCGGTGCAAGACACCGCGCCTATAGAGCTCTTGCGAATTTGTTTAAAGATAACGAAAAGTACAAGGCGCTTTACTTCCAATCGCAAGAAGGAAACATCAGGTTTTACCATAAGTTCCGCGTATCTTCATCGTTCGATTCTACAGTCATGGATCGTTGTGATGGTTCTGCTGAAGTCGAAAATACAAAGGTCAAGAATGCAGAACATGTTGATGGCAAGGCCGCCTCTCTTGCTTCTGCAGTCAATGCGAGAATGGTTGAAAACTCGATTGCCGATAGCAATTCTCCGTTGTCTGATTTCTTGAACCGCTTGCGCGACGCCCATTTGGGAATTGACAACTTCTACAACGAACCGAAGCCTGCCGAAGATTTAAGCAATGCCGCTTTTGAACTGACGGAAGAATCCTGGAGTGGTGTGAACGAGGGACGTGTGATCAATGTGCCTCTTATATGCCTGATTGGTAATTCTTACGGTTATTCTACAAATGCAGAACCGTTCCTCAAGAATTTCCTGGAGAAGATTCCTCAGTCCGTTTGGGAAAAGTATATGAAAAACAAGTGCTACGAAGATACGTCGCTATCTTCGACGCTTGGTAGCAAAAATCAGGAAAGCCAGTGGATGAAGCTTATGAATGAAGCTGGTGCTGATGATGGTAAGGCAGAGAAATATGTTACCGATGAATTGGCGGTACATATCAAGGCTGTCTACAAACACGTGAGCAAACTTTTTGCTCAAAAGTTCGAAGAAGAACGTAACCTTTGGGAAAACTTGTTTAAGGGTTATTAGCTTTCTTCTCTTTGTAGAAGAGGTAAATCATCCACACGAGACCGGCAATAATCATTGCCGAGCAGAGCGTCTGACCTCGGCTCATGCCAAAGAGGTCCACGCGTCCAAGGTGTGCATCCGGTTTGCGGAAAAATTCAATGAAGAAGCGGAAGAGCCCGTAACCCATCAGATAGAGGCAAGGAACCTTGTCGTGGAGCTTTGGAATCTTGCGCAGGTTGTACAAGACGATAAAGAGCACGATGCCTTCGAAGACCATTTCATAAAGCTGGCTCGGGTGGTGGAGAATCGGGTTTGCAAGCGTGCTGTCATGGGCAAGCGGGAACCACATGCCGATGGCGCTTGTTGTAGCTTCTCCAAAAAGTTCACCGTTGATGAAGTTGCCCCAGCGTCCCCAGGTGTAGGCGAGAGGCGTTACCAAAAAGGCGAGGTTGAAAGTCTTCCATACATCGAGCTTGTTGCGCTTTGCACCGATATACATGAACAGAAGACCAACCACGAGACCGCCATGGTATGACATTCCAGAAATTCCGACAAAGTGGTAACCGAGGTCATCGTGAACCATCGGGAATAAAATTTCGGATGGATTGGAAAGGTAATAGCTAGCCTTGTAGAAGAAAACGTAACCAAGGCGGGCGCCGAGCAGAATGCCTGCAATAATCCATGTGAAGAAGTTGTCGAGCTGATCTTTGGTGTAGCCGAGTTTCTCTTTCTGGCTGATTTTCCACATGGTGATATAGGCGGTCACGAATGCAAAAATGTACATGATGCCATACCAGCGCACCGGAAAACTTCCGAGTTGGAATGCCGTTCCATCAAAATAAGTCGGTATTAAGTTCCACCAAGATAATTCCATGATAAGCCTTCTTCTTTTGTGTTTAAATCTAAATTATTTTTTCAAGTCCAGGTTTTGGTGTGCCCAATAATTGATGACGGTTGCTGCCACCTGCGTTGCCGGTTGCGAACGAATTTCCTTGTGCATCTGCATCACAATCACGACAATTGATTTGCTCGGATCGTTTTTCGCTTCGGCAAATCCCATGAACCAATCGTAACGACCGGCGGGATCTGTACCATCAAGAGAACCGGTTTTTCCGCCGAGGCGGAGCGCTTCGAAATTCTTGCGAGCCATGTTCTTTGTGGACATGTGCTTGCGTGCGGTGCCCTGTGTTACAGAACGGAGCATCGATTCGCGGAGACCGTAGTATGTGTTTTCTGTGAATTTGCCAAGGTTGAGGGCTAGTGGCTTTTGCGGGGCGAATGGAGCCATGTCGCGAGCCCATGGAATTTCAAGAGGCTTCTTGGTGAGGACTGCACGGACTTGCGCTGCGGCGAGGAGTGGTGTAAGGGTTGTCGATGTTGTAAAGCCGCAGGAAACTTCGGCAAGGCCGTAACCTGTGTCCGGGGCTGTATAGAGCGATGCGTTGGGGGCGTTCCCGGGGAAATTCTTGTTGTATCCGAGTTTTGCGGCGGCTGCATTGAGACGCTTGGCGCCGACATTTTTACCGACGATTGCCATTGGCGGATTTGCAGAGCGGGCAAAAGCCTCGGAAAGTTCCATCGTGGGACCGTTGTACTTTTCGGGGACGCGGAGCTGGTTCAGGTAAAGCGTGTGGTGGCGGCCAATCATGGGGATCGGTGTATTGAGCGAGTAGCGGTTGCTTTCCATGGCGGCAGCGATCGTCACGAGCTTTGCAAGCGATGCGGCAGGGAATGTGGGGCGACCAATCCAGTCCGGCTTGTTTTGTACCTTACCATCGCGGCGTTCGCCCCAGGCTATGATTTCGTTTGTCTTGGTGTCCACGACAAGGATGACGCCCAGGTCTGGGTGATAACGGCGTAAAAGAATGTCGATTCTGTCAGCGAGTACGGGGTCTTTTTGCGACTTGATGTGAACGGTGTCGCGGACGTTATCCATGCTTTCGCTTGTTGCGTTGGAAGCGCTTGCGTCATTCCCTGCGGCTGTGTTGCCCGATTTTTCGAAGTCTTCGTCTTCGATGCCTTTCAGGGCGGCTAGTCCGTTCGAGTTTTCTTTTGCCGCAGTTTCTGCAGTGAATGATTCATCAAAAGGATTTGTGTCGTTCGTGGCAATTGCTTGCGCGACCGTATCTGCAGCTAGCTGCTCGGTGGTTGCTTTTGCGGATTCCGCCGGGTCGTCTTTTGTGGAACAGTGAACAATACCAACAATAATCGTAACGAGGACGGTAATCGCAATGCAGCGGTTGCGCATTCTCTGGGCATAGGGGAGTCTTTCCATAAAATTATTTGAAGATGGTCTTTCGGTAGTAGGCTAGTTCAGCGATGCTTTCGCGGATGTCGTTTAAGGCTTCGTGGCGTTTTTCTTTTTGGAAATCTTCGAGGTTCGGATACCAACGATAGCTGAGTTCCTTGATGGAGCTCACGTCAATATTCCTGTAGCAGAGCCATTCCGAAATTTCGGGCATGTACTTGTACAAAAAGCGCCTGTCCTGCGTGATGGAGTTTCCACAGAGGAGGTTCTTTGTTTTTTCGGTAAACGGCTTGATGAACTTGAGCGTTTCTTGTTCGGCGTCCTTGAGGGAATACTGCGAACGGCGGCAACGGTCCACGAGGCCGCTCTGGTTGTGGTGCCGTGTGTTCCATTCGTCCATGCTTTCGAAAACGTTTTCGGGCTGGTGGATTGCGATAACAGGGCCTTCGGCGAGGATGTTCAAGTTGGCATCAGTAACAATGGTCGCAATTTCGAGAATGACATCTTTTTCAGGATAGAGACCGGACATTTCCAGGTCCATCCAAACTAAATTTCGAGAACTCTTTGGCATACGCGCGAATAATAGCATTTTTTTTGATTTGTCGTTCCCGCCGGAACCTGTCCCGACCTATGACTATTGACTAATGACTAATAACTAACTGTAAGTATCGCGTAATAGAAATAAAAGAAAATGCTATATATATGGATAAATTCTTGCAAAGTTATAAAAATATTTTCCAAAATGTAATTTTTTGTTACAAATTGTCTTTTTCTTACAACACTTACGAAAATGTTACCGTTTTTTTTATTATATTTGGCGCATTATGGAAAATGTTGTTATTACAGGTATGGGCTGCGTTTCCTCTCTCGGAAACTCCCCCGAATTATTGTGGCAGAACTTGCTCCAGGGCAAATCTGGCATTGCTCCCATTCAGCGTTTCGACGCTTCCGCTTACACTTCTCGCATGGCTAGCGAAATCCGTGAGTTCGACGCTTCGGAAATTTACAGCACCAGAGACCAGTCCAGGTTCTCCCGCTGCATCCAGTATGCCGTTTACTCGGCTTTCCAGGCATTGAAGATGGCTGGAATCGCTCCGGAAAACGAAAATCCGGAACGTTGCGGCGCTATCATTGGTAGCAGTATCGGTGGTTTGCAGTATTGCTATGACGCCGCTGTGGCTCTCAGCAATCGTGGTCCGTCCCGCGTTTCTCCGTTCTATATTCCGATGGCTATCGTGAATATGCCGGCTGGTGAAGTTTGCAACAAGACTGGATGGATGGGGCCGTCCTACACGGTCACTTCCGCTTGCGCAACTTCCAACCACTCCATCGCCAATGCCTATGACATGATTCGTCTCGGTCGCTGCGATGTGATGCTCGCTGGTGGTGCCGACGAAACGGTGAACCCGCTCAGCCTCGCTGGCTTTACCAGCATGAAGGCTGTCAGCAAGCGCAATGACGCTCCGGAACAGGCTTCCCGTCCGTTCGACAAGGATCGCGATGGTTTCGTGATCGGTGAAGGCGCTGCAGTCCTCGTGCTCGAAAGCGAATCTCACGCTAAGGCTCGCGGTGCAAAGATTCTTGCCCGTATCGCCGGTGTCGGTGCTAGCTCTGACGCTCACCACATCTCCGCTCCGCGTCCGGATGGCAAGGGAGTGATGCTCGCAATGGCTAATGCAATCAAGGAAGCTGGCATCGAAGCTAAGGATATTAGCTATATTAACACGCACGGAACATCCACACCGCTCGGTGACATTGCTGAATGCTCTGCCATCGAAACGCTCTTCAAGCAGTCCTCTGCATCTGCTCTCGACAACCTCAAGGTCAATTCGTCGAAGTCCATGCTCGGTCACTGCCTGGGTGCCGCTGGTGCACTCGAATCCGTCGTGACTATCATGTCTGTTATGGAACAGAAGATTCATGGTACTCTCAATGTGTTCGAGCAGGATCCTGCAATTCACCTTGATGTCTGCGCAAATGGTGCCGTCAACCAGAAGATTGACTACGCTATGAGCAACGGCTTTGGCTTCGGAGGCCAAAATGGAGTTATCATTTTTGCGAGGAATTAATGCGTAAGGCCAACAGTTCTGCTATTGGCTCTTCCGCTTCTCGTAAATTAAACGCTAAAATTTGTGCGTTTTTGCTTATGCTGTCGCTGGTGTTCCCGGCGGCAGCTTTGTCGTCTCCAGGGGATCCGCTCACGTGGCGTGATTCCACCTGGGATTACCGGAGTGAAGATCCGACTGATATCGATCCCGAAATTAAGCCTTTGCGACTTGCTGGGGTGGCTTCATTGACGTTGATTGCCTATGGGGCTGCTTACGGGTTTGTCTTTGAAAAGGGCTGGTGGGATGACAATGGTGGCAGAGGCTTCCATTTTGAAAACGATTTCGATTACGCTTTGAACTTGGATAAGCTTGGGCATTTTGCTTCGGGCGTAGTCATTGGCGAGGCTTTCTACGAAGGCTATCGTTGGGCTGGGGCTAGTGAATTCCAGTCCTATTTGTTTGCTGGGTTAACAGCGCTTGCAACACACATTGCGATTGATATCAAGGATGGCTTTGCTCCCAAGTGGGGCTTTAGCATTTTTGACGTGCTCTCGGGTGGCATTGGCGGGTTCTTGCCGATGGCAGAGCGTTATGTGCCGTTGTTCAAGTATATAGACCTCAAGTGGAGCTACTGGATCAATTCTACAGCTTATTATGATCAGCATCGTTCTGCGTCTGGTGACAGCCATGCATCGGATGGAATTTTCACAGACGACTACGTGAACCAGACTTTCTGGCTTTCGCTGAAGCCTTATCGAATGCTGCCTGAGGCGGCTCGTAAGTATTACCCGAGCTGGCTTGCCATAGCCGTTGGTCTCAGCATTGACGAAAAGGTGTTTACCAAGGAACCGCACCCGCGTCGTGAAGTTTATGTCGCTTTGGATTATGACCTGGAAGCATTCCGCCCGCAAAGCCGTTTTGCCCGTTTTGCCGTTAAGATGCTGAACTACTTTAAGCTCCCGGCGCCTACGATTCAGGTGTATCCGGAGTTCCACTGGTACTTGTTGTACCCGATCAAGTTCTAGATTTGTGTATGAGGTAAATGATGACAGAAAGAGAAAACTTTAAGTCCCGTTTAGGATTTATTTTGATTGCCGCTGGTTGCGCCATCGGTCTTGGCAACGTTTGGCGTTTCCCGTTTATCACGGGGCAGTATGGCGGTGCCGCCTTTGTGCTGATTTACCTCTTCTTCCTTCTGATATTCGGTTTCCCGATTCTCGTGATGGAATTTGCAGTTGGCCGCTCGTCTAAGCGTGGCGTGGGCCGTTCGTTTGCCATTCTTGAAAAGCCTGGGCAAAAGTGGCATTATGCAGGTGTCCCGATGATTGCGGGTAACTACATCTTGATGATGTTCTACACAACGGTGACGGGGTGGATGCTCTATTACTTCTATCGCATGGTGACGATGGGCGACCTTATGAACTTGTCTCCAGCCGAAGTCGGTGCCGAATTTACGAATATGCTCGGCAATGGCCCCTTGCTCTCGTTCTGGATGGTGGTTGCGACTTTTGCGGGTCTTTCGATTGTGGCGCTTGGGCTCCAGCGCGGTGTGGAACGCATTACGAAGACGATGATGTCTGCGCTCCTTGTCATTATGCTTATCTTGATGATTCGCGTGCTCACGCTCCC
>Ga0310690_10010184_pt1 | contig 11717 bp, 6 predicted proteins | sample AusTroGonzalo_MG_2_FD_207661 | JGI IMG/M metagenome (GOLD analysis project Ga0310690, IMG submission 207661) | Bovine rumen microbial communities from tropical cattle in Woodstock, Queensland, Australia - Gonzalo_04 (v2) (version 2) | ecosystem: Host-associated > Mammals > Digestive system >...
AAGCTGTCCGTCGAGGTGGCGTTCGGGAGGCCATATACGGCCGCCGAAAGCTGGTTGTTCGTCACTGCGGTGCCGGAATAGCTTATGCCGGAGACGGTCTTCCAGGTGAGGTAACGGTAGTCTGCCGGGATGTCGCTCTCCGCCTTGATGAAGTCGTCGGCGGAAGTGGACGCACTGGCGCCCGACTTGCGGCCCGCGAGGTTGATGAACGTCGAAGGGCTCCCTGCCATTCCAAGGTTCCACTTGCTCATGACGTTGATGAGCATGATGCCCTTCACGTCAAGCGTGGCGGTCTTGTCATAGAGGTCAACCTCGACGCTGCGCAACACGGCACGGAACGCCGGGATGTCAGCGGTGACGGCGGCCTGGTTGGTGATGTTCGGCTTTACATAAACGCCGTCGTTCTTGCCGATACGGAGGATGCCGTTGGAGCGGGTCTGCGACAGGAAGATGTTCTTCAGGTCGAGATTCATGCCTGCAGCCGCGGTCGACCCGAGGACGCCGTTGTCACCGGAATAGTTCATTACGGCAGACTGGTCTGCATAATTGACCAGGGCCACGGCGGCATAGCGCTTGCCGGTGGTCGAGTTGTCCGCAGGAAGGCCGGCGCCGTCGGGCGTGGAAATGACGTACGGCGAGGTAATCGACGCCGTCTTGCGGCCCAGGTCGCGTGAAAGCTTCCCGTCCGCGTAGTTATATGCCAGCACCTGGAGGCTTGAAATCGACAGGTCACCGTCCACTGCGGTGATATCTGCGGATTCAGCCTTCGTGGCGGCGCCGGAGGGGACATGCACCTTCACGGCAAGGTCGCCCTTGACGTCAACAACCTTCGAAGGCGTGTCAACGGTGTTGCAGGCGGGCAGCGCGATAAGCGCCGCCGCCAGCACAGCCGTCATGGAAGAGAAAATGTTCTTCATAATCGTGGGAATGGTTAAAAAGATGAAACAATCCTAGAAGTTCTTCTCGATCTGTCCGCCGTCATCCCAATCCTTCACGGTGACGGTAACAGCGATGGCGCCGTAAACCGGCTCGTCGTTAGGATGGTCCGAACCTTCGTTCTTGATGACCACCGACACGTCATACGTGGTGTTACGGAGCATCGGGGCGTCGTTCGCGCCGAGGATGGTGACAGGGTAGTAGAAAATCTTCGCGGCGGTCGCAGTGTTGCGGTCGTCGTTCTCGAAGGAAGCCTCGATGACGAGACGCGTGCAGGCCTTCTGGTCAGCGGTGATGGCGCCCCTGAAGTTGTCGTCAGCCTTGAGCGTGGGGTTCGGCATCGTATAGAAATACTGGTTGATAGCCGTCTGCTGGTCGAAGTCCTGAGAACCGCCATTGGTAATAGGCAGCGGGGTGCCATACTTGCGCATCACCTGGGGCTGGTATGCACCGTCGCCTTCGAGCTGGCTCCAGTTGAACTTGCCTGCCACGGAGTTGTAGTTCTCGATGTCGGCACCAATGTTCCACATGCCGTAGCCGTTGAGGATATACACACGATGGATACGAAGTGCGCCGTACGCCTGAGGGATCTCATTCTTGATGCTCTTCAGGTGCACGCGGGAGACAAAGCGGCGGAGAGAGACTGCGGCCGGCGTAGCGGAAGCGGTGCTCTGCGCGTCGGTGCCTTCATTAGCGGTGACGTTCACAGGGTTCTCGCTACGGTCGGAGTCGCTTTTCTCGACGATACCGAACATCGGGAAAGCACCGTTATCGGCGACATCGTGCATGCTCAGCTCGACAACCTTGGCCTCGAGTTCGCCGCGGTTCTTGATCTTGATGCCGTTGTTGCCGCCAGAGAGGTCACCGTTGCGGTTGTTGGCGTCGGTAGCCAGCGGAGCGAGGGTCTTGTAGTTCGCCAGGGCGACAACGCGGTACTTCGTGCCGTTGGTGCGGTTTGCTTTGATGCCCGGGAGGGTCTTCGTGACCTCCGCACCGTCAATGTTGTCAAAGCGATAGAGGATCTCCTCCGCGCGTGGGGTGGACGCCTGGTCAGCGACGTTGTTCTTGTCGTTGAAGATGAAGATCTGGGTCTCCTTCAGCGCTTTTTCGTAAGTGTGACCCGCGAGCTCTTCGGCGGCTTTCGTCTTAAGCTTTCCGATGTCGCCCTTGAGCTGGAGAGAAATGGAGCCGTAGCCGTCACCGAAGACCTTCACGTCGTCCTCGGGGGCCAGATTGTTGTTGCATGCGGTAAAAATGAAAGAAGCCGCAGCAAGGAGAAGAAAGATTTTTTTCATAAGCGAAAAAGATTAAAAAGTTAGTATTGAGTGATTTGATTTATGTTTGTCCATTCTTAGAACCATTTTTCAACATTGGAGCCGTCATCCCAATCCGAGACGGTCATGGTCATGGCAATGGCGCCATAGTCTCCCTGCTCGTCTTCCGGATGGTCATAACCCCAGCTCTTGATCGTCACGTTGATATGATAGTGCTTGTTCTCCCGTACACCTATATGCTTGTCTTTGTCATACAGCGTCACGGGATAATACGTGCGCCTTCCGTTCAGCGTGGCGGCAATGACAAATCTCGTACACCGGGGACCCCACACCTCCTTGTCATGGTTGTCGGTGCTGGAATTCGGATAGATATAGAACACGTGGCCGGACGTCAGCTCATCGCCGTTCTCCATCGTCACATCATATTTTCCGTAGTACATATCCTGCGGCCACGGACATTTTTCGGCCGCCTTCTGGTTGAAGTTCATCTGGTCGTACCATTTTCCGGCGTCAGCCGGAGACGTGCTGTCCAGCCCCAGGTCAACCTCGCCGACGATGTTCGTCATGTATATGCCGTCGACATGGAAAGGATATTCCGCCATATAATCCTCAAAGGCCGTTTCGATATGGAACGAGACCTTCGACGCCAGGCGGCGGACCTCAATGGTGATCTTCTCGTCATCCTTGATGATGTGGTCCTTCAGGCGGCCGGCCATCACAAAGCTTCCGAGGGAGGACTTCTCGATGGGCACCATCGTTGCGAGGATCTCGTCACGGGTCGCCTTCTTGTCGGGCAGGCCGTCAAGGTTCACCACGGCAAGGAATTCATAGACGCCGTCGGCAAGGTAAAACTCAAAGTTCCCGTCCTGGGCGCTCCACTGGTCGATCTGCGCGCCCTCCTGCGTAAATACGAACAGGCGGCAGCTCTCGACGTTCGTTTCGTCATATTCCGTCACATCGACAACCTTTGTCGACGGACGTATCTTCGCTACCGCATCGCCGCCGAGGGAAATCGTGACCTTGTTCTTATCGGCGTCCTGGCACGTGCTGCAGTTTCCCTTGATGCCTTCACAGGAAGGAAGGGCGACGAGCGCAAGTGCCGTAAACACAAAAAAACCTAAAATTGTATGCTTCATATCCTAATGCGATTTAAATCATGTCAAGGTCGTCCTCCTTGTTGAGGCCGTATTTTTTGATGAGATAGTAGATCTCCGGGTCGAGGTTGCCACGATGGACAAACGACGGGTTCTGCTTGCATGCCCTCACATAATAATCCACGGCGTCCTGCTCCTGCCCCAGGCGGGAAGCGACCAGCGCCTTCATGTACAGCACCTCCGGTCCTTCCGGCAGATCCTTCAGGACATCCATCGCGGACATGTTCATATCCTTCGACACGAAGGCAATTGCGGTGTTGTAGTCATGATAGGGACGCAGAAGGATGACGGCCTCGTCATAATCGCGGTCCTTCAGCGCCTGTACGCCCTTCATATATACGGTATCCAGACGGTCCGTCACGACGGTATCCTGCTCCATGCCCTTGCGGTGCAGGTTGAACTCGAAATACGTATGGCGGAGGAACGGATAAAGGCTGTCCTTCAAGTGCTTGTAATACGGCTTCTTCTGGAGTTCTCTTTCGTCTTTGTCGGGGTCGTCGCCCTTGACGGTCTGCAGGTAGTCATCCTTCTGCTCGTTCGTCAGGTTTTCGTCCCGGATCACCAGCTCCATCAGGCCCTGCCAGTCTTCCGCCAGGCGGCGCGAGATGAAGGGCACAACCTGATACTGCTGGCGTACCGCCGTCTCTCCGCCAAGGCCATAGGAGAATCCCGCATTGCGCTTCGCGCTGTCGATGACGGCCCGCTGGTAGTCCACGAAATACTTGCTGATAGCCGCACCGCGGTTCTGGCTCAGGCGCTCGTTCGCCTGCCAGGAGCCCTCGGGCGAGCAGCTGGAGCGCACGACGATGCTGTCGAGGTCGAACGTCTCATCCTGCGCCAGCTGTGCAAGGACCTCCTTGACGCGGTTTATCTCACGCTCGTTGTCCGCCAGCGAAGGTTCGACATCCCAGCGGCCGACACGGAAGACGACATCCGCCTTCATGTTCGCGCCGACACGGCGGGAGACGATCTCCCTGATATACTTTTCACCGGACTGCGCCAGCGTCGACAGGCTTGACACATAGAACGTCAGCGGCTCACTGCGCTCCATATTATACAACAGGTGTTCCTGCTGGTAGATTTCACCCGACAGGACCACGTCGATCTTGCGCAGCTTCGGCCGCGTACGGACGGTCTGGACGTAGGTATACACAAAGTCTCCGTTCAGATTGGTAATGACGGTGTCCAGGCGGATGCCCTCCGTGATGATGGGCGCCTTGATGTACCGGTTCCGCATCTTGTCCTTGGAGTCTATCTTCCGCTGGTTGGAGGCCTTCGCCCATGAGCGGGTGTAATATTCCACGGCTTCCTGTTCCGACACGCCGTAATGGCTCGAGAACATTTCATCCGTGACGAACGACGTATCATTCTTGAACTGATACACCTGCGGTATGTTCCTTTCAAGGAACCGTTCCAGCAGGCCGAGGCGGATGAAATACGTGGAGTCCGTTATGATGCTCCGAAGGAAGCGCTCATACTGTTCATAGCCACGCAGCTGCGTGCTGCGATAGCCGGCACCCGTGACCACCACGGCCTCCAGGCGCGTGGAATCCTCGAGGATAAACATATCCGGATAAAACCGGAGCTGCCAGTCGGGATGATACATGGATTTCGGTACGACAACCTGAAACTCAATGTCGATCTTGCCATGTCGCTCGGCGACGTTGCGGAAGCGGGCCTCGATGTGCGCCGCCACGATTTCGTCCGTGGCGACCATCTCACCGGTCTTCTCGTCGCGGACGGCGTTCATGACCTTCATGTCGTGGCCGTCGAGGTTCACCACCTGTTCGGTATCCTTTTCCTGGACATAGTGGTATGTACCCACGCTGTCGCGGGCCAGTTCCTTCTCGCGGGCCAACTTCAGGCTTGCCGCGACGTTCGACTGGCGGACCTGGTCGAGCTGCTTCTTCTGCTTGAAGCTGTACACGGTACCGCACCCTCCGACGATGAGAACGGAGAGCGCTGTTACGATGGCGGTGAGGGTGATGTGTACGTTTTTCCTCAACATCATTCCTTCCTCCTTGTTATCTCGACGGACGATAAGGGACCTCGACGTCCTCGCGCTGATGACGTGCGTTCTCTCCGAGCGGGATCACAAACACGATGCGGACGGCGATATTATAGGGGCCGAAAAAGAATTTATCCCCCTCTTCCAGGCGGCGGCCGCAATTCGGACACCGGTAGTTGGTGTACCATTTCCAGCCGGCCCAGAGGCCGCCGGAAAATTCAAGGCTCCAGTTGCGGGAAAGCAGGCGGGAATACTTGATCGCCGCACCCATTCCGACGGCATCGCCCTCTTCGACATAGGGGATCTTTCCCCAGCGTTCGCCGTAATTGCGCTTGAAGAAGGGGATACCGCCCTCCGCGTATTCCTTATATTGTGCGCCCACCTGGATGGCCCAGCCGGCGTTCACATACCACGGCCAGATTTCCCCGTAGAAGCCGAACGTGCGGTGACGGTTATAAACCCAAGTGTCGCCACCCTTGAAGGTCCAGGGGTTGTATTCGGCGTTGACACCGAGGGATAGACGGCGGGCGACGGAGATCGTCACATCGCCATTGATGGTGCCGAAGTTGGCCCAGTCAAGAAAGTTGGTGGAAAACGTCAGGTTCTGCGCCCCTGCGAGCTCCGTGAGGGAAAGCAGGAAGATTACGACGCTCAGTTTCAGCAGTTTGCTCATATCAAATTATACTTATTATCCTGTGCGCGAGAAATGGCTTTATTTCGCGCTAAAACATTTCTTTTGCAAAGGTCATAAAATAGCGACAAATATCAAAATTTTTTTCATAAAAAGTTAAATTGCTATATTTGCGATGAAATCTATTTCGTCCCACACCATGCAAAACGACTATTCCCTCATCAGCCCCACCTCCTTCCGTATCGACAAGTACCTCGTCAACGAGATCGAAAACTTCAACTCCCAGATACGGTTTTTCAATGGCGGGGCGGAAGGCCCCGACGACAAGCTGATCCGCAACATCGTCTATTCCGTGGCCAACGACTATGAACACAACCTCATGGGCTTCGGCCAGCTGGACCCCCGCCGCTTCGCCGAGTCCTGGAAGTATGACGCGGCGTTCCTGCGCCGGCGTGTCGAAACCCCCTACCAGGTAACCAGCAAGTTCTCCGAAGAGGAGGCGGCGGCATACCGCTCCGCCCTGGCCGCCGGCGAGAAGCCGCCGAAATCACTGGGACACGTCTGGGACACGCGCCTGGAAAACGCGCTGTACATCCTTTCCGACTGCTCCATAAGCTTCGACCGCTATGGGGAGACGATGCGCGACGTGAACGGCGTGAAGCAAAAGGTGGAGGTCGCCACCCATGCCGCGTTCACGCTGTTCTCGAGCCTTTCGTTCGTAACGACGGGCCATAACAAGACCATCTATATCTATACCCTTAACGAGGCCTTCGAGCACAGCCTCACGCGGTATTACATCCGCGGAGAGAAGAATTCGCTCCTCGTGCTGCGGCGCGAGGGCCTTGATTCCCTGTACCTCTATCTCGTCAATCTCAAGACGAACCTCGCGCTCAGCGAAAAATGGCGGACGACGCCCGGAACGCTCCCGGATTTCGAATATCTCTGCAACATGGCCGGAATCCGGGCCCTTACCAAGGACGGACGGGCGGTTCCCATGAAGGAGAGGAAGAAGCAGCTGGGGGCGGCGCTGGCCCGCATCACCGCGGAAACGGAACTGAGCGTCAAGGTCGAATGGGTCCGCGGCGACGGTGCGCGCGACTGTTACGTCCCTGTCCTGGATTTCGGAACGGAAGAGGTCCTCGGCACGCAGAACGGGAAGGGCATGAAGACGATGGTCGGCATCGAAGAGAAAAAGATCATCATTCACCAGATCATCAAGAAGAACCTGCTCGACATGTACCGCAAGGTCACCGGCCTGGCGATATTCCTTCCCGGCGAGAGAGAGCGGTTCGAGGCGTGGGCCGTGGACAAGAACCGCGACATGGAAGAGAAGAAGACCGCCTTGCGCATGGCCCTCATCTCCCTCTATCAGCAGCTCCCCAAAAAGGCCGACCAGATCGTCACGCGCTTCTTCGACAGCCTGAACGAACGGAGCCCCCGCCAGTTCAGCGAAACGGTAGCCCGCTTCCGTATCTACAGCGACGAGGAGGACAAGCATGGTTCCGGCGGCCGGTCCTGATTTCCCAGATGTGTAAAAGTCTACACCGAATATGTTTCCAGATGTGTAAACTTTTACACCGCGGGTTTCCAGATGTGTAAACTTCTACACCGAACACCTTCCAGATGTGTAAATCTTTACACCGAACGACCTGCAGGTGTGTAAATCTTTACACCGAACGACCTGCAGGTGTGTAAATCTTTACACCGTCCTTCCCGTCGAGTCGCCAGATGTGTAAACCTTTACACCGAAACATCGGCTAACGTGTTGACTTTGTGGCGTTTGCGTGGCCCTTTTAATAATAGTAATAATAATCGTTACCCTTAAGGGTGAGCGCGCCTGCACGCATGTGCGCGCGTATGTGTTTTTTTTAGCGCCTGATTATTTTGTGGCAGGAAGTCTGATGAGGAGGGAAGAGGCGCTCTTTCGGCGCCTCTTCCGTTCTCGAATTCGATTCTTGTTCCGTAAAAACCGGGTATGCGCGAAAATGCGGTGCGCGATACGGGTGTCCGCCGCTGTTCGCACGGGGCGTCAGTTTTCGATCATCGTCGGCATGACCAGCGCCGCCGTATGCAGCTTCTTCTCATCCTCGTCCGCGTCGCGCATCATGACCGCGCGGGTCGGGTCCCGGAGCTCGAACCGCACTTTCTTCCACGGCGCTTTCGCAATGACCTCCGCTATGAGCTTTGCGCGCAGGCCGACGGTGACCGGCTCCCCCTCGTGGACACACGGCACGATCATCTCCGCATAGGTGAGGAACCCGGGGTCCTGCGCCGTCAGCGTCAGCCTGCCCTCCTCGAAGGACAGCCTCAGGATGCCGCTGTCGCCCACACACGATGCCGCGCGGTCAATGGCCTGCGAGAGGAGCTCCGTCGCGACGACGGCCGTGGAGAAATCCCCCTTCGGGATGACGGCCTCCCAGTTTGGGAACTTGCCTTCGATGATCCGGGACGTCACGACGAGCATGTCGTCCTGCCGCAGGGAGAACTGCAGGTGACGGCCGTCCGTCCTGATACTGATAACGTCGCCGATGGTCGACAGCGCCTTGACGAGCTGGATGCAGCGGCGGGGAGCCAAGACGGAGAACGCCTTCGGGGCGCCGCCGTCCGGGGATTTCGTCACGACCAGGCGATGTGCGTCCGAGGCGACGAGGCGGAAGCCGCCGCCATGTCCCGGGAATTCCACGTTTATGCCCGTAAGCACGGGACGTACCTCTTCTTTCGAAACGGCATATTCCGTGAGGCTGATGGCGGTCGTAAAATCGTTGCCGGACAGCATTGCCGTCTTTATTTCCCCTTCCAGGGCCGGCAGTCCCGGCCAATCCACGTCGTTGAAGACGGGGATGGTGACCATGCCTTCGTCCCATGTCACGGCCACATGTGATTCCGGCGCGACAGAGAACCGCAGCGTCGTATTGCCAAGTTCCGTGAAGGGGCCTGCGGACAAGGATGCCGGGATGAGGAAGGAACCTCCGCCCTGGTTTTCTATGAGCTGCCTGGAAACGGAGACCCAGGTCTCCGTGTCGCCGGCCTCGACGCGCACGTAACCATCTTCTATGGTTACGTGCAGGTCTTCCAGCGCCGGGATGACGGGCTTCGAGATGACGGCCCTTAATGCGGAACGCATGGCGGACAGCCAGGCCGACGCCTGGATGCTGAACGTAAACGTGGAATCCTTGCTTTTCATGGCCCCTATTCTTTAAAACGGCTCTACGGCTCCGTTGATGTCCTTTGCCGTCAGCGTCAGCACGAGGTTGCGGCTGCCGTTGCTCTCATACAGGTATACCTTGATGACCTGGTCTTTCGACAGGGTGATCTTATCGAAGGAATATGCTACCTTCCCCTTGCTGTGGGCGGCCGTCGTCAGCTTTCCGAACCTGTTTTTGGGAAAGATGTTGCTCTCATAGACAATCTTCCGCCTGGAGCCGTTGTTGCTCTCCAGCACGAAGACCGCATCGCCCGTCTCGTAGCTGATGCCCGAGTCGTTGGTCAGGGAAAGGACGAAATACGTGATGTCGGAATACGAGAAGATGTTCTCGCAGAGGAACGTCAGGTGATAGTTTCTCGCGGCCGTATGGTAGAGCATCTGGTTCATCTCTATGACCTCGCTGAGCAGGGGCGCGTCTCCGCGCCGGAGGGCATTGGCGGACACGCCTTTTGCACGACGGTGGGCCGTAGCCTCCTTCTCCCGTGAATTCTTCACTTTCGAGCCCGTGTTGATCTCCGGAGAGGGGACCGTGCCGGAGGCGTCCTGGAGGACGACCTCTTCCCGCGTGTCAAGCACCAGCTGCGACGGCGTCTCGGCGTATTTGAGAAGATAGGTATGGAAGATTCCGTTGGCCTCTTCCACGGAGACGTTGGCGCGGCCCTTGAACGGGCTGCGGGCCATCAGGGCCAGTTTGTTCTTTCCCTGGTCCACGAGCTTGCCGGAGAGGACGGACGGCCGCGAGAGGTCCGCATACCCGATGTCCGTGGCGAAAATCAAGTGCGTCGTATATTTGTCGGACACCTCGACGGTCTCTATGTCGGTCATGTCGAAGTTTTCCGCTCCGGGCCTCTTGTCGACAATCAATATCCCCGGCTCTTTCCTGTAGGCGACGATATACGTGTGGAAGGCGCCGTCCGCTTCTTCGACGGAGACACTGGCGGTCGCGGTGAAGGGGCTGCGTGCCTTCAGGGCCAGCTTGTTCTTGCTGCCGTCAATGATCTTTGCGGCGATGAGCGTCTGGTTGCTGAGGTCCGCATAATTGATTTCCGTGGAGAAGATCATGTGCGTCGTATAGATGTCGGAGACATAAACCGTGTCCCCCAGGGATTTCGTCGCGATTGGCGCCGCAGGCGCGGTGTCGGATTTTTTCTCCGGCACGGGGACCGCCGCTACGACCAGCGCGGAGGAGAAGGCGCCGTCGTCATTGCTGATGACCGTCTTGTCGTTTCCAGAAGCGACGGCCTGCTTTCCGGGTTCCCCTTTCTGGTCCTTCGCATCTTTTTTCTCTTTCGCATCGCCGGGGGCGTCCTCCTTTGGCTGCTCCTTTATGGCCGGTTCCGGTTCCGGCGCGGGGCGCAAGTCTATCTCCTGCAGCTTGATGTTCTTGCTGTATCGCACGAGATAGGGATATATGCTGCCGGACCGGTCCATGATGACGACAGCCACGGTGTCCTTGAACGCGGCGGGAGCCTTCATGCTGACGTTGGTCTTCTGGTCGCCGGTAACCTCACAGGATATCTTTCCCGGGGTTCCGAAGTCGGCATACGCCACGCTCGTCGGAAGGATGAACCTCAGGGCTTTTTTCGCCGACACGGCGATGACGGGAGAGGCGGAAAGCCGCATCTCGCCCGGGGCGCCGGGACGAAGGTCCGTCACGACGCGTACGGGACGCTCCGAATAAGCAACGGCCACGGGTCGGTATGCCCCGGTGGTGTCTTCCACGAACATCGTCACGGCGTCGTCAAAGGGCTGGACGGCCCGTAGTGCAAGCATCTCCGGGCGACCCTCCACCGGCTCTGCGGTAAACGAGGGGAGCTGCGGAAGGATGATGTCTGCCGCGGCGGTGGGGAAGATGGCATAGGTGGCAATCGTCTTCGACACCTGCAGCGTCTCCCGCGCCATCGGCGCGGGGGCGGGCGCAGGATTCGGCTTCTTCGGCTCGGCATCCTGGCCGCCCGCGGGGTCTGCCTTCGCGGTAACCGTCGTCCTCTTTATGGACTTGCGGTATCTTACAAGGTACATGTGCATCGTACCCGTAGCATCGATGAGCGTGAGGTTCGTCGAATCCTTGAACGGCGCCTGGGCCGAGACGGTGAAGTCGTCCTTGTTCTCACCGATGGTCTCGCCGGAGAGGACGAAGGCGTCCAGGTTGCTGTAAGTGACGCGTCCGGGCAGCTTTATGTGCAGCTTTTTCTGTTTGGTGACCTCTATCACCGGCAGCTCGTCCGTCAGGCGGTCGATGGGAGAACCCGGCCGCAGGTCCACCAGCAGCCGCTCCGGCCGCAGGCTGAAGGCGACGGCGTAGATGCGGAAGGCCCCGGACGGGTCTTCCACGGTGAGGGTGTGGACGCCGCTGAACTGTTCGTTCGCACGCAGGGCGACCATCTCCGGCCGTGCCGAGGACAGGAGGACGGAGACGGGAGCGTCCGGTGTGATTTCCGCATTTTCCGCAACCGTCGGCAGGAGGACGTGTGTCGTATAGGCCGACGACACGTATATCGTATCGCGG
>Ga0310690_10010185_pt1 | contig 11717 bp, 14 predicted proteins | sample AusTroGonzalo_MG_2_FD_207661 | JGI IMG/M metagenome (GOLD analysis project Ga0310690, IMG submission 207661) | Bovine rumen microbial communities from tropical cattle in Woodstock, Queensland, Australia - Gonzalo_04 (v2) (version 2) | ecosystem: Host-associated > Mammals > Digestive system >...
GCGCTAGATTGTTCGCCTGCTTCGCGGGCAGGTTCGCAACGAACGTGACCTCTACCTTCACCGTGTCTCCCTTGTCGGAAGGACTGCGGCAGACCGCTATGCTCTCGACCGGTACCTGCATCGCAGGCACCTCCTTTTGGAGATGGTGTAACTTCCGTCCATGATTGCAGGAAGACGTAGGGAGTATAATAACATCAAACTGTAATGTTTGTTATTCTTCCTTCTGCTCCAAGAGCCGGTACCCTTCGCTGCCGACGCTCTCGAGTATCTCCACCTTCACCATGTAATCCATGTATGCTTTCAAAACGGACCTAGGGAGGGTCTCGAATCCCTCGGTCATCCTCAGGTCCTTGATCGTCCTTGTGTCGTACACGTTCCCGGGGATCATGACGGATATGATCTCCCTTACGGCACCGATGTATGTCGGCGGGAAATCCTCCACGGAATCGGTCCTGATGTAGATGCCGGAGATCGAGATGACATATCCCTTCTTCACGAGCTTGTAGACATTGTCCAGAACCGTGCTTGTGCTCGTGATCCTGTAGCCGTTCTTCTCAAGTTCGGCGCAGATGTCCTCGAAGGAATAGCTCTGTCCGGGGATCATGACGGAAAGGACATCCTGCATGCTCAAAGTACGAACCCTCCCTCAGCGGTCCCAGAACGTACTTCGATGCGGTGCATGATTATGCCATCGAATGGCGCTATTTGAAAAGTTTGTATTATTTAACTATTTTAAATCATGTTAATCCGCTGACGGGTTTCGGCGGGAATCTCTTTTTTATCCTGACCCTATGCCCACAATCATGAGCGAGAAGGTCCCCGTCTACGACAACCACCTCCATATGAGCCCTTCCGGCAGGAACGTCGATGCTCTGAAGGAATTCCAGGCCGCAGGCGGTACCGGACTGACCCTGGTGACGCTTCCCCACAAGGAGGTCCCCGTGAGATGCGGAGAGGATTTCGCGAGGTCGTACGAGGTCACCTATTCCTTGGCGGATAAGGCGAAGGAGCAGACCGATCTCGAGATCAACATCGCGGTGGGACCGTATCCGATCCTGCTCATGTCCCTTGCGGAGATGTACGGTCTCGAAAGGGCGGAGGAGATAATGATCGAAGGCATGGAGTACGCCGCCCGCGATATCGCGGAAGGCAGGGCATGCGCCATCGGAGAGATCGGCAGACCGCATTTCCCCGTGGAGAAGGAGATATGGGACGCTTCCAACAGGGTATTGCTGAGAGGGTTCGAACTTGCAAAGGAGCTGGATGTGCCCGTGATCATCCATTGCGAGAACGAGGCCGATACGGATGAATCGCTGGCACTGTTGGCGGACAAGGCGGGATTGGACCGCGGATTGGTCGTGAAGCATTCCTCCCTGCCGTTGGTGACCCCCGAGGAGACCCATGGCGTCATGCCGTCGATCCCCGCATCCAAATCGAATCTGAAAGAGGCATTGTCCAAAGGGACGGACAGGTTCATGATCGAGACCGATTACATCGACGATCCGGAGAAGCCCACCGCCATCATGGCGGTCACGACGGTACCGAAGAAGGTCACGGCCTGGGTCGCCGGAGGGCAGGTGCCCATGGAATCGATTTATAGGATTTGCAAGGATATACCCGACTCACTGTACCATCGCTGATGTGATATCATGACAACAAGGATTACATGCGTCTACGACGAGGGCTCGCAGCCCGGGACCAGCCTCATCGGCGCCAAGGGGACATCCCTGCTGATAGACAAGGACGGGAAGAGGGTGCTCTTCAACACGGGTCTCCGCGACAGGTATCTCGTTCACAACATGGAGCATCTGGAGATCGATCCCGCATCCATAGACGCAGTGGTGGTATCGCAGAGCAATCCTTCGGATTCCGCGGCATTGAACGGATTCCTTAAACTAAGACAATCCCAGGTCGACGTCTACTGTCCCGACGGGCTGTACGGCAGCAGGTCGTTCATATCCAGGGGAGTCGGTCTCTCCGATTATGCGAAGGAGTACCCCGTCTATCATCAGATAGGAGAATGGCAGGAGATATTCCCCGGCATCCACATCACGCCTTACGTCTACGACGCGAAGGGATACGGCGAGACGTTCATGGTGGTGCAGGAAGGCAATAGGGTCGCTCTTCTCAGCGGGCGCTGCTCCTGCGAGCCGTCGAAGATCATAGATATGGTCAGGGACCGTTTCGGCAAGGTCCCCGATGCATTCATCGGCCCCGTGTTCCTGGAAAAGAAGAAGAAACCCGTGGCAGAGGCTTACGCCAGGATGCTGTCGGAGATACCGGAGCTATACATCAACCACTGCGTCGGTAAGGACGGGATGCTGAACCTCAGGGTGCATCTGGGTCTTGCGGGCGTCCACGATTTCTACGTAGGAAACGTGTACGATCTGAAGTGAGATTCGGATTTCGTGCGTTAATCCCCCTACAATCTAAATATGAGGATCATGAAGACCCTTCAGTGATCAAATGAGATTCTGGCGCGGAAGGACCGCTCTGATGTTCGTCGCGATGACCGGTATACTGGTCGCCCTGGGGACCGTCGTAGGCCATATATTCCAGAATATGTGGCTCGGGTTCTACATCATGATGGGGCTCTCTCTGGCCATCGTTTTCGCCTCGTATTTCTTCTCGAAGCAGATGGCGCTCTCCGGCAACAAGGCGCGCATAATCACGCGGGAAGAGGAGCCGAGGCTCTACGACACGGTCCAGAGGCTTGCTGACAAGGCAGGTCTTCCTATGCCGCAGGTCGGGATCTCCGAGATCAACATGCCCAACGCGTTCGCTACCGGCCGCAACCCCAAGAATGCCGCGGTCGTTGCCACAAGGCCTCTTCTGCAGATGCTCAACGATGACGAATTGGAGGGTGTGCTGGCACATGAGCTCTCGCACGTGAAGAACAGGGACATCCTGGTCATGTCCGTAGCGGCAGCGATGGCATCGATAATCACATACGTCACAAGGATGGCGATGTTCTCGGCATTGTTCTCGAATAACAGGGACAACGGTGCGGGACTGATCCTCCTGATCGTAGCAGACCTGACATTGCCCTTTGCGGCGATGCTCATCCAGCTCGGCGTCTCAAGGAACCGCGAATACCTCGCCGACGAATCGGGAGCAAGGCTCACGGGAAGGCCCATGGCTTTGGCGAGCGCCCTTCAGGTCCTCGAGACAGGATGCTCATCGGGCAGGAACAACTACGATAACCCCTCATGTGCAAACATGTGGATAACTAATCCTTACGGCAGGAAGCGCTCCAAGGGATTCGACGCCATGTTCAGGACGCACCCTACAACCGAGGACCGCATCTCGAGGCTCAGGGACCTCGATGCTGAACTCAACGGCAACCGTCACTGAACCGGTTCCCATTTCGACAGTTCGTTGACCTTCGAGAGAGTGGATCCCCTTTTGATCTCCTCTCTCGTACGGTTCTCCCTCTCGTGGACATCCAGCGAACGGTTAGCAACCTCTACAGCGACCTCTTTGGGAACGACGACGACACCGTTCTCGTCCCCTATGATCCAGTCGCCGGTGCGGACCCTCTGGCCTCCCACAGTTATCTCTATCCCGATGCCGCCGTAGCCCTTGGGCTCTCCGGCGCACGGAGCAACCGTCCTTGAGAATGCGGGGAACTTCATATCCCTGATATCGTCGATATCCCTGATGGCGCCGTCTATGACGATCCCGGCGGCCCCCATGACCATTGCGGAGCATGATGCGAGCTCTCCCCAAACCGCTACGGGTGCGCCTCCCACGTCCACGACGACCACGTCCCCTTTCTGGACGCGGTCGATAGCCTCGACGGGCTTGGCCCAATCGCCGTTGGTGGTCTGAACGGTCAGAGCGCGTCCGACCATCCTCTGTCTGTGCTGAAGTGACTGCGGAACGATACCGATCATGACACCCTGTTTGTGGAATGCGTCGGATATGTTGCATGTGGAAACTTTGGAGAACGCCTCGAAGAGCTCGTCCTCCGTGTACTTCTTGGAGATGCCGGCATCGATCTTGGCCCCGGCGATGGCCTTCTTGACGTTCTCCGCAGCCGTCCTTATGTCGCCGGTCTTGATTATGGCGCCGCCGACGATGATGTCCGTAGCTCCCGCTTCCGCATAGAGCCCGGCGTTCTCGGCTGTTATCCCGCCTGCGACCGCTACGGGGACGGAGACGGATTCCACTACCTTCCTCAGTGTATCTATCGGAGGCTCCGCTCCCTTCATCTGGGTGTCGATGCCCATATGTAAGCAGATGTAACCCACACCGAGCTTCTCCACCTCTTTGGAACGTGCGACCTTGTCGGGAACGTTGATCATGTCCACCATGACCTCCGCTCCGTACTTCCTGCCCGCCATGACTGCCTCTTCTATGGTGGAGTCCTCCGAAAGACCCAGCACTGTGATTATGTTAGCACCGGCCTTGGCCATGATCTCGACCTCGACACCTCCGACATCCATGGTCTTGGTGTCCGCGATTATTGTCTTCCCGGGGAATTCCCTGCGGAGCGTGCGCACTGCCTCAGCGCCTTCGCTCTTGATCAGAGGCGTACCCACCTCGACCCAATCGGCACCGCCGTCCACCGCCTCGTGGGCGATGACCACGGCCCTGTTCAGCTGCATGAGGTCCAATGCTATCTGCAATACGGGCATGACTCGGGCTATTTTGTGCAGGATATATACTGGTTGTGAGAAGTGGGTTCGACGATCGTCGAATATGTAAGGAAGGCCACTCAGCTCGCCCGTCTATCATCACTGTCAGCTCGATAAAACGATCATCATCGTGGCACGGCACCATCGGCTTATCCCGTAAAAAGATAACCTAGCCCGAACATGAATGCATCAACCTTTTATCTGTAAGGGAGGTACGAGACGACGATATCATGTTCGGAAAGAGACCCGAGAAGAAGACCCGCATACTGTTCCTCGACAGGAAGAACGATTACGTATCGCAGATCGCGGAGTACTTCGCGAACCAGATGTACGGAGGGATGTATGAGGTATACAGCGCGGGATTCGAGCACGATATCATAGACTGCGATCTCATATCCGTGATGTACCAGAACGGTGAGGATATGAGGAGGCAGGTAGCAAAGGACCTGAAGAACACCGAGCTGCTTCCCAAGGATGATTTCTACGATTACGTCGTGTATCTTGAGAAGCCGATCTTCGAGGAGTATGCGAGGAAGTCCCCGTGGCAGGGCAAGCAGATCCTTGCACCTATGATCGCGAGGGAGGACTTCACCGCGACCGACGATGTCGAGCTCTACGAGGATTACGTGAGGGTCATCGACCAGGTCAGGGAATGGGTCAAGGAGAACCTCAAGGACACCGGGAAGCTCTCTGCATTGGTATCGGCATGATCCCGGTAATCATCTACGACAAATGTCAGTGCGACCCGAAGAAGTGCACCGCGAAGCGGATGATGAAGTTCAATCTAGGCAAGGAGGCCAAGACCCTAGGTGCGATACCAAAGGGATCGATAGTGCTCTCTCCATTCTCGGATAAGGCCATGTCGCCTGCCGATATTCACAGTGCCAGGAAGGGTCTTGTCGTCATGGATCTCACATGGACGAACATCGATGAGTTCCCCCGTCTCAGGAATGTGGAGGAGAGGGCGTTGCCGTATCTTCTGGCATCCAATCCCATCAACTGGGGACGCCCCATGGAGCTGAACAGCGCCGAGGCGGTGATGGCGGCCCTGTACATACTCGGAGAGAAGGATCAGGCGGCGGAGTTCCTCGGGAGGTTCAATTGGGCCCCGGAGTTCATGCGCCTGAACGGGGAGATGCTGGAAGAATACTCGAAAGCGAAGGACAGCTCCGAGGTCGTCCGCATTCAGAACGAGTACATCGAAGCGATAAGGAAGGGATGATCAGTCGTTCGACAGCACTGCGTAAAGAAGCAGATCGCTGAACGTCCCGTCCCTGTTCCTCTGCGCATCCCTCATGGTGCCTTCGTACCTCATCCCCGCTTTCTCTAGCACCCTCTTCGAACGGACGTTCTCCGGATGATGGGACGCGAAAACCCTGTGCGCGAACAGCCTCACGAAAGCATAGTTGATCACGGCCTTGGCGGCCTCGGTGGCGTATCCGTTGCCCCACCACTCCCTTCCGAGGTAGTATCCGAGCTCGCAGGACTCCGAATCGTGGTCGATATCGAATATGCTGATGTTCCCGATGACCTTCCCGTCCAGAGTTATGGCCCATCCGTAGTAGTCGGGATTGGTATCGTACTGGTCCAGATGGAGCCTGATGAATTCCTCTGTGCCAGCAAGCGTCCTCCAAGGGTCGAAGCTCACGTATCTCGCGACCTCTTCGTCCTTTCCGAAGTTCTCGTATGCCTCCTCCGCATCCGTCTCCCTGAACCTGCGGAGGACCAGCCTCTCGGTCACGATCTCCATGGTGCCTAGGCGTCTCATGGGGTACGCAACGGGGAACACGTTTATCATCCCTCGCAAACGTTTTAAGCTCCTTAAACGGCCCTCGTCCTAGACCGTTCTGAGCGACGGTTTTGACAATAATCATCCAACCCCGAACCTAGGCGTGTAGCACCTATCAAATACTATCACAATCTACCACGGAGGGCGCATGAAAGATACTCTGTTGACGATGATTTGGGAGGCAATGGGCGACGATAGGCTGACCACGAAGGATGCCAGCGAGAGATTGGACGATCTATTCGGATACCGCTGCCCCGACGACCTCGCGAAGACCCTTTCCAAATATCGCAAAGAAGGCACCGTCAAGGGAGAGATATCCATGGATCTGGGAGGCTGGATCTGGTGGGTCGACGATGAATGCCGCTCCAAGGTGGGGGAGAGATGACATACGAGGATAACGAGATCGCAAAGGCCTGGGAGGCTGTGCTTTCCACGGATAAGTATCGTGTGATAATCGCAGATATTTCGGACAACTATCCGCAGAAGAAGAGCGTCACCGTGGATTACGATGACATCAATCTGTACGATATCTCGTTCGCTTCGTATCTCCTCGAGGAGCCTGACAGGTGCCTCGAGATAGCGAAGAGATCCGTTATGGAACTGATCCCCAACATAGACCGTCCCGGACACGGCATCAACGTCAGGGTGTGCAACCTTCCCCGCGATGCCAAGGTCGATGTCAGGAACCTGAGGGCGGACCACTTGGGAAGGCTGGTCGCAGTAGAGGGGCTGGTCAGGAAGGTCACCACCGTCAAGCCCCGTATGACATATGCGCTTTTCAGATGTGCCAGATGCGGTTCGGAGATATGGGTGGAGCAGACCGGTATGCTGATGAGGGAGCCCCTCATGTGCAACAACCCGGACGGAAGCTGCAACAAGCAGGCCACACGTTTCATCCCCGACCTCAAGGCATCTACATTCACGGACACACAGAAGCTGGAGATCCAGGAGAGGCCTGAGGGCCTCAGGGGAGGATCACAGCCCGAGAGGCTGGTCGGATATGTGGAGGATGACATAGCAGGAGTGGTCACAGCAGGAAACAGCGTCACCCTGAACGGTGTCCTCCGTTCCGTCGAGAAATTGGACAGGGACAAGAGCACAGTGTTCGAGACGTTCCTCGATGTCATATCGGTAGATTTCGAGCAGCACGAGTATGACGAGATCCAGATCACCGAGGAGGATGAGAAGGAGATCATCAAGATGTCCAAGGATCCCAACCTCTATGACAACATCATACAGTCCATAGCCCCGTCCATCTTCGGGATGGAGGAGCAGAAGAAGGCCATCGCCCTGCAGCTGTTCGGCGGATGCCACAAGCAGATGGACGACGGAACGAATCTGAGAGGGGACATCCACATCCTGCTCATCGGAGATCCCGGAGTCGCAAAGTCCCAGATCCTCAGATACATGAGCAGCCTGGCACCCAGGGGAATATACGCATCCGGAAAGTCCGCATCCGCAGCCGGTCTGACCGCAGCGGCCGTCAGGGACGATTTCGGCGACGGAAGATGGACCCTGGAGGCCGGAGCATTGGTCCTTGCCGATAAGGGTCTGGCATGCATCGATGAGTTGGATAAGATGACGGAGCAGGACAGATCCTCCCTGCACGAGGCGATGGAGGCCCAGAGGATCTCGGTCGCGAAGGCCGGTATAAACGCCACTCTTCAGTGCAGATGTTCCATGCTCGCGGCAGCAAACCCCAAGTTCGGAAGGTTCGAGCCGGAGACGGGGATATACGAGCAGATCGAGCTGCCCCCGCCGCTGGTCTCGCGTTTCGATCTGATAGAGATACTTACGGATAAGCCCGACAAGAAGCGCGATGTGGAGATATCGTCGCATATACTGAATACACAGAAGCGCGGAGAGGCCAGGATGCTCCCCGAGGGAAGCAACGTGGATGGCATCGATGTCACCGGCATATTCAACGAGACCATATCCCTCAAGCCTATCTACAACATCGAGACGCTGAGGAAGTACGTCGCATATTCCAAGCGCATCGTCCCGGTCATGACCGACGACGCGCAGAAGATCATCCAGGATAGTTTCGTAAGGATCAGGGGACGCGGGGCCGGAGGATCGGTCCCGATCACCATGAGGCAGCTGGAAGCATACGTACGTCTGTCGGAGGCATCGGCGAGGATGCGCCTGTCCCACACCGTCACGGAGCAGGATGCCAACAACGCCGCCGAGCTCATCGAGGCATACCTTAACAAGATAGCCGGAAACGGGGACGGAACATTCGACTTCGATAAGATAGCCAGCAACTACTCCAACAAGGACCGTAAGAAGTTGGAGATAATCCGTTCGATCTTCAACGAGTTCGGAGACAAGGGATTGTCCGAGGATGAGGTCATCCAGCACGCCAGCTCCCAGGGACTCACCGACAGCGAGGTCAAGGCCTCGTTGAAGACCCTGCACGAGAACGGGGATATCTACAAATCCCCTTCAGGCCTCTACAATATGACGTGATATCATGTTCGCGAAGATCCACAGGAACGAGCGCGACACGATCCTCGCCGCCTGCGACGAGGAACTGGTCGGAAGGACCTTCAGGGAAGGTCCCGCAAGGCTCGACGTGAGCGAGATTTTCTACAAAGGGGAATCCATTGAGGCACCGCAGCTGGCGGAGCGCATGAAGGAGGTAACCATCATGAATCTGGTGGGTTCCGGCGTCATAGACGTGGCCGTCGCGGAGGGCTACGCATCCGAGCAGGATGTGATAGTCATAGACGGCGTCAAACATGTTCAGGTCGTGCTGTTATGAACTTCTGCGTGAAATGCGGGCGCGATTGCGAGGAGTCCCTCGACGGGCTCTGCATAGACTGTTGGTTGGACGGTCGCAGGCTCACGGAGCTCCCGCACCACGTGGATCTGAAGGTATGTACGAACTGCGGAGAGTTCCTCTTCGGGGACAGATGGGTCAAGAAGAACTTGGAGGTGGCGGTCCAGGATGCGGCCGTCGACGCTCTTTCGGTCATCAGGGATGCGAAGGTGGTCGGAGTGAGCACGAGCTTCGAGTGCCAGGATCCCTATGTCTACGTGGTGACCGTCCGTTCGGACTGCGACGTCATGGGATACGAGACGTCCGACGAGACATCCACCATAGTCCGCATAAAGAACAACGTCTGCAAGAGGTGCTCAAGGCAGCTCGGGAGCTATTACGAGGCGATCCTCCAGATACGCACAGGCGCAAAGGGAGGCCTCACCCCGGAGCAGAGGGAGGAGTCCCTGGCATTCACCGAGGATTACGTTGAGAGGGCCGCTCAGACCAACAAGTCCCTGTTCATCACCAAGATGGAGATGGTGACCGGCGGAGTGGATGTCTATCTGTCATCCATATCCCTCGGGAAGAATCTGGCGAAGGAGTTCTCGGAGATATACTGTGCAGAGACCAAGGAGTCGCCCAAGCTGGTGGGTCAGACCACCGACGGGCAGGACATGTACCGTCTGACGTATCTCGTGAGGCTCCCGGAATACCATGTCGGAGATGTTGTGATCTTCGAGAACAGGTACTGCAAGCTCATCCGTGTATCCGGCAACGGCGGACGCGTGCTCGATCTTATGAATTTCAGAGAGAGCTCCGTACGGAAATCTGATATGACCTCTATCAAGCTCTACGAGAAGGCGGACAGCCTCAAGGAGGCCACCGTGATCAACGATTCGGGGAGCGAGATACAGGTGCTCCATCCCGATAACTATTCCACCGTGGATCTGAGGGTGCCCGAAGGTTACCAGGCCGGGGAGACCGTGAGGACTGTGACCATCGAGGACGTCCTTTACCTGGTGCCGTGACCATCAATCTTCCATGTCCGGACCATGCAGGGCGAGTTTCATGTATTCGTCCTCCATCTCTTCGCGTTCGATATCCGAAGCGCGCATGTAGAGGCTGTTGGCCTTATCGATGTCCAGTTCGACACCCTCGCCTTTTTCGTACATCTCTCCCAGATCCTGCAATGCGGGAGCGTAATCCCTATCGACGCATTCCTGCAGGAGCTCCAAAGCCCTTTGGTAATCCTGGGCCACTCCTCTTCCTTGGCGATACATCTTTGCCAGGCACACCTTTCCGCAAAGGCTATCCCTCTTAGCGGAGAGCCTGTACCACCAGACGGCATCTGGCACATTGATGAATGAGGTTCCTTTCCCATCATAGTACATGCCCATCGTAGCAGGTGTCTCGCCGTCCAATCCGGCCAATTCGAACCATCTCTCGGCCGTCTCCGGGTCCTTCTTCACGCCCATGCCTTCCAGGTACATCCTGCCGAGGTTCATCCGGGCGTAGTTATTGCCTTGATTGGCCGCTACCCTGTACCATTTGCAGGCGGTCCTGTTGGAACTCTTTATGCCGTATCCGTTCCTGTAGATCTCACCGAGAAAGAACTGGCCCCAATGGAATCCCTGGTCGGCCGAACGGGCGAACCATTCCCTGGCAGAACTGAAATCCCTATCGTAGACGACCCCGATGTAGTAGAAGTAACCGATACGGCACTGGGATTCAGCATCCCCCTGCTCCGCCGCCTTCAGGTACCATCTGGCAGCCTCTTCGGCATCGTAGAGGGAGTACTCGTCATCATCATCGTCATCCGCCATCCAGCGGACCCATCCGAGCATCTTCTGCGATTTGACACATCCTCTTTCGGCAGCATACTCATAGAGCCTTATCGCTAGATAGTGGGATTTCCTTATGTGGTGGCCGATCCAGTACTAGTTCCCCATGACATGGATGGCCTCCAGGTCGCCGTTCAGCGCCCTTTGGTATGTCCCCGCGATCTGCTTCTCTACTTCCAGATGCGGGTCCAGTATGTCCGTTATCATTGTATCTGAGATATTGGGAGAGTCAATGTTTGATGATGAAAGAATGATTTCACACTCTTAAAACCTGTATGTATCCAAGTGTGTTCGAACCTCTGATATAGTAGACACATGGTTAGCCGTGGTATGATAAAACTGCCCGAGCCCGTGGAGGACGTGGTCTTCAACCTCCTCCGTCTGGCGAACACAAAGATCCCTGAGGATATCGGATGGGCCATGGAGGCCGCATCCGGATGGGAGACGAACAAGGTAGCCTATACGCAGCTCGGTGCCATCATGGACAACGTGAAGAAGGCGGAGCACATAGGAGTCCCTATGTGCCAGGATACCGGAATTCCGGTGTTCTACGTGAAAGGGAAGTTCGATTCTTCGATCAGGACCGCCATCACTAAGGCGGTCGAGAGGGCGACCAAGGAGATCCCTCTCAGACCCAACACGGTCGATCCCATAACCCGCGAGAACTGCGGGTCCAATCTCGG
>Ga0310690_10010186_pt1 | contig 11716 bp, 4 predicted proteins | sample AusTroGonzalo_MG_2_FD_207661 | JGI IMG/M metagenome (GOLD analysis project Ga0310690, IMG submission 207661) | Bovine rumen microbial communities from tropical cattle in Woodstock, Queensland, Australia - Gonzalo_04 (v2) (version 2) | ecosystem: Host-associated > Mammals > Digestive system >...
AGCCTCTCTACTGATGCGACAAATCAGCGACATGATGCCTGATTTGTCGCATTTTTTCTGTCTTGTCGCAGGTAGAAATGCAAAAAACTGGGCAAACCGTAGGCAGTTTGCGAAAAAAAGCGTATCTTTGCGGGCAAAAAACCAAAGGGATTAAAGTTTTGCGCGAAAAGCTTGACTTCCATGAGCGAAATATATAAACTATAGTGTCACATATTAATTGACTAGATTTCAAGATTATGAAAACAAGATCATTTAACTGGCGCAGCCCATTAAGCATTATGCATTATGCATTATGCATTGTATTGCTGTGCGGCTTAAGCATGAGCGTCACCTCCTGTAAGGATGATGACGACGACAAGAAGGGAAAAGAGAACCAGACTCCGGAGGAGCAGTACGAAGAGGCACAGAACGCTTACAACGTGTTCTGGAGCGTCGTGGGCCAGCTCACCAGCACCGTCAACGTGAGTGCCGACTACGAGGGCAAGACCTTCGCACCCACCATCGGCGAGCCTCTTGACGGCAACTCCACCATTCGTGCGGTGGCCACTGGCGACATGGAGGCCGCTGCCGAGCGCTTCGCCAACCTCGTGGGCCTGACCATGGGCGACGGCTTCAACGTCGACACCCAGGAGTACACGTGGAAGCACGACGCCGTGGGTACGCTGACCTACCACAAGTCGACCGACGGCCTGTCGTTGGCAACCGTCGACGTGAATATCAAGCAGATGCCCGGCCTGCAGAAGATTGTCTACCGCACTCAGGAGCAGACTGGCGCCAACGGCACCTTCGACGGCACCGCCTACTACCGCTTCGGCGACGTGGTGAAGCGCACCTACAACGATCCCGACGACAACAACAAGCAGAAAGTGGAGTACTGGGTCTGCGTGCGTCCGGCAGTAGGTCCCGCCGGCAAGAAAACGAGCCACTGGGTGACCGTCAGCCCGCCACCGAGGAAGAACATCTGGCCGTATGTTGGTGACCCCATCCCGTTTAAGGACAGCCATGACCGTCAGTGGTCGCTGCCCACAGGCATAGGTACCAACAAGGAGCACATGCAGAACCTGGCCGAGCTAATCTACGCCCTGTTATACCCCACCAAGTGGTCAGAGAACCTGGATCCCAAGGACAGCCCGAATCCCAAGATGTGGTATGACTTCAAGCCCGAGCGCTACGCCCTGAACAACAAATGGTTCTTCATGTGTGTGGCCCATGCATGGGCTGAAGGCGGCAGCAAGACCGAGGAAAGAAGAAGCCTCTTCCCCACCATCTTCGGCTTTAGCAGCGTTGAGTTAGAGCAGAAAGTTGGATATACCGGTCCTAAACTGCTCTACGACGGCTACTCCTGGTGGACATCGGTCAGCTGGAAAGCCTCTCTCTATGAGGCCGCCTATGGCGCTGGCAACGGCAAGGAAAGGAACTTCCACAAGGCCGTCTATAGCACCGTGAAGAAGGACGTTGAGAATTTCAAATCCAGCATCAACATCTACGCAGACTACACCCAAGAGCATCCTTACATACAGTCAGACGAATTTTTCGGCGACTTATATCCGCGCTACATCGTCCGCCACGCCACCGGCGCGGATCTCTGCGGCAAGGAGCCCGATGTCTACACCTCCATCGTCAGTCCGACTAACGGACTTGAGGACTATTATCGCTACAACGATTACTACAACATGGGAGTAGGTACGCAGTGGGACCCCGAAGAGTGTACGGAGGAGATCTACAAGGAGCGCACCCAACCAAAACCCGGCGAGCCCTCCGCCAAATCGCCTTACTACCAGACGGGCGACATACTGCTCGACGAGACCGATCAGAGTCGCTGGTTCTGCTTCCGCGGCTCAAGCCAGCCTATTATGGACAACGAGGAAGAGGCCCTCTTCGTGTCGTTCGACAAAATCGCCACCAACGGCAACGTGGCCACGAACATCGTCAAGAACGACGACAACTTTGTACATGATATGTTCTACTTCACCCAATTCTATGTGGATATGAATACAAGCAATTCGTCTGCGTCTGTCAAGCCCATAATCTGCGACTCTGTCCAGAAATACATGAATCTTGACTTGAAAAGCTTGACCATTAAGCGTGACTCGGTATATATCATCGTCGACAAGAATGGAAAGCCCGTGACTGGGAAAAATGGTGAACAAATCCTGAACAGCAACTCTACCTCAACATTCTTCAACGTGGCCTATGACGACGGCAGCACCGACAAGCAGCCACTCTTGCGCGTGGTCTATGACCTGACACATGCAGGAAAGTATCGCACTGCCGACGAGGTAGACAACATGATGTACTGGCGCTTCTACAAGCACTACATGAAATACGACCCCAACCGCCCCTACACCGAAGAGGAAACCGCGAAGCTCTCGTGGATCGGATGGTCGAAGTGGGTGCTGCCCTGGGTCATCGACAATCGCAAGATCTGCCTGCAGGACGTGGCCGACCAGCAGCTGGTCAACGAGTACAACCAGGACAAGTGGGTGGTGCTGCCATTGAATAATCAGGTAGAGCGCGGCAAGCCGCGCACAGCCGCCGACGGCAATGCCAAGACCCCGAGCAACTACTTCCTGAACAACGGCACCTTCGCCACCAACAGCACCGGCATGTACAACGAACCCGTGCTCTTCATGCGCATCATGAGGCTGAGAGACAAAGGCAAGCCCTGTGAAACCAGCCCCGAAGGCCACAAGCTGAAGGTACTGTGCCACCAGACTGACGCTTCGTTCGCCGGCAGTAATTATAGTCACATCTGGGCTGTCAACTCGATCATCAACAAGGAGCTGTCGGTGTATGTCGACGACAAACACGAGATAGTGAAGTAAGCGGCCAGCGGCCGAACGGCCGCAGGCCTAAATGATAAATGATAAATGATAATGAAAACAAAACGATTTAACTGGCGCAGCCAATTATGCATTATGCATTATGCATTAAGCATTGGAATTTATGCATTATGCATTCTCATGCTGAGTTGTCTCAGCATGACGTTCACCGCATGTAGCGATGACGACGACGACAAGAAGAGTGAAGAACAGAAGGAGCAGGAAGCTCAGGAGGCGCAGCAGAAAGCCGACAAGTTCTGGGACGTGGTGGGACAACTCACCAGCACAGAGAACTATAATGTTGACTACGCTGACAAGACATTTGAGCCTACCATCGGCGAGCCTCAGGAGGGCAATGCCTATGTGCGCATTGTGGCCACCAACGACATGGCCACGGCTGCCAAGCGCTTTGCCAACCTCGTGGACGTAAGTTCCATCAACGAAAACACCAGTAGCTACGAGTGGAAGGACGAGAACGTGGGCACCCTGACCTACACCAAGACCACTGACGGTTCGTCGTGGGCTACGGTCGACGTAAGCATCAAGCAGATGCCTCACTTGCAGAAGATTATCTATCAGACCCCCAGCCAGATAGGTACCAACGCCAGCTTCTCTGGCACGGCCTACTATCGCTTCGGCGACGTGGTGCAGCGCATCTACAAGGGTAAGGAGGAATACTGGGTGTGCGTGCGTCCCGCCTTCGGCCCCGAGGGCAAGGGCGACAGCCACTGGATGACCCTCTCGCCCCTGCCCGAGAATAACATCTGGGACTATACGGCCAGCACTAATGCAACCTATGCCCTGCCCACTGGCATCGGCACGAACAAGGAGCACATGCAGAACTTCGCCGAGATGATCTATGCCATCACGAATCCGGTGAAGTGGTGGACAAACCTGACGGCCAATGCGAAGCTGAAGATGTTCAATGACTTTTCACATGCCAATAAAGACTACCACAACCAATACTTCTGGGAGCGCGTCAGTGAAGCCTGGACAAATAAAAATGTCTGGAAGGTCGTCTTCGGCGAGGACTACGACACTGCTGATAAGGTGAGACAGAGCGTTCAGGATAACGGCGTGAACCTGCTCTACAAAGGCTACAGCTGGTGGACGACGACCTCATGGAACCTCTCGCTCTATGAGGCCAGCTTCACGAATTCAGAAAACAACAATGAACAGAACCTGCACCATGCAGAGTACAACGAGGTGAAAGCCAATGTGCGCGATATCAAGAACCTGAACATCCGCACCCAATACCAGAAAGGTAAGCTCTACTACGAGTCGGAGTTCTTCGGCAACGGACCGCGTTTCATTGTGCGCTATGCCACAGGCAAGGAGCTGCTCGGTGTCAAACCCAACGTCTACAGTTCGATTGAAAGTAATGAGAAGCAGATAAAAGACTTCTATACCTATAACAACCACTACCAAATCACCCCGGGCCAAGGCGTCAATCCGGAGGTTGCCGAACGCATCAAAGATCCGGAGGTGGGCAACTTTATCGGCGATGACGGACAGATCTACGCAACGCTGGCCGATGTCGCAAAGGCCAACGCACAGGCAGTCGCCGTTGTCCTCTTCTACAGGAGCGACTCTACTTATATTGAGCCGTTGGGCCGCTACGATACCAAATACCACGGTCTGGCTATGGCGCTTGACGACATGGGCGAGTATGCATGGGCGTCCGACGCTGGCGATAATCACGGGCTGGATAAAGACTGCGCTGTAGAGTTGAATACGACTGAAGTACCGATTAATTCACTTGTCCAAGTCGAAGAAGAAAAGTCGGGCATGAGCAAGACGAAAAGACAGGTTGAAACCGGCTGCAATTATGTCAAGCATGTGCATCCTGCTGCCAAGGCTTGCTGGGAAAAGACCGACATCAGTCAGGTCCAACGTACAAAATACAGTATAAGCAACTGGTTCCTGCCCAGCATAGGGCAATGGCTGCTCGCCGTCGGGAGATATACTCCCTTCGTTGGAGAATTCGACGAAAGTAATCCTGGTGATTTCTACAGGAACATCAAAAGAGAATTTGAAAAGTGGGGCATTGGCGACAAGACCCCTTCCGGCATCTACTGGCTCAACACCAATCAGAACGACAGTCTCGCCTATCAGATTGTCATTGCCAACGACCAGAAGATGCGATTCCTGCCGGCACTGTCACCTATCATAGATGAAGAAGACGACGAGGATACACAGAGGAAGGCTCGAGAGGACAGCATCATGGTGGCTAACCTCAACAAGGGATGCCACAAGTACATGAAGAAAAAGGTGCGCCCGTTCATTGCTTTCAAGTAAATCCGCGTAACAATATCTTAACATAACAACATAAAGACAATGAAAATAACATGGAAATGGTTGCTGATGACCGCAGTGGTACTGGGCCTCAGCTTCGCCGTCACCTCGTGTAAGGACGATGATGACGACAAGAAGAGTGAAGAACAGAAGGCAGAGGAGGCCAAGCAGGCCGAGGACATCTTCTGGGACGTGGTGGGACAGCTCACCAGCGTTGAGAACTACACGGAGGACTACAAGGACAAGACCTTCGAGGCCACCATCGGTCAGCCCTCTTCGAACAATCCCACCGTGCGCATCGTGAGCACGGGCGACATGGCGACAGCCGCCTGGCGCTTTGGTAACCTCATTGGCAACAGTAGCATCAACGAGAACACCCCGTCGTTTGAGTACAAGAACGACGCCGTGGGTACGCTGAGCTACACCAAGACCACCGACGGCAGCTCGCTGGCCACCGTCGACGTGAACATCAAGCAGCTGCCCGGCCTGCAGAAGATTGTCTACTGCACTCCTGAGCAGATGGGCGTAAACGGTGAATTCCGCGGCAATGCCTGGTATCGCTTCGGCGACGTCATCAGCCGCGAATACCCGGACAAGAATGACAACAACAAGATGCTGACCGACTACTGGGTGTGCGTGCGCGCTGCCTGCGGCCCTGCCGGCAAGGAGACCACCCACTGGATCTCGCTCAGCCCCCTGCCTAAGAACAACCGCTTCGAGCACAATGGCAGCAACGGCGCCCACTACGCCGTGCCCAAGGGCATCAGCACCAACACCGAGCACATGCAGAACTTCGCAGAGCTGATGTACGCCATCATCAATCCCCACGAATGGGGACTGAACCTCAACAGCAACGAACGTCTGCCCCATCCCAAGATGTGGCACGACTTCAAGCCCGAACGCTATCAGTACAACAACGAATACTTCTTCGAGCGTGTGTACCGCCACTGGGTCGATCCGCAATACGATATCTTCGGCAAGGTGTTCGGCATGAACGACACACAGTTCAAGCAGTATTTCAATACCTACGGTCTGAACCTGCTCGCCAAGGGCTACAGCTGGTGGACGACTTTCAGTTGGAACCTCACCCTGTATGAGTACAACTACTCCGACGGCACCGGCGCAGAGGCCAATATGCACAAGGAGACCTACAGGGCCATCGAGAAGGACGTACAGGACATCAAGGACCTGGACTTCACGGGCCAGTACACCAATGGCTACAACTTCTTGGTGTCGGAGAAATTCTTCGGCAACAAATGCCCGCGCTATGCTATCCGCCATGCCACGGGTAAGGACCTCTGCGGCGTCACCCCGAATGTCCATAGCAGCATAGCAGGCACCAAGAACGGTGTCACCATTAAAGACGTCTACTGCTACAACCAAGTGAACAACATCCCTGTGAACGACTACGGTGATCCTGACATCACGCCCGCCTACAGCATGCTGAACACACCTGTCGTGGGCTGCATCATCGGCAAGGACGGCAAGTTCTACGCCGACCTGAAGAGTGCCAAGGAATATGGCACCGAGGGTATAGCCATGGTGACCTACCTCGGCGGCGACAAGCGCGTGGAGAAAGGCAGCAACTACAACGGTCTGGCCATTGCCCTCGACTATGCCTCACAGGACGGCACCAACATGACCCTAAACTCCACCTGGAGCAGCACAGACACCCGTAACACGTTCTGCTCGTCGCAGGTCACAAATCCTGAGGATTATGCCAACGTGCTCGACGGTATTGCCTGCACACAGAAACTGAAAGACGGCACTTGCCATGAACATCACGTGCATCCTGCCGCCAAGCAACTAAACAACTGGAAGACCGACCTTGTGGCCAATCTGCCTGAGGGCTTCAGCAGGTGGTTCGTACCCAGCATCGGACAGTGGGTGTTGACCCTTGAGGGCATTGGCGAGATAAAGGAGGGTAACAATTACTCCTACTCTGGAAAGCTGGTACAACTGGCAGAGAAAGCAGGATTGAAAGATCCCAACATCCATGGAGATTTCTTCACCACGACCGAGAACACATACGACAAAGTGTTCATTATGCAATACAATACCATACAAGGATTTATAAGGTTCAGCACCGAAAGCAAGAAAGGCGAGACCAGTCTTACGCGTCCGATGCTGGCGTTCAAGTACGGCAATGGTGGCACCCAGGATCCCGCAGCGGTGAATCCTAAAATTACCACGTATCCCGCTGAACTTGGCTACGTGCTCACTAACGAAGGCAATTTCTTCCCCAACAAGTCGAAGGCCGAAGCTGCCGACCAGGAAGTTGTCGGCATCGTGGTTTACATCAATGAGAAAGGTGGCGTTGAGAGTTCCGCCACCGAATATACCGGTCTGGCCATCGCCTCCGAGGCCTTCGACAAAACATCCTGGTGCGAAAAAAACAACATGGAGGAAACATACACCACAACAACCAAAGACCTGACGAATGCCGTCACGATCCTTGACGGTCTGAAGATGACCGACCACCTCACCGACCTCGAGATCAAGAACAACATGAAGTTCGACGCGGCTAATAAGTGCTGGAAGAAGACGATTATCATAAACCAGGCTGCGATGCTCAATTTCAGCAAATGGTTCCTGCCCAGCGTAGGACAGTGGGCACTGGCCTTCCAGGGAATGGGTCTCAACGAGTACAACATCGTGAACAACAATGGTGAATCGATGACAAATAGTATCAAGAAACTGTTTACCGACGCCGGTTTGCCCGCGTTTGCCGATGGCATCTACTGGACTTCAACCACCTACTCCAACGGTAAGCCATGGGCTTGGGGTACGAACATCGGTTTCAAGGAGTTCACTGGCGATTGGGCAGAAATGAAGACAGTGCCCTTCATCGCCTTCAAATAGAAAATAAGATATGAAAAAAACATGGAAATACCTGCTGATGGCTGCACTTGTATGCAGCCTCAGCTTCGCCGTCACCTCCTGCTCGGACGATGACGACGACAACAAGAAGAGTGAAGAACAGAAGGAGCAGGAAGCACAGGAGGCACAGCAGAAAGCCGATGCATTCTGGGCAGTCGTAGGCCAGCTCACGAGTATCGACAACTACACCGCAGACTACGAGGGCAAGACCTTCGAGCCTACCATCGGTGAGCCTCTCGAAGGAAACTACACCGTGCGTGTGGTGGCTACCAACGACATGGTCTCGGCAGCTGAGCGCTTTGCCAACCTGACAGGTGCCAGCATCGACGCCAACACCAACAGCTACACATGGAAGGACGATGCCATCGGCACGATGACCTATACGAAGACCAACAACGGACAGTCGTGGGCTACCGTCGATGTCAGCATCAAGCAGCTGCCCAGCTTGCAGCAGATTGTCTACCGCTCGCCCGAGCAGGCAGGCACCAACGCATCGGAGAGAGGCGTCTGCTACTACCGTTTCGGCGACGTGGTGAAGAAGACCTACGCCGACAAGGACGACAACAACAAGCAGAAGACCGAATACTGGGTCTGCGTGCGTCCCGCCTTCAACCCCGAGGGCAAGGGTGACTCGCACTGGATCACCGTCTCGCCGCTGCCTAAGAAGAATGTATGGCAGTACACCGACAGCAAGAAGCGCCAACACGCCCTGCCCACTGGCATCGGTACGAACAAGGAACACACACAGAACCTGGCCGAGATGCTCTACGCCATCTTCCAGCCCGCAGAGTGGGAAAAGAACGTCATCAATTACCCCGCACCGGGACTCTTCAGCGACGGTCTGCGCATGTTCCACGACTTCGACCACGGGAAGGTGAAATACCACAGTGCAAAGTTCTGGCAGCGTGTGCGTGATGCCTGGGAAAGAGAGGATGTCTGTCTGAAGCTGTTCGGCACCACCACCAACGGTCTGGAGACATCCATCAACAACTACGGTCTGAACATCCTGGTAAAGGGATACAGCTGGTGGACAAAGACATCATGGAACCTGTCGCTCTACCAGTACACCTACAAGAACGGCCAGCAGTTCAAGAGCAACATGCACGACATGACAGGCGAGACCGAGGTGAAAAAGAACGTAGAAAACATAGCCGCCATCAACGTCTTGGAGCAGTATACACTTGAGAAGCCCTTCATCAGCAACAGAGACTTCTTCGGCGACGACGGTCCCCGCTATATCATCCGTCACGCCACGGGTAAGGAGCTGGCAGGCTTCAGTCCCAACGTCTACGTCACGTTGGCAAGCAATAATAACGGCATCACCGATGTCTACACCTACAACCAATTCTACAAGCAGAATGTGAACAACAACGAACTCCCCGAGACGTTCGACGTTGAAGGCAAAATGGAAAAGCCGAAGGTGGGACAGTACGTCGGTAAGGACGGTAAGTTCTACAACTCCACGCAGGATGCCCAGTTAGCAGGCACCACTGCCGTAGCCATCGTGGCCTACTATAATGAGAAGAAGACTGTTGATGCCTGCGGCTATCACGGTCTGGCCATCAGCTTGGAGAGTCTTGGATCATACGAAATGAAAACTGGATATGACGATTGTATGATAGGTGCTAATTCAGCTGACGACGCCATCAAGGACCTTTGTGGCATCGGTGCCACCAAGAAAATGTCGATGAAGCTCTGTGGCCTTGATCACCAGCATCCGGGAATGGCACTTATAGCCGAGAAAGAAGCTATCAAAAACAATAATTTCAGCAATTGGTTCATCCCCTCGGCCGGACAATGGATTCTCGCCCTCGAGGGCTTGGGTGTCAAGTACAATGGTATGAAGGACAATAAAGGAACATTCTCGGGCAACTACACCACCCTGAGCAATTACCTCCCTGATGGTACGCTCGACGGCACCTACATGAGCACCACAAGTCACAATGACCAGAACTGGGTCTTTGCGCTGAAGAAACAGGGTTCCTTCTCCATGATGCTATATAACCACACCTATGAGGTCAAATACATTCCCTTTGTTGCCTTCGACAAAACCGGCAATACCGACAAAGGCTTCTACGAAAAAGCACTAACCAAGAAGGGTACCATCATCGGTCAGAACGGCAAGTTCTATGAAACCATCAACGATGCCCTGAACTCCGACGTCACGCCTGCTGCCGTGGTGGTCTACACCGACGAAGAAGGTGGAATAGAGACAAACGAAAAGAACTATACACGACTGGCTCTGTCGTTCACCAGCTTTGAGCGACAGTGGGCTACCGAGTACCGAGCCTGCTCGGGTGAAAGTGTCGAGAAGAATAATCTTGGAAAGAAGTTCAACGGCATTGCCACCACAAAGGCCATCTGGCAAAATTGTAAGATATGTAACGGTTCACACCCCGCAGCTAAAGCCTGCCATGACATGACAGAGCTCAACCAGGCCGTTTTCAGCCCCTGGTTCATTCCCAGCTCCGGCCAGTTGATGCTACTTCTCAAAGGCACTTCGGATGATTTCAAAAGCATCAATGATATGGGCGGCTTCGTTAGTTTCACTAACTTCTTCGGAAAACTGAATATAGAAGGCGGCGCCTTGTCTCCCGGCACCTATTGGACAGCAACAGAGGCCAATGCCAATTACGCATGGACCTTCATCGTAGATAGGAACAAAGGATTCTCGTTTGATTACAGTTACAAGAACAAAGAATATGTAACCAGACCAATGATTGCTTTCTGAAGAATCTGAAAAAAATATGAAAATATGATGATTATGAAAAAGACATGGAAATGGATGCTGATGGCCGCAGTGGTACTGGGGCTTAGTTGGGGCGTCACCGCTTGTAGTGATGACGACGATGACAAGATGAGTGAGGAAGAGAAAGCTGAGGAGGCCGCCAAGGCCCGGGATGCCGCCAACACCTTCTATAACGTGGTGAGCCAGCTTACCAACGGTGCCAACATCACCGACGACTACCTGAACCAGACCTTCGAGCCTACCATTGGTCAGGCCGACGAGGGCAACCCCCTGGTGCGCATCGTAGGCACCAACAACCTGGCCACCGCCGTGAAGCGCTTCAACGACCTGACGGGTGCCAGCATCAACGAGAGCACCCTCTCCTATGAATGGAAGAACGATGCCGTGGGCACGCTGACCTGGACCAAGGGCAGTGGGCAGGACTATGGCACCGTGGAAGTGAACATCAAGCAGATGCCTAAGCTGCAGCGCATCATCTATCGTGATGGCGAACAGATGGGCACCAACAAATCGTTCGAAGGTACCGCCTGGTACCGCTTCGGCGACGTGGTGAAGGACAAGGAGGGACACTACTGGATCTGCGTGCGCCCCGCCTTCGGCAGGGAGACAAAGCAGGACTCCCACTGGGTGTGCGTCGACAAGCTCGACGACAAGAACATTGAGTCGTGCAGCAAGGGCGGAAAGACATGGGAAGTACCCAAGAAGCTGGGTGAGAACACCGAGCAGATGAAGAACTTCGCCGAGATGCTCTATGCCATGTTCAACCCTATGGAGTGGTATTTCAACATCGAGAATAATCAGAATCTGGAGATGTTCCACGACTTCCATCACAACAATCTGAACTACCATAGCATCGCCTTCTGGAAGAAAGTGTACCAGCGATGGCACGACTACGGCCTGTTCGAGAAAGTCATGGGTGTAAAAGAGGATGTGGTTCGCAATGCCATCATGAAAGACCAGGAGCTGAACC
>Ga0310690_10010187_pt1 | contig 11716 bp, 7 predicted proteins | sample AusTroGonzalo_MG_2_FD_207661 | JGI IMG/M metagenome (GOLD analysis project Ga0310690, IMG submission 207661) | Bovine rumen microbial communities from tropical cattle in Woodstock, Queensland, Australia - Gonzalo_04 (v2) (version 2) | ecosystem: Host-associated > Mammals > Digestive system >...
CGGTATGATAGGAAGCCTGTAAGCCTTTAAGATTCGGATGTATTCTAAGATAAACGTGAGCATTCTCAGGCAGATGGTCCACAACAAAGCGGATAGCCTCCAATTGGGTCTCGAACAAGTTTCCTTCGTCCCAATCTCCTCCCAAAGACACTATTTCATCCTCCGAAGAATTATAGATGACAAGATTACGTTCATTCTCATTAAATTCCTCAGGTAGTTTATCCTTAACTTGCTGACCGATGTATATAAAATCATTTGTAGGCTTTCCTGTCCTGCGGTTGATGTAGAACGAAGAGCCTATCTTTATTTTTTCGTCTTCTGACCGTTTGGATTGATTCCATATATCATGACACATACGCGTCAACTGATGGATATCAAGAGGCAGATCGCCCTCGAATTCTACTCGTACAGCAGGTTCGTTGATTCTCCAACAGACTTCAAGAGATTCAAAATGAATACCCTTTTCTTTGGCAATCTCATAAAAAAGACGATTCTCAAACAGCCTGCCATTATAAATCGAAATCACGTCGGGACGGACCTCATCCACCAACTGATATGCATAGTCGACAAATGAGCAAAGAGCCGACAAGATCTGGTCAAAATAAGCACGATGGGTTGGTGTGACTTTACCAGAAGGTTTCCTCGTAATAGTCACATAATAAGAAAGGAGAGATAATCCTATGTTGACATTCCTATACGTAATCTTCTTCAAATCAAAGATGTCATCATAGGAGAAATCCGTCTTGCTTGGGGAAAACTGCTTGGCAGAAATGGGTATAACCTGTATATTGGGCAGATAGTTATGAATAATCTGCCGGTGCATATGCCTGCACACTTTACAGATTCCCGTGTTTCCATGAATATTGGTAAAACATGAAGGCAAGGCTCGGTTACAATAAGCCATGACGACCTCCACACCTTTCTTCTGGTCAGACAGCATCTTGTTCAGCATAACCCCTGCATGGGGACTATGCAATGAACTGACACAATAGAACAACTTCTTCATTCCTATGTTATCCTATCTGGCCTATTTCACCTCAAAGCCAGGAATCACCTGTCTGAATTTCTCACGCAATGTTTCCACTGTATCCCACTGATCATTATTGTTGGAGGCATAATAAAAACCTTGTGGAACGAATTGGGCGTTATGGTGTTTCAGATAATCCTCATGCGTTCGTTCATCAAAAACTATCGAAGGAAGTATTGCATAATATTTCCCTAAGTCGATAGTGCTCAATGAATCTGTGGCAGTGATCATCTCCTCATGGAGCTTCTCACCCGGCCTGATACCCACCTCCACCTGCTTCAGGTTTGGCGCAATGGCTGTAGCCACATCTGTAATCTTGTAAGAAGGAATCTTCGGGATGAACAGCTCTCCGCCGAGATGATGACCGAGGGTCCACATGACCAGGTCGACACCTTCCTGGAGGGAAATATTGAAACGTGTCATCCGCTTATCCGTAATCGGCAGCTCCTTGGCCCCCTCATCCCTCAGTTTGATGAAGAAGGGGATCACAGAGCCACGGGAACCCATCACATTGCCATAACGCACTACCGAAAAGCGAAGATCACGTCCACCTTTTATATTATTAGCAGCAATGAACAGCTTATCGGAAGTGAGCTTCGTCGCGCCATAGAGATTAATGGGCGCACAAGCCTTATCGGTAGACAGTGCCACAACGTCCTTGACTCCACAAGCGATAGCAGCATCAATCACATTAACGGCACCGTTCACATTGGTCTTAATACACTCACGAGGATTATACTCAGCCGTATCCACCTGTTTAATAGCAGCAGCATGAATAATCACATCTACACCCTCACAGGCCATTTTCAGACGTTCACCATCCCTGACGTCGCCAATCAGATAACGCAGCATTGGGAATTTGTCCTGAGGATATTTCTGCTTCATGTTGTACTGTTTCAACTCACCACGTGAATAGATAACAATCTTCTTCACATCGGGATAGTCGCGAAGAATCGTCTCCACAAATTTATTACCGAATGAACCTGTTCCACCGGTAATTAAAACGGTCTTTCCATTTAACATTTTAATCGTCTGTATTATCTGTTAAGCCCAATAAAGGCTTGATTTCATTTTCATCAAACAACACCCAGATGGTAGTAAAGAACAGGGCTGCAATCGTAAATATCACGACCATACGCCCTCTGTTTGGACCTTCTGGCCACAAGGGGACTGTCGCCGGCTCGAGGGTTGTAAAAGCAGGTGTCACCTCCTGCACACGCACCTTGGCTGCCAACAACTGATTGCTGATGGCATTATAATTGTTATATAGCAACTGCATTTCATTCTCCAAGTCAGTCTGCTTCTGACGGACACTCTCTAACAACAGGTCCTGGTTACTGTCCAGGAAATCTGCATACAAACGTTTAGCTCGTTCATAGTCTTTCTTTGCATCTCTATAGAGCTTCTCTGTAAACTCCAAGTCACGACGGGCCTTTTTGGTTTTATAGTCCGTCAGATACTCCTGAAGGCGCACTTTCACAGAATCAGCCACCATAGCCGCCACATGAGGGTCTTGGTCTGTCACCTCTATGGATACGAGCGCCTCCTGCGTCTTTATACTATTTCCTATGTCGCAGACGATTTTTGAATTAATCCTATTAGATATGAAAGTCTGTTCTGGCGTTAATTCAAAAGGGTTCACTTTCATGTCTCCCGCCTTCTCCTCACTCTTACCAAAGATAGCTTCCATCAATCCTTTCTTGGCTGCAATCCACCAAGGATCTACCTGTTCATTCTTCAAGTAATCATAATACGTCATAGGAGCCTTATCCGTAGGACGCTGCACTTTGATATTGAACAATTTAGTCTTGAAGTCAACACTATTCATCAGATCCGGGAAAAGCGACAGCTTAATTGCATCCCCGCTTGAACCTGAACCTCCCAAATTAACGCCAAAAGTACTGGCTAACATGGCCAAAGACCCCACACTACTGCCAGAATTATCCTCTGGAGACAGTTGAATCTTACACTTATAGTAATCTGGTAGTCCAAGAGAGATAATCCATACCACCATGATAACGGTGGCAATCACTTTATAGTATGTTGTCTGGCGTCTCTTCAAGACAGCCCAGAGTCTGGCAAAATCAATTACCTGCTCTTTCTTTTTCTTTTGTTGCAAAGATTCCATAGTCAGTTATTTCACTAAGTTAACAACAGAAATCAACAGAGTCAGAAGGGTAGCAACAGATGTACCCACAGCTCCAACCTGTCCGATTACTTCGCTGGGAGTGGTTGTCTTCGACGGTACAATAATCTCACATCCAGGCTCTATCTTTGCCTTCTTTGCCTTCGACACCGTTCCATTCTGGAAGACCACGAAACTCCGTGATTTCTTGGCACGGCTGCCAAAACCACCTGCCTGATTAACATACCACTTGTATTTTTTCCCGTCACTATAGGCCACCGTATTCGGATACATCACATTGCCATTGATCTTCACCGTTCCGTTATATTCTGGTACAATCAAGCGGTCGCCCTCCTTCAATGTAACATCATAGTCGGAGCCTGGATTGGCCAGGGCCTTGTCCAGTTCAATACCAACGGAATAGCGAACGGTATCATTCTCAATACTATCACGAGCTTGGTTGATATCATAATCAGCAGATTCTTCATCCTGCATCACCATGTCAAGGCCTGATTTCTGTCCTTTCAATCTCACCATCTCCAGCACCTGACGATTACGGAACTTCTCGTCCTCGGTCATGACACGCTCGATACGCGCACCTCTCACATAAGCCTGTTCCGTCACACCACCGGCAGCCTTCACAAGTTCGGATATACGCTGGTTCTTGGTCGACATGGCATAATTACCGGGGAAAAGCACCTCACCCTCAACAAGCACATTCCTCTGCGGCTGATATGCTGGGCTGCGACGCACGTAAACTTCATCGTAAGGCTCCAAGGTAAAGCTACGGTCACCATCGACCACCAGTCCATTCTTCACAGTAAAAGAGAAATGCTTGGCAATCTCATTGATAGCCTCCGTTGCATTTGGATCTGTGATACGCCTTGACACGTCTACTCGGGCTGTGGAGGCAGCATCCGTCAAACCACCAGCTTGCAAAATAAAGTCTTCTATTGTCTCATCTTCTGCATATTCATATATACCCGGCATCTGCACCTCACCATGAATCGTCAGAGTACGTTCATTCAGCGTCTCACTGCGGAAGGGGATGAATAGGACGTCCTCATTCTCCAACGGCAGGTCAGCTACGGTACCAGCCATAATGCCTTCCACGTCAACAGAGAGCACTTTGCGCACACGATCGGGTTTCATCCGATGAAGCACGGCATGTACAGTGAAGGCATCCTCCGTCAATCCGCCTGCACTCTCAATCAGAGAACGGACTGTCGTATTCGAACCTCCCATATTATACATTCCAGGATGGAAGACGGCACCCTTGATCTGCACCGTATTATCATAACGTTCAAGGATAGAATCGACGGTTACAGAGTCACCGTCCATCAGTTTGAAACTGCTCATGTCGAACTCCTGAACATTATGCGCAGTATACTGCTCTCCTGAGATACGATTCACTTGCACAGCTTTCTTGTAAGCCTTGGTAGAGAATCCGCCAGCATACTTAAGCAGCGTAGCCAAACTCTCACCTTTTCGCATTTCATAGGCCATCGGACGTTTCACCTGACCGACAATATCCACAAGGCAATCATAAGGGCCGACGACAATAACATCATTATCTGCCAGGCGGACATTACCTGTTAATTTGCCATTAAGGATATAGTCATATACATCGACCACCGTCAGTTGACGGCCCCCTCTGTAGACCTTGATGCTACGAAGTGTTCCAACGCCAGTGACACCGCCCGCCATATAGATGGCATGGAATACGGTTGCAAAGGCCGAGAGCGTATATGTGCCCGGTGCAGTCACCTCACCCATCACGTTTACCGTGATTGTACGAGTCTGTCCAACTGTCATCCTGACAGTCGAACTCTTATAACGCTGTCCTAACTCCTGCTTGATCTTCGCATTGGCAGCGGAAACCGTCAGACCGGCAATATGGATGGGGCCATAACCCTCTACGGTGATGGTTCCGTCGGGCGAGACTTCCAGTTGCTGAGACTTTTGGGAAGCGCCGTATACGTCGATGATAACATGATCGCCGGCACCAACCACATAATTCTCCGGAGTCGCAATGTTCATGTTCGGCTCGAATGTCAGCATGCGTCTATTGAAGATATCACGGCCAAAGACACGCTTACCATTCACCATCGTACTCATGCTGTCTGAAAGATATACATTCGGGCGCTCCGCAGCGTCCTCTATTTCACCTGCAGCACCCATTGCATAAGCATTTGAAGGAGAATAGAGGGGATTACCTTGGGCATCAACCATCACCGAACCGTTGTTTTTGCGAAGACGGCTACTCCCGTCAACGGAACCTCCACTCGCTTTTGAGCTCCCCTGAGACGCCGATACCTGCTGACGTACACGCTGCAGCTGTTTCATGTCAACACCGCGCTGCATCAGCTTCACGGCAATCTGCGACTGGGAGGTCCCGGCTTTGGCCTCCCTCTGGATGTACCTCATTACCTGAGCGTCGCTCATGCCCTGAGCATGCGATAGCATCACATTGAGCATAAGCAACATAGTCAAAACAAATTTATTCATAATCGATTATAATAATTATTCTCCACCTTGACGGCATAGGTGCCGCATACATCAGACTGGCTTGCAGAACCACCGGGTAATGCGGAGTTCGACGCTGACGCCCGCAATAGTCTTTACGAACCAGTACTTCTTTTGTTTCCTATATAACCTGCCATGAACGCCAACAAATGGGCCATGGATAATCTCGACTTCCTTTCCGACCTCCGGTTCATCCCCCTGCTGAATAATGCTGACCCGCTGTTCAAAAGCCGGGTCACATAGCATACGGAATTCCATCATCTCCCGATCGGTAATCTCCACCGGGCGGTCTGTATCCTTGTGCTTCAGAATGTAGAGAGGCGTAGCGCACTTCGCCAGCAGCGAACAGAACTGTTTCATGGGCATTTCCATCCCGACAAACACGTAATTATGGATGACGGGAACCAGGATCCGACGGGGTTTGGGGTCGTCACCAACCTGTTTTTCCGTATACCGCATCGGAATGAAACACGTCAGACCTTCCTGCTTCAGAAAGTCATTTACTATCATTTCACGTCTGTTAAAGGTGCGAACCACCGTCCAAATTTGTTCCTTTTGTTGCATTTTCTTCCCTTCTCCCGGTAGGGCGAACACCCCACCAGAAGTAATTTAACATTCTGACCATCAAGGATATAGGCAGTCTCACCCCCTCCGCCAAAGAGCAGAAAGCTCGCAGATTATATAGGAATCGACTTTCTATAACGGCTGCAAAATTATACATTTTTTTCCAATTGACCAAAATAAAATGGTGAAAATTCACATTATAAATAAAAAAAGCGAAACACGTCAAAATCAATGATTTTCCAAAAACGAGGTAAAAGATTTGGCGGTTCCAATTTTTATTTGTAATTTTGCATCATCAATGAGATCAATACATACAACATCGTTATGAAAAGAATCACCATGTTTTTCCTGACCCTGCTGCTGGTTCTTTCAGCAAATGCAGAGGACGGCAGCCGGCTGTGGCTGCGCTATGAGCCCGTGAATAAAGCTAACTTGACGGGCATCGAATGTCTGGCCGCCGAGGAGTTGCGACAGTTTTACAACGGTCCTGAAGTTGCGCTGACGCTCGACGAGGCCATCCCCGAGGAGGCCTATCAGATTAACGGCACCAACGGCAGGATGAGCATCCGTGCCAAAAGCGAGCTCGGCCTGCTCTATGGCGCCTATGCCCTGCTGAGGAGCCAGAAAGGTTTATCGGCCGTCCATCAAGGTATCGTGGAGAAGCCATTCTTCAGATACAGGATCCTGAATCACTGGGACAACCTCGACGGCAGCATCGAGCGCGGCTATGCCGGAAACAGTATCTTCTGGGACCTCGACGGTGACCAGCCAAAGGCTATTGACACCCGTCTGATCAGAGAATATGCCCGTGCCAACGCCAGCATCGGCATCAATGGCACAGTACTCAACAATGTAAATGCCTCGCCAAAGATGCTTTCGGCCGTCTACCTCGACAAGGTAAAGGAGATAGCCGACATTCTGCGTCCCTACGGTATCAGAGTCTATCTGTCCGTAAATTTTGCCTCGCCGATGACGATTCCCGCCAAGGGATTCAATGGCGGCAAGCCCGTGAAGACAGCCGACCCGCTGAATACGAAGGTGCAGGGCTGGTGGAAGGCAAAGGCCAAGGAAATCTACGCCTTGATCCCCGACTTTGGAGGCTTCCTCGTGAAAGCCAACAGCGAGGGCCAGCCAGGCCCCTTCGATTACAAGCGTACGCATGCCGACGGTGCCAACACACTGGCCGACGCCTTAAAGCCATACGGAGGCATCGTCATGTGGCGCAGCTTTGTCTATGGGGCTGCCCACAAAGGAGAAGACCGCGTGAAGCAGGCCGTATCGGAATTCAAGGACCTTGACGGGAAGTTCCGCGACAACGTCATCCTACAGTCTAAAAACGGGCCGCTCGACTTCCAGCCACGTGAGCCCTATGCCCCCATCTTCGACAATATGAAACAGACATCGCAGATGGCCGAATTACAGATTACCCAGGAGTATCTCGGACAGTCGCGCCATCTCGTCTACCTCGCCCCGATGTGGCGTGAGTTCTTCGGATTCGTGGCCCCAGAGCGGCTCGTGGGCATCGCCGGCGTAGCCAACATCGGACTCGACACGAACTGGTGCGGACATCATTTCTCACAGGCCAACTGGTATGCCTTCGGCCGTCTCGCCTGGAATCCGCAATTGAAGTCAGAGGAGATTGCCAAGGAATGGCTTGCCCAGACCTTCGACAATCATTCGCCTGAAATCCTAAGCATGATGCTCCGAAGCCGGGAGGCCTGTGTGGACTACATGATGCCGCTGGGCCTGCACCATATTTTCAAGTTCGACCACCACTACGGCCCAGAACCCGACGGGTTCATCGCAGAATATCCCATCGAATGGTGTCCTGTTTACTATCACAAGGCAGACAAAGAAGGCATCGGCTTCAATCGCACCCACACAGGTTCCGACGCCACCTCGCAGTATCGCGAACCCTATTGTTCACTTTACGACGACCTTAACACCTGCCCAGAGCGCTATCTGCTTTGGTTCCATCATGTGCCCTGGACGTATCGTGTGAAGAGCGGCAACACACTTTGGGAAGAACTGCAGGTACGCTATGCCCGTGGTGTAAAAGAAGTGGAAGAATTCATTGATATCTGGAATCAGGCCAAGCCCGCCATCGACGAGCAACGCTGGAAGGAGGTCGACGAGCGCATGCAACACCAGCTGGAGAATGCCCGCGAATGGCAGAAGACCTGCCTCGACTATTTCGGTAGTTTTGTCAAGAAATAAGCAATCATCCCGCCATTCAACATTGGCGGGATGACTTTATATTGTAATTTCTCCAGAACCCAAACAGTGGTGATGATTCTCGTCGTATATGACACAGAACTGTCCTGGTGCCACACCATGAATCTTCTCCTTTGAGTGTACAATAAATTCACTTTTGCCTGTCCATTCCAATACGGCGGGATGATACTCCGGTGTATGGCGGATTTTAAAGGTAACCTCACGGATGGTCTGACACTTTGTGAGAAAATGGAAGTAGTGTACAGGGAAGTCCTGCTTGTATGCCGTCTCTGGGTCGTAGCCATGTGAAACGTAAAGAATATTCCCACTCACATCCTTCTTCACCACGAACCAGGGACCTCCGCCGAAACCCATGCCCTTGCGCTGGCCGATCGTATGGAACCAAAGGCCTTTGTGCTCCCCTATACGTCGTCCGGTCTCCAGTTCAATCACGTCTCCTGGCTGCTCCCCCAAGTAACGACGGACATAGTCGTTATAATTCACCTTACCCAAGAAACAGATGCCCTGCGAGTCCTTACGCCTGGCATTCACCAAATGCTCGCGCTCGGCTATTTCACGCACCTCTTCCTTCATATAGTGGCCGATGGGGAATAGAGCCTTCTTCAGTTGCCAGTCATAAATCTGCGCAAGAAAGTCCGTCTGGTCTTTCACGGGATCCAGACTCGTACAGAGCCACTTATATTTCCGTTTTATGGGTTTACCATCTACAAATTCCAGAACCTCTTCTTCTTCCGTCTGGGCATAATGTCCCGTGGCGATAAGGTCATAGTCGCGTCCGCATTTTTCATCAAAGGCGCCAAACTTGATGAGACGGTTGCACATCACGTCAGGATTGGGTGTCAGGCCAGCCCGGACCTTGTCCATTGTGTATTTCGTCACCTGGTCCCAATACTCCTGATGACAGTCTATCACCTCCAGCCGGCAGCCGTACTTATGTGCCACAGCCGTCGCCATCTCGAGGTCCTCCTCCGACGAACAGTCCCATTCCTCCTCTTCTTCAGGACCTATTTTAATGTAAAAGCAGTCAGGCTGAATGCCGAGGCGAACGAGTTCGTACACCACGACACTGCTGTCGACACCACCCGAAAGCAGCACGGCAATCCGCTTATCCCCCAAATCCTCACTCTTCACCATATTTCCTATATATTTTCATCATCTGCGGCTCAGAATCTGAATCCCAGCGAAGCGTAGGCCGTCCAGTCTGTAAGCCGCCCGTTGTCGCTGTCATTTTTGTAATTAAACTGGTTATAGTGTCCGAACACCCTGAGATACCACCGGCTCCAGTTGTAGCTCACCGACAGCCGTCCGTCAAAGTTCCAGCTCACGCGGTTGTTCGTTATTTCCTCACTGACTTCCTTGACCTGCCAGCCGGTGTTGTCGATTTCCTCGTCCCAGCTCTCGTCCTCCATCATTTTGTCGAAGATACTCACACCGTCCTTGTCGACAACGCCATAATAATAGGCCTTCGTTTTGTTGTAGAAAGTCACCATAGGCATAGCCATCACACTGACCAGCCAACCTCTGGCGGGCACCCAGTTGTAGGCATAGCCCGCTCCTACGTTTGCCTGCGTGAACTTCAGCCTTCCCACGTTATTCATGAGCAGTAGCAGCGGCCAGTTCGAGTCTTGCTCAAACGACACACGCGTATGATAGTACATCAGTCCAACGGCTATCGATCCAGCCGACTTCCTTTGTATCAGCGACTGGTCGTAGGCAGCGGCGTACGAGAAATGCTTGCCGTTGAGCATATAGTAGCCGTCGAGGAAGAGCGATCTGACGTGGATGGGATCATCAAGATCCGCACGCTCACTCACATTCTGATCCCCTATCCCACTGAAGGCCGTCTCTATTTCGGGCTGCTTGCTGCGATAGGAGTTGATACGCAGGTTGATGCCGAAGCTGCCGCCCATAGCTCCGAACGAGAGTGTAGAACCGTCGCCTCCCGTCAGTTCCTTCGACAGTCCGAAGCCGTAACCACGATATCCGGCCCATAAGCCAACGGAGGTGGAAAAGCCGTTGTCTGTCCTGGCCGTGATGGCACTCGACTCAACACCTGCCACCGACCAGTCGGCAGTCATCTTCAGCGTAGACTGGCTGGCCACAGTCCTGAGTTCTACCGCCCAAGGCAGCTTCGGCTGCTCGATATAGCTACGGTCCACATTGGCAACGGCCATCGAGTCGATGAGTGTCTTCACCCACATCAGCCCCTTCGTCACGAAGTTCTGATCCTTCTTCGGTTCTTCCCCCTCAGCAAACGTCATGAGGGGCACCAGAGCCATCAGCAAAAGACAACATCTTAAACGCATATCACATCATCAGCTAAGAATTCGGGTGCAAAGATATACAATTTACACAAATTATCCAAATCAGAACAACCCTATTTAGGATAATTTATTTAAGTTCGCTAGTAGACAAGTAGACAAGTAGACAAGTAGACAAAACTCGAAATCGAATGGACAAGAAAACCTTATATATATAATAATATTAATATATAATATATATATTATATATTAATATTAATTCTTTTTGTTAATCTTTCATGACTTATCAAAAACGCCTTTTGTCTACTTGTCTACATCTCTATTTTGTACGGAAAAGGTTGACTGGCTCACCTGGGAAAGGATGACGGCCATCACTGATGTGGTTGACTCTTTTCCTAAGAACGTAGACTTCGTACGGATATTGTTTACTTCTCATCTTTTTTGTTTACTTTGTACTAAGCTGGTTGATTGTGATAATATTTTACAAAATGGAACCCCAAAGTCAATCCTCCAAAAAGCCTTTAAGGAAACCAGAAGTTTCCCTTAGGGAAAGTGAGAGTTTCGAATAGGGAAAGTCAAGGTTTCCTTTAGGGAAAGTCCACAGGCGCAAAAAGCGACGAAAATGGCGTTTTCGGTCGCTGTAATCGTTGGTAAATAATGTTTACTTCCTTAAAAGAAACGGGCGACACAGGTTTGTCGCAAGGGGCGCGAGATTTCGCTTGGCGTGTAGCCTAGTTCCAGCCACGTACGCATCATAAATTTTGTTAAAAAATCTGGCAAATCCATTGTCAATTCAAAAATAGTTCATATCTTTGCAATATCATTTTGATATCATTTTAAAACTTAATCATTATGGAGAATAAAGAATTTGCATTCAAAGGAATGGTGATGAACGGCTTTCTGATGCTGTTCGTCAATCTGGCAGTGTTAGTGATTGCCATTGTGGGTATCGTGAACAGTATAATCCTTCTTGACGCC
>Ga0310690_10010188_pt1 | contig 11712 bp, 23 predicted proteins | sample AusTroGonzalo_MG_2_FD_207661 | JGI IMG/M metagenome (GOLD analysis project Ga0310690, IMG submission 207661) | Bovine rumen microbial communities from tropical cattle in Woodstock, Queensland, Australia - Gonzalo_04 (v2) (version 2) | ecosystem: Host-associated > Mammals > Digestive system >...
TTGTCTTATTTCTGATACCAAACTGTCCGGCAGATATATTGTTCTTGCACTTTCCGTTGTTTTTGTGGTCTTTTCGACCCACAGATTATCCTTGTCCTCAACAACCGCCTTATTTATTGTTAGAATATTCCCATCCAAATCATCTATTGTTAGGGCAAGTATTTCAGACCGCCTCATCCCCATGATCCCCAACTGAAAACAGATGTGGTTCGGCAAATCATCTTTGCTGGCATCGAGTATACGTCTAATATCATCTTCTGACGGTGTATAAGGCTCAAATTTGCGTTTTTGTGGCAGAGTGGTGGAAATCTTCATGTTAGGTCTATATTGCCCCAAAACGGAAGATATGAAGCCGTGAACATTATGCACTGTTTTTGGGGCGTGATTAGCGGAAAATTCGTTCACAAATAACTGCAAATCCTGCTGGGTTATTTTTTCTATGCTTAATTTTTTAAACCATGACGGTATTGAAGAATTAAGCAAAGAGCGGTATTCCCTTGCGGTTTTGGGAGAAATGACATTGCTTTTTGATTCAATAAACGATTCTGCACAATGCTGAAAACTGTCTTTTAACGGCACTTCTTCCAATGCTTCCGCGAACGCCCTATATAATTCCGCTTGTGTCGGCTTGTGATCGAACAGGAACGAAACCCTTTTGCCATTTATCTGCTTACGCACCCTATATGATTTTTCGCTTATTTTTTCAATCTTCATCCTTTTTCCTCAACGGGCAAGACATTACCGCGTCCATAATGTCATTGTACTGATTTTCTCTGTTTAAAGTTGTATCAAGAAGCATATCCATGCGCTTATCTTTAAGATCAATTTGGTTCTTTAAGAAATCTATGCGCTCGTTGAATTGGTCGCGTTCTTTGTCCAACTTTTCGTGGTAGCGGATCTTTTCTTTATCTATGGCAGATTCAAACTTTTCTTTTTCAAGCGACAATTCCAATCTTGTCTTTTCAAGATCAGATTCAAGCCGTTCTACTTGGTGTTCCAAATCTTCAATGCGTTGTATCTTGTATTTCAGAAGTGATTTCATGGCTTGAACGTCCATAGAATCATCTTCCTCAATGTTTTCGATATCTAACAAAGCCTTTGCAATAGGTCTTATTGTTATTTCGTATCTGAAACCATGATCCTCTGACCCGTCTGCAAACACTCTGCACAGGGTTGATTTGGAGATATAATCGCCGTTATGCTCCATCATTTGCATAATATCGTTGTATGACAAATTCTTTTCTTCTTTAACTTTCTTGAGTTTTATCACAATATCACGGACTTTTACCATTACTGAAATCCCCCTTTTTCAAATTGAATATAAGGATACACTTTTTGAATACTGTTTAAAGGACAATATCTTTGCTACCATAAAATCGAAAGGAGCAAACACATGGAACTCATTGATGTATTAGAACTATATTTACAGGCAAGCGAAGAAACTAGGAATCGGATTGATCAGATTTTAGCAGACTATCAATCGCAGACTGAATCTCGGGAATCGCATGATTGTACGCTTGAAGAAACTTGATTGCCCGTCTTAAGAACTCCGGTTCGTAAGCATCAAATGGTATATTTTCAATGTGTACCTTGTTTCTCCATTCATCGTCATCACCAAACATAAGATATTTGGTTGAGCATCCGAGAGCCTTTGCAAACTTCTCTATTTTAGTAGTAGTAATGTTGTCACCGCAGTTTTCAGCCATGCTAACGGAAGTCTTACCGCTATACCCCATTTTGGCGGCTAGTTCAGATTGAGAAAGCCCCTGTTCAAGACGTTTTTCACGAATACGTTGTCCAACTGTCATAGTTATTCCCCCATAAATGCATATTTTGGAATTGAAACATCCCTTATATGCCGTATTTTACTACAGGTACAATAAAATTACAACCGCTACGTTAAAAAAGTACAAGATTTTTTGAAATAGGGGGTTGACATTTGAAAAACCATGCCTTATGATTCTAGATGTAGGGTTCAAGAATTGTTGCACCCACTTAATCTAGTGAAAGGAGAAAAAAATGAACGATTTGTTATTTAGGCAGAAAGTCAAAAATAGCGGTTACAAATGGAAGTTTATTAGCGAAAAACTAGGGATTTCCGAATCTGCCTTGATCAAGAAACGAAAAGGATTGTTGCAGTACAAGATAGGGGAAGTAAATACAATCGTTGAAGTTCTTGGACTTACCGCAGTCGAGAGGGATGATATTTTTGGCTTAAAAGGTACAAGATAACTTGTACAGTAAAGGGAAAGGACGGTTTGAAATGGCAAGGGTTTACATCACAAACAATGAAAAACTGTGTGCAAAACTTGCGAGTTGGGTCTACGGGGAAATGAAAGTGCAGAAGATCCCGCAGAGAGTGATCGCAGAAAAGCGCGGAATAAGCCAACAGGCTTTCAGTAAAAAACTGAAAAATCACAGGTTTGATTTTGAGGACTTCGTTGTTTTTGTGGATCTTTTCAAGCCAAACGATTTGGAGTTGCGGAGATTGATAGGGGGCAATCAATGAAGAAACACAAGAAGTTATCAAACAGAACCAAAAAAATGTTGGCGGTAGTGTTCTTTGACACGCTCATGAAAGTAGCCGGAGTAGGGATGTTTCTGATTGGACTTGGCGGTCTTGCAGAAATCCCAACCGACCCAAAGATGATCGTAAGGGCGTTAGGGTTGTTTATCGGTGGAATTTGCTTGGTCGCATGGAACAGTTACCTGCTCGACAGGAAAGGAGAGAAGTGACGGATGATCGAAATTAAGGAAGTTAAATACGATCCACGGGAAAAGGTTACTGTATGCGCCGAACGGTTTAAAGACCTACTACAGACAGAAGAATCCGCGTTGCAGTTTTACAAAGCACTCAAGCAGATGGTTATAGACAAATACGTTAAGAACTATGCGTGTTTTGGCAACGGTGGTGGGTTCACCTGCGAAGAACTTGCAGACCTGCTAGGGTTCAGACTTCCTAGCGTGGAGCATATCGGGGTAGACGAATGGTTCAAGTTACAGAAAGGGTTAGAAGATGGCAAGGAAGAAACAGGAAAAGATATTTGAAGTAATGAGCAATGCCGAATATCGGAAACGCGATGGTCTGTCTAGTACAGACATCAAGCGGATGATGAAGTCGATGGCATCTTGGAAATACTTTGTAGACAATCCCGAAGAGGAACGGGATACCCCATCGCTCAAATTTGGCAGAGCATATCACAAATTCTGCCTTGAACCCTACGATTTTGAAAATGAGTTTTTCGTTGCACCAAAGATTGACAGGCGCACAAAAGAGGGAAAAGAAGCATATGACGCTTTTCTGAAACAGGCAGAGGGTAAGGAAGTCATTGACAACGAAACATATGATCAGTTGGTTGCCATGCGAGAAGTCCTATATGCAACGCCTTACGTCAAAAAACTGATTAACGGCGAACACGAAAAATCATTCTTTTGGACGGATGAGCAGACAGGCATTAAGTGCAAATGTAGACCGGACAGTTTTGGATCGTTTGGTAGTGGAAATGTCATCGTGGATCTCAAAACCACTTCGGACGCAGAAACAGATTCGTTCATGAGATCAGCATTGAAATTCAATTATGACGTACAGGCGGCACACTACACGGCAGGTCTTGAAGCGATTTACAAAAAAGAGTTTGTGTTTGTGTTCATAGCACAGGAAGTAAAACCGCCGTATCTCGTGAACGTTTTACAGGCAGATGACTACTTCATGCAGAACGGACGCGAGATCAGAGAACAGTTGTTGCAGACCTATAAGAAGTGCGTTGAGTTGAATGAGTATCCGGCTTACATGGGCTTTAAGGATGAAAAGAGGTATATCAATTCGCTTTCACTTCCAAAGTGGCTGATTAACGCGATGGAGTACGAGGGCGATGACGTTGAGGAAAGTGAGGTTTAAGGAATGGCAGAAGTTAAAGAGAAAGAAAAGGAAACAGTTTTAGAGCCTGTTGAAAAAGCCGAGAAGAACGAAGTTGCAACAAAGCCCCGCGAACAGTTGGTTGCCAACTTTAGCGATGGCGGGATCTTCAACTCATCTGACAGTTTCAAATTGGCTTTTCAGATGGCAAAGGCATTATCGCAGTCAACGATTGTACCGCCTACGTTTCAGAGATCAGAAGCAAACTGTATGGTGGCAATCTCGCAGTCGCAGAAACTTGGCGTAGATCCCTTTGTGGTCATGAACAATATGTACATGATACAGGGCAAGATCACTTGGAAATCAGAGTTTATCATCGCCATGATCAATGCGAGCAAGAAGTTTGATACAGAGTTGCAGTACGAAGAAGAGCAGAAAGACGGAAAGCCATACTCATGCACCTGCTTTACATTCAAGGATGGTCGCAAGATTGAGGGAATCAAGGTGACGATGGACATGGCAGAAAAAGAGGGTTGGACTAAAAAGAACGGTACAAAATGGGCAACTCTCCCGCAGTTGATGCTTCGCTACAGAGCGGCGGTGTTTTTTGCAAGGTTCAATGCGCCGGAACTCACAAGCGGTCTTTACACGGTTGAAGAGGGCGAGGACGTTACGTTTGACAGAGTATCAAAGAAGAAGTCGGGCGCAAGTCTGAATGATCTTGTTGAGGACGAGAACATCATTGACGTGGATGGGGTGATCGTTGAGTGACATACAAGGTGATTATTCCAAATTGGGATAGCGGGCTTAATGAATTACTGAATCACCAAGAAAAACGTTATGATCCGCGAACCCACAGGATGCGTGTTTACAACACGGAAAAGACGAAGAACGAGAAGATGATACGGAAGTGCCTAGAGGAGCAAGGTTTTAGCAACGTTAGGTTAAAAACCCCGATAGCGATTGACTATCTGATATACGCAAAAGACAAAAAGCATGACCGCACCAACCTATCAAGTTGTTTGGACAAGTGTTTCTGTGACGCACTTCAAACAATGAAGATCTTAAAGAACGATGGTTTTGATGATGTTGTAGACGTAACTCAAAAGGTTCTGCTCAATCGCAAAAATCCGAGAGCAGAAATAACAATAACAGAGGTTAAGAGAGGAGAAAAATAATATGGCAAAGCAGAAGAAATCACAGAGAACAGAAGTTTTGAAGTATTTAAAGCAGTATAAGGTTATCACGGATGACAAGGCGCATGAGAAGTTTGGCATCAACCGTTTGGGGAGCGTTATTTACGATTTACGCAAACAGGGAGTTTTGATCGACACGGTTATGGTTGAAAGCACAAACAGGTACGGCAATCCGTATAAGTACGGCAGGTATTACTACAGGGGTGTAGAAGAAGCATAAAACACAACAAGGAGATCAAAAATGTTCGCAAACAATAGTTATGCAAAGGTGTGGAAAATTTATCCACCGCAGAAAAAGGATCAAAAGTTTACGCTAGTCCAAATGTCTACTAGCCAAAAGAACAAGAGTACAGGCGAGTATAAGACAGATTTTAGTGACTACGTTCGGTTGATCGGAAAGGCTTTTGAGAAATCGAAAGAGTTGGAATCAAAAGACAGTATCAAGATTCTCAAATGCGGTGTCACAAAGGTTTATGACAAGGAAAAAAGGGAGAACTACGAAACATTCCTTATTTTCGATTTTGATTTCGCAGACGAGAAGAAGCAGAAAGAAGTAACTGCTACAGGTGACGAGGATTTCATGAAGTTACCGGATGATGATACAGAGTTACCGTTTGCGTGAGGTGATAAATGGCAGATGCCATCAAATAAGTAATGTTGGTGACATCTGCCAAAGCAAAAAGCATCAAAGGAGTTTAGAAAATGGCAATTTACAGAAGCATACAAATGTCATTTTGGACAGACCCAAAGGTTATTGATGCGTTCACGCCGGAAGATAAGTATTTCTATCTTTATCTTATGACAAATCCGCATACAAACCTATGCGGGTGTTATGAGATCAGCGAAAGGCAAATCGAAAACGAAACGGGTTATACAAAAAAGGTTATCCAAAAGCAGTTAGATAGGATGTGTAAGATTCATAAAGTTGTTGATTACTGCAAGGAAACAAAAGAAGTGCTGATTACAAATTGGCATAAGTATAATTGGACAGTTTCGGATAAATTCAGAAAGCCTTTGGAAAAAGAAATACGAAATGTTAAAAGTGCAGAGTTTAAGGCTTATTTAATGGATTTGTTCAATGGTATGGATACCGTATCGATACCGTATCTATACGGTATGGATACAACTGTTACTGATACTGATACTAATAATACTAATAATAATAACAGTAATAGTAATAGTAATAACAATATATGTATTTATTATCCCGAAGATCAAATAATGAATGACTACTTTATGGAATATGTGGCGTATCGAAAAGAGAAAAAAAATCCACTTACGGAAAGATCAGCAAAAATGGCGATGAAGAATCTCAAGGAATACGCGACCATAAATGGTTTATTTGACAGGGAGATTGCGAGAAAGATCATTGAGCGATCTATTGCTAACGGTTGGACGGGTCTATTTCAACTTGACAGAAAAGATCAACCTGCAAAAAAGAATAACGCTTTTAGCGGCGGGATGATCAGACAGAACTACAAGTTTGATGAAAACGGTGATCTTATTTTTTAGCAGGTAAGAAGAGTGAAGAAGTTTAGGTACAGAGATTTTCAAGGCAATCTGTGGGAGCAAAAGGATCTCAAAATAGATAGTGCTTTGCCATACATCGGAAAAAGGATCAACAACTGTGCGCCGAAAGAAACGGTTGACGCAGACAGGCTAAAGAAGATTATAGCAAGCATTGCAGTTGATTGCCAAAGAAGCATTACGCCGGATGAAGCAAACACAATGGTTGAAAGCATTAAAAACTTCATCATTGGCGAAATCGATAAAGCGGAGAAGTTTTATGTGAATAAAGAGAGGTTGAAGAAATGAAAATCATGAAAGAAAGAAAGAAAAGGGTATATCCAAGTATGTTTGATCCGTTCAGAGAACAGATTGAAAAATGTTGTGACGCAGGTATGACAATGCGCCAAACTCACGAACTTTTGTTTCCCGTAGGTTATTCGTATCAAGGGTTCTTATCCTACATTCGCACAAAGGGGATCAGAGAAAGCGCATGGAAGCGAGAGAGGGATGCTAGAAGAGTTTGCGATAAGTGCAAATATTGCCAACGGTTTATAAATTCAAGCGGAGAGGTAAACGTTGCGGAGAATAGGATTTGCAAATTGTCATGGAGAATCATAAACGGCGGCGTAAGGCATTGCCCGAAGTGGTGTGAGTATGAGGGGAGCGACATTGAAGAACGAATTAACGGAGAAAAGGATAGTTGAAGCACTTACAAAAGAACAGGGCAAACCGCCTAGAAAGATGGAGTTGGGCGGCGGGTTTTATTACAAGTGCTTTTGGATGGCTTGTGATGAAAACGTAAACAAGTTTTACGAATACTGCCCGAAGTGCGGCACAAAGATCCTTTGGGATGATCAGTAAAGAAAGAGAGGTAAGAATGAATAAGGGAGTTTTTTTAGGGGTAATTTTGGCATTATTTGTAGCGTTTCCGCTAACGGTGAACGCAAAAGAAATAACTTATAGCGAACAGGAACTACTCGCAAGGGTAGTTGAAGCAGAAGCAGGTAATCAAGGTGTTGTTGGAAAACGGCTTGTTGTGGCGGTGATATATAACAGGGTCGAATCCGAGAAGTTTCCAAACACGATCTACGAAGTCTTGACAAGTCCGCATCAATTTTCAACGGTATGGAACGGTCAGATGGAGAAGATGGAGATTACGCCCGAAACGCTTTTTGCAATTGAGATCGAAAGAGCGCATCGGACTGACAACGAGATCCTGTACTTCAACTGCGGGGAGTGTAGCGGAAAGTTTGCTTATAAATACAAAGGACATAACTTTGGGAAGTAGGTACATATGGCAGAAGATAGGGCAAAAAAAACGTGTTACGTCTGCGGAAGAAACTCTGTTGGATGGGATTCTGACATTGACGCAGATAGCGTTGACGGTGATCTTAACGGAATAATTCACTATTACCATTGCAAAAGTTGCGGCGCAAGGTTTCAAGTATATGAATCGTTTTCTGCGAGATCCAAGATAAAAGGCTACTACATAGAGCCGATTGATCATAGTTTGGCAGACGATTTTCTGAAACGGCATCATTATTTGGCTCAACAGGGCAACGGGTTTCTTGGAAAAGTGCAGTACGGATTATTTACAAAAGATAGGAAGTTTGTAGGATGCATTGTATTTGCAGGTGTATCGGTAATTGAAACTCTGATAGGAGCATTTGATGGTTTTGAGAGATTTTCGGATCAGACAGGATTTTGGGAACTGACAAGATTGGCAATGGATGACAAAAATAAAGTGCCAAATCTGACAAGTTGGTTTGTCGCAAGAGCGATAAGAAAACTGCGCCACGAGAATTATGTGAGAGCCATTATTTCATACGCTGATAGCAAGTACCATAACGGCTATATATACCAAGCAACAAGTTTCAAGTATTACGGACTAACACCGCAGAAATCTGATTTTTTTGAAGATATGGGAGATGGATCAGAACGGCAGGTATGGCGTGGTAGCGTAAAGGGCTTAAAAGGCGAATGGCGTGAACGTAGCAGAAAACACAGGTACATGATCGTTTATGACAAGAGCCTAAATATTAAGTGGCAAGAAGAACCATATCCAAAAGGCGATAACACGGAATATGAGTTGCACGAACCGGATGAGATGCAGATGAATATTTTTGATTATTTAGGGGTGTGAGTTTTGAAAATCGGGTTAATAGACGTAGACGGGCATAATTACCCCAATTTACCGCTAATGAAAATATCAGCGTGGCACAAATCGCAAGGTGATAGCGTGGAATGGTACGAGCCGTTGTTTAGCGGTCACATGGATAGGGTGTATATGAGCAAGGTTTTTAGTTTTACGCCCGACTATGAATGGTGCATTGATGCTGATGTGATCGAGAAAGGCGGTACAGGGTACGCAATTATTTTGAGGGGGGGGCGAGAATACTACGATAAGGCAAAAGATAAACCGTTGCCAAAAGAAATCGAACATATTTACCCCGATTATGAACTATACGGGATAACGGACACGGCTTACGGGTTTTTAACAAGGGGTTGCCCAAGAGGTTGCGGATTCTGTCATGTAAAGGATAAAGAGGGGTTGTGTTCAACAAAGGTTGCAGATTTATCAGAGTTTTGGCGCGGGCAGAAAAACATAGTGTTGTGTGACCCAAACCTGCTTGCCTGTAAAGATCACATGGATTTACTGCAACAGTTGGTTGATAGCAAGGCAAAAGTAAACTTCAATCAAGGTTTAGACATACGCCTTGTGAATGATCAGAACCTTGAACTGCTTAAAAAGATCAAACTTGAGAGCATACACTTTGCATTTGATCGTTGGCAAGACAAAGACATTATTGAACCAAAGTTACGGCAGTTTGTTAAAAAGACAGGTTATCACAGAGGAAAAGGAAACGTGATGTGCTATATACTCTGTAACTTTGATACAACGCTAGAACAGGATATATATCGGATTCAACTATGTAGAGAGTTAAACATAAGCCCATATCCAATGATTTATGACAAAGAGCATTGCGATCAAGTTTACAAGAAATTACAAAGATGGTGCAATAACGTGATTTTCTGGAGTTGCCCTACTTTCGAGGAGTACAAAAGGAGATAAGATTATGATCAAATACGAAAACCAATGTGTAGGATGCCCACCCGAGAGAGGTTGTATGGGCGAAAGTTGCAGAAACAGAAATGTACCCGTTATGATCTGCGATGATTGCGGGGATGAATGTCAGGAGTTATATTACGGCACAGACGGTCAGGAAGTATGCAATGTATGCCTGAAACATCATGTAGATAAGGTGGTGATTGAATGAAAAAAAATAATAAACCAAATGTATACAAATTCATAGTAGACGACAACGGACAATATGTTTTGACGGCAAAGGGAAATGTAAATTTGTACGGAGTCGAAAGGATTTTAGGAAAAGTAAAAGTTAAGGGTGACAAAAAAACATATGAGTTAATTGAAATTAAGAACAGATACTTTGATGACGATGGGTATTATCTGACAGAACGGAAAAATCTCACCTTTGATATTGTAGCACATTTTGTCACATACCATGACAACGGAGATAGAAGTGTTCAATATCACCCATTTTATGATGACTTGAAAGATAAAGAATTGTTGGATGATATCGGAATGGAAGTCCTGACTTACAAGTATTATTATGCCGGAAATGATTTATTGGCTGATCGCTTTAAGCCAATAAAAAAAATAGATGTAACGGAAGAACTGATACAAAAACTAAAAGAGCGATCAAAAAAAGAAGAACAGGAAGCTATGGCATTAAGAGAAAGCAGATTAAGCAGACCGAAAGCGGTTTGGGAAAGCATGGGTGTATAGTGATGACAAGTAAAGAGTGCATAGTAGTTTTAGAAACCATGAGCATAGGAATGAGCAGAACTGAAAAGGAAGCCATTGCGTATGCGATTAAGAAAATGAAAAAGGCGAAGAAGTGGAAACAAAAGTATCTTGAAATGCGCTCAATGGTTGAAAAGTCGGCAGAGGTTTTGGACTTTTCCGACAAAAACGGCTTGCATTTGAGTTATCCCGCATGGTTGATAGCGCACCGATTGAGCAAAGCATTAGAGCCGTACTTGTTTGAACGGATGAAAGGAGAGCCGAATGAAGTTTGAAAAATTCAACTATGAGATATGGAAAGACTGGATATATTTATTGCCGAGTATCGAAGTAAGAATAGATGACCCTATATATTACAATTATACTTTTGCAGTATGCGTCCACTTCCTTGTATTTCATTTTAGGTGGGTTTGGATGAGAAAGGAGCGCAAATGACAACACTTGAGAAGATAAGAGCCGAAATAGAAGACCTGGATGATGTTGATTATGACTTTGAGGGATATTACAAAGCGGTAACAGATGCCCTGCAGATTATCGACAAATATAATCCGCAAGAAGAAGAGTGGCACAAGGCAATAGTTGAAGCGTTTGAGCCATGTGAAGATGCGATAAGCAGAGAGGATGCGATACAAAATATCTATAAATGGTTTGATAGTTCTGATATTAAGTCAGCAGTTCCACATATCGAGAAATGCTTAAACGAGTTGCCACCCGTCAGACCGCAAGAGCCAAAGGCGGGGCATTGGATAGAAACAGAATATCATCGTTGGAAATGTTCGGTATGTAGAGAAAAAGGAATGAGTGAATGGGATAACATACATGATGTTAGAACTAACTTTTGCCCGAATTGCGGATGCAGAATGGTTGAGCCACAGAAAAGGAGTGAATGAATGAAGATTGGTGATGTGTATTATGAAAAGAATACTGTTACTAAATTAAGTCACAGAAATAACACGGTATCAGAAACGCTAGTAGAAAGAGTTGATGCCATTCCGCAGAAGTGGATTCCTGTTAGTGAGAGGTTGCCAGAAGAATATAGCGGTGTTCTATTGACTATAAATGGGTGCAGGGGGCTAAAAGTAAGAAGTGGAATGTATTATGATGGTGGCTCTTTTCATTCGGACACGGGTGAATTTTGGAAATCTACGGATAAGGAAATAATAGCATGGATGCCGTTACCAGAACCATATGAGCCACAGGAAAGCGAGGAATAAAGAATGACCATATATGTTGATGATGGAGAAACAGTAAAGATTTATCCAGTTAAAGTAAAAGTAGCAAAAGCAGTTATGACTTTGCTTGAAATGGATGACGAGTTGGTATGG
>Ga0310690_10010189_pt1 | contig 11710 bp, 5 predicted proteins | sample AusTroGonzalo_MG_2_FD_207661 | JGI IMG/M metagenome (GOLD analysis project Ga0310690, IMG submission 207661) | Bovine rumen microbial communities from tropical cattle in Woodstock, Queensland, Australia - Gonzalo_04 (v2) (version 2) | ecosystem: Host-associated > Mammals > Digestive system >...
CTTTCGTGTTCGGCGCGGACTATCGGTGCAATTCGGGAGGCTTCCCGCTCCATCTGGCCGACACGGACGGCAACCCCGTAGCTGTCATCGCGCGAATCGACGGCAGCGCGAACACGTTCTGCGTGGACGGCCCGGGCGACTTCTACATCAAGGCGGGTACGACTACGCTGACCAACCGACAGGTGCAGCTGACGGGCGTTTTCGGCGTCAAGGGCGGCACCACGACGCTGGGAGACGGTACGGCGTTCGGAAACTTCGACTTCTCGACCATAAGCGGACTCGACGTGGCCGGCGGCACGCTGAAGATCAACAACTCCGGAGCGACGACACTCGGCGCAAAGGTCACAGGCAGTGGAACCCTGGATGTCAGGTCGCCGATGACGTTCGGCAACTACCGCAAGACCTCCGGCGCGACGACTCTCTCCGCCGACATGACGATGACCGACGGCGAGGCGAATCTGGGGAACTTTACCTTTTCCGCAGACGACGTCGCGCTTCGGCAGTTGGGCGGCACGCTGGTCGCCGACAGCGCGCCGACGATTGGCGGCTCCGCATCGAGTGCGAATCTCATCCTCGACGGTGGAACCGTACGGATCCCGTTCACGACCGCCGCGCCGAAGGCCCCGTTCAACACGGCGTCCGGAACGCTGTCCGTCTCCGTCGGCGAGGGAGGCGCGACGCTCCAGGGCCTCACGTATCTTGACGGCGGCGTCGAAATCCACTACGGCCTCAACGTCTTGGTCTCGCGTGCCATCGCCTCGGCGGCGGGAGGCGTAGACGGCGGCATCATTCACCGCGGCGCTCCGTTTTTCAGCTATTCGGCGCGGCCGTCCATCTCCGGCCCGTTTGCGGTCGATGGAACGGCGGTACACGTGGCGTCCGGCGCCAGCCTCTCCGGCGACGGGGGCTTCTTCGGCTCCGGCGACTTCGTGCTGAGGAACGGGCAGCTGGCCATCGACGCGCGCGCCGCTTCGGGGACCCTGACGCTCGGAGGCACCGGCAAGGCGCTCAAGGTCGGCGGGGGATCGTTGGTCTTCCTGCGCAAGTCGTCGGGCGACCCCGCGCAGTCGGTCGAAGTGCCGTCGATGACGTTCGAACCCGGCGGCATGCTCGTTTTGCGCGACGACGTCGCCAAGGTCGGGGCTGACGGCGCGTCGAGCGTCAAGGTGACGGAAGGCTCCGTGCCGGTGTCCTCCGCGAGCGGGCGCGTCCTCGCAAACGTCTTCGGCCTCAAGAACCTCGAGATCGGATTCCTCGGCTACGATTCGTCGCGCGGCTTTGTGCCGCTTTCCGGCGTCCTCAGCCAGTCCACTTTTCCCGGTTCGACATCGGGCACGGTCCTTCGGTTCGTCCAGAACGCAGGTGCCTGGTACGAGACCCCGGCTTCGGCCTCGTACGCTGCGGAGGCGATGGTGATTGCGGATCAGATGACCGTCAAGCTTGGCGCGAACACGACGCTGGCCATCGGCGACGGCGTGAACACGGGCGTCCTCGCCATGGAGAAGACGGCCCAGCTGCAGGCGGCGGCGGGCGCTGGCGTTTCGTTTGGCGCGGCGGAGGGCCTTGTCGTCGTTGGCGGGTATACGTCGGGCGAGAGCAGCCGCAGCACGCTTTCCGCGCCGATTCTCGCCGGGGCGGGGCTTTCGATCATGGGAGTCGCGGACAATTCGGTGTTCCGCGCGGTCAACCTGTCCGGAGCGAACGCCTATTCCGGCGTGACGCGGGTCGGGTCAGCCTGCGTATACGCCCAGAACGCGGCCTGCTTCTCGTCGGGCGACGTCTATGTCATCGGCGGCGAGCGCCACGGCGGCCAGGTGCGGTTTGACGTCGAAGGCGGCACGTGGGCGAACGCCTTCCACGTCGCCGGAACGGGCATCCGCCATTCCGAGTACAACGGGCGCATGGGCAACGGCGCGCTGTCGTTCAAGAAGAACGGAACTGTCTCCGGCGCGGTCGAGCTGACGGCGCCAGCGCGGATCGCCACGTGGTCGGCGGATGTGACCGGCACTTTGTCGGGCGTCGTCTCCGGCGACCGGCTCGACGTAGCCCAGTCGCCCGGCGTCATCGTTCTTTCCGGCGCGAACACCTACACAGGCGGGACGCACGTCGTGAGGGCTGCGCTGGCGCTGGCGCGCGGAGACTCTGTGGGAACAGGGCCGGTCGTCCTCGAGGACGGCACACTCGTCTTCGCGAACGCGGAGGCGGCGACGTTTACAAACGCGCTTTCCGGCGTCGGCACCGTTGCGCTGAAGGGGACGGCGCCCGTCGCGTTCCACTGCGATGTCTCGGGTCTTGACGCGGCTCTCGACCTCGCGGGGACGCGGCAGACGTTCGACGAGCTTCCGCCTTTCAGCTCGATCACGAACTCGCAGACGGCCAAGGCGACGATTGCCCTGGCGAGCGGTCTCGGGACTGTCGATTGGGGCGATCGCACGGTTGACGGAAAGATCAGTCTCGCCGTCGGAGAAGGGACTCTTCTCGATCTTGGCGGGCGTACGGTCGACGTCTACCGCATCGAACCTGGATCGGAAGGACGCATCGTCAACGGCACTGTCAACGAGAGCAATCCGGCCGCCGGCCTTATCTTGATCTGCAAGTAGGGTCGTGCGATGAGACGAGTTCCTGTCCTGGCTGCGGCTCTCGGGGCGACTTGCGCTTCGTTCGCCGGGAATCTCTTCCCCCGCGGCGACTTCGACGCGGCGGACAGGACACTACGAGGCGACGCTATTCCGAATTCGGGCGCAATCTCGCTTTTCGTCGAGGACGCCAACTGGAACCGGTGCGGCCGGCTGGAGGTCGTGCGCGCCGTCACGAACGACGACGGTTCAGTCGTCTTTGCGGCTTGCGCCTTCATCGGCGGCGACGGGAAGGACGTCGGCCTGCCGGTGAAGGGCGACACGCTCTACGACTTTTCGTTCGAGGTGCGCAGCGACAGCGTCAAGAGCGTCAACGTCAAGTTCCAGGACTGGAAGACCGGCGTGTGGGCCAGGGACTCAAAGGCCGGCTCGACCTCGCTCGGGAAGGTCCACGTCGGATCCGGCTGGTCTCGCTACAGCGGCACGTTCCGCACGCATCCCGGCGCGACTCGCGCGGTTCTGGCGCTCCAGATGTGGCAGTCGACGCAGTATCCTCCGGTCACGCTCCGCGTCGGCGACTCCATCCTCTTCGACAACGTGACAGTCGAGGAGTCTCGCGACCTCGCGAGGGCGCTTCTCTCTGGCGGCGCAGATGCGGAGCAGGGCAAGCCCGTCCCGCGGACAAAGGCCGCACGCAGCGGCGAAACCTTTGGCGACTTCCTGAAGCTTGATCCGAAGAGGGGTGCGCTGGAGCCGATGGGCGCGAAGACCGAGGCGACGCTGACGGCGGGATTGGACGCGTTTGAGGTGCGCGTTGTCTGCGACGAGACGCACAAGGTACGCCCGGGTACGGTGGACAACCTGTGGGCGGCGGATGTGCTGGAGGTCTATTTCGGCCCGGCGGAGAAGAATCCAGACCGTACATCGACGCAGTTTGCGTGGAATCCTGCCGGTGCGCGCACGGCATTCAAGAGCGGCGTCGACATGCCCGAATGGTCTGCGAAGTGGAGCGTCGAGACGCAGGTCGGCAAAAGCGGATACACGAGCGTCGCACGGATTCCGTATGAGTTGCTGGGCTTCAAGTCCGCGCCAGAGCCGGGAGAATCGATTCGAGTCAACGTCTGCCGTACGCGCGCGGCGGCCAGAGAGCTCGGATGTTGGGCACCGGTAAAGGAAAAGTTTGCCGAGGTGGACCGGTTCGGTCTCTTTGTGTTTGGTTCGTGGAACGATGCGCTGGCGCGCGGGTGGAAGGCCGATGGCGAGAGGGCGTCCACGCGCGACGAGTTCGAGGCGGCGGTCCAGCGTATCGAGACGGCTCGACGCGACGCCAGATTCAATGCGCTTAAAGGAAAGCCGTTCACCGTCGCGCGCGTTCCGTCCGCGTCAGACTTCGGCTGTCCGTTCGTGCCGTCAGAGGCGTTCGACCCGCCGGCGAGAATCGAGCTCAAAGCAGCTGTCAACGAGGTGACTGGCGTTCCTGTGGCGGTCATGAATCTCACTGGGAGGACGGAGGAATACGTCGTGCGGCTTGAGACGGACACGTCCGATCCGGCGGAGGGATGGCGCTCTGGATACAATGGGAAGTTTGGTTTGGCTGGGCTCGAACCGAAGCGCGTGACGCTCCGCCGGGCGATGAGGTTCAAGGACACGGAGCAGACGCCGTGCACGGTGCGGCTCGATCCGCTGTCGTGCGCGGGCGACGTCCTTTCGCTTGTCGTGCCGCCAAAGGAGGCTGGGGTCGTCTGGATTGACTTTGATCTCATGGATGCAAAGCCAGGGACCTATACCGGGCGTCTGCGCGTCATGCCGCTCGGGGAGTCCGCGTCATTCAACCCCGCGAAGGGCTACCACGAGCGGCAGTACAAGGGATCGATGCAGGACGTGCCTCTCTCGCTGGAAATCCGGCCGATCGTACTTGCAAAGCGTCCGGCGCGGCCCGGCGGGTTCTTCCAGCGCCCGATCAACAGGCAATCGGCGAAGATGATGATGGACGCCGGTGTGACGGAGTTTCAGGTGTCGCCGTGGGACATCGTCTATGCGCACGACAAGGCGACGGGCGCAATAGACCTATCGAAGCCGCTGCCGCAGGCTGTGCGCGCGATGGACGACATCCGTCGGCAGACGGCGTGGGCCAAGGAGTATGGCATTGGGCGTCCGACGTTCTTCGTCGGGTTCGGATGCTATGACGCCGCGCTCGCAAAGTACGGACGTCCCGGACTGACGCCCGGCGAGAAGGCGCATCGCTTTGGAGAGTACGTGAAGGTCGTCCGGCATTTCATGAACGCTGCCGGAGTCGCCGTCGCCGACTTCAACATGGAGACGTTCGACGAGCCACTGCCCAAGCGCGCGCCGGAGATCGCCGCTGCGCATAAGGCCGCGAAGGCGGCGGCGCCCGAGGTGCGCCTGACGCTCACGATGGGGGGCGTCAGGCTTCCGATCGCGTTTTTTCGTGAAATGGCCGACACCACGGACTCGTGGCTTCTGTGGAACGGCTTCTACTTCCAGCAGGGGGAGTTCGCCGAGTTCAACGCAAAGCAGATGGCGAGGGGCAGGACGATTCGTCACTATACCTGCTCCACGTCGCCGCGCACGCCGCTCTACCGCGAGTATCGTCTGCACGCCTGGTTCGGCGAATACCACGGTCTGAGCTCCGACGAGAAGTTCTGGTTCTGCGACGACATGGGCGGGATGGGCCAGCCTGACTTCAAGGTGACGACATTCGGGAGCCTCGTCTACCGCAACTTCGACACGTTCGTGCCGTCGATGAGGTACATGAACCTCCGGCAGAGCGTACAGGACGTAAAGTACCTCGCCAAGTTGCGCGAAGTCGCGGGCTCCAAGCCCGAGGTGGCGGCGTTCCTGAAGTCCGCGCCGGAGCGCGTGATGGTCGTCGAAATGCATGACAAGACGGCACCTGACCGGATGCGCGAGGAGGCGGCCCGGCTGATTCTGAAATACTTGTGACATGGTCGCGAATCCAATAGCCCGTTCCGCAATCTCGTCTTTGAGGATGTCAAACTTGAAGGCGAGACTTCCCCGCGCGTCGTCATGTCAATCCTAGACAAGCGGAAGACCATTCAATGACGACTTTACCAGAAGAGACAAGGTCGGCGCTGCTTGTTTTGCGTGGCATTAGGGAGCTTACGGCGATGATTGGCACTCACAAAGTCAGGAATTATGGTATACTTTAAACGAATGAACAAAATGGCGACAATCTGCCTTGCGGCTGTTGTCGTGGCGTGTTGCGGCGCGACGGCGACTGGTACGGATGCTCTGGCTGCGATGGCGGCCAGCGGGCGGCTGAGCGTACGTGACTTCGGCGCGAAGGGAGACGGGGTTACGGACGACACTGCGGCGATCCAGGCTGGTCTCGACTATCTTGCATCGCGCGGCGGCGGCAAGCTCTACTTTCCGTTCACGACGAACGGATACCTCGTGGCCTCGCCGGCCAGAGAGTACGCGGCGAATGGAAGGCTGGTGCGTGCACAGATCGTGATTCCGCCGGGCTTCAGACACAACATCCGCCTTGAGGGCGAGATGCCCTGCAAGTTGCTGTACTCGTACCAAGTGCGTCCGAAGGGTTGTGAAAAGGCTGGCTTCAGGCCGACGGTGTTTGGTTCCAACCTGAACGTAAATACGATGCTCCACTCGACTTGGGATGCGCCTGAGGTAACCGACCCGAAGGAACGTCCGTGGGCGGTGATTGCCGCGCCGGAGGGAGACAGCTGTGCGGGGAAGTTCTCGGTGGGAATCCTCTCGTTTGCGAACCTCGAGATACGAGTTCATCTCGACAGGGACAAGATGTATCCAACGACTTCCGCCGCGAACTTCCACAACATTTCCAGGTTGATCGTGGAGGACGCGCAGTTCTGCCTCGACGAGAACGTGGGCGATACGAACCTCGGCAAGGAGCTGCAGCCCAACCCTTGCCAGACGGTCGGGCTGATGGCTTCCGGAGACCAGAACGACGACCAGATATTCCGCAATGTCGCGGCGCAGGGGTTCAAGTACGGCTTTGTCTTTGGCGAGCACACCTGTGCGGAGCATCTCTACGTCCACAACTGCGAATACGCGATTTCGTTCGCCGACGCCACGCATCCGGCGATCATCAACCGCGTTGTCGCTCAGCACAACACGCGGATCTTCTGCACTCTTCCGGATGGCGCTTTCGGACGTCGTGCCAGTTGGGTGAATCTCATTGTGAACGAGTGCGACTATGAGACGGGCAGCGGGACGCGGCCGGTCGTTTCGCAGATGCAATACGGCGTATTCGACCCCGATAACCGCTTTCGCGGCAAGATCACATATCTGCAGGGCTGGCCTGGTGACGGGCGGTGCTTCTTCCCGGTTGAGGGTGGCTCCAACATCGTGACACGTGTTCTTGGCGGTGATTGAACAGGATCCTCTTGGCAGTGGCCCGCGCACCCGGCATTTGAGCATCGTTGGCACAATGCCGATCTTCTTGGCTTTTATTCTGGTCGAATAGTCATTTGCGACTAGAGGCTGAGTGTTGTTTGAACTACGTAGGGAGTGTCGCGGGGAAGGCCCTTGGCGGCGGTGTTGTTTGCGCGTTGTCGGGGCACGGTTTTGTGGAAATCGAAAAACCGTGCTATACTCCTATCTTTCGACGGAAGAAAATGATATAATGCCAATGTTTTCTTGACAGGAGCATTGTAGCATGGCGGGGAAGAAACATAGTGGTGTGGCGAAAACGGCAAGGGCCGTCGTCGGCAAGGCGAGGGCACGTCGTTCTGCATGCGTGATGAAGCCAGAGTACCTTGCGGAGATAGAGCGCTTCCGGCTCATGGACGACGACTTCATGTCGAAGTGCCTCGAAAACGCACCGGAATGCATTGAGCTGATTCTGCAGATCATTCTTGGCAAAAAGGACTTGAAAGTGGTCAAGTCGCAGACCGAGTATCCGATCAAGAACCTTCAGGGGAGAGGCGTCCGTTTCGACGTATTCGCTAGGGATTCCACGGGCAAGGAATACGACATAGAGATCCAGCGTGCGGATAAAGGAGCGGAGCCGAAGCGGGCGAGATATAATTCCGCGCTGATGGACGCGAACGCGCTCAAGTCCGGCGAGGATGTCGGCAAACTGCGAGACTCTTACGTCATCTTCATCACTGAGAATGATGCGCTGGGGGGTGGCAGGGAAGTTTACCATGTCAGGCGCATGATAGAAGAGTTGGCCTTCGGGGATTTCGGCGACGGTACGCACATCATTTACGTGAACTGTGCGGCGAAGGGTGATTCCGCCGTGTGCAAGTTGATTCACGATTTGCTGTGCCGCAACGCGGCGGAGATGCATTTCGACTTGCTGAGGAAGCGAGTCGGCGAGTTCAAGAATTCAGAAGAAGGGAGGCGTTATATGTGCGAGGCAATGGAAAGAATCGAGGCTCGGGGCGAGGCTCGGGGCGAGGCTCGGGGCAAGCGCGAGACTATGCTCGCGACGGCGAAGCGGATGCTGAAGGACGGCATTCTCGCGATGAAAGATGTCGCAAGATACTCCGGGCTGTCTCTTGCACAGGTCAAGAAGCTCCAGGCGTCTGCCGCTGTAGCCACGTAGGGGACGGCCAGTGGTGTCACTATCTCGGCGACTCTTGGCGGTGGCCGGCGCACCAGGCGTTTTAGCATCGCTGGTACAATTGACTGAAAGGGGCGCATGACATGACAGCCAACCCCATAGCCGGAACGCTGGTGTTCCTCCTCGGAGGAATCGCCGCAGCCACCTATCTGCTGCCATTTCGCGGCGTGAAGGGCTGGGCGTACGAGACGGGGTGGCTCGTTTCCGTGCTTGCGGGATGGCTCGTCTTCCCTCTCGTCTTCGACGCGATTGCCGTCCCCGACTTCTGGAATGTTCTCGGCGCGGCGCCTGCGGCAACGCACTTCCGTTCGTTCGGCTTTGGCGTCCTCTGGGGCGTCGGCGCGCTTTGCTGGGCGCTGATGGTGCGCTATCTCGGCATCGGCCTCGGGCTGGGCATCGGAGCCGGGCTTTGCGCCACGACGGGGACGCTGCTGCCGCCCATCTGTACGGGACATGCGGCAGATCTCGTCGCCACGTCGTCCGCGCGGATGGTGCTTGGCGGCGTTGGCATTGCGCTTCTCGGCATTGTCGCCGTTGGATTGGCCGGGCGGCTCAAGGAAGGCGAGATGAGCGAGGAGGCGAAGAAAAAGGCGGTTGCCGAATTCGACTTCAAGAAGGGGCTCGTCACGGCCATCATTGCCGGTGTTGCCTCGGCTGGCATCAACTTCGGTCTTCAGGGTGCGCCGGAACTGGAGAAGGCCGCGCTTGCGTCGGGTGCTTCGCCGACTTGGGCGGGAATGCCCGTCTTGACGGTCGTCCTGCTGGGCGGCCTCGCCACGCAGATTGCGTGGGTTGTTGTGCAGCACTGCAAGAATCGTTCGTTTGGCGACTACGCTGCCAACCCGCGCCCGCTCAACTACCTGCTTTCGATTGCCGTGGGGGTGGTCGGCGTCATGCAGTTCGTATTGCAGAAGGCGGGCGAGCCGCTGATGGGCGAGTTCCGCTACATATCGTTTGCCGTGCTGATGTCGAGCGCCGTGTTTTTCTCGGCGATTCTCGGCATCATCCTCGGCGAGTGGAAGGGCACGTCGCGGCGGACGCAGGGGCTTCTGACGAGCGGGATTGTCGTTTTGGCGGCAGGTTTTACGGTGATGGCCATTGGAGGAAAATGAAGGCAATGCAAACGGATCGGCGAGGATTTGTGGGGTGGGACCCTTTGGACGGTAGTAATTTTGGCGGTAAAACCGTGCGATTTGGCAAGATAACGCAAAAGGGGCGGAATGCGATGCCTAAAAAGACAAAGTTGAATCTTGAGTTTCTGCTTGTGAAAGCGGAGTTGAAGGGCGTGCCCGAGAAGGGGTCGTTGCGGAGCCGCAACATCGGGTAGGTGGACTTGATCTGGCTGCGGACTGGCGGGGAGGGAAGGCTTCTAGGCAGGATTAACAGGATTATTGGAGTTTGAGCACCCAAATCTTGTTAATCCTGTAAATCCTGTCCAAAAAGCCAAGCTGAAAATTTGCGCCGCGAACATCCAATTTGTCGCAGGTGGATGAAATCCGCGGCTGTATTTGGTATAATATACTCCCGATTGCGAAACACCTTCAAAGAGGAAAGGGATGGCGTAAAATGAAGCGCGCTGACATTGACAAGGTTTTGATTATCGGATCGGGCCCGATTGTGGTTGGACAGGCATGCGAGTTCGACTATTCAGGCACCCAGGCGTGCAAGGCCCTGAGAGCTTGCGGATACAAGGTCGTGCTGGTGAACTCGAACCCCGCGACCATCATGACCGACACCGTGATGGCGGATGCGACCTACATCGAGCCGCTGAACGAGAAGAGGCTTGAGCAGATCATAGCGAAGGAGCGCCCCGACGCGATCCTCCCCAACCTCGGCGGGCAGACGGGCCTCAACCTCTCCATGGAGCTTTCCAAGAAGGGCGTCCTCGACAAGTACGGCGTGAAGGTGATAGGCGTTAACCTCGACGCGATCGAGCGCGGCGAGGACCGCGAGGTCTTCAAGGCCACGATGCAGTCCCTCGGCATAGAGACCCCGAGATCGGGCATCGTCCACTCCGTCGAGGAGGCCGTGAATCTCGTCGAAAGCGAGATCGGCTACCCCGTCGTCGTGCGCCCCGCCTATACTATGGGCGGAACGGGCGGAGGCTTTTGCTACAACGTGGAGGAGCTTCGCACGATCTGTGCCCGCGGCCTCGACGCCTCGCTCACCCACCAGTGCCTTATCGAGGAGTCGATCCTCGACTGGGAGGAGCTCGAGGTTGAGGTCGTCCGCGACGCGAAGAACCAGATGATCTCCGTCTGCTTCATCGAGAACATCGACGCTGTGGGCGTCCACACGGGCGACAGCTACTGCGCGGCGCCGTTCCTCACGATTTCCAAGGACCTCGAGAAGCGCCTTGAGCGCGACGCGTTCAAGATCGTCGAGTCCATCGGCGTCATCGGCGGATGCAACGTCCAGTGGGCGCACGACCCGAAGACGGGGCGCGTGGTCATCATCGAGATCAACCCCCGCACCTCCCGCTCGTCGGCCCTCGCCTCGAAGGCGACGGGGTTCCCGATCGCGCTCGTCTCCGCGAAACTCGCGGCGGGCATGACGCTCGACGAAATCCCCTACTGGCGCGACGGGACGCTCGAGAAATACACGCCGTCAGGCGACTACGTGGTCCTCAAGTTCGCGCGCTGGGCGTTCGAGAAGTTCCGTGCGGTCGAGGACAGGCTCGGGACCCAGATGAAGGCCGTCGGCGAGGTGATGTCGATCGGCAAGACATACAAGGAGACTCTCCAGAAGGCGATTCGCGCCCTTGAGCGCGGCAGGGCGGGGCTTGGCTTCGTCAAGAACTTCCACGAGCTTTCGCTCGACGACCTCCTCAAGCTCCTCTCGGTGCCGAATTCCGAGCGCCACTTCCAGATGTACGAGGCCCTCAGGAAGGGCGCGACGGACGACCAGATCTTCGCCCGCACCGGCGTCAAGGCGTATTTCGTCCAGCAGATGCGCGAACTCGTGCAGGAGGAGGAGGAGATCCTCATGCACAAGGGTGGGTTCCTCCCCGACGACATGCTCGTGCAGGCGAAGAAGGACGGCTTCTCCGACAAGTACCTCGCCCAGCTCCTCGGAGTGCCGGAGAAGGACATCCGCGCCCAGCGCAAGGGGCTTGGCTGCGTCGAGACCTGGCACAAGGTGCCGGTGAGCGGCGTCGAGAACCAGGCCTACTACTACTCTTCCTACAACGGCGGCGAGAACGAGGTCCCGGTCTCGTCCAACCCGAAGAAGGTGATGATCCTCGGCGGCGGCCCCAACCGCATAGGCCAGGGCATCGAGTTCGACTACTGCTGCTGCCACGCCGCGATGGCGATGCGCAAGATGGGCTACGAGACGATCATCGTAAACTGCAACCCCGAGACCGTCTCGACCGACTACGACACCTCCGACAAGCTCTACTTCGAGCCAGTCACGGTGGAAGACGTCCTCCAGATCTACGAGGCGGAGAAGCCGATGGGCGTCATAGTCCAGTTTGGCGGCCAGACCCCGCTCAACATCGCGCGCGGCCTCCAGGAGGCCGGCTGCAGGATCCTCGGCACGTCCG
>Ga0310690_10010190_pt1 | contig 11709 bp, 13 predicted proteins | sample AusTroGonzalo_MG_2_FD_207661 | JGI IMG/M metagenome (GOLD analysis project Ga0310690, IMG submission 207661) | Bovine rumen microbial communities from tropical cattle in Woodstock, Queensland, Australia - Gonzalo_04 (v2) (version 2) | ecosystem: Host-associated > Mammals > Digestive system >...
ACGATCGAGTCGTGCTCGAGGTCACCGGAAAGGCGAATATAGCCTTCTGGGACGTCAAGTTGAGGACGGCAGAGCCAGGTTTGCGGTCTGCCCGTCCGGTCACCGTCCGCCGCCTTGCGCGTACGCGAGACGGTGTCCGGGTTTAGATCTTCGTTAGCAGGCATCTTAGGCCTTTCCAACGGCCTTCTTTTCGCAAGCCTTCTTGGTTTCGCGGTCGCACTTGGTCTTCAAGTCATACTGACCAGCAGCAACGTTGTGCTTGACGCGAGCCTTTTCCTCGGCCTTCTTGCCATCGTTCCAGCGTTCGAGGGAACCGACGAGGTAGCCGGTGATGCGGCGGAGACGCTCAAAGCCGCACTCGCCATCAGATTCGCGGCGACCACAGTTTGGACAGACGTCGCCCTGGATGATGCCAGAGAAGCCACAGACTGGGTCGCGATCGACTGGGTGGTTGACGGAGCCGTAACCGATGCCAGCTTCCTTCATGTGGCGGATAACTGCCTCGAAGGCTTCGATATTCTCGGAAGGATCGCCGTCCATTTCGATGTAAGTAATGTGACCAGCGTTACAGAGGGCGTGATATGGTGCCTCAATGTCAATCTTCTCAAAGGCGGAAATTGGGTAGTAGACAGGAACATGGAAGGAGTTGGTATAGAAGTCGCGGTCAGTGACGCCCTTGATTACGCCGAATTCCTTGCGGTCGAACTTGGTGAAGCGGCCAGAGAGACCTTCGGCTGGAGTTGCAAGGAGCGAGAAGTTGAGATGATATTTCTTCGTGGCTTCGTCGCAGAAGTCGCGCATGTGACCGATGATATCAAGACCGATTTCCTGCGCTTCCTGAGATTCGCCATGGTGCTTGCCGATAAGAGCAACGAGCGTTTCGGCGAGGCCGATGAAGCCAATCGAAAGGGTACCGTGCTTAATGACATCGCGGAGTTTGTCGTTTGGTTTGAGCTTTTCGCTACCAACCCAGTTGCCTTGGCCCATGAGGAATGGGAAGTTCTTGACCTTCTGGTTGCCCTGGAATTCGAAGCGCTGGAGGAGCTGGTCAGCAACGAGCTGGAGTTTTTCGTCGAGTTCGTTATAGAAGCCATCCCAGTCTGCTTCTTTGCGTTCGCCGAGGCAGATACCGTGCTTAATACCGATGCGGACGAGGTTCAAAGTAGTGAAGGAGCAGTTACCGCGACCGAATGCCTTGCCGTCGGTTTCCTTGAAGCAGGAACCGAAGACGCGGGTGCGGCAGCCCATGGTTGCGATTTCCGTGTTTGGATCACCAGCCTTATAGTACTGAAGGTTGAATGGCGCATCAATGAAGCTGAAGTTCGGGAAGAGGCGCTTTGCGGAAACTTCCATAGCGCGCTTGAAGAGGTCGTAGTTTGGATCGCCTGGGTTGTAGTTGATACCCTCCTTGACCTTGAAAATCGAGATAGGGAAGATTGGCGTCTCATGATGACCGAGACCGTTCATTGTTGCTTCGAGGAGCATCTTGGAAACGAGGCGGCCTTCTGGAGTGGTGTCGGTACCGAAGTTAATCGAAGTGAACGGGACCTGAGCACCGGCACGGCTATGCATGGTGTTGAGGTTATGGACAAAGCCTTCCATTGCCTGAAGAGTCTGATGTTCGGTGTCTTCCACGGAAGCCTTAATGACGGATTCTGGAACCTTAGCCTTCTTGAGGAATGCTTCGTCGCCGAGAGTAATATCATCGGAAACTTCGTATTTAACCTTAGTGCCAGTGAATTCTTCATACTTAGCAATATTGCTCTTGAGGCTCTTGCGGAAAGTCTTGTTCACGCTTGGAGCCATGGCGTAGTCGAAGTTTGGAATCGACTGACCACCGTGCTGCTCGTTCTGGTTCGCCTGAAGAATGATGGCGGCGAGAGCGGCGGCAGTACCAATGGAATTTGGCGTGCGGAGGAAGCCGTGACCGGTATTAAAACCGCGTTCGAAGAGCTTCAATGGGTCGGTCTGGCAGCAAGTAAGGGTACCGGTGGCCATGAAGTCGAGATCGTGGATGTGGATTTCGCCGTGATCGTGGGCGTAAGTAAATTCAGGTTTAAGTAGGCAGATTTTGGCATATTCCTTGGAACCCTCGGCGCCGAACTGGAGCATCTTACCCATGGCGGAGTTGCCGTCGACGTTCGCGTTACCGCGCTTAACGTCAGAGTCTTCCTCGGCATCAAGCTGAGAAATAGTGTCATAAGTCTGCATGAGCTTGGACTTGGCCTCGCGGCGGCGGCTGCGTTCAGCACGATATTCAATATAGGCTTTGGCAGTGCGCTTGAAAGTGGACTGCATCAAGACTTCTTCGACGATATCCTGAATCTGCTCGACAGTAGGGATGCGAACCTTGATTTTTTCCTCGGCGACGCGGGCGACCTTTTCGGCAAGGTTTTCAGCGCGTTCACGACCGAATTCCCCGGTCGCTGCACCAGCCTTGGCGATAGCCTCGGTGATTTTTTCTAGTTTAAAAGAGGCGACTTTGCCGTCGCGCTTGCGAATTGACTTGAACATTTTTACCTCCGTAGTTCAATCACTTGCTGTTATTTCTGATTTTTCTGCTACCTAAACACTAGATATAGTGTTTGTTGTCATAATGGTAACGCTATATGTAGGAAAAAGTCCATACAGGTTGTAAAAAAAACAATGATTACAGATTAAGATTTTTTGCTTTTAAACGCTATATATAGTGTTTGTGGTTATATTTACAACACTAGGCGGCTGTTTTCTTGACAATCGCCCCGCCCCGTGCTAAATTAACCGTAAGTGGTTTGTGGCTTGTGATCGAGGAATCGGTTAAACAAAAAGCTACAAAAATGAAAAGTGTAAACAAAGACAAACAGCGAGACAAACATTTTGTTTTGCTCTGCGTTTTCGCAGTAGTAGTTTTCTGCTTGTCTTTTGCCTGGCTAAACAACGTTCAGGCGAAAGAGAAGCAGGCCGGGGACAGTATTGAAACCAGCGTCGGCAGCACGATTACGATTCCAGCCGACGATTTTCGTACCCAAGACCGTTTTGCGCCATCGCGCGATGACACGGTTTATACCCCAGTTTCCCTTTACGTTTTGCTTTTTGCTGGCTCCGTTTTGGGGCTTTGCGCATTGGGGGTTTCTTCCCTTAAAGTCCATCGTTGGTGATGGTATAATTAAATTAGTATCAGTGGGCCCTAGACTAGATCCTTAAAGGAGGTGATGTATGTGGGCAAAAGACGTTTCTGGCCGAAGAGACGCAAAGGTTTTAATAGCACGATGTATGTCGTGCCGATAAGAGATGGTGCTATCATTCCTAAGTACCAAACCGAGGAGGCGGCTGGATTCGATTTGCACGCATGTTTGCCCTGCGATTCTTGGGCAATTTTGCCTGGAGAAGAGAGGGAGATCCCCTGCGGGATTGTAGTGGCAATCGAGCCCGGTTACGAGTTGCAGATTCGTAGCCGTAGCGGCTTGCGTTTTAAGTGGAAAATCAAGGCTTATCACGGAACAATCGATAGCGATTTCCGTGGGGAATTGACAGTTCTGCTCGAAAACCACCGAAAGGTATTCTCTTTCACGGTAAAAAACGGCATGCGCATCGCGCAAGGAGTAATCGCTCCGGTCTTACAGGCAGACATCGTCCCACTTGCTAGCGTTGACGAACTGCCGCCCAGCGAACGCGGAGCCAACGGCTTCGGCAGCACCGGCTTAGACTAAAGCTCACCTTCGGTCAAAAGCCCCCGGGTCTTTCTCGGGGGGCTTTTTTATGCTAAAATATCCCCCATTGGAAGGATGGCCGAGTGGTTTAAGGCACCGGTCTTGAAAACCGGCGTGGTTAATAGCCACCGTGAGTTCGAATCTCACTCCTTCCGCCAGGGTATTTTTTGTGCTATAATACTCGCTATGGCACCGTAGCTCAGCTGGTTAGAGCGTAGGACTCATAAGCCTAAGGTCACTGGTTCGATCCCAGTCGGTGCTACCAAATTCCAGGCTCAGGCCTGTTTTTTGTTTGTGATAAAATGTAGGTATGAAAACGAGAAAAGCTTTTACCGTATTAGAACTTATCTTGGCGATTGTGTTTGTGGGCATTTTCGTCGTATTATTCTTCGTCCAAAAACAGACTATTGCCGCAATGGAGCGCGATGAGCGCCGCAAGACTGCAATCAATGCAATGTACTATGCGCTTGAGGAAGGCTACTTTGAGAAGAATGAGGCCTACCCAGAGAACATCGAGAGCGCCGACGTCTTGCCTTGGATTGACCCGAACCTCTTCACCGACCCATACGGCACAAACCTTTGGGAGAAGGGCAGTAACTACGCCTATGAGGCTAGCGACTGTAAAGACGGAAAATGCCAATCTTATACCCTACGTGCCGAACTTGAAAAAGAAGACACTTACATCAAGAATAGTCGCAATTAATTAGGCAACAAAATATCTCCCTCGCGGGAGATATTTTTTATTTGCTTGCTGGATCTTTGATTTGTTTGCACTCGTAGACGAGGTGAGAAATGGTCTTAACCTCATCGCGTGGCGTGTCGACATATTTAAGGGAATAGGTCGTTTCCTCACCGACGGTCGACATACGGAGCATGCCGATATGGAAGAGGTTGTCAATAAGAGAACTCTGACGGAAGGAGACGTCCTCGATACGACGAAGCTCGATGATGTTGGTCGAGTGCGCAAAGATAGAGTTGCGGGATTTCTGAATCAAGCGGTGGTTCGTGACGTAAATCTGGTTGGAATTATAGATGTTCTGGCCGACGAGACCGCCAAAGAAAATGACCACATAGAGGGCAAAGATGCCGAGGCGAAGATAGCGGAGTGAGAGTTCGTTCATCGAGAAAACGCTGTTGTTCGAGCCGTTGCTGGCCGCAAGGAGAATAAGCGTGATGCTGAGTGCAATAATCATGAGGGCAACGACGGTCCAGATAAAAATAACACCAATACGAGAACGGCGGATGTGAAGCACGACATGTTCGTCCTGCTCAAGATCGATTTCTGGGAAGTCCTTGGCGCTACGCGCATGCTGGACTCTGGCTAATTCTGTTTTCATCTTAGAATTCTCCGCCTTATCTAATATTAGAATGATTATATCATAAAAAGTCAAGAAGGGCAACCGATTGACTTTTTAAGGTGTTTGTGCTATAATTATAAGGTTATAAGCCAAGATTTTTGAGTATGAGTACAGAGAAGGTAATCATCGGGCGTGACGAGGTCGTCGACTTCGTCAAAGACGCACAAGCAGTTCCGGCAAAAATCGATACCGGCGCTGATGGGTCCGCCGTTTGGGCGAGCGATATTTTTGTCGATGAGGACCATGTACTCCATTTCAAACTTTTCGGTAAAAGCTCCAAGTATTATACTGGCAAGGAGCATAGCACCAAAGATTATAGCGTTGCCGTCACTAAGAGTTCGCACGGTGACACAGTGCTAAGATATTGTACTAAATTATCCATAAGAATCGCCGGGAAGAGAATCTGCGCAAACTTCGGCCTAAGTAACCGCTCGACACACAATTACCCAATTCTCATCGGACGCAGAACCCTCAACCGGAAATTCATCGTCGACGTTAGTAAAGGGAAAAATCTGATCGATAAGCATAAAGAGAAGACTACTATCGCAAACGACGAGATGCGCAAAAACCCTTACAAGTTTTATAAAGAAAAATACCTAAACGGAGCCAGCAAGTAATGAAAATCGCAATTCTATCAAACGGAAACGCCAACTACTCGACCAAACGCCTCGTAGAAGAGGCAGAGAAGCGTGGCCATACCGTCAAGGTCATCAAGTATAAGAACTGCTATATTTCGATTGAGCAGCGCCAGAACATCGTTTATTACAAGGGCAAACCGCTCGGCAGTTACGATGCAATTATTCCGCGTATCTCCGCAAATATGACCAAGTATGGTACTTCGATCGTGCGCCAGCTTGAGATGCAAGGGGAATATGTCCTCAGCAAATCGATTGCGATTACGCGTGCTCGCGACAAACTTCGTTCCATGCAGGTGCTCGCTAAGTACGGCGTCGACGTGCCTAAGACCGTCGTAAGCCGCAACACGGCCGATATCGACGACTTGCTCGATCAGCTCGGGGAAATGCCGGTTATTATTAAGCTCGCTTATGGCACGCACGGCAACGGCGTGATTCTCGCCGAGACCAAGAAGGCAGCAAAATCTACCCTTCAGGCTTTCTATTTGGCGAACGACGATGGCGTCAGCATTTTGCTTCAGGAATACATCAAGGAGTCGGCCGGTACCGATATTCGTGCTTTTGTGGTCGGTAGCCAGGTTGTGGCTTCGATGCAACGCAAGAGTCTCGATGATGACTTCCGCTCGAATTTGCACAAAGGGGGAAGTGGTACCCCTATCAAATTGACTCCACAAGAAGAGAAGATGGCGGTCGCCGCTGCTAAGGCGATGGGGCTCAGCGTTGCCGGTGTCGACATTATGCGCTCGAGCCGCGGTCCGTTGGTTCTTGAAGTTAACGCTTCGCCTGGTTTTGGTATCGAAAAAGTCACCGGTCGCAACGTCGCCGGTAAGATTATTGAGTACGTCGAACGCAACGCCAAACGCACGCACAAAAAAGACCGCGTTGGCGCCTAGAAACTTGCTTTCTAATTCCCTTTATGGTAAAATAAATATTACAACATAATTAAAACAAAAACGCAAAATGATTCTAGCAGTCGTTCTCGCAGCTCTGTTACTTCTCTTCCTTATCGTCCGCCACAACGTGGGCGTGCCTTTCCTTGCAATGATTGCCGGCGTGGCCGTTTATGAAGGCTGGGGCGAGAGCGCAGTGAATCAGATTATACAGTGGTTCCCAGGGGCGGATTACCAACTCGTGCAGCTTGGTATTTATGCCCTACTCGTGGCAGTTTTCCCTCTAATTCTCTACTTGCGCGCTGGCAAAAGCGGCCTATTTGGCGTCGTGCGCATTGCCGAATCGATTGTTTTCGCAGTCGTTTTAACCATTATGCTCTCTGGTCCGCTCGCCTCTGTTTTTAGTTTTGATACCCTAGCCTACCAGATTAGTGGCTGGCTCGAGAATATTCGCGGAATTGCGATGATTATTGGGATTCTGTTTGCTTACGTAGATATGCTCTTGTTCCACTCAGGCAAGGTTTGGTAATCTCCCAGAGCGCGATGCCAGTCGCAACCGACACGTTGAAAGATTCTTTTTGGCCAAGCATTGGAATTTCGAGTAATTGATCGCATTTTGCGAGAATTTCCTCTGGAATGCCGTGCACTTCTTCGCCTAAAATGAGGGCGATTTTTTCGTCGAAAGACGGGGAATCGGCAAGATTTAGGGAATTACTTCCCTGCTCTAAGGCCATAATTTTGTAGCCCTGCTCTTTAAGTGCCATGATTGCTTCGTCAATTTCGAGACGGCGCCACTTTACCATTTGCTCTGCCCCAAGCGCAGTTTTATGGATGGCTTTTTCTAGTTTGCCCTGCTCGTGCGGCAAGCCCTTGTCCATAAATGGCGTGTAGCCGGTAAAAATCACCTCTGAAACGCCGAGACAATCGCAAGTGCGCAAAATTGCGCCGACATTATAAGTCGAACGAATATTGTAAAGTATAACCGTAAGCTGTTTCATGATATACTTATATTATGGATGAAGGTGAGGTTCAAGCCAAGCGTAGGCAGAATGAAGAAGAAGCGACCGAACGACGGGCGAGTATTTTAGGCTTACCTTATCTTGATACGCGCGAGTTTGAAAAGACTTTGCCGCTGACGATGAATTTGCTCGAAAAAGAACAGATGCACAAGGATTTCATTTTGCCGCTTCAGGCCGGCGATGAAATTAAGCCATATCAGTTCATGGTGACGAGTCAAACGCCGCGCAGCATTATCGATAGATTCCACTCCGAATACGAGAAGCAGGGTTTGCGCGCACAATTCTTCTTGATTTCTAATTCTGCCTATCAGGTTTTCATGCTTCGCTATGATCCGCCTCAACAGGTTACTTACGACGACATTAAGATTGCCAACGAAGGCGACAGTGAGACGATTCAGCAAGTTTCCCGCACGCTTGATAGTGTGTCGACGGACAAGGTTTTTGATTACCTCTTGAATCAGGCCGATATGCTCGGCTCGAGCGATATCCACATTGAAAATATGCGCGACGTGATTCGCATTCGCATGCGTGTCGATGGCATTTTGCATACCGTCGCTGAGATTAGCAAAGATAAATACCGCATTTTCATGGGTGAACTCAGTTCGCGTGCGGGCGTTTCGACGGCAAGCAACCGTCCACAGTCCGGCCACATGCAGATGGACATTCATCGCGACGGCGCATCGCATATTCTCAATATTCGCGTCGAGATGGTACCGACAATGTATGGCCAGGATGCCGTTTTGCGTCTCTTCAACTTCGATGACAGCCTTTTGAACCTCGACATGCTCGGCCTTACCCAAGAAGAGCGCGATACGATCGAGGATGTGATTTCACACCCGCGCGGCTTACTCTTGATGGTCGGCCCTACCGGTTCCGGTAAATCCACTACGCTCTATTCGATTCTGAACGCTCTAAATACGACCGAACGCAAGATTATTACCCTTGAAGACCCGATTGAATATGGCATTCCGGGGATTTCTCAAATTCCGATTGATACGACCAACGGCGGCTCCTTTGCTGAAGGTCTCCGCTCAGTGCTACGCCTCGACCCTGATGTCGTGATGGTCGGCGAGATTCGCGATGGCGATACGGCACGCACGGCGATCCAGGCTTCGATTACCGGTCACTTAGTGCTTTCCTCCTTCCACGCAAACTCGACCGCCGCAGCCTTCTCGCGCATGATTGATTTGATTGGCGTGAACCCAATTTTCTCGAGTTCGATTCGCCTCTTGATTGCTCAGCGCCTCGTCCGCAGACTCGACGAAAATAAAGAGGCCTATCAGCCAGACGAGAGCGTTTGTCGCTACATTCGCCAGGTACTTGAAGGCGTTGAAACTGAGTATGATTTGAACAATATTACGCTCTGGCGCGAAAAGCCGACTGAAAATAGTCCGTTCGGTTTCAAGGGTCGCACCGCGATCATGGAGCAACTCAACGTGACCGAGCCAATTCAGAAGTTTATCCGCGGCGATATTCTCGACGTTAATACAAATGATATTGAGAAAGCGGCGCGCGCTGAAGGCATGCTCACGCTTGAACAAAAAGGCGTCCTAGCCGCACTTCGTGGCGATACCACGATTGACGAAATCGGACGCGTGATTTAATTTGCAGAAACAATTATAGCAATCGTAACGGCTGCTACTGCTACGACGGCTAATAGAATCAGGAAATAGGTTGCAATCCGTCCACCAACGGTTGGATATTCCGGCTCCTCCTTTTTCTCTGCCTTGATTGCCTCGGCGGTATTCTGGATTTCATCCTGCGTAATTAACGGGGACGGCTCAGAGCGAGGCGGCTGGGCTGGTTGCTCGGCCGGAGTTTGCGGAATAAGTGGTTTTGGTTCTGTATCCATAACCCTATGATATTAAAGCGTAAGCGCTTTTTCAAGCGATAGCCACTGCTCAATACTTAAATCGGCTGGGCGGGCGTTTTCGGAAATGCCACAAGACGCAAAGGCCTCGGCAATCTGTTGCTTTGGTAATTTCGTACCGACCGTGAGGTTCGAAACGAGTTTCTTGCGCGGCGCGATGAAGCCGAGTTTAATGAGCGCCATAGTCTTTTCAGAAGCACGCGGCGTATCGAGCGGTTCGAGGATTACAACCTGGCTATCAACCTTTGGCGGCGGCGTAAAGAATTGGCGATCAACGACTGGGCCAAGAGTAACCTTGGCATAAATCTGGGCAGAAAGGCCGAGAATGGAATAGTCGCCAGGACCAGCCGCGAGGCGCTCCGCGACCTCTTTCTGGATGAGAAGCACAATCTTCTGCGGGCGATGCGCTTCGTGAAGGAATTTTTGGATAATCGGCGAGGTGATGTAGTATGGAATATTTCCTGCTACGACGTATTTTTCTGGGAGATTGAGTTCGTCTAGGCTGAGGCTCAAAACGTCTTTATGGACAACTTCGAGATTCTTGCCCGGGAAAGATTTCGGGAGATTTTCAGCGAGACGGTCATCGAGCTCAACAGCGATGACTTTTTCGAAGAATTGAAAAAGAGCCGAAGTGAGTGTGCCGAGGCCGGGGCCGATTTCGACAACGACATTCGCGTCGTCAGTCGAAGCATGGTCGGCGATATCAATGAGGATATCGCGATCTTTTAGCCAGTTTTGTCCGAGAGATTTCTTGTTTTTCATAATTACCACCAATGATTTTTAGTCCAAAATTCGTAGGCCTTCTGCCAACTACCATAGCGGCCGACAGCGTAACCATTACACCACTTGAGCTGCGTGATTGGGTTGGTCGCCCAGTCGGCGCCAGCGGAGGCCATTTTCTTGCCTGGAAGTGCCTGGCAAACGCCGGTAGCGCCAGAACTGCGGTTCTTGGCGAGCGGGTTCCAGTGCGATTCGCGCGTAATGATGTAATTGACGTAGCCAAACTGGTCGGCCGGAATGCCGGCAGCAATCATCCAGTCTCTGTGCGAGCCCTCTGGTAGATTAGTCTTCATGCCAACCTTGACCTGCTGGTTGACCGCCTTGCGCGTAACAATCGAGGAAATGAGTTTGCGTGACAACTCCTTGCCATTCTTCATATTTACTTCATAAGTAACCGTGCGGAGACCGTTCTTGCCGGCCTGAGTGATTTCACGTTTGCCGTACTCGATTGAGTAATCATAAGTGACCATTTCTTTGAACTTGATTTCCTCGTCAATCGTAATGGTCTGCTTGCCTTGCGGCTGAATCGAGAACTTCATGCCGTCACTAATCTTCTTATCGAGAGCGACGGAGACCCAGTTTTTCTTGGTATTCGTATCGATTTCGCGTTCTTCGAGGAAGTCCTGAACAGTATTAGCCTGCGTGCGCACATCGAGTTTCTTGCCGTAATAATCGAGATGGACGGTCTTGGCACGGATAACTTTATAGGCAATCGTGTCGCCGCTCTCAAGAAGATTGTCATATGGAACGAGTTTGGCCGTATCGGCCTCGAGCATCTCGACGCCAGCGTCAATCACGATATCGTAGGGCGTCGTCGAAGCGGTCATGGCGCGATATTTGCGCTTGCCGTCGAGCACGAGCACCTTGCGGGCGCGATAAATATTAATATTGAAGTTATTGGCCGTTATTTCTTCGTCTAAGGCCGGTTCGACTTTGTCGCCAGTATTGAGTTGGATTTCAGCGCGCAAGAGCGCCTCGCGCACCGTATCAGCGTCACTGCGCACATTTGTCAGTGCGCCGTCGTCGTAAATAGTAATGTAATGCGTGCCGTCAGCATTTTCAGTATTGCCGGAATCTGGTCGATTATTCTCTGCTGCCGCATTGACGGAGTGGTGATGTACGGCGACACAAAAAACCAGGACAAACATAAAAAACCCTAGTGCTAACAGAGAGAGATTGCCTCTCATTTGACGCATTTTCATGCACTATAATTGTAGCATTTTTGGCGCCTCAGCGCCAGATAAGCACCTCTTAAACGACCGTGAAACTATATTTGCTGATTTGAAGGAAGTGGCTGCGGTCGAGGCTATGCTTTTTCCCTGGCGCAAAAGTCTGGATAGCATTCAGGCATTGTTGCAGTTGCGGGCGTGTTAAATGAATGTCTTGACGAGCGAGCAATTCGCGCAGAAGTTCAATGCTTTCTGGCGTCGCGAAATAGTCGCGCGGAACATGTTTGAGGTCAAATTGG
>Ga0310690_10010191_pt1 | contig 11707 bp, 18 predicted proteins | sample AusTroGonzalo_MG_2_FD_207661 | JGI IMG/M metagenome (GOLD analysis project Ga0310690, IMG submission 207661) | Bovine rumen microbial communities from tropical cattle in Woodstock, Queensland, Australia - Gonzalo_04 (v2) (version 2) | ecosystem: Host-associated > Mammals > Digestive system >...
AGCAGGGTGCAAACACAAGACAGATGGCAGATATGCAACAGATGTTTAGCCTGCAGAGTGCTTTACAGAATTGTTGTTGCGAAAATAGGCTTGCTACTGCAAACCTTAATTCTACTATCATTAGTGAGAATTGCGCCGACAGACAGACTATCAATGAAGGTGTACAGGCTATTCTTACTAATCAGAGTACTAATACCCAGAAGATTCTTGACCAGATGTGCAATGATAAGATTGATGCCAAAAATGAGAAAATACTTGAACTCCAGAACGCTCTCAATATGGCAACGCTTCGTGAAAGTCAGACCGCACAGAACGCATTTATTCAGCAGGGATTTTCTAATGAAGTTGACCAGTTGTACAACAGACTTTCTAATTGTCCTGTTCCGTCAACTCCGGTCTATGGCAGAACACCTATCTTCACTTGCAACAATGGTGGATGCGGTTGTGGCGTAGCATAAGGAGGGTAAACAATGGCGGCAGAATATTTAGCAAATGCAATACAGGAAGTTGCTCTCAATGGACCTGTAATATTTAGTGCTTCTATTCCTTGTACTCGTGGATATATTTATCACGAGGACGAAACAGGAGTTTTTATTCTGCGTGGTGTAACCAACCAGTGCTTCGCAACATATCAGGTAACATTTAATGGGAATATTGCGGTACCTGAAGGTGGTACCGTAACTCCCATAGCAATAGCCATCACCGTTAATGGTGAACCTCGTCTTACAAGCCGGGCGATTTATACGCCTGCTGCCGCAGATGATTATGGTAATGTTACCAGTACAGCAATCATAAAGGTGCCTAGAGGGTGTTGTTTCTCACTTTCAGTAGATGCCGTACCGGCAACAACAGACCCGACAGTAACACCTGCACCGGTTATCAATGTGCAGAACGCAAACTTTACCGTATCGAGAATAGCATAGAAAGGAGATAGATTATGCACAAAATACAGATGTATGAAAACCTCCGGGATATGCTTGAACGAGAGGTTAAAGACATTGAGAAGAAGGGTGACCTCGATGTCCAGTCATTAGACAATCTTTACAAACTGATGGCTGCAATAAAGAACACCGACAAATGTATAGACTACATGAAGGCAGAAGAAGGCGGTATGAGTAATGGTATGTCTAATGCTTATCGCCGTAGTTATGATAACAGAAGTTATGACGGCATGAGTAACAGAATGATGCCTGACTGGTCTTACGATATGTCAAATGACGGTATGTCAAATGACGGTATGAGCAATGCTCGCCGCGGTCGTGATGGTGATAGTGATGGACGTTACAATGAAAGTAGGGATAACTTTCGTAATAGTCAGGATAGAGGACAATCCTACGAAAACTCTTACGGGTACAGTAGGGACGCCTCAAAGAAAAAGATGGTACAGAAGTTAGAAACTCTTATGGATGATACAATGTCAGAGCATGAACGTCAGGCTATCATGGACTGCATCAATAAAATTAAATAATGATATGAGGGCGTATCTCTATACGCCCTCTTTTGAAGGAGAAAGTATGGACGTAAAAGACATTAACAGAACTATATCAGAATTAGAGCAGGATAGTACAACATTTGAGAATTGTGAAAAATTGGCACATCTATATATAGTCCGTGACAATTTTTATCAGTATGAAGCAGAAGATATATTACCACAATATCTGAAATATATGGATATTAAGAAACGATATCAATTGGGTGAAGTATCTGAAAAACTTGTGGAAAAGCAGATGAAATTAGTATGTAAGGAAGTATCAGAATTTCTACATCAACTTTATTCCAGTACAGACTTACCAGAAGAAAGAGAGATATTCAAAAGTATGGTAATTGGTTTACAAAACATTTAATATGTTGTATGATATTATCATAAAAGGAGGTATAAAATATGAATCCAGAACTAATTTCAGAACTTACAAAGGCAATTCTTTCCGTAGTTTTAATTCTTATTTCCGCATATGTTATTCCTTGGTTAAAGAATAAGATAGGCGAAGATAAGTATTTAACACTTGTTGATTTTGCAGAGATAGTTGTTAGGTCAGCAGAGAAGATATACACGCCAGAAGAATGGGAAAAGAAGAAATTGTACGCAGTAGACCTTGTAGTTGCAAAAGCAAAAGAAATAGGTCTTAATTTAAGTACAGAAGAAATCAACGCCATTATTGAAGGCGCAGTACAAGCAGTAAAGGGGTAATATATGGCATATACAGATAAGTCATTTTTTGAAAAAATAAAACCTATGGTTATCAAAGACATGAAAGACACAGGTATTCTTGCATCATTAACTGCCGCACAGGCTTTTATAGAAAGTAATAAAGGAAATAGTGGGCTTACACAAAAAGCAAACAATCTTTTTGGTGTTAAGGGAGAGTATAATGGTCAATCAGTAACAATGCCAACTACTGAATATTATAATGGTGTTAAGTGCAAAGTGAACGCTAAATTCAGAAAATATCCTAGTTGGCAAGAAAGTATAAACGACCATTCAGCAATGTTCAATCGCATGGCAAGATATAAAAATCTTCGTGGTTGTAAAGATTATAGACAGGCTTGCATAAATGTAAAGAATGATGGATATGCTACCTCACCAACATATACTCAAACCCTTATAAACACTATTGAAAAATATCATTTATACGATTGGGATAAAGAAGTTTTAGGACCTAAATACACAATAGATGTAAATAAACCGAGTACAATAAATGACACACCAACATTGAAAAAAGGTGATAAGAACGCATATGTACTTAATTGGCAAAAATTCTTAAACGCAAACTTTTATCCTTGTGGTAAAGAAGATGGAATATTTGGACCAAATACAGAAGAAGCAGTTAAACAATGGCAACTAGTACATGGACTTAAAGCAGATGGAATTATAGGACCAGAAACATGGAAATCTATAGGAGTATAATGATGGTAGAAAATCTAGCAACAGAGATACTGCACGAAATAAAGTTGGAATCCAAAAGAAATTTTATAATGTTAATCATAGCAATCATTTTACTTTTTGCCAGTAATATTGCTTGGTTATATGCGTGGAATTTACCGGATAGGCAGACAACGGAATCCTACGAATTAGATGGTCAAGATGATGCGAATGTAGTTTACAATAGTCAAGGTGAGGTACAAATAGATGGGCAGAATTAAAGTAAAGAAAACAGTTGTATCAAGAGCCAATAGTAGACCAGGCAGACGTAAAAAGAAAAGGAAATGATAATATCAGATTTTACAACACCTGAACTTTTATACTTTGAGGAAAATTGCAACTTTACTGAATATGAGTATGCGGTATTCGATTTGAGAAGTCAAGATAAATCTTTAGAATTTATAGCAGATTTCCTTGATATTTCTATTGACAGAGTTAAGAAGTTAAGCCGCAAAGTCAATAAAAAGATATTACGTGTACTATAAGCACTTTTTAAGCACTTATTGTAAAAGATAAGTGCTTATTTTTATGTTAAATTTTTATGTTAGAAAGAGGTAAAAAATAATGGATATGGATAAATTTTTTAAACTTATTACTACAGATGATAGTATTTCAGACATTCCACTAATATATGTGTTACGTGTCGCAACAGTAGTATTTGAAATTATTGGTTCGGGTGAATGTAAGTACGAACTCGAAGATATATGAATAAAGAAGTCAATCTGTCTTTACAGGTTGATTTTTTATGTCTTGACAAGATTATACTATTGATGTATAATGTTCGCAGAACAAAAAACATTTACACGGAGAACACTATGATAACTATTGACATTAGAAAATCAGATAGAGCAAACGGTGACTATTCAATGTTCATATCATTTCCATATGATACACGCATCATTGATATTATCAGAAGTTTCCCAACAAAGTATTGGTCACCAGACAATAAAGAATGGGAAGTACCTTCATTAAAACTTAATGAGATGAAAAATAAATTGGCAGAGTTTAAAGTTACTGTATCTGGTGAAGAACTTCTCGAAAGAAAAGAAATAGAAGCACCTAAAGACTTTGAGTTTAAGACAAAGCCATTTGAGCATCAGATTATAGGATTTAACTTTGGACTGAATCATCAGAATTGGTTGCTTGGTGATGAGCAAGGTCTTGGTAAGACAAAGCAAGTTATTGATATAGCGATAGCCAAGAGATTGATGTATGGTTATAAGCATTGTTTGATAGTATGTGGTGTTAATGGACTTAAATGGAACTGGCGAGAAGAAATAAAGACACATTCTAATGAAGAAAGTTTTATTTTAGGCCAAAGATTAAAGAAGGGTAAAATAGTAATAGGCTCTACACAAGATAAGATACATGATTTAGATATGCTCATAACTTCGCCAGAGACGATTTCAGAGTATTTTCTTATAACTAATGTAGAATCATTGCGTAATGATGAAATAGTCGCTAAAATAAGCGAATTATGCAAGAATAAGAGTATAGGATTGATAGCGGCTGATGAAGTACATAAGATGAAGAACCCGACAAGTCAGCAAGGCAAAGGTTTCTTAAAGTTAAATTCAGAATGTAAGATTGCTATGACAGGTACTCCTCTTATGAACACACCACTTGATTTATATATTATATTGAAGTGGCTGGGTTATGAGAAACATTCTTTCTACGCCTTTAGAAATCATCATTGCATCATGGGTGGTTTTGGTGGCTATGAGATTGTTGGCTATAAAAATATGTCAGAACTTCAGGAGCAACTTGATACAATCATGTTACGGCGATTAAAGGAAGAAGTATTAGACTTACCAGAAAAGACATATGTGGATGAATATGTTGAAATGAAAGGTAAGCAAGAACAGATATATAAAGAAGTAACAATGGAGATAAAAGCAAATATAGACCAGATTTCTATTGCACCTAATCCACTTGCAGAACTTATCAGAATGAGGCAAGCAACAGGATATACAGGTATACTTTCTTCTTCTATTAAAGAGAGTGCAAAGTTAGATAGAATGGAAGAACTTGTGGCAGATGCAGTAGAGAATGGCAAAAAAGTCGTTATATTCAGCAACTGGACACAAATGACAGATGTAATTATGGATAGATTATCTGTAAAAGGATATGAGCCAGTTATAATAACAGGTCAGACACCAGATACATCAAGACAAGCCTACATAAATTATTTTCAGAATGAGGATAAATGTAAAGTGATGATTGGCACAATAGGAGCATTAGGTACAGGTGTAACATTAACTGCCGGTACAGTAGAGATATTTGTTGATGAGCCTTGGAATAAAGCATTAAAGAACCAAGCAGAAGATAGATGTCATAGAATAGGTCAGAATAGTAATGTAACTATATACACGCTTCTTACCAAGAATACAATAGATGAACGTATTCATGAATTGGTAGAAAGAAAAGGAGCCTTGAGTGATGCCATTGTAGATGGCAAAATCACTGGCAATAAAGCAGAACTCTTGGAGTTCTTATTATCATAGAAAGGAGGTCATCTAAATGGCTGAAAGAACCAAATTACTCACAATAGAAGAGGTAGCCGTTTCTGTTGGTGTATCTACACAGACATTAAACATTTGGTATCGTTGGGCTAAACAGAATCCCAATCATGACAGAGCAAAGATGCTACCAGTACCTATTCAGGCTAAACCTCGACAGACGAGATTTTGGGAACCTCAGGACGTTATGAAACTTATAGAATTTAAGAACACGGTAAAAACAGGAAGAGATGGAATTATGGGAAGTGTAACACAAAAATATTGTAAAAAGGAGAAATAATATGGTAACTTTAGATAATTTAATACCAGTATATTATGATGATAAGCAGAATCTGGATTTTTACAAAAAACAATGTGATGCCGGAAATGCAAAAATAAAAGAGTTGATGGCAGAACAGAAGATAACAGATTTTGAAGTTGATGGCATTACTGCAAAGTACATCATTCAGAAAAAAGAGAGTATGGACGAAGATAAACTTTTAATACTCTTAAAAGAGCGTGGTTATGAGAATATGATACGCACAAAAGAGTATGTAGATATGGATGCTCTTGAAGATGCTTTGTACCACGATACTATTGATAAAGATACGATAGTTGAAATGGATAAGTGCAGAAGTGTTAAGGAAGTAATTCAGTTAAGAGTATCAAAGAAGAAGGAGAAGAAGGAATGATGACATTATTAGTAACATGGCCAGGTGTTATAGTTGGTATTGTTAGTACAATTTTTATCGAAGCAATTGGTTTAATTATCTACGCAATAGTTAATGGAGGAAATAAGAAATGAGAGAAAGTAAGGCTATACCTGTAACGATTAAGGCTACAAGTAGAGTAGCACTCAAAATCAAAGACAATTTTTATACCGTCGAGTTTACAGAAGAACGAGCATTACCCGATGAAGAAGTGGATATGGAGTTTGAAAGGTCAGCACTTTGGGATGATGTAAATAAGTGTGTAGATGACCAGTGTGAAGAAATACTCAAAACTTTTCGTTAACCTGTTGAAATACTATATATAATATGATAGTATTGTAGTACAAAGTTTTTATGTTTTTATGTTTTTATGTTTTCTTTTCAAAGTATGCCCCCTTTCGAGGCATAGTTGGTTGATAATGACGGTATCAATCAATGATAACTGAATATCGACCAACGAATAAGTATGAAACTCTCACCGAGATAGCCGTCATCTATCGAAGTGAGAGTTTTCACATCTAAACAGGAGTAAGGCATGAAAGATAGAGATTTCAAAGGTGTATGGATCCCAAAAGAGATATGGAATATGAATATGCAGTTATCAGATAAATTATATCTTGGTATTTATAAAACTACTAATGATATAAATGAAACTGATAAAATTATGGGATATACAATGTCAAAATCTTCAATCTTACGAATTAAACAAAGACTTGCAGATTTAGGCTATATAAAATATATTGATGACCCAGAACAGGCAAAGCAATTTGTAATAGATATGTTAGATGAAGGAGATACTTGTGATTGGTGTGGAAGAAAAAATTATGTATTGCACGAACATCATTATCCTGTATCAAAATCTAAAGGTGGTGTTGATACTGTAAGAATATGTCCTAACTGTCACGCAAACTTTCATTATGTATTTAAGGAGGATAACAATGCAAGATAAAAGTTATGTAACTATACAAGGATGGATGCGTACAGAATTAGATTTACGAGGTAATGATTTACTTGTATATGCTATAATATATGGTTTTAGTCAAACAGATAATCAGAGATTTACAGGTAGTTTACAGTATCTTGCAGATTGGTGCGGTGCTACAAAACAAGGTATAATGAAAAATTTAACTAATTTATTAGATAGGGGGTTAATAGAAAAGACAGAGAAGTATATAAATAATGTAAAGTTAGTTGAATACTATACAACTATGTTTAATACCCCCATTAAACATAGTTTAATTAATAATAATAGTATAGATAATATAGAAAATAAGGATATTATTACTATAAATAGTAATAATACCGAATTTCTGGGAAAGATAAAATCTACCAAGCGAAAATCTCTTTACGATAAATGCTATGACCAGATATTAGAATTTACAAATAATGTTGGTCTTATAGATGCACTTACAGAATACCTCAAAATAAGATTACAGATGAAAGATAAGCCTTTATATGAAGGTACATGGAAAGGTATGCTAAAGAAGTTAGATAAAATGGATAATCAGATAGATGTAGTAAATACCTCTATTGAAAGAGGCTGGGCTTCATTCTTTGAACAAAAGTCTTATAGTAAGGGTAAAGAGAAGTTTGGCGAAGATGATAATATAAAATCTGTGAAAGGAGAATTTGATAGTAGTGGAGAGACGTTCTGATTGTTGGTATCGTTATGTCTGTCAAGAGCCATGCACTAATTCATGTGTGCGGTATTTAGAAATGTCAGAATTGATGGACACAAGTAATATACCCAAAGCAAAACAAATACCTCAAAGTCTTACTGCACCTAAATGCGATAAAGATGCTTTCATACAACTTGCAGGTATAAAGTCGAATATAGTAGAGTTTGTAGAGTGTGGTGAAAATCTTTATATAGCCAGTAGAATAACTGGTAATGGTAAGACTTCATGGGCCATAAAACTTATGTTGAAGTATTTTGATGAGATATGGGCTGGTAATGGGTTTAGAACTAGAGGTATCTTCATTCATGTGCCGACATTTTTGTTGAAATGTAAAGACTTCAATAATAAGGACGAAGCATTTGAGGAAATAAGAAATAAATTATCAACCGTAGATTTAGTAATATGGGATGATATAGCAAGTACAGATGTAAGTGCCTATGACTATTCACAACTTCTTATGTATATAGACAACAGACTATTTAATGGCTTGTCAAATATATTCACCGGCAATTATGATGATAGAGCAAGCCTTGAGAAAAGATTGGGTATGAAGTTAGCAAGTAGAATATGGTCAGATACTACACAAGTAGTAGTGTTTAAAGGTGGTGATATGCGTTGATCCAATTACAGGTGTTATCAAAAATCATACAATCTGGTAGTAATGAGATAGTAGAAGATAACCTACTTGATGAGAGTTATTTCCCAGGTTATGAGGAAGAATTTAACTTCATTCAGAATCATGTAAAAGAATATGGAAATGTACCTGATAAAGCAACATTTTTAGATAAGTTTGATATAGAGTTAGTAGAGGTAACAGAAACAGACCGATATTTAGTGTCGGCGTTAAGAGAAGAAAATACATATTATCGAGCAGTACCTATTCTACAAAAGAGTGCAGAGTTATTAAAGGGTGATGCTAATGATGCCGTAGAATATCTTCTCAATGCTATAAAGCAGATACAACCTAATTATGATTTGGGTGGCACAAATATAATAGCAGATGCACAAGAACGATATGACCAGTATATAGAACGTAAAGAGCATCAAGAAGAATGGTATTTTACATCAGGTTTTCAAGAACTTGATGAGATAGTACATGGCATACAGAGAGAAGAGGAACTGTTCGTAATATTTGCACGAACTAATCAAGGTAAATCTTGGGTGCTAGAGAAGATATGTACACACGTATGGAATTTAGGGTTTAATGTGGGTTATATAAGTCCAGAGATGAGTGCAAGCAGTATAGGTTATAGATTTGATACCTTGTTCAAGAACTTTAGTAATAAAGCCTTGATGTGGGGTAAAGAAGATGTAAAGAATTATGAGGACTATATAAAAGACTTGGCAGATAATGAGCATAAGTTTATAGTATCTACACCTCACGATTTTAACAGGAAGATAACAGTATCAAAATTAAAGAATTGGATATTGCAGTATAAGTTAGACCTGATAGCAGTAGATGGTATAACTTATCTTACAGATGAGAGATATAAACGTGGCGATACAAAGACAACCATGCTTACAAATATAAGTGAAGATTTGATGTCATTGTCAATGGAACTTCATGTGCCTGTACTTGTAGTAGTGCAAGCAAATAGAACAGGTGTAGTAGATAAAGAAACAGACGGCACACCTGATTTAGAGAGTATCAGAGATAGTGATGGTATATCTCATAATGCTAGTAAAGTATTATCTATACGACAAAAAGAAGGCATATTGCAGATAGGTATAAAGAAGCAGAGATTTGGTGAAGTAGGTGGTAAACTGAATTATGCATGGGATATAGATTGTGGAACCTTCGTTTGGATACCAAGTCGTGATGATGCAGTAGATGAGACCAAGAGAGAAAATAAGATTGTTGATATTAGAAGTAAATTTCAGGATAAAGAGGACCTGTTTTGAAGATTAACGATATTGAATTTAATGCAGATTTATGGGACATATTAACAGAGTTACAAAGTCAATTAAGACTAAACGGTATAAATTTGCTTGGTGATATGAAACCGAGTGGTCATAATATTATGTTGTGTTGTCCATATCATAATGAACGTAGACCTAGTGCCGGTGTAGATATGAGAACTGGTATGTTTCATTGTTTTAGTGGTGAAACTAAAGTTATTACTTATGAGTATGGCGCTATTGAGATGAAAAGTATTCAAGAATTACCAGTTCATATATTGAATGGTAATGGTGAGTGGGAAAGAGTTGTATTTCATAATTATGGTAAGCAACAACTTATGAAATTAACTTTATCTTGTAACACTAAAGAGAAAATTTTGTACACAACCGCAGAACATAGATGGATATTGAATAATTATCATAATGATGTTTGCCTAACAAAAGATTTGAAAATAGGAATGTATTTACAAAAAAGTATTCCTGTAAAACTTCCTGATAATATAGAACTTGATCCGAATGGCATTATTCATGGATTTTGTTATGGGGATGGTAATAATTATGGCCACAACAAAGATAAAACTATTTGGTATCATAGATGTTATTTCTATAATGATATAGATTTTGCATTACAACCATATTTTGAAAAAATTGGTGCAAAGTTTTATGAAGGCTTTGCTGGTAATGGTAGACAATATCGTTATGCATTATTTAAGGCTGATAAAAACTATAAAGAAGTTCCTTCAGTTACCGAGACTATAAATTATCTATTAGGTTTTGTAGCTGGATATTTTGTTGCAGACGGTAATTGTTATAAAAATAAACTTACTATATACTCTCATAAGTATGATGATTTATATAGGATACAACAAATATTTACAAGACTTGGTATAATGTCAACAGAAATAGGTGTATCTAATATAAAATCGGGTAAGCGAGGTTGTATAGTCGTAAAGCAAGATACACATGGATATACATTAAGATTAGTTAGAAATACTATTCCAGATAGTTTTTTTATAACTGACAAAGGTAAAAATTCCTATCAGAGATATAATGGAAGAAATAGTTATAAGGTAATATCTGTTGAACATACAGATAGGTTTGAAGATGTATATTGTTGTCAAACTTCCACACATTCATTTACATTAGAGCATTTTATATTGACTGGTAATTGCTTCGCCTGTCAAGAAGTAAGAACATTAGAAGAACTCATAGCACATTGTTTTGGACATGGTGATGATATGAAATTTGGGTGGAATTGGTTGCTCAAAAACTTCTTAACAATATCAGTAGAAGAAAGAAAAGATATACCTCTTGATTTAGACAGAAAAGCGTTGTATAATGTTACTACAAGTTACATATCAGAAGAAGAACTTGATACATACAGATATACACATCCATATATGTATCAGAGAGGACTCACAGATGAAGTTATCGAAATTTTTGACATCGGTTATGATAGTAATAGCGATTGTATTACTTTTCCCGTTCGTGATGTTAGCGGCAATACACTCTTTGTTGCACGTAGGAGTGTTAAGACAAAATACTTTAATTACCCTAAAGATGCGATAAAGCCATTGTACGGATTATACGAATTATCTGAACTTGCCAAGATACATCATGGACATTTTGAGAGAGAAGTAATAATATGTGAAAGTATGTTAGATGCCTTATCATTCTGGACAGTTGGGAAATATGCAGTAGCACTCAATGGTCTCGGCAATGAATTACAATTTAAGCAGTTAAGAGATTTACCTTGTAGAGAATTGATATTGTGTACAGATATGGATGATAAAGGTCTAGCGGCTAGAGAAAAGATAAGAAAGAAGGTGACAAACAAACTCATAACAGAATATATCTTACCAAAAGGTAGAAAAGATGCAAACGAATGTACAAAAGATGAATTAAGACAATTAAAGAAAGTATTTTGAGGAAAGGAGAGAATATGAGCAAGGGGTATAAAGTAGGGGTATTTATGACAATAGTTGGATATATCGGCATTGC
>Ga0310690_10010193_pt1 | contig 11705 bp, 11 predicted proteins | sample AusTroGonzalo_MG_2_FD_207661 | JGI IMG/M metagenome (GOLD analysis project Ga0310690, IMG submission 207661) | Bovine rumen microbial communities from tropical cattle in Woodstock, Queensland, Australia - Gonzalo_04 (v2) (version 2) | ecosystem: Host-associated > Mammals > Digestive system >...
CAAGGGAGCCGCAGCTGTTCCCCATCGCATGAGAATATTCACTCAAAATGCACGGTCTCGCGGTACGGGGATCGCCGCTGTACCGCTCCAGCACCTGCAAACTCGGATACATGGGGTCGTAAAGCTCGTTGATCTCCTTGCGTCCGCCGCAAAGCCCGTTCCCGCCCTGCCGCCACGACACCTTCAGTTCGCCTTCGTGATGGATGATCCTCGACCGGTCCAGCTGCCTGATGGCGCGGATCTCCGCCTCGTGATTCTCCCCGTTGCCGGATTCGTTGCCGACGGACCAGCCGAAGATGCAGGCGTGGGAGCGGTCCCGGAGCACCATGCGTTCCCCCCCGGCTGACCCACGCCGATCTCCAGCGGGGATCGCGGCACAACGCGGCGTAGCAGGCATGGGATTCCAGATTCGCTTCATCCAGGACGTATATGCCGTATTCGTCGCAGAGGTCGTACCAGCGGGGATCGTCGGGATAATGGCTCGTCCGCACGGCATTGAAGTTGAATTGCTTCAAAAGACGGATGTCCCGGATCATCTCCTCCTCCGTCAGCACCTTGCCGCCGGTCATGCTGTGCTCGTGCCGGTTGACGCCGCGGATCAGGACCCGTTTGCCGTTGAAAAGCAGATCGCACCCTTCGATGCGGATGTTGCGGAACCCGACCCGTTTGCTGCGGCAGTCCAGCATGTCGCCCTCCCGGTCCAGCAGGCACACGACCGCGGTATACAGCGCCGGGGATTCGTCGGACCACGGGGAGACCTTTTCGATCTCGAAGGTCCGTTCGACGACATACCCCGACTCCCTGAATTCGTGAGAAAGAGGCAGATCCTCCCGCAGGATCACGTTGTTCCGCGCGTCATAGAGCCGCACAGCGATCCGGAAATCCTCCGCGGGACCGGGTTCGCTCCGCCCGAAGCAGCCGTCCTCGTCGGCGGCGCCTTCTCCCTGAAACGCCGCGTGCGCGCGCAGCAGGAAGCTCCCCCTGCCCGTACCTTCCTCGAAGTCGCCGTTGACGAAGACGTCTTCCAGACGGCTTTTCGACGTCGAGTACAGCCGGACGCTTCTGTAAATCCCCGCCATCCACCACTGGTCCTGATCCTCCACGAAAGAGGAGTCTGACCAGCGGATCACCTTGCAGACCAGAAGGTTGACGCCCTTTTTCAGAAACGGCGCAAGATCGAATTCGGATGCCAGCCGGGAATCCTTCCCCATCCCGACGAAAGCCCCGTTCAGGTACACCTCGAGATAACTTTCCGCGCCGCCGACACTGAGAACGACCCGCCGGTTTTTCCACGAGGCGGGGATGCGGAACTTCCTGCGGTATATCCCCGTGGGATTCCCGGACGGCACATCGGGCGGCGGCGGGAAGCCCGCGGGCATGCGGATGTTGGTGTAAATCGGTTTGTCGAAGAAATTTCCGAGTGTCCAATGCGAGGGGACCTGGATCCGGTCCCGGCTGCGAAACGCGGCATCCGCGAAATTTTCCGGAACCTCTTCCGGCGAGCGGTACAGAGAAAAATCCCACTTGCCGTCCAGAGAAAGGACCCAGGGAGACTCCTCCGCGTTCCGCCGCAGGGCGGACGGAATGTCGGCATACGGGAACCCGCATCCGTGCATCGGCAGCCGGTTGATTTCGGTCAGTTCAGGTATGCTGTACAGCGGCGGAACGGTCGAGGAGAGTTTTGCGGAACGGCTCATGGTCTCTGCTCCGGGGAATGAATGATCCGATATTGCGTTGATTTCCGACCGGCAGGCGGCGGGACCGGATTCATCCGGCGCGGTTCCGAAGCGCATCGTTCCGTCACCGGGACCTCGCGGCAACCGTTCACGCCTGCCTTAATGAAATATAGCATCCGCGAACGCGAAAAGCAATTGCCCGGTCTTGCTCCCCGGGAAAAAACGGTTCCTCGACGGTTTGTGCCGTGAATGAGCTTGAATCAGGAAAAGTTCGGCGACGGGATTGAAAACGACCGGCATTGCACCTGCTGAAGCATGAGGGATCGTCCGTTATCCGTTCACGCTCGATTCGCACACGATCCCGGCGAAGTTTTTCACGCCGGATATGCCCGACGCCCCGAACCGCACGCGGAAGGATCGATGCGGGTGCGGAGCCGGAGATCGGGCAGACGGCCGGTGTCAGTTACGGTTCCGCCAGCCATTTCGTTTTCAATTCATTGATCTGTTCCTGCACCAGAGCGGTCAATCTCAAATGGCGATCCATCGGCTCCATGGACCCTCCGGCATACTCGGAAGGGCGCTTGTCTTCCTCTTCGAGTATTTTGTTCCAACGCTTGTCATCCGCAATGACCTCCTTTTCGATTTTCATATATTCGGGCAGATTACAGATCCGGTAGTGGACCAAGTCTCGTTCTATGCACGCAAGTGTCAGTTCATATCCGCTTATCAGCGTCATATCGCCTTGCGTCAGTCTTCCATCTTTGAACAGAATTTTGTCGAGCTGTTCCCGCGCCATGCGGAGTTCCTCTTCCGGGAAACGGAGTTCCTCCTCCGGAAGGCGGGTCGTACATCCGGCCAGAAAAAGGAGCGAGGCGGCGACCAGTAAAGACATTTTCATCATCGTGATTCCTTTCTTTTGGGTTATGCTTCTTCGCATCCATATGGAATGTCATGATACAGAATCGAATGTTTTCCCGGCTACGGCACGAAAATGACTGTGCCCCGCTTGAAAGAGGTGATTGTGGGGCGGATATCGGGATTGAGTTTGCGCAAGACATCGACCGTCGTGTGATGGCGGCGGGCAAGTTCTTCGATGGTTATCTCTTTTCTTCGACTGATATGACATGGCATTTATTGAGCAAAAAATCGGCACCATTTCACTTGCCCGAATTCTCCGGCGATACTCCGGCGGTCGAAGGTGTGAGCGCAGCAGATGAACGCTTCAAGTCGTCGAGTCGCTTCAATGCTTCCTTCGCTTCAGAATTATCCCGCTCGGCGGCCATACGATACCATTTCACCGCTTCCTTCAGATCTTTCGCGACGCCCTTCCCTTGTTCGTAACTCGCCCCCAATTTGCACTGCGCCTCGGCATGCCCCTGTTCGGCGGCCCTGCGGAACCATTTCACCGCTTCGGGACAGTTTTGTGCCACACCCTTCCCGTCATAGAAAGCCTGCCCCATCTTGAATTGAGACAGTGCATCGCCCTGCTCCGCCGCTTTGCGGATCGTTTCGATATTCTCGGTCGGAGCCGCATTCCCGGCGAAACCGGCGAAGCAAAAACCGACACACAGCGAGACAATGATCCATCGTTTCATAAATTCGAATTCTCCCAATTACCACAACGGTTTTCGTACTGTTTCGCTCTAATATAACCCCGACACTCGGACATTTTGAGTCCCGGTGCAAAAATTTCTCTTCTTTTCTATCTATCCCCTACCCGATGGAGGAGGATTTCTTACATCCCAGCTCAAAAAAGGAGAGCGACGGAGGGTTGTGCGCTTTGCGGTTCGGTCCGCCTACGCCAAGGCTTCCGCCTCTGTTTCCCGGCGGCGTGATGCTGCGGCGGGACAGCCTCCGGTGCGTTCCGCACTTCACGGCAGGACTGCGCCGACGGCTTGCCAAGGCGAAAAAACGGTTCTATTATGAAATCGGGAAACGGATCAACCGGGGAACATAATGCAATGCGGGTTTGCCCGGCTTCATCCGCTCTGCGGATTTCGCCGCGGCAGTCTTCCCCTTCGGGTGCGCTTGGCTGCGCCGCCCGCTTTCGATCAAGGCGGTCCAACGAGACCGCCGCGATACGCCGAGGGCGACGTTCGCCCGGACGGCTTGCCAAGGCGAAAAAAAATCCGGTCGGGATCGACCGGATTTTTTGAAGACTGGTGGGCGGCACGAGACTTGAACTCATGACCTCTGCCGTGTGAAAGCAGCGCTCTAGCCAGCTGAGCTAGCCGCCCGGTGAATTGGCATCTCCAACGGGATTCGAACCCGTGTTGCCGGGATGAAAACCCGATGTCCTAGGCCTCTAGACGATGGAGACATTTAACAACCGTTTCTTAATATAGGACCATTCGGAGAAAATGTCAACCCCGGATCACCGAATTTTCACCGATTTCCCGCAATTCGATCCCCCCTGCGCCGCGGACGCTTGCATTTTCCGCCCGGAGGGGCTATCTTTTAACCCGGAGGGTGACGGAGTGAGGCGGAGCCGCCTCGCCGGATGTTTCTCATCGCAACGGGAGGTTCTCCTCCCGCAACCGGGGAAGAGGCTGCAGCAGAGGCGAACGGATCGTTCGGCGGAGCGCCGGAACGACGCGCCGGAGGTTTCGGCAGTCCCCCCCGAAAGGAGTTCCATCTTATGCCGTCACCAACGATCGCCCCTCGCCGGATCCTTCTCACTCTCGCCGCCATCTGGTGTGCCGCCGCATGCCTCGCCGCCGGTCCGGCGCTCGACTTCCGCACCCTCGCCGACGGCTCCGCGGAAATCCGCTGGCGCGACTCCGGCCGTCCGCTCCTTTGCGCCGACCGGAACATCTTCCTCCTCGATAGCCGGAAGTCCCTCCGCGCCGCGCCGCGCGAGGCTCCCCCCGTCCTCCGCGAAAACTCCGCCGCATGGGCGACCGACACCGCAGAACTCCGGCGCACCCTCTCGCCCGCACCCGACGGCGGCGTCGCCTGCCGGTGGTCCATGCGCTTTCTCAACGCGATCCCCGGCGCCGCCTTCATCGTGCTCGAATGCGACCTCTACGCGGAACAGATCAGAATGCTCCCCCCGCGCGACGGTTCGCCGCGGCGGCTGCTCGTCACCCCCGACGGCTGCGCGGCTGCGCTCTTCCCGAGCGGAACGATCCCCGTCATCTCCGGCGGAGAAGACGGTTCTGCCCGGCTCCGCATGATGTGGCGTTACCGCCCCGAATTCATCAACACCGTCGAAACCGGGATCATCCTCACACCGCTCCCGGATCGGCAATGACTGCCAAACGGAGTCCGGAAAAGCTCTCCCCCGAACGCCCGGCAGCTCAGCATTCCAGACATTCGCGCAAAAAGGCGGTCAGCCGCGGCGCGCATCCGGCGAGCGAATACTCCGCCGCCCGTTCCCGCGCCGCCCGCCCCATCCGCCGCCGGAGTTCCGGCGAGGAGGCGATCCGGAGCAGAGCGTCGCGCCACTCCGCCGGAGCCGAAGCGAGAAAACCCGTTTCCCCCTCGACGATCACCCGGCGGTTCTCGCCGACCGGCGAGGCGATCGCCGGGATCCCCGCCGCAAGATACTGCAGCAGCTTGTAGGCGGATTTGCCGACCGCGAAGGGATCCTCCGCCGGCAGCGGCATGATCCCGACGTGGGAGCGACCGAGAAGCTCCCCCTCGGTCGCCTCGCTCCACGGCAGGCTCCGGGTGCGGAGCCCCGCCGCAGCGGGCAGTTCCGCTCCGATCGTCAGAAGCTCGAAATCGACCGCTTCCGCCATCGCCCGCAGCGCCGGGAGATGTCCCGCCAGGTAGGGCAGGGTCGAGGGAGTGCCGATCCAGACCACCGTGAAGACCGGGAACTTCTCCTCCTCGCCTCCGGGCAGGCAGCGCTCCAGATCGACCGCGGTCGGGATCTCGATCACGCGGTCGTTGAAACGGCGCGCCCACTTTGCGAGAAACGCGTTGGCGCAGACCGTCCCCGCCGCATGGCGGATCAGCACTTCATACTTGCCTTCCAGCCAGCGTCTGCCCGCGTATTTCATTTCCACCCGGTCGTCGAAGCCGAGCACATAGCGTCTGCCGCGAAGGACCGCAAGTTCCCATGCCGCCGGGAGACCGGGGAAGAGTTCGTACTCGATGTAGAGGCGATCCTCCAGTTTCGGCAGCGAAGCGATCCGGCGGCAGAGCGCCGCCGCCGCCCGGAAGGATCTCCCTCCTCCCCCGTAGAGCCGCCGGAGGTAGGCGTCGTCGAAAAACGGATGGAAGACCGGTTCGAGACCCGCCGCGCGCCATGCGTCGGCGTAGCGGAAGAAACGCAATCGGCTGGAAGCGCCGAGTTCGCCGTAGCGGGTCCAGACGCCGAAGACGCTCCGCGCCGCGTCTCCGTCATTTGGCATGATGTGCCTCCGCGATGTCCCGCGGAAGACCGGGGCATACGGGGACCCGCTGCGTCACATAGGCGCGGATCCCCTCCGCGACCCCCTCGGCGAAACGCCGCCGCCGTTCCGCCGTATGGATCGCCAGCGCCTCGCGCGGATTGGAGACGAATCCCGCCTCGATCAGCACAGCGGGACGTTTCGGGATCAGCACGGCGAAGCGCGCCTGCTTCACCCCGCGGTCGGCGGTTCCCGGGAGCCGCGCGACGACCGCCCGCTGAATGGAATTCGCCGCATGCAGGGAACTCGGCCAGAAGTGCTGCGACGCCGGATCGCCGCCGGGCGTGCGGATGTAGCACTCCACCCCGTTCGCCGCCGGCGACAGCGCCGCATTGTGGTGCACCGAAACGAAAAGATCGGGACGCAGCGCGTCGGCGAGGATCTGCCGCTGGCGGAGCGAAAGCGTGAGATCGCAGTCGCGGGTCATCCGCACCTGAAATCCGCGCCGCACGAGTTCGCGGCGGATCTCGCGGGCGAGCAGCAGATTGAGCTCTTTCTCGGGGAGCAGATCCCGCACGGCTCCGGCATCTTCGCCGCCGTGACCGGGATCGAGCAGGATCCGGAACTGCGCCGCATCGGGCGGCGTTCCCTCCGCTCCGGCGGGCGCTCCCGTTTCGGAACCGCTCCGGCAGCCGGGAAGCGACGCCAGCAGCGCCGCGCCGCCGAGACACCCGAAGAACCACGCGGAACGGCGGCGGCTCATCGGGCGCTCCGTCCTCCGTCGGCGGGAGCCGCGGATACGGCGGGAGACGCGGGAACGGAATTTCCGGCTTCGTCGGGCAGGTATTTCAGAAATTCAGCCCGGATGATCCGGCGGTAGCGGAGCGCCAGCGACCCGCCGGAACCGCCGGGGGTACGGTTGCGGATGTTCCCGTACCGCTGATCGACGTCGCGGTAGAGCTGGCTCCAGCTGCGGTTGGTGTCGTCGTAATCGAAGGCGGTCATGAATCCGCCGACCCCCTGCCCCTCGGCAAGCGGGACCACCTGCTGCTCGATGATCAGGATCGCGTCGGCGCCGCATTTCTCCGCCTCCGAGATCAGTTTCCGCACCATGCGGTCGCGCGAGACCTCCTGATAATTGCCGGAGACCCGAGCTTCGCCCAGCACCGAATAGGGGCGGCCGATCCGCGCGGAATCCGAAAAGACCGAGACCTTCTCCGTCTTGTTACCCGGCTCCGCCTTGCCGCCTTCGTACTGATAGGAGATGCATCCGGCGGCAAAGAGGCAGAAGACCCCCGCCGCGATCGTGACCGACAACCCTTTCATCATAGCGGACCTCCTGCCGCACCGGAACCGTTTTTTCGCCGCGTCAGGAAGTAAATTTAACCGTCCGCGTCCTTTTTTTCAAATCAAAATCGGGTTTGACGATTGATTTTCTCCCGCAAAGATGGTATTTTATATCCTTCGGAACAGAGAATGTCTTTCAAACTGGATCAACAGAGGAATTCCGGTCATGCTGAAACTCGAAGGTGTGTTCACTGCGCTGCTGACGCCGTTCCGCAACGGAGCGGTGGATTATCCGGCGCTCCGCGCGATGCTCGAAGATCAGATCGCCGGGGGGATCGCCGGGGTCGTCCCCTGCGGAACCACCGGCGAGTCGCCCTCGCTCTCCTATGAGGAACACCTCGAAGTCATCGCCAAAACCGTCGAATTCGCCGCGGGCCGCTGCCTCGTCATCGCCGGAACCGGAGCGAATTCCACGCAGGAAGCGCTCGAAATGACCCGCAAGGCGCAGCAGCTCGGCGTCGATGCCACGCTTCAGGTCACCCCCTATTACAACAAACCGACCCAGGAGGGACTCTACCGCCACTTCGCCAGCGTCGCCGATCTCGGGCTCCCCGTCGTGCTCTACAACGTGCCGAGCCGCACCGGGATCCCGATCGCCACCGAAACCGTCGTCCGGCTTTCCGAACATCCCGGCATCGCCGCGATCAAGGAGGCGGGCGGCAGCGTCGATCGCGTCAGCGAGATCCTCGACCGCTGCGGCATCACGGTGCTGAGCGGCGACGATTCCCTGACGCTGCCGATGATCGCGGTCGGAGCGAAGGGGATCATCAGCGTCGCTTCGCACCTCATCCCGAAGCAGCTCTCCGAGATGGTGAAGCTGGCGCTCGCCGGCGATTTCGCCGGTGCGCTCAAGATCCACCGGCGCTACTACAGGCTGTTCCGCGACCTCTTCGTCGAGACCAATCCGATCCCGGTCAAGGCGGCGGTCGCGGCGCAGGGACGCATCGCGCAGGAGTACCGACTGCCCCTCTGCGAACTCGCTCCCGCCAACCGGGAAAAGCTGCTCGCCACGATGAAGTCCTGCGGGCTTCTCTGAGGCAAACCCCGGGTCCATTCCGCCATGGAGAACAACACCCCGAAACCGCCGCCGCGGCGCCTGCTGGCGGAACTCTCGCGGATCGAATCCGGCGAGGTCCTGCCGAAAAACTTTCACGCCGTCAACCGGGCGATGCGGATCTACCGGTCGAGCCAGCCGACCCGTTCGGAGTTCCGCGAACTCGAAAAATACGGCTTCCGCACCGTTTTGAATCTCCGCTGCCATCACAGCGACCGCGAGGAACTGCGCGGATTCCACATGGAGGAACGCCGGTTAAGAGTCCACATCTTCACCGCCGACGACATGGCGTGCGCGCTGAAGATCGTCAAGAGCGCGCCGAAACCGCTGCTCTTCCACTGCCTGCTCGGAGCCGACCGCACCGGCGCGGTCGCCGTCGGTTGCCGCATCGTCTTCGAAAACCGGAGCCTCGACGACGCCCTCGCGGAGTTCGCGCTGCCCGAATTCGGCAGCCACCGCTTCCTCTACCGCCGTCTGCCGCAGATCCTGCGCGCCTTCGACTGGAACGCGATCCGTCGCGCGGTCGCCGAAGCTCCCGAAGCTCCCGAAGCTCCCGAAGCTCCCGAAGCTCCCGAAGCTCCCGAAGCTCCCGACGAAGCGGCGCCGTAGAAGCCGCGGCACTCCGGAGCCCCCGCCGCGGCGGAGACGCTCCGGCGGAACAGGAACAAGGAGCCCCCCCGTGAAACGGTTGCCGTCATCGTACCTCGCGCCGCTCCTGTGGCTGATCTTCTTCGTCGCGGGCGCGTATGTGCTGCGCTTCGGGTACTCCCAGCACCTCTTCGCCCCGCCTGCGCCGGGGACCGACCAGAAGTCGATCCTCGAGTGCGCCCTCGCCCTCGCGCACGGCGAACTTCCGCACGGACAGTACCGCTACTCCTACGGCTATACGGCGTTTCTCTCGCTCGCCGCCCTGCTCTCCGGCGGCAGACTGTGGCTGATGAGGCTCATCCAGCTCGCGGTCGCGGCGCTGATCCCCTGCGTCGTGTTCCGCACCGCGCGGATGCTCCGCTGCGGCCGCGGCGCCTCCTTCGCCGCCGGACTGCTCTGCTGCTTTTATGCGCCGCTGGTGCTGATCTCGCTCGATTTCCTCCGCGCCGCCCCGCTCGCACTCGCCTTCGCGCTGCTCGCGCACGCCGTCGCGGCATATTTCTTCCCGATGCCGCGGAAGCGTTCCCGCGACCTCCGGATCCCCGCCTTCGCCGCCGGGATCTTCGCCGCGCTGTGCATCCTCGGCAGGGAGAACTTTCTCGCCGCCGCCCCGCTGCCGCTCCTCTTTCTGCGGCGACGCGACGCCGCCGTCTTTCTCGCCGCGGCGGCGCTCCCGCTCGCGGCGGTGATCTGCTTCAACGGCTGGCGCTACGGCAGTTTCCAGCTGGTCCCGGGCAACGCGGGGAACATCCTCGACTACTACGGCGGAAGCGGCGCGGGAAGGGTCGCCGCGCTGAAGAACCTGCTCGCCGCGGTCCCCCGCAACTTCGCCGATTTCTGTTCCTCCTACGAACTTCACAACAGCCTCTCGGTCTACGCGCACCGGGAGGTGATCCCCTTTCTGCGTCTCCTCGCGGTGCCCTTCCCCCTGCTGCTGGCGCTGGGAACGCTCGGCGCCGCGCTGCGCTGCCGGCGCGGCGGCGCCTTCACGCCGATCGCGCTCATGGCGCTCTTCTACATGGGGTCGATGCTCTTCTTCACCGTCTTCTACCGCTTCCGCATACCGCTGACGCCGCTCTTGGCGATCCTCGCCGCGGGCGCCGCCGCGCCGCTGCGCCGCCTGTGGCGGCAGGGGCGCCGCGGGACTCTGTTCGGGATCGCCGCCGCGCTGCTCGCGTTCCTTTGGATCGCGCACACGGATCCCGACACCCGGAGGCTCGAATCGGAACGGGCGGCGGTCGCCGGAGTGCTGATCGCCAACGACCGCTTCGGCGAAGCGGAGTCCTACCTCGCCGCGATGGCGGCGCGGGGAGAAAACGCGCGTCCGGGAGTGAGGCTGCTCCTGCTGCGGATGCTCCGCGCGGGAGAGACCGGCGAAGCGGAACGGGTCGCGGCACGCTTCGCCGCCCTGCCGCAGAGTTCCCCCGCCGCGGCAGCGGGAAGCTCTGCTCACTGACGGCTGCTGCCGCGCGGGATGAACCGGGTGGGATACGTCTGGATGCGGGGCGCGCCGCCGCGGAGGATCGCAAGGACCCCTCCGGTCAGCGAAGCGATCGGCTGGCTCACCGTCGAGAGCGCCGGGACGAACCTTCTGCCCGCCTCGTCGTCGTCGAAGCCGATCACCGAAAGCTCCTCCGGGACCCGGATCCCGTGGAGCTGCGCGTAATTGAGAAAGACCAGCGCCTGCCGGTCGGTGTCGAAGAAAACCGCCTCCGCGCCCGACTCCACGATCGCCCGTCCCGCGGCGAAGATCTCCTCGGGGCGGTCCGAACAGCGCAGCGTTTCGATCCGCAGCCCCGACGGCAGCCGCCCCTCCAGTTCGCGGAAGGAGAGGTCGCGGTTCGGGAACCACCCGCAGCGCAGGACCTTCCGCACTCCGCTTCGCCACAGGGAATCCAGCGCGTCGGCGATCCCGACGGCACGGTCGATCCTCACTTCGTAGAAGCAGCCGCCGGTATCCGCGTCGAGAAAGATGAATTCCATCGGCATTTCCGCGGCGATCTCCAGAAATTCCGGAGGCACCTCGGAGATCGCCTCGCCGCGCCGCGCTCCCTCGCGGGGAAAGAGCACCGGACCGCCGCAGACCACCACATGATCGGTCAGCGACGACCAGTTCAGCAGCATGGCGGAGATCTCCTCGCGGGGAGCATGCAGTTCGCCGATCAGCGGGGTCCAGCCCGCCGCCGAGAGCGAGAAGATGAGGTCACCGAGCTTCCGCGAACCGACTTCGCACTCCTGACGCGGCGTCAGCACGCCGACGCAGCTCTTGCGCTGAAGTTTCAAATTGCGCGCCGCCAGATTCGGGTGGTAACGGAGTTCGCGCGCAAGTTCGAGGATCCGCTGCCGCGTCTTGGCGGAGACCCCCGGCTCCCCCTTGAGCGCCCGGTTCACCGTCCGGATCGAAACGCCGGAGCGTTCCGAGACCATCTTGAGGGTCGCCGGCATGCACGCGCCCGGATGTCCGGAGGAGACCGATGAAACTTCCGCCGCCATTTTCTTCTCCCGAATTGCGTCGATCCGCCCCGCCGCGCGGCGGAACGGCTGAATTTCGGAAATATACCCCGACTTTCGGTGAATTTCAAACTTGAAAAGCCGCCCGGACCGGAGTATTTTTTACTCCATGCAAGCAGAATCTTCAAC
>Ga0310690_10010195_pt1 | contig 11702 bp, 3 predicted proteins | sample AusTroGonzalo_MG_2_FD_207661 | JGI IMG/M metagenome (GOLD analysis project Ga0310690, IMG submission 207661) | Bovine rumen microbial communities from tropical cattle in Woodstock, Queensland, Australia - Gonzalo_04 (v2) (version 2) | ecosystem: Host-associated > Mammals > Digestive system >...
GTCCGCCTGTCTTGGTTTAATTCCAATATAGTTAATAAATGTTAATTTGTGGTATAATGTTTACAAGAATAGTTTAACTTTGGATTTGTCCTTATATAGTAGATAACAGGTTTATTCCCTTGAAATGAAATAATCCTAATTATATTATTAACCTTTTTAATAACTGTATTTATGAAGAAATTCTACTTATTTGCGGGGGCCTTATTGGCTACAATGCCTTTGGTATCCCAAGATTTAGTACGTTACCCTAGCGATCCTAAGGTAATCTTCACTCAAGACTTTGAGGTTGAAGACGGAGTAGATCCGAATGAAGCATGGGATCTGTGGTGCAACACAGCTGTTGACACCATCAAGGAGATCACCTATTTCAACAAGATTGCAACAAGTTCCGTCAGTGGTGCCAACATTTATGACGGCTCTAAAGACTATGAGGTCTTTATGGTAAGAAAGGACAGTATCATTCCTCTTAAGAATGGTGTTGTTACCTCTAATAACAAGAGTGATAAGGCTAATGCCATTTATGCCAATGAGGATTACGGCCTGGTATTTGACGGAGGTCAGGATCAGGAGCGTAACGCTGCTTTTGCTGAATATGGTGAGAACGGTGGAAAGTATTATTTCAGTTACACATCAGCTGATGCTACCGGTGCCGATACATACAGCTCAAGCGCCCATAAGGTAGACAACTATCGTAGAAACCTGTTCGTTCGTGGTCTGAACATTGAGGATGAGTCATCATACCGTTTGACATTCTACATCAAGGCTACTCCAAAGGCTAAGGTTGCTCCTTATTTCTATGCTGACATCATGCGTGGTTACTACAACTCTGAGAAGCCTTTCTCAATGGGTCTTGTAAGTGACGCAGATAACTATCAGTATAATAACAGGTTTGAGTTTGAAAAGACTGACTTTAACGGTCAGTGGCAGAAGGTTACCTACATGACCTACTACCTGAATGACTCAATTGCTGACGGTTATGTATATCGTCACGGTTACTACTGGTACAATGACTGGAACTGGCGTCCCTCTGATGCAGAACTTGAGGCAGCAGGCAAGACCCTTAAGGCCGGTGATACCCTGACCTGCATCAACCAGCCTGACAAGTTCTTTGTACGTCTGTCATTCTCATCAGACAGTACAGAGTTCCTGCTTGACAATATGTCACTCACCAAGTCATGGATTGGCGGTGTTGAGCACCACAATGACATGATCCGTGTAGACTTTGGTTATGAGACCAACCTTAAGGAGTTGGCCAAGAAGGCCGAGGATGAGACCGGTATTGCAGCCATTGAACTTGGCGGTGAGTATTTTGCAGTATGGGGCTATCGTAAGAGAACCAACTCATGGACAAAGGTTGAGATCAACTCTGCCGAGTATCATGATGACGGCTACATGTACATGTGGACCAAGCCATATACTGATCCTTCAACTGGCAAGGTTACCCCGAGTCTGTTCAGCGTATATGACTCAGTACGTGTATCTTTCACCAATCCTGATGACGATGCTCTGTGCCTGAAATATAACGGCAAGTTGTTCCCGACAGCCCTTGATGTTGAATGGATCAAGGCCGGTAAGAAAGTTCACGACTTTACCAATGAGCTTTCAACTCCTAACCCGAACATTGACAGGGGTGTATATTCAATGAAGAACCTGCCTCCAAAGGTTTCAAGTCTTCCTTATGAGGATGGTTCATTCGGACTTGAGCCTATCAACTCAATCACTGTTAACTTTACAAGAAAACTTGAGTTTGATGATGCAGGTGAGACCTCAGCTTTAGGTTGGCTGCGCGTTACCAAGTCTGGCGTCAAGGAGATCTGGAAGATCAGTGAATCAACAGACTCAACCACCACATATGTACGTGATGCCAAGGACATTGAGAAGGGTGACCTTAGCGGTGACTACACATTTGAGTTCCTGAACATCAAGGGTGAGGGTACCGATTACGGTAAGAATGTAACCATGAGCCTTGGCTTTGGTAGTTTCGAACATAATCCGGATGCAGAACTGGATGCTCTCTATGAGACTGACTGGCGTGCTGAAAATGACGTTCAGAGTGTTCCTAAGGGTATCACAATCTGGGATGGCAACACTACATTTGCTGCCGGTACCGGTACAGGTAAGAGCATCGGTTCAAAGTCACGTCTTTATTACACAGATCCTGAACAGTCTAACGGCTTTAACTGCGGTATGTATTTCTCATCAAGAGGTGCATCAGCCGGTGGTCACGTATTCTTTGGTTATGATGATGCATATCCTATGACTCTTACAAAGGGTGTTTACAGCCTGAGTTTCAGTGCTTCTAACTGGGATGGTTATGAAGGTTGTGACGTAACTATCTATGTATATCCAAAGAGTGCTACTGCTAATCCTCAGTTGTCACCTATTGATGCTGCATCAAAGATAAAGGTTGGTACATTCAAGCCTGTTGCCAACTCTACGTCAAGCAATGTTCAGGTATATACTGCTCCTTACGGTGTTTGGAGTCAGGAACCGTATGAATTTGCATTTGCAGTTGCTGCTGACGGTGATTATATCCTTGAGTTCAATTCTGCAATGGGTGAGAGTGGCAACGCAAAGAGTTATGGCGGTGCCATGATATCAAACTTCAAGATCTGCGCATCACCGGGTCTCTCCTATCCTTATGTTACCAAGTTGAACAAGACTGTAAATGCTGCCCTTGAGATGATTGATGAGATTGGCAGTGAGGACATGTATCTTGGTAAGCAGTTTGAAACTCTTGAAGATATCGCTGATTTCTATTCATATGAGAACTGGGAGGATACCAAGCCGAGTGCATATCTTGCAGCCGCTGCAGCAGTTCAGGCAGAGATTGACAAGATGCAGTTGCGCGTTGATACCGTTAACCTGTTCTATACCACAGAGGAAAATGTTGATGCAAAACTGACAGAGTTTGATGAAGATGATATGCTTGAGTATGTGGATCTTGAAGCTTACACCACTCTTTATAACCATCTTGACAACAATATTGACTGGGATTGCTCAGAAAAGACCAATGCTGAGATTACCGCTGAGATTAAGCTCTATGAGGCTGAAATCAAGGCTCTCGATGCTCGCATGGAGTTGATCGGCAAGTTTGACGACAAGGTTAAACAGATTAAGGATTCAATTGACAACTCTGTATACAAGTTCTTTGATGAGTTTGCAAGCATGAAGCAAACTTATGAAGATATCATGGATGTGGTTGATAGAATCGCTGACTCAGACAGTCTCCTGACTGTTTATTACAACACTCTGTGCGAAAGCTTTAACACCTTTATCTTCAAACCTGAAACCCTTGAGGCTCAGACAAGACAGATCAAGGAGTTGTACAACTTTGCAATTGGAATGGGTTATGACTTTGGTGACAAGAAGGATGAGATAAAGACTACCGTTGAGAATCTGCAGACAAGTGATCCTGGTCTTGAGAACGTTCTCCGTGAGGCTTCAATCCTCCAGGTTTACAAGGCTCTTGCAGCTAACTCTGACACAATTGCCGAAGGTCTTGACGTATCAGTCCTGATACCTAACTACTTCATGGCAACTAAGGCTGAGGCCGGTGTTAACATGCGTAAGAACAGTAGCGGCAAGTGGGTTGTAAACTCAAGCCCCAACACCACAGTAATTCCTGAGTGGACAGTCACATTCGCAGGTTCTTATGGTTCATCTGGTTCTTGCTATCCTGGCAGAGAGGCTATGGATTGGGAGAATGACGGTCATGAGTTCATTGCCGGTTTCCACTTTGAGAATAACACTACCGGTTCTGCAAGCACTACAGTCAAGGGTCTTCCTGCAGGTATTTATACTGTAAATGTTGAGATGATCCAGAACAACCTTTCTAACTCTAAGTACAATATTGTTACTGATTCAGTAAGTAGTGAAGAGAAGGGTTCAAAGAGCACCTCACCCAAGACATACAGTAAGACAGATGTATTGGTACCGGCAGGCAGTGACCTTACGATTACCTACACCATCACCGGTGCTTCAGGTTCAGGTCATGTTGATATTGCCGGTGCAGGTCTGATCCTTACCGGTGCACAGGTATCAGCAGATTATGCTAAGCTCATTGCAGATCAGGAGAACAAGGTTAATGAGGCTATCCTGTTCGCTGACGCTCCTGTTGCCGATGAGATAGAGGTTCAGTACTTCAGCCTTGGCGGTATCCAGATTGACGCTCCTAAGGCAGGTGAGATCGTTATCAAGCGTTCTATCCTGAGCAACGGCGAGTCAGTATCTGAGATAGAACTGATCAAGTGATTTATTGAATAAACCTTATAATTACTGGCGGAGGGCCTTAAGGCTCCCCGCCAGTTTTTTTTGTTTGACATTACATTTTTTATGATAAATATTGTTTTTTTTATTTTCAGATTGTATATTTGTTTTTTACAACGGGTTTAACGTGTTGTTTGCATATTAATTAATAACCTAATTATAACAGAATTATATTATGAGGACTATTTACTTGTTTTTTGCGGGGGTACTGCTCGCTTCATTACCGGCAGTCTCTCAGGGATTGGTTCGCAATCCCGATGATCCCAGGATTATTTTCCGTCAGGATTTTGAACCCACGGACCAGACAATTTCTGCTGATTCTGCGTGGGAGGCATGGCAGACTACTGCTGTTGACACTATCAAGGAACTTTATTATTACTCCAAGATTGGAACAAGTACTGTAAGTAGTGCAGACATTTATGACGGTTCTGAAGATTGGAAGATCTTTGCTGTCAGAACAGACTCCATTATTCCTATGTTCAATGGTGTTGAGTCATCAACAAGTTCCAGTGACCTGAAAAAGAGTCCATTCCCCTATGCTGATGATGATTACTCCATTGAGTTTGACGGTGGTGAGGATCCCGACCGTTATGAGGCTTTCCATAAGTATGGCGAGAACGGTGGAAAGTATTTCTTTAAATATACATCGGCCGATGCTTCAACGGCAAGTGGTTACAGCAGCAGTACCTACAGTGTCAAGAAATACCGTAGGAACATGTATGTTCGTGGCCTGGACATTGAAGACGAGTCTTCATACCGCCTGACTTTCTATATCAAGGCCAAGAATATTGCCAAGAAAAGCATCAATCCGTTATTCTATGCCGATGTGATGCGTGGTTATCACCACCAGCGTGCCCCGTTCTCAATGGGTGCCAAGAGCGGTATTGCCTTTGAATTTGAGAAAAGTGACTTTACAGGTGATTGGGAAAAGGTTACCTTTATGACCTATTACCTGAATGATTCAGTTGCAGAGGCATATACCTATTATGACAGTTATGAGTGGGCTGATGACTGGAGATGGCGTCCGTCTGACGCAGAACTTGAAGCTATGGGCAAGACACTCAACCCTGGTGATTCCCTGAACTACATAATGCAGCCGGACAAGTTCTTTATTCGCCTGTCATTTGCAACAGACAGTATAGAGTATTCACTTGACAACCTTACTCTTACCAAATCATGGATTGGTGGTGTTGAGCACCATGAAGATATGATACGTGTTAACTTTGGCTATGAGACCAACCTTAAGGAGTTGGCCAAGAAGGCAGAAGGTGAGACCGGTATTGCTGCCATTGAACTTGGCGGTCAGTATTTTGAGGTATGGGGCTACCGTAAGAAATCCGATACATGGACAAAGGTTGAGATCAACTCAGCCGAGTATCATGATGACGGTTATATGTACATGTGGACCAAACCATATACCGATCCGTCAACTGGCAGGGTTACCCGTAGCCTGTTCAATGTATATGACTCGGTACGTGTATCTTTCATCAATCCTGATGATGAGGCTCTGCGCCTGAATTATACCGGCAAGACATATCCCAAGGCTCTTGATGAGGCGTGGGTAAATGCCGGAAAGAAGGTTCACAGTTTTACCAATGAGCTTTCTACTCCTAACCCGAACATCGGCATAGGCGTTTATTCCATGAAGAACCTGCCTCCAAAGATGATAAGCATTCCATATGAGGAAGGTTCATTCGGACTTGATCCCATTAATTCCATAACAGTAGGCTATACCAGAGCCCTTGAATATGATGATGCAGGTGAGACCTCAGCTTTAGGTTGGCTGCGCGTTACCAAGTCTGGCGTCAAGGAGATCTGGAAGATCAGTGAGTCAACAGACTCAACCACCACATACGTACGTGATGCCAAGGACATAGCCAAGGGTGCCCTTAGCGGTGATTACAAATTTGAGTTTGTGAACATAAAGGGTGTTGGAACGGATTACGGCCAGAATGTGACTCTGAACTATCATTTTGGTGATTTCAGTACTGAAATTGCAGATGCCGAGATCTATTTCAACTCCAACTGGCGTAGTGAGATTGAGGGATTTGATGCAAATGAGGGTTGCAACCCCACCAGTACCTATGTTCATGACAATGCTTCGTATTTCAGAAAGGGTGACGGAACCATTGATAACAAAGCCAAGTCACGTCTTTATGTTCTTGATTATGGAACACAGACAGATGTCAACCTGGACAACTGCGGTTATCTGATTGTCAGCAGGTCTTCAACGGCCGGTAAGACGGGTAATGTCTATACTATCGTAAACTTTGACAAGACAGGTGATTTCACCATCAGTTTCAAGGCAACGGCTTGGGGTGATGTTGGTGTAACGACAAAACTCTATATGTATCCAAAACCAAGCGGTACATTGGCTGATGGAGACGATAAGGGATTTGCAACACTTCAGGCTGTAGAAAACAAGACTGTGTTGGGCAGTCCGACTCCTACGACTCTTATTAATAGCAAAAACGTTGAGGATAAGAGCACCGGTAAGTGGCCCGATGGCGTTGAGACATTTGAATACGCATTTAGTGTGCCTGCAGCAGGTGAATATGTGTTTGAGTGGGCTACTCTTGACGGTAACAAGAACGGTATTTTCATCGGTAACTTCTTTATTAACAAGATGGCTTCAATTAACCTGTCAACAACGTACGTAAAGAAGTTGAACGCAGCTATCCAGTCTGCTCAGGAGAAACTTGATGAGGCTGATCCTGATGAGTACAGAGGTGCGGCATACGAGGCTCTAGAACAGATTGTTCAAGAGGGTCTTGCATATAAGGGCCATTATCCTAGCAAGTACGATTCCGTCGTGGCTTATGTAATCAGTGGTATCACAACCCTAAAGCTCCGTATGGATACCGTTAACCTGTACTATACAACCGAGGATAGGGCATATGAGAAACTTGAAGAGTTTGATGAGGATGATATGCTTAAGTATCAGGATCTTGAAACTTATATTACTCTTTCAGACCATCTTGATGACAATGTGGATTGGGATTGCTCAGAAAAGACCAATGCTGAACTAACGGCAGAGATTGCATTGTATGAGGCCGAGATCAAGGCTCTTGATGACCGTATGGCGCTGATTGACTTGTTCGATGACCAGGCTGCCCAGATCAAGGCTGCCATTGATGCCGCAACTTACGGTTATCTTGATGAGTTTGCAGCCATGAAGAGAACATATGAGGCGATTATGGATGTGGTTAATCCTGTTACAGATTCTGATGATGTATTCCAGGGCTACTATAATTCACTCTTTGAGGCATACAACGGTTATGTATTCAAGATTGACTATGTTATTGCCAAGACAAGGCAGGCCAAGGAACTGTTTGTTCTTGCTGATGCCTTAGGCTTTGAGTTCAATGGAGACAAGGAAGGTTATAAGGCTAAGGTTGATGCTCTTGTTGATGATGATGTAAAACTGACCGAGTTGTTGCGTGAGGCCGCCATTCTCCAGATCATAGACATGTATGATGAAAAGGATCCTGATAAGATTGCCTCATTTGAAGGATATGACGTAAGTGCTCTCATACCGAACTATTTCCTCTATAACGAGGCTGATATTGACCGCGATATGGAGACTAACAGCAACGGCAAGTGGAGAATCAAGAAGGGTAAGACAAATACTACGGCTATTCCTGGCTGGACAGTAGTCACTTCAAGCGGTGACCTGCACCCATCATACGCTAAGATAGGTGAGGACAACAGTTGGCTTGATTGGGAGAAATACGGTCATGTATTCGTGGGTGGCCTTATCTGCTCCAGCGCTGGTGCAAAGAACTCCATTAAGGGTGAGATATCAGGCCTGCCTTATGGATACTATTGGGTTGGCGCTAATGTGTCAAACGGCTCCTCCGGCAACTCTATCACTTTGACTGCAACATCTGGTGATGCCAGCCTTGAGAACAAGATTGCCAGCGTAAGTTACAAGGATGCAGGGGTGGATTCTCTCCTTGTAAATGGCACGCTTAATGTCAATGCAGATTACAAGATCTCTTCAACAAGCAGCAAGGAACTTGATATAAGATACTTTAAGCTCCTGTTGAGCGGTTATGACAAGAATCATGACTATTCTGCAGACTATAATGCCCAAAAACAGAAGGTTGATGCCCTGATCCTGTTCGCTGACGCTCCTGTAGCCGATGAGATTGGCGTTCAGTACTTCAGCCTGGGCGGTATCCAGATTGACGCTCCTAAGGCAGGTGAGATCGTTATCAAGCGTTCTATCCTGAGCAACGGCGAGTCAGTTTCTGAGATAGAGATGATCAAGTGATTAATTGATTAAACTGTTTTTTACCGGCGGGGGACCCCTAAAGTCCTCCGCCGGTTCCTTTTATGCCTCTGATTATTACTTTTTAAGGCCATGGATAGTACGTATTAGCCAAAAATGCAATATCTTTGAAATCACTTTATGCGCATATTATTAACCTCATTATAATTATCAATGAAAGCAAGATTTACTGTTTTGGCAGCACTTATGCTGGCCGGCATTGCCGCACAGGCTCAGAATCCTATTATCCGCGACCAATTCTCGGCCGATCCTTCTGCCCTTGTCGTAGGTGACCGCGTGTATGTCTTTCCGTCACATGACATCAAGGCTCCCGCAGAGTATGCCCGTAAGGACTGGTTCTGTATGGCTGATTATCACGTATTCTCATCGGCCAACCTTACGGATTGGACAGACCATGGTATGATTGTTGACCAGTGGAGCGCTCCCTGGGTAAATGAGAAGGGTTATTCAATGTGGGCTCCTGACTGCAAGCAGAATCCTACAAACGGCAAGTATTATTTCTTCTTCCCCGCAGGTGCAAAACCGCAGCCCAGTGCAAACGGTCGTCGTGGAATGGGCGGTAACCGTGTAGGTATATGCACATCTGATTATCCTGAGGGTCCTTATACTCCTGAGGAGAGTCCTATTGAGGGTGTAGGTGGTATCGATCCATGTATATTTGTTGATGATGACGGCACAGCTTATCTGGTTATGCCGGGTATCACCATCACAAAACTCAATCCTGACTGGAAATCAGTATCAACAGATCCCGCTGACCGTCATCGCGTAGAGGGCGTTCCCACCAAGGGTCTTGTTGAAGGTCCGTACCTTTACAAGCATGGCGGCAAGTACTATATGACTTTCCCATGGGCTCGTGACGTAGAGGAGGTTCTGGCATATTGCGTTGCCGATAATATCTTTGGCCCGTACGAGTTCAAGGGCGTTTTCTTTGAGGAGCATGCCAATAAGTGCTGGACCAACCACCACTCAATCATTGAGTTCAAGGGCCAGACCTATCTGTTCTACCATCACAATGAGTTCTCACCTGAATTTGACAAGAACCGTTCAGTTTGCGCTGACAGCATATTCTTTGATGATGAGAAGGGTGAAATCAAGATGGTTAAGCCTACCCTGCGCGGTATAGGTGTTACCCAGTCAGATACCCAGATCCAGCTTGACCGTTACACTGCACTTAGCCAGAGCGGTGACTCAATCGCTTACCTGGAGCCTAGCAACTATTTTGCAGGCTGGAAGACCGTATTCTATGAAAAGGGTGCCTGGGCACAGTACAACACTGTTAATTTCAAGAAGGCTCCCAAGAAGGTTACTGTAAAGGTCGTTGCTCCATCGGCCGGAAAACTGGAGATCCTGCAGGGTGACAAGGTTATCTCAACCGTTGAGATTCCTGCTGACCGTCAGTTCGTTACCGTTGACGCTCCTGTCAAGGGTGCAGCCAAGGGTACTCACAACCTTAAGGTACGCATGATAACCGATGGTAAGATCCAGGTTGACTGGCTTACATTCAATTGATCAGACTTTTTCCAAATATTGTGACATGAAACTTAAGACTATTCTGATATCTGTACTGACCATGCTTACCATGGCATGGTCAGGCTGTACTGCGGGAAACAAGACCACAGAGTGTGTCAACCCGCTGACATATACTGACATTCCCGATAATGACTGGATCCGTGTGGGTAATGACTATTATATGGTAAGTACTACCATGTATTTCTGCCCGGGTGCTCCCATAATGCACTCCAAGGATCTGGTTCATTGGGAATTGTTGAGTTATGTGTATGACTATCTTGAAGATGATGATGTCTATAACCTGCGTAACGGCCGTAATGCATATGGAAAAGGCCAGTGGGCTACATCACTCCGTTATGTGAACGGTACATATTACGCCCTGTTCATAGCCAATGACCAGAACAAGACCTATATCTACCACACCAAGGACATTACCAAGAGTAACTGGGACCGTTTTGTGATAGACCGTCCGTTCCACGATGCAAGCATGCTCTTTGAGGATGGGCATCTGTATGTGGTATGGGGCAACGGCGAAATCCGTATCATAGAGCTTGAGCCCGACGGCTCTGCCATCAAGGCAGGTGCCGAGGAGAAAATCATCATAGATTCTCCGCGTCAGGGTTACAACCTGCGTGCCGAGGGTGCCCATATCTATCACATCGGTGAGTATTATTATGTCCTTGACATTGACTGGCCAAGTGGCGGTGTACGTACAGAGACCTGCTGGCGCTCAAAGAACCTGTTCGGACCATATGAGAGCAAGACCATACTGAGTGGTGCGTTTGACGGCCGTGGTGATGGTGTGGCTCAAGGTGGAATCATAGAGACCCAGAACGGTGACTGGTATGCTATCATGTTCCAGGATCATGGTGCCGTGGGCCGTATTCCTACGCTTCAGCCTATGAAATGGGTTGACGGTTGGCCGATACTTGGCGATGAGACCAAACCTGTAAAGCAGTTTACCGTAAACCTGCCGGAGAGTGGCAAGAACCACACCTGGGATAATGATGAGTTCAACTACAAGAAGAATGAACTTGACCTGGTATGGCAGTGGAACCACAAGCCCGATAATGCCGCATGGTCAGTTACCGAGCGCAAGGGTTGGCTCCGTCTTAAAACCGGTCAGATTGCCACTAATGTGATGAATGCCCGCAATACTCTTACTCAGCGCACTGTCGGCCCCCGTTGCTATAGCGAGGTGCTGATGGATGCAAGCGGTATGAAACCTGGTGACAAGGCCGGTATCATTGCATTCCAGAGCAATTATTGCACCATTGGCGTTGAGGTCGCAGCTGACGGTAAGAAGAGCCTTGTAGCAATGACTCACCGCAATATGGGCCGTCGTCGTGGACCGCAGGCGCAGGGTGCAGAGCAGCCAAGTCCTGATACTGAAGCACTGCGTATCCCTCTTGACCAGGATAAGGTTTGGTTAAAGATCCGTTATGTATTTACTCCTCAAGCCGATGGCGAGCGTGCTGACCAGGCGTTTATGAGTTATTCTCTTGACGGTAAGAACTGGCAGGATGTTGATGCTGTGCTCCAGATGTCTTTCAGTCTGGATTACTTTACCGGTTACAGGACTGGTTTGTACAGCTTTGGCACGCAGCAGGCTGGAGGTTATGCGGACTTT
>Ga0310690_10010196_pt1 | contig 11700 bp, 9 predicted proteins | sample AusTroGonzalo_MG_2_FD_207661 | JGI IMG/M metagenome (GOLD analysis project Ga0310690, IMG submission 207661) | Bovine rumen microbial communities from tropical cattle in Woodstock, Queensland, Australia - Gonzalo_04 (v2) (version 2) | ecosystem: Host-associated > Mammals > Digestive system >...
TGCGCGGCAAGTCCAAAATCAAGAACCTTTACATGCCCGGCTTGGTCGATCATGATGTTGCCGGGCTTGATGTCTCTATGGATGATCTTCTGCTCATGTGCATAGTCAAGGGCTGCGGCCACCTTCTTGATGACAGGAACAATATTTTCAACAGTGAGCATATTTTCTTTGCGTTTTCGACGAATCCAATGCCGCAGGTCTTCCCCCTCGACACACTCCATGATGAGATAGTAATTACCGGTAGCATTGTCCTTTTCCAAATTCTTGCTCACAGCAATATTTTGGTGAATTAACCTGGAAACAAGTTGGAAATTCTCTTTGACATCTTCCATTTCCATTGAATTATGAGACAGCTCTGGCGGCAAGGCCTTCAACGCGATCTCAATCCCTGCAATCTCGTCAAAACACTTATAAACTACCCCCATTCCACCTTGCCCAAGTTCAGACAGCACTTTATACCGATTGAGGATCATATCCCCAATTTCAAAGCGACCATCCGGTTTGCGGTTACGCTTGCCAGGCATGGTCACCTCTAAATCGGAATTCTCTTTATTATTTTGCCGAGGAGGAATCGTTTGGTCAATGTCAAAAGAATTAGAATTTGACAGTGGGATCCTATTAAGATTGCGATGAGTAGAAAGAATTGCAGACACGCTTCCGTCAACAGTGACAGAAAACTGTGTACCACATTTACACTGGAATCTTCCTGGCGTACAGTTATACTCGGCATTACAAGATGGGCAATGAATTAACATGGCTTTGACCTCTCATAATGATTCGACACCATATCGCCGACTTGAAGCCCGCCACGTTCCTTGCGAACACGTTGATTAATCATGTCGGGATCAAATACCGCGTTACCCGTTTTTGCCGAATCGCGGTGAATTGGATAATTGGAATTTGTTATAATTATTTCGTTCATAGGACAAGTCTGTTACTGTCGCTTTTTATTCGCCTTTTGAATGCGGGAAAATTCCTGCATTACAGCATCTTCACATTGGGTTCTATAGAAAGGTGTCATCTTTTTTCCGTGGATGTCAGTGTTAACATAATTGTCATCGATTTTGATTTCCTTAATTGTGTCCGGAAGCTTTACACTGCTTAAGGATTTACAGTTCACAAATGCCCTTTCGCAGATTACGGTAACTCCTTGCGGTATATCTACGCTACGCAACGAAGTACAACCAAAAAAAGCACTTCGACCAATAGAAGTAACGTTATTAGGAATTACGATACTGCTTAACGATTCACAATTCACAAAGAGATAATGATTTATTTCTGTAATTTTATTTGACAATTTTACACTTGACAACGAAACACACTCTTCGAAACAATTTTCTCCAATACTGACGACACTATCTGGAATTGTTATATTTCTAAGCGATTCGCATCCACTAAAGACAGACGAACCGATGTTGACAACACCATCGGGAATATTTATACGGCGCAATGATTTGCAACGCCGGAAAGCACTGATTCCGATTGTTTTAACCCCCTTTGACATCACAACATCACTTAACTTTTCACAATCCGAAAAAGCATGAACTCCGATACTGGAAACGCTGTCCGGAATTGTAATTTTGGTTAAAGATTTACAACCACTAAATGAACTGGTTCCAATACTGGTGATACTGTTCGGGAGTGTGATGCTTTGCAAGGAAATACAACGAGAAAAAGCTACATCACCAATACTATTGACACTGTTGGGAATCGTTATCTTGGTCAAGGATTTACAATCGATAAAAGCTTCCCTTCCAATAATGGCGACACCGTTTGGAATATCATAACTAGTAATATCTTTGGGTGCGCTCAGCAATGTTCTCCCCCCTCCGCTGAACTTGAAACCAAGCTCTGTATCGTTCTCGATCCGCTCGGCAAAAAGGTCTTCTTCGATATTGGGGATTTCCTGCGGTTCCGGAGGCTTATCAGTTCCGGAGGGTTGTTGTAGCGTGTTTTTTTCGGCTATGTGAACGGGAGTGTTCACAGCAACAGGCGATGAGGTAACACCTTCTGTCGTGTTGGAATCGAGCAGAGCCGCCGAACCGGAAGCAATGCCGTTCTTTGATCTTTGCGTTTGCCATACGATACCGCCGCCGACAAGCAAGAGGACGGCGATTGACGCGGCAAGAACAGCCCATTTCCCTTTCCCGCTCTTTTTCATGCCGGGAACCTTCACGCCTTCCAGCGAGGCCGCAAAATCGGAACAGGAGTTAAACCGCTCGTCCGGATTCTTAGCCATCCCCCGCGCCAAGGTCTGCTGCACATGTTTCGGGATGCCGCCGATCACCCCCGCCATATCGTTCAACACGGCTTCCCGCAGTACCGAGACGTCCGTACTCTCAAACGGCAGATGTCCGGCCAGCATTTCGTAAGTCATGACCGCAAGGGCATACTGATCCGCCGCCGCCCCTTGTGCCTGTCCCCGCCACTGTTCGGGAGCCATATAGGGGGCCGTACCGCTCGTGCCGTGATACGCCATGCTGACGCGGGTCATGCTCGTGTGAATCTGCGCAGCAAGGCCGAAATCTAGCACCTTCACATGTCCCTCGGCATCGACCATGATGTTTCCCGGCTTGATGTCGCGGTGGATGATCTTCTCCTCGTGAGCGTAATCCAATGCCTCTGCAACCTGCCAGACGATGGGAAGAACGGCCTCTACCGTCAGTGTGTCTTCTTTGCGTTTCCGGCGAATCCAATGCCGAAGGTCTTCCCCCTCGACGCATTCCATGATAAGGTAGTAATTCCCGGTTGCGTTGTCTTTTTCAAGATTTTTGCTGATCGCGATATTCTGATGCACCAGTTTCGCCACCAGTTGGAAATTCTCCTTGATGTCCTCCATCTCAAGCGTGTTGTGGGAGAGTTCAGGCGGCAGAGCTTTCAGCGCGATCTCGATTCCGCCGATTTCGTCGAAGCATTTATAGACCACGCCCATGCCGCCCTGTCCTAGCTCCGACAAGACCTTGTAGCGGTCAAGAATCAGATCGCCGATCTCGAAGCGTCCATCCGTCTTGCGAGTGCGTTTGCCCGGCATGGTTTTGTCGATATCGGGTTCAATGGATTCATCTGTTTCCTCCCCGCCGTATTGCCACGGTGGCGCTACCTGGGCAACGGTCTGCGCTTTTCGTTGAACAGGCTCATCTGGGAATACTCTCCCGTTCGCAGCAACGGAAAACTTCGCGCCGCATTCGCATTCGTATTTTCCCGGTTCACATTCGTATTGGGTGTTACAGGAAGGGCAATGGACTAGCATATTTTTCAAAGCCTTAGATTTATTTGTTGTTTCATTTATTCTTTTATACAACTAACTCTCTGGTTTCGTTTGTTTGATTCATTTTGAAAAAAAGAGTATTAGGATACTTCTTTTGTAATAGACATATAAATTCATCCGAAACACATGCTTTATTTCCAAAAGTTACACTCGTTACAAGATTAGAAATGTTTAGATTCTTTTTATGCTCGCTATGAAAAACAATTCTTGTCTCGTTTTCGAGTTTATATTTCATGAGTTTTGTACTCAAAACTTTTTCTGCTATCTCTTTTGTGTATTTTCCGAATTCATAAGACGGAATATCATCGGAATAGTTAACCGCAAAAATCTTTGTCCCCGGCATTTGTTCTAACATGATATAATTTAACCCAATTGCCATCCCGGAATTATTCTGCGCATAATTCTTCCACAAATAAGTGTTATTATAATCAAGGCAAAGACATAAAACCCTCAACAATTTTCTTGCAGTCCACTGGTAATCGCCTGGATCAAAATGCTTTATTTCTGAAATCAAACGGGGAATTAGAGTCCAAATAAGATCATAAAGCAAAGGATTGATTCTGTCGTTCCCATCCAAAATTTGATCTATAGTATTGTCCCATTCGTTCGAAGCCATAGAAAAAACGTTCCAAGATATGGCTATTTCTCTATACTTTTTATTTTGTTTTAACAGTCCCCGAACCCGTTCAACAATTGTGTCTCTTCCTACAAAAGAAAACCCTTTAAAAGAGCAATCGTATTTGTCATCAAATTGATCTGGAGAAGGCAAGTATAACATATTAGATAACAAGGTGTTCTCTCCTCGATCCCAATTCAGATATTTGAATATCTCTTTCATCATTTCCTCCAATTATAGAAACACGATTATTGTATGAGAAAACTCTGAATCTCAATCGGATTCCCCATGTCTTTCAGCAAATCAGCTCGCACGGCAAAGTTGATAAGAGCAGCGGACGGAGCACGCTCGACCTGACCGTTTTGCACCTGACCGATGGTATTCATTGCAAACAGCAGTGCAACCACTTCACCCTTCTGATTGAAGATCGGGCTACCGCTGGCCCCGCCTGTGGCAGGCAGATTGTGGCGGATCAGATAATTCCCGGATGGTCCCGCGTCCTTCATGTCGAAGTCACTGACGGCAACCACAATTCCACTCTGCATAGATGCAACAGGATTGTCAAGATTTACATTTTCATTGTGCATGTTCTCCATCGGAAAACCAAGAAAAGCAATAGGTTCTCCGGATTTCAACGCACCTAATGTATCGACATCTGCGAGTTTGAAGAAGACATCATGTGTACCCTCAATTGTCAGGATTGCAACATCGGGGTCGAAGCTACTGTTTACAGCACCGAAATCACGATGAATCTGGACCTGTGAAACAGGGAAGCTTTTGTGGTATGCGCCGTTAATCAGGATAGATGCATGAAAGCCACGGATCAATTTTTGCGCTTCTTTTGCACATTGTTCCACTATCTTTTTAGCCTCGGCTTCACCAAGTTTTTTCAGATAGGCTTCAATGTCATCTTTGAAGCCCGCCTCTTCGGCGCGTTTTTCCAGTAAACTCCCAACCAATGACATCATGACGCCTTCGCATCCTTCTTTCAGGCCGTTTGCCACATGAGCATTTGTCGCGAATTTATCAGGAGCAAACGCCCAGGCGGTTCCAATCGGAACCGGAACCTTATTCCCGTTTTGAAGTTCAGCAGTCAGAACGACCAGACCGACTGCATTTTTGTTTTGTTCTGCTGATTGAGCGAGCATAGAAGCAGGATTCCCGCTTTTATGTTTTATACCAATAAATGCCAGAACTGCGATGACAACCGCAATGACAATAAATATCGCGACAACTCGCCCCACATGAGATTGCTTGATAATAGGGGGTGGCATAGCAGGTGCGGCGGTTTTAGCCGGTTCGGGTTGTTTCATGAAGTCTGGACGGTATTTTTCCCGTTCTTTGCGCCAATTGTATTCCTGCATAGCATTACCTCCTATCGAATAACCCGGTTGGCAAGATACGTTTTGAACAAAACCCCGAGGAAGAAAAGTACAACAATGCCAACAATCACAAGCAGAATAGTGAGCCAATGATTGATAAGCCCATCCTCAAGCGAATCGCCCAGATCTTCCCGAATTTCTTTGCGCGCCTGTGCGCGCTCTTCCTCGGTCATGGCACGGTCTTCGGTTACGGTCTCGGCAAGCGTGACAGTTTTACTCCACAGGATGTTCCCGGTTTTGAGGTCTTCGATGAATAGCTGGATATCCGCGTGGACCGTGCTCACTTCGTGCAAGGTCTTGCGGTCGGCAACTTTTGTTTCCGGCGTTGTTCTGTGCAGGTCACGGACTGCACCGTAGAAAACGGCATCGGCGACAGACGGGTCGGTCTTCGCCTCAGTACGAAGCAGAGAAAGGGACGGTATCTGCGGACGCTTCGGCAGATGACGTGTCGCGGTCAGCATCTCAATTGCAAGTCCCGTCAAGTATTGGTCAATGTCCCCCGTGAGCGGAATGACCGCAATGCTCTTAACATCGTTAAGCTTGCTTGCGTATTCAGGGGAATTCAACGATTCCTTAGCTGCATCAAAATTCTTTTTGAGCAGAAATCGGAGATTATTGTCAAGGGAAATGATTCCCTGGACGTCCTTCCCTTTATAGACACGTGCCGCAAACGTTCCTCCCCACAGATGCTGCTTAGTCGCCAAGTCTGTCGCGTGAAGCTCAAGCTCCACATAGATTCGTTCCGTGTTTCGGTCAAGCGTGACGACCTTACCATACAGAAGGATTTGTGCTGCTTTCAACTTGCCGAATTTGACCAGAGTATCTGGGTCAAGGATATCATCCTTACGTTCATCCCAAGCGATTTCCTTCATAATCTCGTCCCACATCGGATCTTCCTTGCCCTCAATGCAGGTAAAGCCGAGAGATGTAAGCTGATTTTTCAGTTTCCCTGCAAAATATCCCGATGTGTCTCCAGGGAAAGGAAGAACAGCAACTGTCTTGTTCCCGAACGGAGCCGATTTCAGCGCGGTCTGAGCCTGAATGAGAGCCTCAGATACAGCCTCCCGTACATCGTCATCGCCAAGTCCTTGAGCAAACAGCGGAATAAGTCCCAACGCCAGAATAAAAGCCAAAAGTTTTTTCATTGTCTTCACCTCAAGTTATTTCTGTTTCACTTTGCCGAGCAGTACACTAACTTCATTCGCAATCCCGTTCGGGTATTTGGAGATGAAGTAAACTACACGATATTGGCATGTTCCAGTCTGTGAATCATGACTGGACAGTTCATAGGTTACAAGATTCGGCATTTTCGCGATTTCATCACCGATTACCTTGATGACTGCGGCGTCTTTCTGGGCATCGCGCTTTTCGCCTGGCACACTCGGTAACTGAACAGAAAGAATGGTCGCTCCAACTTCGGCATCAACGATTCTGTTAAGTTCTCTGCGGCACCAGTCAGATGTTTTACTTGCGGCAGGTTCGGCAAGCCCTGCAATCGCAGCATCCTTCCCCAATATCCGGCGAGGTGCGGAAACCTCAATCTTGTTAGTTCCATAGATGCGCTGTCCATCGGCGGATGTCATCTTGACGTCCACAGAACCGTTCATGCGGTAGTACTCGCCATCCTGATCAACAATCGTGAGCTTCGGATGAATGGAGACACGGACGTCGCATTTGCCGTCTGTTATTATTCTTGCATCGCTGGAAGCAAGTGTGCCCTGTGTCCGCTGTACAATGTCGGTTGCAAAAGATTTTTCATCCGTACTACTGGCCTCAGACTGGACAATCAGGCGCAATAAATCTTTGCGACTGTTGAGAAGGACGGCTTTTTCGGCCGGCTTTGACGAGGGGGCGGGTTCTGCCGTTACCGTTACAGAAAGCGCCCCTGACTGGTCGTTTTCTGCCTCAGTTCCGCTTTGTTCCCCAGACCCGACACATCCGGCGGCAAACAGAAGAGCTGCCACGGCGGCTGCATTCAGGGAATGACTGCAAAAGATGTTTTTCATGGTTCTGCTCCTTGTATGAAAAGATTAATTCTGTTGGAAATAGCCGATCTTGATAGTCTGCTGATTCACAGTAAACGCACTTCCGGGACGCAAGTAATAGAAATTCTGCTCTGGTGTCCTGACAAAGAAAGCGTTATTGCGGAAAAAAACTGTCCAATCTGCGAGTTCGGGTATTACCATGCCAAGCTCACAGCACTGCCAGACCAGGAGATAACATTCTGGCTCCCGGTCTTTGCGAACAAATGTCATTGACTTAACCCGATTGGCTACACATGTCTGGCAAATTGTATGGGCTTGCCGCATGTGACAATACTGCAAGTTGATTTGAAGATGGATGTCTCCGAACTCAATTTCTGCGTTCTCAGGGATTTCAATTCCCGTACTGTCCGGACGGCGGCCATTAATATAGGTACCATAAGAGCTTTTGTCGAATACTTGGACAAAATCTCCATTGTAAAGGATTTCAGCATGAATACGACTCACGGTATTGTTCGGATAATCTCGCGGACCAAGCCTGCCGCCGTCTCTACTGCGGATGATTAGATCGCAAAGCTCAGTGGAACGACCGAGTTTCAGATCCTTTTTTCCAAGAAGGAACAGTCGTTTCCCGTTCCATTCGAGAAGCAAACGGTCGCCTGGATAAGGATTGCCGCCAATCAGCGTCGTTTCAGGTCGCCATGTAGTACTTCGAAGTTCCTGGGGCACGAACGAGGGAGGCAGATTGTTCAGTCTGTCGATTAATTCATGCGCGGTCGGCGCTTTTCCACCCACATCACGGATAGCATCGCCGATATTGTCGTGAAAGTTGACGTCTCCCGCTTCAGATGCCTTGATATCTTGATTGATGATGATCTGACCGATGGTCTTGGATGACTGGTCAGGATCGTAGATGATGTGCTCAACGGAGAACTGATAGTATTTCGTTTCGGTTTCAAGGTTACAACCGACATAGAAATCGAAGGCAACTCTCCCGGAAACTTCCTCTGGGCAATAAGACAGTCGCACCTCGATAGGAACACCGTTCTGCAATAGCTCGGTAACAGGGATTTCACGACGAACTCGCTTTGTTCTGCCTTGCGTTTCCATAAAGAGCATGATGCCCCGCAAGAGATTCGTGCAGGGCGTGAGCCGAAGTCTTATCACGGACGAAGAGCCGCTGACAAAAAACAGATTGCGGTTATACTCGACTTCCAGATATTGCTGATTGCGGGAAGATCTGTGGCCGTCAAGTTCTAAATCCTCCGCCAGACGTTTGGATCGCTCCGCAAGGGAATCTTCTCCACTATTCTGGGGGGTTAGGTTAACAGCACGGTCGGCATTCGCCACCTTGGAAAGCAGAGCCGACATGTCCAGTCCGGAGAAAAGCTCTTTCTTCTCCTCCATTTCAGGTGGCTTGAGTTCAGAGCCACACTCCGGGCACATCTCGGCATCGCCAGGGATGTACTCGGTATCAGCTCCGCAGTGTGGACATTTTATGAACATGCTCCGATATCCTTATGGTCACTTTATAATTTGCGTAGTCGGTCCAACAGGCGCAGTGTTCTTGGACAAACTCTCCAGAGATGCCGTGAACATCTTTTCGTTCATTTGAAGCATCCGCTCATACACTTCTTTGTTCTCCTGTTTGGAGCGTTCAATTGCATCCAGTTGCTCACGATTCATACGGCTCAATGCTTCCGCTGCAGCGGGATTACCTCGCGCTGCTGCCGCAGCGAGCAACAGTTCCGGCGACATCTTCAGCTGCATTTCCTGTTCGTTAAGCTGAAGCAGTTGTGCCCTCTTTTCAGGATCATCTTCCGCCATCAACAACGCACGCATATCGGCCCCCTTGGCGGCATTTATCATCTCAATTTTCTGCTTTTGATTGAATTCAGCCTTTTGTTGTTTGAGCTTCATCCAACCAGCCGTAGCTTCCTGCTCGGCTAAAGTCTTTTTCTTCTCAACTTCTAGTTTGATATCCTGGATCTGAGATTCAAGCTTCATATACTCAACGGAACTCTTCTGAGCCTCAATCCTGCGTTCAAGTTCCTGCTTGTGTCGCAGATTATGAATATCTTCTTCGTTCTCCGCCTCACGAAGCTTCATTTCCATATCAGCTTCGTTTTGGATGCTCCTGGATTTCTGTTGCCATTTGATACGAAGGTGCTCCAATTCCTCTTCGCGAAGTTCATCCTTGATATGTTTTTCATGAGCAAGCTGGGTAACATATTCCTCCATCTCATGTTCGCTCAAAGCTTCGCGACGGGTAGCGTCATTAGCAAGTTCATCCGCACGACGCATGAATTCAATCTCGCGGCGTTTAGCTTCAACCTGACCAGACATTTCACGCAGTTTGGCGAAAACTTCCGATTCAAATTCAACTTCTTTAAGACGTACAAACCGTAGTCCAGCGGCTCCGAGATTGCGTGTCAATGCCTGCTCAATATGCTTTTCAAGTTTCAGGCGAATATCTGCATCCTTAAACAGCTCGGAAACCGAGACTGTATTGCAGAAATCTCTTGAAGCCAAGTCAACGGTCTGCAGGATAGCATGAGCAATTTCATCGTAAGCGAGTGATGTCGTAACCGCACCAGCATGAAGTAAAAGACTATTGCCCATCAAATTGCACATAAACTCTTTTGCATTCTCTGGAGAGAAACGGAGTGCTAATACCACATGGAGATCAGCAGTAATATCATCGCTAGTACGGAGCTGTTCCACGCAAACCGGTAGCGTTATTTCTGAATTGTCGACCAGGACAAGGCTTTGATTCCCATTTTCAACAGCACCATTTGCCCTATTGTTTATCATTTTATAAAAACCAGGATCCAATGTTTCGACAACGGCTCCACCTTGTAGAAGGATTGCACATTGACTTTCCTGTACGTTTAACCCATCACCAAGCAACGGTTCAACATCCGGGAATTCGAAACGTTCAGCAAAGATGTCGTCCTTTTTCTCCCAGACACCATCTACTAAGTCTCCACGTAATTGCGTGTTCTGTTCATGCCCACAGTGAGGACACGTTTTTGATTCATTGCCGATATGTTGTCCACAATTGCCACAGCGCCACCATCCGCCAGGTGCGGGAGCTCCACATTTGCTACAAAACTTTGCCTTATTGTTTACACGACGTCCACAGATACGAACAGGATTCCCGTTCACATCGACCAATTGAACCGCAGAAGCAAAGAGAGCGCGTTCTCGAGTATAAACAAAACCGTTTCGGTCGCTCCAAATCTTACGATTGGCACGTTGCGCCTCTGCCAATGCAGTCTCTGCAGCTTCAAGGTCATCTCCGGAAAGTGCCCGACCATTCGTTCCGACCAGTGCCGTACAGGGGGTTGTGAAAAGGTTTTCGAACATTTTTTGTCTCCTATGATATAAAGAAGTAAATCTAATAATTGGTTACGTTCATGGGTTCATGATCCTTTTTGGTGAACCTCGCAATATTCCGCATGATCATTTTCGACGCACGCTTTACACAAAGGCGCGCCGCATTCTTTGCAACTACCAACAATCGACAGTTCGCTGTAATACCGTCTTCCACAACGGGAACATATTCTTACAGTTGTACTGGACGCTGGCATCCCTAGACTTTGGCGATTCATGTATTCCTTCAGTTGTATCTCTGAGACACGGAACACCTTGCCAATTCGAACAGAAGGGAGTTCGCCGCTTTTTACCAGTTTATAGATGAGCTGGTAATTTACACCGAAGATTTCGGCGACTTCCTCCAATGAATAGAATTTCATGTTCACATCATTCATTTCGCAGCCTCTTGAGGTTTTCTGAAACGAATATACTCCATTTAATCCAGCAATTCAATGGCAAAAATAAAGAAAAACAAAAAAAAACAAAGAAAAACCATTGTTTTTATCTTAACAAGACGTTAATTAACGCATAGAATTGACCTTTCAGAATAAAATTTCCTCACCCCATCAGCATCTTCTCCTGATCCTCCCACACCTCCGGCACAGACTGTCTGAGTTTGGCCAAGCTCAGATTCCCGATGTCCCCGATCACGATCTTGTGGATAACCTTCGGCGACAGGAACATTAGCCGTAGCGTCCGGGCGACGAGCGACCGATCCTGACCAACGGCCTTGGCCAGCTCCGCAATGTTTTTGAACTTGCCCTGATCGATGTACTGTTGCCAGCGGAATGCCCGTGCAATGGACGTCACGAGCGGGTCCTCTGCCGGGGAAGCGTTCCCAGGCACCACGATTCTGCGTCTGTACGAGTGTGTACGGAATTTGTACGGGATGGTGACCTCAAGATGTCCGTTTTCAAGGATTCTGTTCACAGTAAGCCTCCTGAATGGATTTTATGTTTTCGGTTCGGAATTCGATGTTGATGGTGTCCTCGTTGACCGTCACATGCTCGACGAGAATCTGCACCAGCCTTTTCTTCTCGATGGGCGTAAGCATGGACAGGAAGTCGTTTTCGA
>Ga0310690_10010197_pt1 | contig 11700 bp, 11 predicted proteins | sample AusTroGonzalo_MG_2_FD_207661 | JGI IMG/M metagenome (GOLD analysis project Ga0310690, IMG submission 207661) | Bovine rumen microbial communities from tropical cattle in Woodstock, Queensland, Australia - Gonzalo_04 (v2) (version 2) | ecosystem: Host-associated > Mammals > Digestive system >...
CTGTCTGTGGAATTTTTGATGGCTGTTTCGTCATAAGCCGTTCCAAAACGCAACGTTAAATTTTTACAATATTTGTAATCGGCACCAATGGCGTAAAACCACGTGTTTTTCCAGTTTTCTTTTGTGGAACTTAAAGGACGACCGTGAACATTGGATTGATAAATGTCCAAGTAATCAAAGCGACTCCACCTTGTCCAACGGGCTGTTCCTGATAGGGTCCATTTTTCGCCCAAATCTTGAGCGGCAGAAAAAATGACAGTTTCTGGTGTTGTAATGTGGGCATATACATCGTGTGTGCCAGCGACCACACCAGAACCCATCGCGGGCATTCTTCCTGCGCGACCATGGTCTTTGCCGTGTAATTTGTGGTGGACCTTACTGCGATAAGATACACCTAAACGTGTGCTTTTCCATGGTTGAAATGTTAAACCAACAATATATCCAGCGTTCATATCTGTGGCATGCTTCATATTGGTATAGCCGCCATCAACTGTGCCGCCAGTTAAGTGTGCAGCCGCATATTGCAGGTTTAAACCCGCACCCAAAGTCAAATTGTCTGTTAATTTATAGGAAATAGCCGGTGTTAAGTCGACTACAGTAATGCCAGAATACTGACCTTGAGCGGTTGCAAACCAATTGTTGCGATAGTCCGAGGCCAATCCAAATGGGGTATATAGGCCGATTCCTAAAGAAGTTCTGTCATTTATTTTCCATTGACCAAATAAGTGTGGCAATAAACGGAAAATATGCGCGTGATCACGTCCTTCGCGGCTGCCCCATAGACCAGATACCTTTCCTTTTACGGGGCCACGTAAGTCAACGCCAATAAACCCAACTTGAACGCCAGATCTTTCTGAAAAACCCATACCGGCAGGGTTAAATGCGAGAGCGGAATAATCGTCGCCCATAATTCCTGCACCAGCCATGGAACGGCCCAAACCAGTAACAGAATATTCTTGTAATTGATAGCCCGCAGCAAAAGCAACGGAAGATGACATCAATATTGTCGATAATAAAATAATTTTTTTCATAGAAATAGAACTCCTTTCGTTCCAATAACCCATTATATATAAGGCGAAACGAATAGCAATTAAATCAAGCGCTTGAATTAAAAATGTCATATAAGTGTATTTTTTTCGTCATAAAAGTGTCATAAAAAAAGAGTCTTGATATTCAAAAAAAAAGACAGTATAATGAGGAAAAACAAAGGAGAAAACATGCTGTATATATTAATTTTATTAGGATTTTTATTGTTAATTTATGGTGGTAACATTTTGGTGGATGGTGCTGTTGCTGTCGCCAAACGGATGAAAGTGTCGCCATTGTTGATTGGATTGACATTGGTGGGATTTGGTACTTCAACCCCAGAGTTAATGACCAGTTTGTTCGCTGCCTCGATGGATGCAGAAGGAATTGCCGTCGGAAACGTTGTGGGTTCAAATATTGCCAACATTTTGTTGGTGTTGGGTGTGGCGGCCAGTATGTGTGCTATTCCTGTCAACAAAACCTCTTTTAAACGTGACAGTAAATTCTTGTTATTGGCCACTGGTGTGTTGGTTTTAGCTTTGTTATGGGGAAAGATTGGATTTATTTTGGGCGCATTGATGTGTGGCACATTGGGATACTATGTTTATTATTCCTATCAAACAGAAAAGAAGGGATCTCATGCAACAGAAGAAAAAGAAGTTGTTCATCCTCATCATAGAAAGAATGAACATCGTGACTTGGGATTGGCTGTTGCAAAAACAATTATTGGCATTATTTTGACAATTGCCGGCGCGCGTGTTTTGGTGACGAATTCGGTGGTGTTGGCTGAACGTTGGGGCGTTTCCGAAACAATTATCGGCTTGACAATTGTTGCCTTGGGGACCAGCTTGCCAGAATTAGCGACGGCCATTATTGCTTCGTTGAAAAAGCATAGTGATTTGGCTTGGGGCAATGTGATTGGTTCGAACATTTATAACGCGTTGTTTATTTTAGGTATGACAGCATTGTTTGTGCCTGTGAAAGTGCCAAAAAATGTGACGCCTGATGTGGCTATTATGGTGGGTGTAACTGCTTTGGTGTTGTACTTTGGACATAAAGGTAAGCTGACGCGGTTTGCGGGGTACTTGTTCTGTGCGTTATACGTTCTGTATGTCGGATATTTAGCAATGGGTGTATAAAGGAGGAGATATGGCATATATTGAATTATTGCTGGGATTATTGTTTTTAATTGGTGGCGGTAATATTTTGGTGGATGGATCTGTAACCATTGCTAGAAGGTTTAAGGTATCTCCTTTGTTAATCGGTTTGTTGCTTGTTGGATTTGGAACTTCGATGCCAGAGTTGGCGACCAGTTTGTTGGCGGTGGCGCGCAGAGCGGACGGTATCGCCATTGGTAACGTTGTTGGATCTAATATCGCAAATATTTTGCTTGTGCTTGGTGTGGCAGCGGTTTTGCGGCCAATTAAGATTCATACAAATTCTTTTGGGCGAGATGCGATCTTTTTGGGGATTTCAACAATTGTGTTGTTGGCCTCTTTGTTGCGTGGTCATATCGGTTGGGAATTGGGTGCTTTAATGTGTATGACGTTAGCTTTTTATGTGTATCATGCCTATCGAACAGATAAAACGCATATGAAGGGTCATGTTGTGGAACCCCAGCCCATCGCATTGTCCAGACGTTTTCATGTTTCTACGCCGTTGGCAGTTGTCTTGACAATCAGCAGTTTGATTTTGTTGTTGGTTGGGGCGCATATGGTTGTGAACAGCGTTGTGATTTTGGCCAGTCATTGGGGAATTTCTGAAACAATTATCGGTTTGACTGTTGTGGCCCTTGGGACCAGTTTACCCGAATTGGTAACTTCCATTGTGGCATCTGTTAAAAACCAAAGTGATGTAGCTGTTGGGAATGTGGTAGGTTCGAATATTTACAACGCCTTATTCATTTTGGGCTTTACGGCCTTGTTCTTGCCTGTTGTTGTGCCACCATCGGTGAAGCCAGATGTGTTGGTGATGGCCGCTACAACCATGTTGTTGTTGGCGATTGGATGGGGACGTGGCAAGATTGATCGTTGGATCGGTGGTTGCTTTATTGCTATGTACTTTATGTATATCATTTATCTGGGGATGCATTGATGAAAATTGCTGTTGGCTTATCGGGAGGTGTAGATTCCACACTCAGTGCTTTGTTGTTGAAAGAACAAGGTCACGAAGTGATTGGTTTAACGATGGCCCTTTATAACAACGAAATTCCGAACATGAAGATTGCTGGGGATGCTTGTTATGGCCCCAGCGAAAAAGAAGATATAAAAGAGGTGCAAGCATGGTGCAAAAAACAAGGTATTGAACATCATGTGATCAATTTATCCGAAGCGTATAAAAAAACAGTTTTAAAGTATTTTAAAGAAACGTATTTGTTGGGTGAAACGCCAAACCCATGTATTATGTGCAATGCGGGGATGAAATTTGGTCTTTTAATCGATGAGGCTTTAAAAGAAACAAATTTTGATGCGTTTGCAACGGGGCATTATGCGCAGATCAAAAAAATGAAACAAGGTTTTGTATTGGCGCGTGGGGCGGATCCTAAAAAGGATCAAAGCTATTTTTTGTATCGTTTGACGCAAGAACAGTTGGCGCGGACCATTTTCCCCCTTGGCGAATATACGAAACAGCATGTGCGTGAAATGGCCAAGGAACGTGGCTTAAAGGTGGCGGATAAACCAGATAGCCAAGACTTTTATGCCGGTGATTATGTGGATTTGTTGCAAGTGGAAGATAAAGAAGGCAAAATTGTTTTAACGGATGGGCGTGTTCTTGGTAAACACAAGGGTTTTTGGCATTATACGATTGGTCAACGTAAAGGATTGGGTATTGCCTATCCCGAACCACTGTATGTGGTGGATTTGGATCCGCATCATAATCGCGTGATTGTTGGAACGGAAGCGGAAACAAAACGGACAAGTTGCGAGATTGTGCGTCCTGTGTGGGGTGTGTTGGCTAAAGGTAAGAAAAGTTTTGATTGCTTGGTTAAATATCGTTCTGCGGGTTTGTTGGTGCCAGCGACGGTGCATCAAACAGAATCTGAAACATGGCGGGTGGAATTTGAGGCTCCTCAAAAATCACTCACCCCCGGACAATCGGCCGTCTTTTATCAAGACGAAATTGTGCTCGGGGGCGGTTTTATTAAATAAAAAACTACTTATTTAGCAGCTTTTTTCTTGCAACCACATTTGTGACAACCACATGTTGGTTGTGGTTCATAAATGATTTCTTGTTCCACAATGGGTTGTGGGGCAGGTGGCACCATCACAACGATTGTTTTTGGTTGTTGTTGGTGCAACACGGGATGCAAGCATGTATTGCATGTTGTTGTGGTTGTTCCGCAAGTATTGCAACCGCATGTATTTGTATATGCTGGAACATATTGATATCCCATCACATAGTCATCATGGCGTTTTTGCTCGGTGCAACCAGCAACACAAGCAGCCATAGCGCAAATTAATAAAGTTTTGTTCATTTTGGTTTCCTCTTGGTTTATTTTTGGTTTAACACAGTTGATTTGAAGTTGTCCAACACAGGACGAGCCAAGGCCCGTGCCTTTTGGGCGCCTTCGCGCAACATTTCCTCTACCTTGTCATAGTGGGCCATATAGTCCACATATTTGTCATGAATTGGCGCTAATTCAGCAGCGATGGCTTCGGCTAACATCTTTTTGATGGTGCCATAGCCCATACCGCCTTTCCTCAGGCCTTCTTCAATTTCTTTGACCAAATCGGGCGCACAAAAACCGCGTGCAATTTGGAATAATAAAATTTCTTCTGGATTCTTTGGTGCATTGATGTCTTGTGAATCTGTTTTAATGCTCATCACAGCTTTTCTGACCTCGTCAGCATCCGCAAACAAAGGAATCACATTGTTATAGCTTTTGCTCATTTTACGGCCATCTGTGCCAGGTAACAACGCCGCATTTTCTTGAGTAATGGCTTGTGGAATTTTCAACACTTGCTTGCCATAACATGCATTCACCGCGCCAGCAATATCAGCTGTAATTTCCACATGTTGCACTTGATCTTTGCCAACGGGTACATAGTCGGATCCGTATGTTAAAATATCAGCCGCCATCAAAATCGGATAATTATATAACCCCATGTTGATGCCTGCATCGGCGGGATCACCCTTGGCTACATTTTTATCCACAGCTGCCTTATAAGCGTGCGCTTTGTTCATGAAACCCTTTGGCGTGAAGTTCGTTAAAAGTGTTGTCATCTCGAACACTTCTGGCACATCCGATTGACGATAAAAAATGGTTTCGTTTGGATCCATGCCGCAAGCCAAATAAGCACATGCAAGTTGACGCGTATAGGATTGCAATTCTTCCGGATTCTTTAAATAATTAACGGCATGATAATCGGCAATAAACATAACATATTTGCCGCCATTGGCCACAACTTCATGGCCCAATTGAATGGCGGGTTTTATGGCACCCACATAATTGCCGATATGCAAGGTTCCAGTTGGCTTTACGCCAGTCAAAACGATTTTGTTTTGAACTTCCATTTTGTTCTCCTTAAAAAAAGATTGAAACAATTATAGCATAGTTTGTAAAAAAAGTCAAGTAAATGAGTGGATTGTATGGACTTACGGATAGTCCTGCCAGATCCGTTTGATATCGGCACCAAGGGCGGTTAATTTTTCTTCCATTTTGTAATATCCACGATCGACGTGATAAACACGTTGAACGGTGGTTTCTCCTTGAGCAACCAATCCCGCCAAAATCAAAGCTGCACCACCACGCAAATCGGAAGCGGTTACTGTGGCCCCTGTTAAATGATCAACACCATGCACCAAAATAGATTGATTGTTGATGACTTCTATGTGGGCACCCATGCGCTGTAATTCTGGTACGTGCATAAAGCGGTTATCAAAAATGGCATCGGTAATTAAAGTATCGCCTTCGGCCAAACAGGACATGGCGGTCAAGCAAGGTTGATCGTCCGTTGCGAGGCCTGGATATTCGGCGGTTTGAATTGTTTGTCCAGCTAAAACGGCTTTTGTCGCATCTACCCGTAATCCGTCTTCTTGTTGTGTGAAAACAACGCCATTGTGGCGCAAAACATTGGCAGTATTGCCCATCAAATCCAATCTGGCGCCTTTTAAGAAAATATCGCCTTTTGTCAGGGCTGCTGCGGCCGAAAATGTTGCGGTTTCAATGCGGTCCGGCACAGGATACCATTCTGTGCCTGTTAATTCTTTTACCCCTTCAATGGTAAGAGTGTTGGTGCCAACTCCTTGAATCTTGGCCCCCATTTTGACCAGCATGTTTTCCACATCTACCACTTCTGGTTCCATTGCGGCATTGTGGATTATCGTTGTACCATTAGCCAACACCGCTGCCATTAAGGTTGTAATTGTGCCACCGACGGTAATGCGGTGAGGGAATATTTCCGCGCCATGTAATTCACCACTGGCGGAAACATAGCCACCATCAATATCCAGTTTGGCCCCCATTGCTTCCAAGGCAGTAAAATAAATGTCTAATTTCCGAGCGCCGATGGCACATCCACCGGGTAAAGAAACGTGGGCTTTGTGCATACGTCCCAATAATGGACCTATCACCCAAAAGGCTGCACGCATTTTGCTGAGTAATTCATAGGGGGCATCGGTGCTTGTAATTTTTGGCGTTGTAAGATGAACTGTATCGCCATCCACAACAATTTCGGATCCCATGCCACGCAACAATTCGATTAAAATTTTGATATCGCTCAATTGAGAAACGTTATGAATGGTCAAAGTTTCTTTTGTTAAAAGCGCACAAATCAAAAGCGGAAGTGTGGCGTTTTTAGCGCCTTTAATTTCCGTTGTGCCATGTAAAGCTTTTCCGCCATTTATTTTGAACGCGTACATTTTTGACTTCTCTCTTTCTTTTGTTTTTGCCGCAAAGCTAAATTGGCACGTAACGCTTCTGCCTCGCGGACAAAACGGGCCTTTTTGGCCCCCGTTAAATGTAAATCTTTTTCGGCAATTTGTTCCAAATTTTCTTTCATGAATTCAGCATATACTTTTTTGGGTAATGCGTCAATAAAAAATATGCAAACTCCCCGAAAAATCGGGGAGTTTTTTTCTTACAGGAGTTAAGAAAACTTGTAAGGTAATTAACCTTGGCGAGCCTTCATTTTTGGCTTTTTCTTGTTAATTACATAAACGCGTGTTTTGCCTTTGCTGTTTTTGCGTTTCACGACTTTGCAGTCCTTATCGCGCGTTCTGGCAGATTTTAATGAACAACGAACTTTCATGGTTTTTCCTTTCTTTAAATCAAACTTGCGGGCATTATAATCTTTTTTTGTTTATATGTCAAGCACTTTTTTTGCGGCGTAAAGACAATAAAAGGCACAATCCAGCCAATAACAACGGGATAACATTTCCATATTCGGAAAACGGTGTTGGCGCAATTGCTTTTGGCAACGGAGAATCCACAACACCAGTGTCATCCAAGTCCAAACTGCCCCAAATACGACCATAAGAATCAATTACGCCGCTGATACCTGTGTTGGCAGAACGAACGAGTGGTAACCCTTCTTCCACCGCACGCGTTTGAGCCATAGCAAAGTGGTGATGTGGCCCAGCGGACAGCCCATACCACCCATCGTTTGTGACGTTGATCATCCATTGGGGCCGATGTTTTTTATCAACAACTTGGCCGGAAAAAATGGCTTCATAACAAACCAAGGGACCTGCAACGGGTGCTTTTTCTACGCGGATCGTTCTTGGGCCAGGGCCCGCCACAATGTCGGAATCAAATGGTACAAATTTTTCAAGCGGTAAAATGCCGCGCAACGGTGTGTATTCGCCAAACGGAACCAAATGAGCCTTGTCATAAACCGCTTTAATTTCGGTTAAATCATCCAGGACTACTAAACTGTTGGCAACAGACTTGTCATCTGCATTGACGCCGCGCATTGCGCCCGTAATTAAAACTGCCCCCTGACGAATAGCCGCCATCAATTGTAGGCGCGCCCGTTCGTTTAGGTTGATTAAAAAAGAAACAGCAGATTCGGGCCAAATCACGTGCGTGATATCGGTGTTGTTTTCTTTGGAAATATGAATCATTTTATTGATATTGTTTTGGGCTTCGCGTGGATCCCATTTCAATGTACAGGGCACGTTTGGTTGAACCACGCGCAACTTCACGCCCCAGACGGTGTCTTTGGGTGCATCATACAGGCGCCATGATCCCAAACCCCAAACAAAAGCAAGAGCAAATAACGCAAAAAGCGATGGCTTTAATTTGCGACCAAAGTTTGGGGTTGTGAATAATAAAACGGTGAACAGCCCCAAGCCATAAACGCCAACAACACTGACAACCTGTAAAATCGGTAAATAGCCATTCCAAATATTGCCGACGACATTCCATGGAAAACCCGAGAAAGCCCAACCGCGCACCCATTCAAGAACACAAAACCATCCCGCAAAAGCAAACCAGCGGGGAATGCCAGGTTTCGCGAAACTGGCCAACCATCCGGTAAGTCCGTAATAAAGGCCAAAGAACAGCCCAAAACCAATCCAAATAAGGGGGACTAGCCAGGCGTAATAGCCATCGCCCAACAACATTGCGTGGGCCAGCCAATTCATTCCAGTCACGCCTAAACCCGCGCCAAAACAAAAGGTGTTTAAAAAAGCTGCTTTATGATTGGCATTGTTGTTTTTTGTGGCCAATAAGGCAAAAGAAAACCACAAAATCGGAAAGATAAAATAAGGCGCAAAGGCCAAGCAACTGGCCAATCCACAAATAAATAATGCCCACCGCGAAGTTAAAATTGATTTTAATTTTTTCATAAGTTCAAGTTATCAAAAAAGAAAACTTTTTGCAAGGATTATTAATCTACCACACAACAGGCAGCGGTTGGCGCATGTGATCCAGTATTTGCACGATATTGGTTGTTATATACCATAAAATCATTCCAAGTTGTTAAATCTTTACCATCTTTTTTATAGACGTATACAGCTCGACAAGTGGTTGTTGCTGGATCGCTCACAGGACAGCCGAATAAATTGCGACATGGCATCCCTTCTTGGCACAAATAGGTTCCGTCTTCTTGTTTTTGAATTCCATACTCGGCCATAGAGGGAATGCGACCGCCATAGGCTTTGCACAGAGCAACGGTTTTATACCAAGTGTAATAGCCACCACTTCGATACCAAATTTTACCATTAACGGTGTATTTGGTAAGCCCACCTTTTGCAATGCAGCCCGAAGAGGATGGTTGGCAATTGGCGTCCGTATTGGTGCTGCAATATGTATTTTTTGGACAATGTTCATCCGTTAAACAGGCAACGCAGGTGTTGTGTGGCGAGCAATATGGTTTTGCTTCGTTTTTACAATCCGCATCTGTATTGCAATCAACACAAACATCGTTCGGAGACATCACTGTGTCCGTTGGGCAGGTGTTGGATTGCGCCCCCACCAAACAGTATGCCCTTTTATGTCCGTTAGTGGTTTCGTGTTGTCCCTTTCTATGCATATAATAGCCATTGTATTCTTGAGTGTAAAGATCTCCCACATTTGTCCATTTACCACCACATTCTTGGATTGTGATGGCTGCATAAATAGACTTCCATTCACTTTCTGTTGGCAAATAACCATCTGCCGCTTGACAAAAGTTTTTAGCATCCTCAAAAGAGATAAGGTTAGGACTGCGAATTAAACCAAACGGAAACTTTACTGAACTAGAAAGTGAAACACATTTGTTTCTATTAATGATTCCTGTTGTACTGTCGATATAAGCGCCGTTTTTTTGACACCAGTATCCTTGTGGACAATCGTCATTTGTCATACATTCAACACATTCGTTCTTTTCGTTGTATGTGCCAACTTTGCACAGACCGGCCAAGCAGGTGGCGCATTCTTGTTTGCAATCTGTTTTCGTTGAGCATGTCTTGGGATATTCCATATAAAAGGCAACTTGGTTGTCTGGACCACCACAGGGTGTTTCATCCTTTGTGCCGATATAAGCCACATAATCTAATTTTTGTTTTAACAAAGTCTGACACGTTTTTTCATCGACGGAGTTTGAATAAATAATGACGCTTTTATTTTGAATACGGGCTTGATAATCATCAGCCAATGATTTAAGTGTGGCGGGCAAGGTTGGTGGTGGTGCCCCGTTCAGTTCTTGGGCCAAATATTTTATATCATTGACGATATTGTTGGCGTGCAGTTTAGCCATAGCATATGAAAAACCGAAGATAGCCGCCACAGCCAGGACCGCCATAATTGCCAGCACGCCCAGCATTTCCACCATGGAACGTCCCGAATCCACCAAATGATTTTGGTCTTTCTTAATCATATTGTCTCCTTGACAAAAATGCTACCATTTTTCTTGTGTTGTTGCAAGGAAAAAATAAGGCAAAATTGCTTTTTGTTCCAAAATATGCTATAATCCGCAGTTATGAAAATAGTGACTTTTGGTTGTCGGATGAATACTTTTGAATCGGCCGTGATGGCGCGATTAGGTAAAGATATTCCAGATGATGTGATTGTGGTGAATACCTGTGCTGTCACGGGCGAGGCGGAACGTCAATGTCGACAAACTATTCGCAAGTTAAAACGTGAAAATCCAAAAGCGACGTTGATCGTTGCGGGGTGTGCGGCACAATTAAATCCGGAAAAATATGCCGAAATGCCCGAGGTGGATCGGGTGCTTGGTAATCATGAAAAATTAAATGCAGAGATTTTACATGGTGTTCAAAAACAGGTTGTGGGCGATATAGAACAGCCCTTTGATTTGCCAATCGTGCAAGATTTTGAAGGACGTAATCGGGCCTTTTTGCAAATTCAGCAAGGATGCGATCATAAGTGTACTTTCTGTGTGGTTCGTTTTGCCCGCGGTCATAACAAAGGTTTGCCGCCAGATCAGGTGATTGAACAAGCCAAAGCATTTGTGAAGTCTGGTTTTCAAGAGATTGTTTTGACGGGGGCGGATGTGGCCTCTTATCCCGATGGATTGGTTAAAATTACAAAACGAATTTTGGATGAAGTACCCGAGATTAAACGCTTGCGCTATGGATCGTTGGATCCTGCGGCGCTTAAAGATGACTTTGTCGAGTTGGTGAAAACCTATCCGCAGGTGATGCCTCATTTTCATTTGTCTATACAGGCAGGGGATAATATGGTTTTAAAGCGTATGGGGCGTCGGCATTCGCGTGAAGATGTGATTGAGTTGTGTCAAAAAATCCGCGCGGTACGGTCCAATGCTGTGTTTGGGGCCGACTTTATTACAGGTTTTCCAACCGAAACAAAAGAGCAATTTGAAAATACTAAAAAGTTGGTGATCGAGGCTGGGTTGACGCACTTGCACGTCTTTCCTTATTCCGAAAGACCAGGGACTCCAGCTGCTAAAATGAGCCAAATTCCCGTTGCAGAGCGCAAAGCGCGTGCGGCCGAGCTACGGGCTGTGGGCGAAAAATTGCACGATGAATTATTACAAAAAATGGTTGGACAAAAAGTTAATGTTTTAGTGGAATCGGATGGTATGGGCTGGACAGAAAATTATTTACATGTTATACTGAACGAAAAATATCCCGCAGGTGAAATTGTGTCCATTAAAATCAAAGGAGTAAAAGACAATGCGTTGGTTGGATAAATTAAAACAAGGTCTTAAAAAAACAGCCTCGGTTTTGTCTTTCAAATCCATGGATACGGACGAATTGGAGGAAATG
>Ga0310690_10010198_pt1 | contig 11700 bp, 9 predicted proteins | sample AusTroGonzalo_MG_2_FD_207661 | JGI IMG/M metagenome (GOLD analysis project Ga0310690, IMG submission 207661) | Bovine rumen microbial communities from tropical cattle in Woodstock, Queensland, Australia - Gonzalo_04 (v2) (version 2) | ecosystem: Host-associated > Mammals > Digestive system >...
CCTTCCCCGAAAACGTGCAGGAGCACAGCCACCAGGTGGCGGTGCTGGCCCACAGTCTGGCGCTGATCCGCCGGGACATTCTGGGGCTGGACGCCGACCCGGAGCGCTGCGCCACTGCGGCGCTCTACCACGACGCTTCGGAAATTCTCACGGGAGATTTGCCCACGCCGATCAAATACTACAACCCCGAGATCAAGACGGCCTACAAGCAGGTCGAGCGGATCAGCGGCGAAAAGCTGCTGTCCATGCTGCCGGAGGCGCTGCGCGCCTCAATGGCCCCGCTGATCTTCGAGGACGACCCGGTCAGCCACGACATCGTCAAGGCCGCCGACAAGCTTTCTGCCCACATCAAATGCATCGAAGAGCTGAAAGCCGGAAACCTGGAATTTGCCTCCGCCGCCCAGCAGACCCGCAGCGCCCTGCGGGAAATGCAGCTTCCCGAGCTGGACTGGTTCATGGCAAACTGCCTGGACAGCTTTGGGAAGAACCTGGACGAGCTCGAGTAAAGACGGTATCAATTTAGAATTGGAAGGAAAGCTTTGAAGATTGAAACAACGATTGTGGACGCCTATTTGCGCGCAGAAGATGTCACTGCTTTTTCCAATTTGTGGCTGTATACTGACCGCACAGATCATGGAATCGAAAACGTGTTTCATCTCCCCCCAAAAGCAGCAGACAAACACACCGTTATTTCTCAAATCAGGGCGGAAATCATCTCCCACGCAAGTTCATTTGTTCCTTGCAACGTACCCGTCTGGGATGCTTTATTTGAGAATTGGAGACGGTTTCTGGATGATACGGTTCTGGATCTGATTGTAGGATACCCCGATACCGGCGATGCAATCGTCAAACCGGCTCCCGATGGGACGAATCACATGATCTTTGATCTCCTGTGTTGGGAAAAGTATCTGGATTTGATGCCGCTGTCTGCGATTGCTCAGAATCTTCTGACCCATGAGTTGTTTCATGTGATGGTCGGAAAAGCTTTTCCTGACATTGAAGCCGCAGAAACCTGCGGGACCTATATGGATGCGTTAGATGCGATTACTTTTAACGAGGGTTTTGCGCATCTTGTATCCTACAACCGACAGGAGATCGATACAGTTTTATGGGACGCAGAGCCACTGTCGAATGTCTATCAGCGCTCCGTCTCCATGATGAGAAAGGCGTTGCAGGAAACATCTCCCGAACAGCAAAAGCAATTTCTATACAAAGCAAGCTGCGGAAACTATTATGACAAATACGCCGGCATGTGTGGCATGATCTATCTTGGTCAGCAATGGCAAGCGGGAGGTCTTGTCCGTCTAAAGGAACTGTTTCGTCACGGATATCATGGATTTGCGGCTCAGAGTGCAGGTTCGCCTGCCCAAATGCGGAACGGTGTGCAAAATCTGCGAATGGCCACATTGGACTAAACATCTGCAAACCAGCTGCGGGCTGCTGCAATTCGGTCGAATTGCAGCAGCCCGCTTTCTTTGAGAACGGCTCTTTTTCCCTGCGCAGCGGAGCGTTGCCCCCGCCATATTCCACATTCGGCTCCGCTCCATTTTTTCATTTGTTCCGTCGCGCCGCAGGGAGGAGAATTGCAGTTTTGTTTAAAATTTCAATTCCGCTTTGAATGCATGCTCCGTGCAGGAGAGCTTGAGCTTGAAGCCGTTGGCGTCTGCGGTGCGATCCGCGATGGCGAGCCCCAGGCCGTTTCCCTTGACGTTGCTCCGCGCCGCGTCGCCGCGAACAAAGGGCTCCTTGAGCTTCTTCACGCTGATCTTCTGCGCCACGCTGTTCGTAACCGTCAGGCGCTTCTTGTCCATTGCTATTTCGATCGTTCCGCCCTCCGGCGTATACTTGACCGCGTTGGAGAGCAGATTTTCCAGAATGGTTTCCATCGCCGCCGGGTCGGCCTGTATCTCCGCGCTGCCGCTGACCCCGGCCCGGATGTGCTTTTCCCGGAGCATCAGATCATATTTGGTCAGCAGCTTTTCCGCCAGTGCGGCGAGCCGAAGCGTTTCCGGCGTTCCCTTTTTCCCCTGCTCCAGGTGGTTGAGATAGAGCGTCCGGCTGATCAGGTCGTCCGTATAGGCCACGTTGTCAAGGATGGAATGCAGATACTCCTGCTCCTCCGCTTCGCTGAGCTTGCCGCTCAGCACGTTTTCCGTGTAGCCGCTGATGGCCATCAGGGGGGTCTTGACATCGTGAGCCAGACTGTCGGTCAGGCCGATTCGGAAGCTCTCCCGGGCTGCCTTTTCCTGCCATTTCCTCCGCTTGCAAATAATCACCGCAATCACGGCGCAGATCAGCGCAAACAGGCTTGCTGTGATCACGTAGCATCGCCGGATCGTGTCGGCGTTGTAGTTGAGCTTGTAGCGCACGTTGAGCCAATAGGGCTCGCCGAAAATCTGGACCTGGGTGATTCCTTCGTAGACTGCATAGTCGTCGGGAAGCTCCACATACTGAATGATCGGGCTTTGCAGCTGAGTTCCAAAGGTGTAGGGCTTGATTTGCGCCAGTTCATCCAATACGGTCTGGCTTTGTCCCGCGAAATATGCCATTTGCGCGTCCCCACTGCTTGGAATTACAAGCATGCCGGGCTGAAGCTGCTGTGGCTCGAAGGAAACCAGCTCGTAGCCCGGCAGATCCACATGGATATTCACCAGTTTTCCACTGACTCCCTCCACGCGGCCCGTGCAGGGCACAAAGCTGTGCGTTTCCCGATTGACGTAGGCGCTGGATAGCTCTGCACAATAGGGGAATTCATTCCGCCAATAGCCATTAAACATCTGATCCAGTTCCGGGATCTGCAGTTCCCCGGGATCACACAGGTATACTCTGTCTCCAAACGGCTTCTTACGCGCTTCTTCCTCTGTTTCAAGATAATCTGTAAAATACATCAGCTCCCGGCTGGAGGAAACGACCTTGCCCTCCCTGTCCAGCAGCACGGCGCTGCCGGCACAGCCAGATATATACTGTGAGTCGAGCAGCGTAAAACCTACCGGGTCCCATGTGTGCCCCGGCTCCGGGTCAAAGTCGATCCCCGACTCCCAGTAGATGGAATAATTACCGATCCAGCAAAGCCTTAATCGGAGCTCCCGCCATAAGGCTTGCCGGTCGCTTTTTCCCTCTTCTTCCTGGATTGTGTTCTGAAAATAGCCCATCCACCATTCCATTTTCTCCTTGCATTCCCGGTTGATGTATTGCACGAAATAATACCGAACGCCCATGCCGAGCAGCAAGGACAATATCAGCACCGCGATCAGCGCCCGCAGCAACAGTGCGTCAAACCTGGAAAATATCTTTTCTCGTTTCATATTCTTCCTCCATTGATCTTTCGTCTTTCAACTGTCCTGCACCTACGGCAAGTGCGGACGGGAAGCCACGGCGCGTCCCCAAAAGGACTTGCTGCGCCTCGGAGTGCGCCGCCCCTACGGCATGAGCTTATACCCCCGACCAAACACGGTGCGAATCTGTGCACCGGCGGGGCCCAGGGCCTTGCGCAGGCGCTTGACGTGGTTGTCCACCACCCGATCCACGCCGAAATAGTCCTCGCCCCAGACGCAGCTGAGCAGAGTATCCCGCTCCACCACCCAGCCGGGGTGCGCCATCAGATAGTATAAGATGGCAAAGCCCTTCGGGGCCAACTCCACCTCCTGCCCGTTCACGCAGCAGGTAAGCCGGATGGTATCGAGCTGGATCGCACCACAGCGCAGGACGCTGTCCTCCCGCTGCTGCGTCCGCTTTACCAGAGCGGTGCATTTGGCATAGAGGGCGGAGAGCAGGAACGGCTTGACGATGTAATCGTCGCAGCCGAGGGCGTAGCCGTGTAGGATGTCCTCCTCCCGGCCTCGGGCCGTGATGAAAATCACAGGAATCTTGCTGTGCTTGCGGATGGCCCGGCAGATTGTAAAGCCATCCGCGCCGGGGAGCATGATGTCCAACAGCACCAGAGCGTAATCGTCCAGCCCCCGCCCCACGACGCGCAGGGCCTCGTCCCCGTCTGTGACGGCGTCGATCTCGTCGCCTTGATCGCACACGTATTTCTGAATGACCTTGCAGATCTGCAGGTCGTCCTCGATCAGCAGCAGCTTCACGTTGCCCACCTCTTTTCTACGCCTATTATATAACACGAACTTGTGTCATTTGTATATCATTTTTCGTTTATTTTTGTTTTTTGTATCTGTGCTGTGTCAGTTGACTGACACCATTGGCGCCCAGGCGCAGGCTGTGGAGCAGGAGGCCGCGGCAGCGGCAGCCATCTCCCCCGTTTCCCTGCAGGCTGCGGCCATACGGGATCGGCTGCGCCCGGCCATGGAGCGGCTGCGCGCCTCCTGCGACGAGGCGGAACCCATGATCCCCGCCGCCGACTGGCCTTTCCCCGCCTATTCGGAGCTGCTGTTCAGCGTGTGATGCAGCCGTTGCCAGAATAATCTCACGCCTCTCGGGGAAATATCCTTTCTTCGTTTCAAACATTCGGGTTGCAGAAAACGAGTTTTTGTGGTACAATACCGTTGCAAATTGATTGACACCCTGATTTGAGGAGAAGTGAGGATATATGAAATTAGGAATCGTGGGCGACCGCCTGATTTCACGGATCTCCACATATTTCCACGAAAGGCCAAAAACATAGGAAAACCAAGCATTTTTCGGCATCCGACCTTCCTGTATCTCTATATAAAAACACGTAGTTGAATGCCAAAAGTGCGTAAACCAGCGCCGGGAAAGAGCCTGCTGTAACAAATAAACAGGTGGTAGTTTCACTATATTGTTGTACGATTTATGATAGCAAATGCCCCAGGATGCGCGTGTAAACCGCATTCTGGGGCATAAAGGCTTTTTCTGCACCGACGAACACAAAAAACTGTTGACATCTGCATCGTTCTGTAGTAAAATTCTGATGTTGAACAAAGGCGTTCATATAGGGACTCGTGTCCCCATATGAGCGCCTTTTCTGTTTTTCGGAAGAAACAACCATATCCTGGCAATTCTGAAAAGCGGCAGATTTGGAGGAACGAAAATGGCAAACTGTGCAATCGTAGGGATCAACTGGGGCGACGAGGGCAAGGGCCGCATGGTCGATTTGCTGACGGAGCGGTATGATTACGTCGTCCGCTATCAGGGCGGGGGAAACGCGGGGCATACGGTGGTCAACGACCTGGGCAAATTCGCGCTGCATCTGCTCCCTTCCGGCGTGTTTCGGGATGACGTCGTCAACATTCTCGGCAGCGACGTGGCCCTTGATCTTGAAAATCTGTGGACGGAGATGGAAACGCTTCGCGCGGCCGGCGTGCGCATCACACCGGAGAACCTGAAGATCAGCGCCCGGGCGTCCATCCTTCTGCCCTGGCATCGCGAGCTGGACGCGTTGGAGGAAGCGCGGCTCAAGGACAAAAAATATGGCTCCACCAAGCAGGGGATCGCGCCGTTCTACTCGGATAAAGCGCAAAAGAAAACCCTGCTTGCCGGGGAGCTGCTCTACCCGGAGCGTCTGCGCGAGCATTTGGACGAACTGCTGGAGTGGAAAAACCTGATCCTCACCGGCGTATACGGGGCGCAGCCCTTTACGCGGGAGGCGCTGCTGAACTGGCTGAACGACTACGGCGAAAAGCTCAAGCCCTTCCTTTGCGACGTCGGCGCAGAGCTTCTCCGGGCGCAGGCTGCGGGCAAACGCATCCTCTTTGAGGCCCAGCTGGGCGCGCTGCGCGACCTCGACTGCGGGATCTATCCGTTCACGACCTCCTCCCATACGCTGGCCGCTTACGCGCCGATCGGCACGGGCGCCCCCTGGCTGAGTGTGGACGAGGTGCTCGGGATCGTCAAGGCCTATTCCACCTGTGTGGGCGAGGGCCCATTCCCCTGTGAGCTGTTCGGACCCGCGGCGGACGCTCTGCGCGAAGCCGGCGCGGAATACGGCGCGAAAACCGGCCGTCCGCGCCGTGTCGGCCCCATCGATCTGGTGGCTACGCGCTACGGCGTGCGGATGCAGGGCGCGACCGCCCTTGCGCTGACGAAGCTGGACGTACTGAGCTATTTGGACAAGATCCCGCTCTGTGTGCAGTATGAGCTGGAAGGGGTTCGGACGGACGACTTCCCGTTCCCCGCGGCGCTGCCGGAAGCGAAGCCGGTGATCGAGTACGTGGACGGCTGGCACTGTGATATTTCGGAGATCCGCACCTGGGAAGCGCTTCCCGCCGCAGCGAGAGCCTACGTCGAGCGCATCGAGAACGCCGCGGGCTGTCACATCCAATACGTATCCGTAGGCGCGGAGCGAAACGCCTTCATCGAACGATAAAGGGAGGGAACAACATGCAAAAACTGGAAATGATCTACGGGGGCAAGGCCAAGCGGGTCTACGCCACCGACGAGGCGGAGCTTTTGATCGTGGACTACAAGGACGACGCCACGGCCTTCAACGGGGAAAAGAGAGGGACCATCGCCGGAAAGGGCGTCATCAACAACCAAATGAGCAACCGTCTGATGCGCCGGCTGGAACAGGCAGGCGTCCCGACCCATTTCGTCAAGGAGCTCTCCGAGCGGGAAACGCTGGTCAGGCGGGTGGAGATCGTTCCGCTGGAGGTCATCGTGCGCAATCGTTCGGCAGGCTCCTTCTCCAAGCGGTACGGCGTGGAAGAGGGACGCATTTTCGACGCGCCGACGATTGAGTTTTCCTACAAAAACGACGCGCTTGGCGATCCGCTGATCAATTCCTCTCATGTGATCGCGCTGGGTCTGGCCGCCCCGGAGGAGCTGGAGCTCATCCGTCGCTATGCCTTCCGCGTCAATGAGGTCCTTACCGCGCTCTGGGCTTCTCGCGGCATCACGCTGGTGGACTTTAAGCTGGAATTTGGCAGGCTGGCCGACGGAACGATCGTTCTGGCTGACGAGATCAGTCCCGATACCTGCCGCCTCTGGGACAGCGCGACCGGGAAAAAGCTGGACAAGGATCGCTTCCGCCGCGACCTCGGCGGCGTAGAGGACGCCTACGCGGAGGTCATGCGCCGCCTGTGTGAGCACGATGAATAAGCAGGGTATGGACCGCGGCATCCACGAGGAATGCGGCGTATTCGGGATTTATTCCCCTGTTCCCGCGGACCTTGCGTCGCTTGCCCGCTTCGGCCTTTATGCGCTGCAGCACCGAGGACAGGAAAGCGCGGGGATCGCGCTGAACGACGACGGCGTATTTCGCGCCTGCCGGGGCGTGGGCCTGGTGAACGAGGTGTTCAGCCGCGAAAAGCTGGAGGCGCTGGGGCAGGGCAATATCGCCGTCGCCCACGTGCGCTACGCCACGACCGGCGCGGACAATCTTCGCAACGTCCAGCCTTTGATCATCAACCACCACAAGGGCAGCATGGCGCTGGCCCACAACGGGAATCTGACCAACGCCTATGAACTACGCACCGCGTTGGAGCAGCGCGGCTCCATCTTTCACACCACGACGGATTCTGAGGTCATTGCCTACGTGATCGTGGGGCAGCGGCTGCGCTGCGGCAGCATCGAAGCCGCTGTCTGCGCCGCCATGGACGTGATCCACGGGGCATACTCCCTTGTGATCTCTTCCCCGACCAAGCTGATCGCCGCCCGGGATCCCCACGGCTTCCGGCCGCTCTGTCTCGGCAGGCGGGCGGATGGTTCTGTCGTGGCGGCGTCGGAAAGCTGCGCGCTGGACGCGGTCGGCGCAGCCTTCCTGCGGGACGTGGAGCCCGGAGAGGTGGTTATGGTGGACGGGAACGGTCTGCATTCGGACCGAAGCCACTGCGGCGCATCCAGACGCAGCCTGTGCGTCTTTGAATACATCTATTTTGCCCGGCCGGATTCGGTGCTGGACGGGAAAAGCGTGTGCCTGGCCAGACAGCGGGCGGGCGAGTTTCTTGCGCAGGAGCACCCGGTCGAGGCCGACGTGGTAGTAGGCGTGCCGGATTCCGGCCTGGACGCCGCCATCGGCTATGCCCGGGCCTCCGGGATCCCTTATGCCATCGGCCTGACCAAAAACAAATACGTCGGGCGTACCTTTATCGCGCCGACGCAGAGGGAGCGGGAGACGGGCGTCAACCTCAAGCTCAATCCGATCCGCAGCGTGATCGAGGGCAAGCGTGTGGTCCTCATTGACGATTCGATCGTCCGCGGTACGACCTGCCGACGCACGGCGGAGCTGCTGCGCCGCGCCGGTGCAAAGGAGGTCCACATGCGGATCAGCGCTCCACCCTTTATTGCCCCCTGCTTCTACGGCACCGACATCGACAGCGCAGACGGACTGATCGCAAATCACCACACGGTGCCGGAGATCGCAGACCTGATCGGAGTGGACTCCCTGGGCTATCTCAGCCTCGAACACGCCGGATTGCTGACCGGGGAGGACGGCGGCTTCTGCATGGCCTGCTTCAGCGGAGATTATCCCACGGAGATTCCGGCGCCCGGCAGCAAATCCCGCTTTGAGCGGCGTATCCACGAACAATAGACAGGAGAGAATACGATGTACGACAAATATGAATCCCCCTTATCTTCGCGCTATGCTTCCGACGAGATGCTTCGGCTGTTCTCCCAACGCAGGCGCGTCGAGACCTGGCGGCGGCTCTGGACGGAGCTTGCCCGTGCGGAGCATGAATTGGGCCTTCCCATAACGGCAGAGCAGGTCGCAGAATTGAAAGAGAACATTTCCTTTATTGATTTTGACCTGGCGAGCGCCCGGGAAAAAGAGGTCCGTCACGACGTGATGGCGCACATCTGGGCCTACGGAAAGGCCGCCCCGGCTGCGGCAGGCATCATCCATCTCGGCGCGACGAGCTGCTACGTGACCGACAACGCCGATCTGATCCTCTACCGGGACGCGCTTCGTTACCTGCGCGGCGAGCTGGTCAAGGTGATTGCGAACCTCGCGGCCTTCGCGGAGCGATACAAGGCCCTGCCGACCCTCGGTTATACCCACTATCAGCCCGCTCAGCCCACCACCGTCGGCAAGCGCGCGGCGCTGTGGATGCAGGATCTCCTCTCCGATCTGGAGGAGCTGGACTTCGTCGTCGGTACGTTCCGCTTTCTCGGCTGCCGCGGCGCGACGGGCAGCGAGGCCAGTCTGCTGGACTTGTTCGAGGGCGACGGGGAAAAGGTGGAGGAACTGAATCGGCGGATCGCGGCCGCGTTTGGCTTCGACCGCTGCTTCGAGGTCTGCGGGCAGACCTATCCGCGCAAGCTGGACAGCCGGATTTTGAACGCCTTGTCCGCCATCGCGCAGAGCTGCTGCCGTATGGCCAACGATATCCGCCTGCTCCAGCATGATCGGCAGCTCCAGGAGCCCTTTGAGGACAGCCAGATCGGCTCCTCCGCCATGCCCTATAAGCGCAACCCCATGCGCAGCGAGCGGCTCTGCTCCCTGGCCCGGTATCTGATAGCCGACGCCGCCAACGCGCCCATGACCGCCTCGACCCAGTGGCTCGAGCGCACGCTGGACGATTCTGCAAACCGCCGCATCTCCATGCCGGAGGGCTTTCTCTGCGCCGACGCGATCCTGCGGCTTGCGCAGAACATCACCGCCGGACTGCGCGTCAACGAGGCGATCGTGGACAGAAGCGTCCGGGAATACCTGCCCTTCCTGGCCACCGAGAACCTGATGATGGAGGCGGTCAAGCGGGGCGGAGACCGGCAGGCGCTCCATGAGCTGATCCGCCGCTGTTCCATGGAGGCGGCGCAGAAGCTGCAAAACGGCGAGCCCTCCGATTTGATCTCCCGCCTGGCCGCGACCGGCGAATTCGGCATGAGCGAGGCGGAGATGCTGGATCTGCTCTCCCCTGAAGCCTATATCGGCCGGTGCAGGGAACAGGTCGAAGCTTTTTTAGAGCAAAACCGCAGCGTCTGGGAGGCCGCCCCGGGCGGCAGCGCGGAGCTGAACGTGTAAGGAGGCGCCGGCCATGGAATACCGAACAGAGCATGACAGCATGGGCGAGGTGCAAGTCCCGGCCTGGGCGCTTTGGGGGGCGCAGACGGAGCGTTCCCGCCGCAACTTTCCCATCGGCGTCGGTCTGGAGCCCATGCCGAGCGAGATCATCCGCGCCTTCGCGCAGATCAAGAAGGCCGCGGCGCTGAGCAACCGCGTCCTGCTGCCCGAGGCAATGACGGAGGAGAAATGCGCGGCGATCTGCGAAGCCGCGGACGCGATCCTGGACGGATCTCTTTCGGCGCATTTCCCGCTGGTGGTCTGGCAGACCGGCTCCGGGACCCAGTCCAACATGAACGTCAACGAAGTCATCGCCAACTATGGCAACGCGCAGGCCGGGAAGGCCCTGCTCCACCCGAACGACGACGTCAACCTTTCCCAGTCCTCCAACGACACCTTCCCCACCGCACTGCGCGTCGCGGCACTGCTCTCCGTGGAAGGCGGCCTGCTTCCCGCCGTTGACGGTCTCATCGCCGCGCTGCGCCGCCTGGAGTCAGAAAACGAAGACGTTCTCAAGATCGGACGCACCCATCTGCAGGACGCGACCCCGCTGCGTTTTTCCCAGGAGATCTCGGGCTGGCGCGGGAGTCTCGAACAGGATCGCCGGATGCTGCTGGCCTCCCTGCCGCCGCTCCGGGAGATCGCGCTGGGCGGAACCGCCGTCGGGACCGGACTGAACGCCCCGAAGGGCTTTGACCTGCGCGCGGCGGAAACGCTGTCCGAGCTGACCGGCTCCTCGTTCGTCTCCGCCCCGAACAAATTCCACGCGCTGACGAGCCTCGACGAGCTTGTGTTTACCCACGGCGCCATGAAAGCCCTTGCTTCGGATCTGATGAAGATCGCCAATGACGTGCGCTTGCTCGCCTCCGGGCCCCGCTGCGGTCTGGGGGAGATCACGATCCCTGCCAACGAGCCCGGCTCGTCCATCATGCCGGGAAAGGTCAATCCGACCCAGTGCGAGCAGGTGACGATGGCGGCGGTCCAGATCCTCGGAAACGATACGGCCATCGGGATCGCGGCGTCCCAGGGCAATTTTGAGCTGAACGTCTTTCTTTCGGTCTGCGCCTACAACTTCTTGCAGTCCTCGCGGCTGCTGGCGGAGTCTGTCGTCTCCTTTACCGAGCGCTGCGTCCGCGGCATCCGTGCGAATCGGGAGCGCATGGCGCAAAACGTGGAGCGATCTCTGATGCTGGCAACGGCCCTGTCGCCTTACGTGGGCTATGAAAAAGCAGCCCGGATCGCGCAGATTGCCGCAGAGCGCGGGATCTCGCTGCGGGAGGCCTGCGTGGAATCGGGCCTGCTCAGCGCGGAACGCTTTGACGAGATCGTCCGCCCCGAGCGGATGGTATAAATGGTATTCCGCTTCAAACAGGAGGATCGCTTATGGACTATGCAAAAGAATCGCTGAAGCTGCACGCAGAACTGCGTGGAAAGCTGGAGATCCGGCCCAGGGTCGAGGTCGATACCAGGGAAGCCCTCAGCCTTGCCTATACCCCGGGCGTGGCGGAGCCCTGCCTGGAGATCCGCCGCCATCCGAAAAAAAGCTTTGAACTCACGAGAAGATGGAACACCGTGGCCGTCGTCACCGACGGAACCGCGATCCTGGGCCTGGGGGACATCGGCCCAGAGGCTGGGATGCCGGTGATGGAGGGGAAATGCGTCCTGTTCAAGGCCTTCGGCGGCGTGGACGCCATCCCGCTCTGTATCCGCAGCAGGGATGTGGACGAGATCGTCCGAACAGTCTGGCTGCTCTCCGGTTCCTTCGGCGGCGTGAATCTGGAGGA
>Ga0310690_10010200_pt1 | contig 11699 bp, 12 predicted proteins | sample AusTroGonzalo_MG_2_FD_207661 | JGI IMG/M metagenome (GOLD analysis project Ga0310690, IMG submission 207661) | Bovine rumen microbial communities from tropical cattle in Woodstock, Queensland, Australia - Gonzalo_04 (v2) (version 2) | ecosystem: Host-associated > Mammals > Digestive system >...
AGGTCGGTTGCCCTTTCGTGTGGATTAAAAACGACAACCTGACGGCGGAGTTGATAACGGAGAAGGTCAAGCGGTGCAATGAAATCCGCGTCACCGCTGACTATTGCGAACGATTCGGCAAGGTTGCTATAGGCATCCTTGAGAAGTTCGGTGACAAGATTCACGTCGGAGCGTTTCTCTTCCATCTTCATCACATGCACATAACCATCGGTAGCAGAACCGCAGTTGCGACACTCGGGGTCCACGGACGGAATCCACGCCTTGTTCTTGTTGTAGTAGCCTTCGATGATTTTTACGTCTCCATATGCCTCAATGGCTCGAAGATAAACGTTCTGTCGCTCAACTGCGGCGCCGTCATGTGGATAGGTCTTCACGCGCGCGGTAAAATACTTGACGCTGACAAGATCATGCTCTTTCGACAAGAGACCGCGAACGAGAGCGGCAAGGTCGAGCCACTTATAGCGGGGACATCTGCGCAAGAGACCGTGGTAGAGATTTCCTCCGTCAATGTAGGCTATCGTCTTCATCGTATGCTCCTAAAAGTGCTAAGGCCCCGGCCCTTTCGGACCGGAGCCCCGCTCCGCGTTGGCAGAACCGTGCGGCTGGATATAAACCCTTTGACGGGTTCGGCCAATATTGTATCAGATTGCAGTGTACGGCGCAAGAGGGCTTCGGCATAAAATGAGGTTCGCCTACACATACCGCTCCTCCGACGGCCAGAGGCACACGTCCGAGATCGAGGCCGAGAGCCGCGACGCGGCCTTCGCCAAGGTGCGCGCAGAGCTCGGCATCAAGCCCATCAAGGTGACGGCGGCAGGGCCGGAGGATGGAAGCCGCCAGGATGGCGGCGCCCCATGGCACGCCGCCGCGGGAGGGCCGCAATTCATTGCGGCCGCATGGAGAGCCGCCATCCTGGCGGCGATGGCCCTTGCCGCGGCCGCCGGCGCGTGGTGGTGGCTGCGGCGCGCCGGGGACGGCGCGCCCTACCAGGTGATGACCCCGCAGGGGCCCGTCACATACTCGGTGGCCGCGCCGCTGCCGCGCCAGGCCATTCCAGGCAGCAGGCAGCGGGTGGAGGCTGCGGTCGCGCAGGAGCGCGACCCTCCCGTGTTCGCGCACACCGCCGAAAGGTGGCTTGCGAGGTACGCCGAGCCGGGGCGTGGGGCGATGGGAACGGGGAATGGGGAACGGGGAATGGAAGGGAGGCCTGCCGAAGGCGATTTTCATGCCGCCCTGCGCGAGCCGATCCGCATCGCCTCCACGGATTTCACCGAGGTGGTGGACCTCAAGCGCATCGTGGCCGGCATGAAGCGCGAGATGAAGGCCTATCTTGCCGGCGGCGGCACGGTGGAAGGCTATCTCGCCGAGCTTGAGAAGCGCCAGCGGCTTGAGCTCTCCTACCGCGAGCGGGCCGAGCAGAAGCTGGAGGAGCTGATGAAGGAGCAGAAGGATGGCGACCGCAATGAATTGCGGCCCTCCCGCGGCGGCTCTCCATATGCGGCCGCATACGCCTACTGGCTCAAGGCCAACGCCCAGCTGCAGGCTATGGGCATCTACCCCCTCGCCCTGCCCGACGCGCTCCGCTCCTACCAGATGGGCCTCGACATCGAGGAGTAGCGGCGGCGGCCGATCGAGTCGTTGCCGGTCCAGCTCAAGGCCAAGTGAGCGGCAAGGACGGCTACGCCCACGCCGGCGGCCGGTGGATGGAGCGGCCGTTTGGAAGCGGCACCACCTCCGGCAGCTGGCAGCGCGCCGGCAGGTCGCGGGGGATGTGCGCGTAGTATGTTGCCGCACGCTTAAGGTGTTCGGAAACGGCTACATGAGGATTAAACACAAGCACTGTCTTCCCAAACTCTCGGCGGAGAGCGTAAATCGTCCCGGCCTGATCAGAATCGCCGGTAACGAACGCAAAAACGTCGGCATCTTGCCGCATCGCATCGATAAGGGCTGCAACTGCAAGGTTCACGTCAGACCTTTTCTCTTCAAGTTTGACGACACGAGCCATCCCTGCATGAGCTTCGCCACATGTTCTGCACTTCTCGTTCACATGCGGAAGCCACTCTTTCTTCTTGCTGTAGAATCCCTCGACGATATCCACTCCGCCGAATGCGGCAAGAGCCTGAAGGTATATCTTCTGCCTCTCTTCGGCAGCGATATCATGCGGATACGTGCGTACCCGCGCTGTGAAGAACTTCACGGAAACGATTTCGTGCTCTTCCTTGAACATGGAGGAGACGAGTGCGCGGAGATCAAGCCACTTGCTTGCGGGCGATCCTTTAAGCAAGCCGTAGTAGAGGTTGTACCCGTCTATGTAAACGCACGTCTTTTTCATTACAGTTCCAAAATGCAAGGGGCCTCAGCCTTTCGGCCGAAGCCCCTGCGCCGCATCGGCAGAGCCTCACGGGTGGAATACAACCCATCAAGGGGTTCGCTGAGCAGTGTACCAAATCGGCGGATGGTGCGCAAGGGGGCTTCGGCATAAAATGAAATTCGCCTACACATACCGCTCCTCCGACGGGCAGAGGCACACGGCGGAGATCGAGGCCGAGAGCAGGGACGCCGCCTTCGCCAAGGTGCGCGCAGAGCTGGGCATCAAGTCCATCAAGGTGACGGCGGCGGGGCCGGAGGATGGAAGCCGCCAGGATGGCGCTTCCCCGAAGATGGCGACCAAAGGCGGCGCGGGGCGCGCCGCGAACGTTTCCGCCGCGCCTCGCGGCGGAACATGGAAAGCCGCCATCCTTGCGGCTATGGCCCTTGCCGCGGCCGCATACGCCTACTGGCTCAAGGCCAACGCCCAGCTCCAGGCGATGGGCATCTATCCCCTCGCCCTGCCAGATGCGCTCCGCTCCTACCAGATGGGCCTAGATATCGAGGAGTGAGCGGGGTTAGCCTTTGCAGATCTCGGCGGCGAGGTCGTTCATGGCGAGGCAATTGCGGCGGAAGGCGTGGGCTACTGCGGGGTTCCTGCGCATCTCCAAAGGCGAGAGATGCGGCGTTTCCGGAAAGCCGCTGAGGATCAGCAGCCGATCTGCCGCCAGCTCGCGCGAATCCTCGGTCGAAGGATCGTAGCGCGGAGGCAGCATGGCAGCAGCTTGATGAAGCGGGCGTGCGGCTCGGCCTTGAGGCGGCGGAGCGCCTCCTTTTCGCCTGGCGAGATAAAGCCGGAAACGGGGATATGCCCGTGGCGGGCCCTTTCGATTATTTCGGCAATGGCTGCTTCATGCTCTGCCACGCTCTTCTTGAGGGTGAGGCGCACGTGGAAGAGGAATGGCGAGGCGAGAAGCAGAGCATTGCCCATCGCGTGGAAAGTGGCCGGCGCGGCGGGCGCTGGCGCGCCTGCAGGCTGGCGCATCACCTTGTGCCAAGGAAGGATGAGCCGCAGGAAGCGATCGGGATGGCGCTGCTTCCACAGCGCGCGGGCTGGATTGAGCCTGATGTAGCGGCGGGCTGCCTTAAGCTGGCGCGGGTCGAATGCCAGCTCGATGTAGGGCGAGCGCTCGAAGAGCATTGGCGGGGAACCGACGGGGGCTGACGCCCCCGCACCCCCAATTGCCGCCCCATTGCCGCTCGGCAAAGCGCTTGAGCCCCATGGCGATGCGCCATAGCCAGCCGCGCGATCGGCCTCATCGCAGGCGGCGCGCAGGTAGGTGGCCATGATTTCGGGCGTTGGCAGCATAAGGCCGCCAGCGAGGTCGCATGCCGATGTGCCAGCGTTGCCGCTTGCCTGCGCGCCAGCGCCTGCGGGGGTGCGGGGGCCGCAGGTCCCCGTCGGTTCCCCCCAGCCCGCAGCCACCGCCATTTCCACGGCATCCATCAGCCGATGCACCAGCCATAGCGGGCTGGCTATCCTATCGCGCAGGTAATCCACCAACATGATGAAATGCACGTGATCCGGCATGATCACGTAATCGGATGTGCCGATGGCGGCGCGCACCAGGTGCAGCGCCCTTATCGCCGCCTTCACCAGCTCGCCGAGCGGCAGTAGCTTCGGCCGGCTTTTCTCATCCACCAGCCGCGAGAGAATCGGCCATCGCTCCTTCACCGCGAAGGTGATGAAGAAGAGCTTCGTGCCATTCCTGTGAACTTCAAGCTTCATTTACCATCCTGCCCTGTGCGGGGCAGGGGTATTTTACCACATTTGGCTCGGGGCAAAGGCTAACCCCGCTACTCCTCGATGTCGAGGCCCATCTGGTAGGAGCGGAGCGCGTCGGGCAGGGCGAGGGGGTAGATGCCCATCGCCTGCAGCTGGGCGTTGGCCTTTAGCCAGTAGGCGTAGGCGGCCGCATATGGAGAGCCGCCGCGGGAGGGCCGCAATTCATTGCGGCCGCCATCCTTCTGCTCCTTCATCAGCTCCTCCAGCTTCTGCTCGGCCCGCTCGCGGTAGGAGAGCTCAAGCCGCTGGCGCTTCTCAAGCTCGGCGAGATAGCCGTCAACCGTGCCGCCGCCGGCAAGGTAGGCCTTCATCTCGCGCTTCATGCCGGCCACGATGCGCTTGAGGTCCACCACCTCGGTGAAATCGGTGGAGGCGATGCGGATCGGCTCGCGCAGGGCGGCATGAAAATCGCCTTCGGCAGGCCTCCCTTCCATTCCCCGTTCCCCATTCCCCGTTCCCATCGCCCCACGCCCCGGCTCGGCGTACCTCGCCAGCCACCTCTCTGCGGCGTGCGCGAACACGGGAGGGTCGCGCTCCTGCGCGACCGCAGCCTCCACCCGCTGCCTGTCGCCTGGAATGGCCTGGCGCGGCAGCGGCGCGGCCACCGAGTAGGTGACTGGCCCCTGCGGGGTCATCACCTGGTAGGGCGCGCCGTCCCCGGCGCGCCGCAGCCACCACCACGCGCCAGCGGCCGCGGCAAGGGCTAGGGCCGCCAGGATGGCGGCTCTCCATGCGGCCGCAATGAATTGCGGCCCTCCCGTAGCGGCGCGCCATGGGGCGCCGCCATCCTGGCGGCTTCCATCCTCCGGCCCTGCCGCCGTCACCTTGATGGGCTTGATGCCTAGCTCGGCGCGCACCTTGGCGAAGGCGGCATCCCTGCTCTCGGCCTCGATCTCCGCCGTGTGCCTCTGCCCGTCGGAGGAGCGGTATGTGTAGACGAACCTCATTTTATGCCGAAGCCCCCTTGCGCACCATCCGCCGATTTGGTACACTGCCCCGCGAACCCCTTGATGGGTTCACATCCGACCGTGAGGCTCTGCCGATACGGGGCAGGGCCTCGAGCCGAAAGGCGAGAGGCCCTTGCAGTTTCTGGGTACCCATGAAGAAAACAAAAACAATTCCCTCTTGCGTCCCCGATAGTGAAATGATATACTCCAACCAATCCAGCCGCCAGGTTCTGCCTAAGCGGTGCGTGGCTCCAGCCCTCGGGCTGGAGCCATTGCAGTAAAGAGGAGACGCCATGAAGAAGACGATTGCCTACATTGACGGTTACAACTTGTACTATGGTTTGCTCAAGGGTACGAAGTTCAAATGGCTGGACATGGTTGCCCTCGTGAAAGGCATGCTTCGCGCAGATCACGAACTTGTTAAAGTGCGCTATTTTACCGCACCTGTCAGAACCTACCCGCACGATGCGCCTGCGATCGAGCGCCAGAACGCATATCTGCAGGCACTTTCCGCATGTCCTCTCATAGAGACTACGCTTGGGTTCTACAGCAAGAATCCTACTTTGCTTCCCGCATACGAGGCTCGTTGCAAGACTTGCGACGTCCCAGCGAACGGGCTGTTGAGGGTCGTAAAGCTCGAAGAGAAACGTTCTGACGTAAACATTGCCACCTCGATGCTCATGGACGCGTTCACCGGCAGGGCGGAGTCTTTTGTTCTTGTCAGTGGCGACACGGATTTCATCGGCCCCGTGACGATCGTGCGCAAGGATTTCAAGAAGAACGTCATAGTCCTCAATCCGCACACCAGACATTCCGACTTGGAACGGTTTGCCTCTTACTATAAAGACATCCCCCGCGACCTGCCGGCGCGCTGCCAGCTGCCGGAGGTGGTGCCGCTTCCCAACGGCCGATCCATCCACCGGCCGCCGGCTTGGGCGTAGCCGTCTGTCCTTTGCCCCATTCAACCTTCTATCCTTCCAACCATCCAACCCCGTAATCTTTTAACCTTTTAACCCTTCAACCTTTTAACCTTACTTCTTCGGCGGCTGGATGGTGATGGGGTTGGTCGGGCCGCGCTCCTTGTCGGCCTTGACACGCTCCCAGATGGCCTTCTGGAACTCGTTCGTGGGCGGAGGCGCCCAGCCGAGCCGCACCGCGCTGAGATACGTCGTGCGGCGCACGGGCGTTATTCCGGCGGCCTTCGCGCCGTTCAGCATCGTGTTGAAAGGCTCCGGCGAAGAAACCAGGGCTTTGCAGGCGTCCAGATCCTTCGGCGCGCGTATGGGGCGCATCACGTCGAAGTCGTTGAGCGAATTGCCTCCTCCGAACAATATGACGAACGCCCGCCACAGCTCCTTCTTGGCCCGCGCCTCAAGCACCTCCGCCGGCACGCCGTCCGCCGCAAGCGCGGCGACGTTCACCCGCGCCCAGCCGTTGTCGGGCGCGACGAGAAGCGACGGCTCGCCCTCGACGTCGACAACGGAGATCATTCCGCCCGCGTCCGGCGGCAGTGCAGCAGGTTCCTTCGCCCCGGCTCCGCCCCGCTCGATGCGCGTCGGGAGCGAGAGGGCGATGCGCACCTGCCCGGCCACCCACTCGACGGCCTCCGCCGGAATCCGTCCCTGCGAGTCCACGAAGTAGAGGAACTTGCCGCCGTAGGCCTGCTCGACGAATCCCCCGAACTTCTCCATCTGCTGCTCGGGCGTCAGCGGCTTGCGCCTGCGCCGCCTCTGCTGCGGGGCTCCGCTTCCGTCGGCCGCCATCGCCCCTGCGCGCGCGTCGGGCGGAGGAGGCGGGGCGGATTGCACCGCCGCAAGGGGTTCGGCCGCCATCGCGCAGGAAAGCGCAATCGCCATTGCCATTGACTTCGCTGTCGTCTTCATGTCCGTGTTCTCCGTTGTGATGTCCATGTCTTGGGAAGTCCGCCGACTACTGTCCGCGCCGCTCTTTCCGGCTGGCGCGCCTGCGCTCTGCGCGTTCCGCGCGCTCTTCCTCGGTTATCGCGGTAGTCAGGGGAGCGATGCCCATCTGCTCGAGCGCGACGTTCATGCGCTTGCGGTACTCCAGGGCTCCCGCCGTGTCGCCGGACTCCACCAGCGAACGCAGCTCGGCCGCCACCTCGCGCCTCACGCCGGCGTTCTCCTCCTGCAGCTTGCGGTGTTCCGCAAGCACCTCCGAGAAGCCGCGTCCCTGCGAAAGCAGCGTCACCATGTCCTCGCGCGCCTGCATGACCTTCTCCTTTAGGGCGCGCACGTCCGGTGTGTCGGTGTCGAGGATCTCTATCGGCCTCCTGAGCGATTCCAGGAACCGCTTCTCGTCGTCCTTCGTCGCGGCGGGCATCGGCGGCCCGTTCCCGTCCCCGTCGAGCGCCATCGCAAGCAGCTGGTCCGTGCGGGTCGTCAACACCGGCTCGGCGACGGAGTACACCTTCGAGTGCAGCTTGCCGTCGTCCGTCCTGATGCGCTCGACAACCGTCCCGTCCGCGTTGGTCGTTGCGGAAATCCCCACGACGCGCCTTCCCATGTGCATTTGGGGCGCGGGTTCCGCCGGATCTGGCGCTTGCGGCTTCGCAGTCGGCGCATCCGTAGGTACTTTTGTATCCTTAACGTCCTTAATGTCCTTAACGTCCTTAACGTCTTTAACGTCCTTGACGACCTTTGCCGCCTTCGGCTCGGGAGGGCGCGCGTCCTCGCGCGCCGCGAGCCACCACCACGCGCCGCCGGCCACGGCAAGGACAGCCGCCAGGATGATTGAGGATTGGAGATTGAAGATTGAAGATTTGGGCTTGCCGCCCGAGCGGCCGGAATGGTCGCTGCGGGAGGGCCGCAATTCATTGCGGCCGCCCTTCCGCGCCCCCTCCTTCACGCTCACGGGCACGATCCCCCGCGCCTTCATCTGCGCGAAGCACTCCGCGCGGCCGGCGGCCTCCACCGCCTCCTCGCGCAGGGCGCCGTCAGCGCCACGGTATGTCACTGTGAATGTCATGCGGCCCTCCTCGGACCGCGTAGGATGTCAATCGTGGCGTACGGCAAATTCCCACACGTCCTCAGGGCCGATGTCGATCTCGCCTGGCCACACGAGCGTCCCATACCCCACAAACACCTGATCGAACAGCGCCTTGTCGCTAAGGCGCCTCCAATAGGGCTTGTCCAGGTAGCGCGAACAGTCGAATACGGCCTTCTCGCCGGTGTCGAACTCGACATCGACCCTGTAGCCGTCCAGCGGTCTCGCGGACACTATGTCGTGCAGCCTTTCCATCGGTTCCTCAACGCAACGGATCGATCATCTCCTAACGCGGTCTAGTATATCAGAGATACCCTTATGCTGTCAAAAGGCCCGCCCGCACACGCGGACGGGCCTCTCTTGGTTCGTATCTTAGCACTAGGCACTAAGCACTAGGCACTAAGCACCAACCTTACGCGCGCTTCCTGCGGAGGCCGAGGATGCCGGCGCCCACGAGGAGCAGAAGGCCGCTCGTCGGCTCCGGGCCGTCGCCGCCACCGCCGCCGCCGCCGCCGCCCTAGGCGACAACCGTGCCGTTGTTACCGAACGCAGCCAGCACGCCATAGCCAGGCGTAGATTCTGGCGGCGTATACGTAGAACCGCTGATGTCGTACGTGTCGTATTTGTACGTAACACCATCGGCAAACGCGCCGTTGACCGCAAGCAACATCAGAGATGTCGCAGAGCCGACATCAACGCCGTCAGACTTGGCATTGCCTTTCTTGACCTCAGCCGAAGACAGAACGAGTCCGTCGATCGTCGTCTGCGCGGCGGCATCGTACGCCGCGAGAGCGCCGAGGACGGTCGCCTGATTGGCCGCGTCGAACGCATACACCGTCCAACCATTCAGCGAGGTATCCTTGCCGAACTGCCAGTCGACATAGGCTGCATTTGCTACAGCCGCCATTGCGACTGCCGCAAGCACAAACAGTATTCTTTTCATTTTCATTTTCCTTGTTTTGTTTTTTCTTGGCAGGGCGACGTGACCCCACGCCGCCGCTACCTTGAAATACCTTACAGCGAGAACGTCACAGAACCAGCCGCCGGTGCGCTAATCCAAAACGCCGCGCCCGCGTCAATCTGCGTATCCTCTAGTTCATAGCCATCCTTGTCGCACCATGCGTTGTAGCCAAGTTCCTCATCCTTGTCATCCGTACCATCGGAAATGTAAAAATAGTTGTTGTATCCACCAGCAGCATTCAATGCAGAAATTTTTGGGGCCGTAGCGAAGTCATCGTCATAGAGACCCGGCGTCGCGGAGGTCGTCAACGACTGAAGCGCAACTGCGACAGGATACGGATTGCAGAGAATCGTGAACTTGTCCGCAGGGAAGTTGAGCGTTGCGCTGGCCATCTCGGACACCTGCCCCGATGTCGTGATTGTGCCACTTGTCGAAGGCGAGGAGAACCAGAAACCCTTGCCAAGCGCGAGCTTCGCAGTGTCATCTAATTCGTAGCCGTCCTTGTCGCACCAGCAATCATAACCAAGTTCATTATCCTTGTCATCCGTGCCATCGGAAATGTAGAAGTAGTTGGCATAACCACCCGCAGCATTCAACACCGAAATCTTCGGCGCCGTAGCGAAGTCATCGTCATACAGGCCAGCCGCGATTGTGTCCGAGAGCTTGATAAGGTCGTTCATGTCGACGCTTCCGGCAGAAGCGGTGCCGGCAGCGTCAAACTGGGTGCCGATGAGGTAGAACTTGCCGGCCGTCACGTCCTTGGACGTGTAGCCGACCACATTCGCGCTCTCGATTGCGAAAGCACTGATAGCGGCAGCGGCCGCTAGACCAAACATAACTTTCTTCATTTTCGTTTTCCTTCTTTTCCCCAGTTTTTGTTCTGGGCGGCAGAGCAAAGAAATACGCTCTGACGCCGTCGATGCGCAGAGCGTGTAAAATATCCATTTCAACCCAAGAAAGGACATCTGATGAAAACGATACCGACAATAAGAATGGTCATTGAAAGATACCCCAAGTTCGCGGCCGTCGAGCGTATGCGGATGGAGAGACCGTGCGAGAAGACCGTCAAGAGCGCAATCGGCGGCACTTGCCGCCTCTGCGAGATAGGCTGCATGTCGCTTGACGAGCCCATCACGGCGCTTACAAGAAGGTGGCTCGAGCAGACGCTCGACAAGGCCAGGAGCTCCGGCATGAAGCCCATCACGGTCTGGAGCTACCTCTATTCCCTGCGCAAGCTCTTCGCGAAATGGACGCGGCGCTACTACGCCGACGCGAAATGGAACATCCCGCCGCTCGAGATTCCGTCGTGCCTTCGCCAGGCACCTCGCTATATCCGCCCGGATACGACAGTCCTCGCGAAGGTCAAGAAATGGTACCTTGACCTCGAGAAACGAAAGGATCAGCGCGAGTGGGTGCTGGCGACTCTCATGCTGGAGTTTGCCATGCGCAACGGCGATGCGGAACGGCTGCGGTGGTCGGATTTTCGTCCCGTCAAGACGTGCAGTCACGGTGCGGAGGAAAACGGGAATTCTGTTGTTCTTTGCTATACGCCGAACAAGACGCGGCTGTCGTCTGGGCGAGTGGTGGCGTGGCCGGTGCATCCGGATATTTGGGGTCGGCTTGAGGCATATCACTACGCTGGCATACCCTACAACAAGCGGAAGGGCTGGGGAAAGAACGAGAACCGCGATTCGCAGCTTGTCGTGCCATGCGCCAGGGACGTGTACGTGCGGCTCAACCACGAGCTTCGCACGCTGAAGATATTCACAGGCCCAAAGGCCTGCTACGAGCTGCGGAAGATATGCGTCGATCACATCTACCAGAAGTATGGCGTGGAGATGGCGTCGTCCATCAGCGGCGACGACATCAGGACCGTGACGCGTTACTACGCCGATCCAAGCGCGGTGAGCGTGGAGGGCGTCAGGGTGGTTGACCTGCTATGACCGGCGAGATAGAGAAGGAACGGCGCGCCCGGCTTCGACGCGAGTGCACCCTTGCGGGTCGGGCGGCGGTGTGCTACAATAGCGCCATCTCAAAACTACCATTCCATACAGGTTACCGAACAGCAATGACCCTAGAAGAGCAAGTGAAGATTGTCATAGACGCGCTGGCCGACAAGAAGGCCGAGAACGTCAGGACGTACGACGTGCGCGGTATCTCCGGACTCTGCGACGTGTTCGTGGTGGCGACTGGCGTCGCCGCGCCGCACCTCAAGGGCCTTGTCGCCGGCGTGCAGCAGGCGATGAAGGCGGCGGGAGTAGCGTCGTTCCGCACGTCGGGCGACCCCGAGAGCGGCTGGATCGTGATCGACTACGTTGACGTGGTCGTTCACGTGTTTTCGCCGGAGGCGCGCGCATACTACGCCCTCGAGAAGATCTGGGATGGAGTTCCTAGCTTTTAGCTTCTAGCTTCTAGCTTCTGGCCATAGGGGTCTTAGTACTTTAGTCATTAAGTGTCCAATTGGAGGTATGATAAAATGTGCATGAAACATTCAATTCTTGCGGCTAGCGTTGCGTTGGCAGCTGTCGCGTTCGCCGAGGAGCTGGCCCCGTTCCCCGTCTGGGGCGAGCCGTACGCCGTCACGAAGGGGCCGCACGAGCATTTCTTCGCGAGCTACTTCGCGATCGACTCGTGG
>Ga0310690_10010201_pt1 | contig 11698 bp, 10 predicted proteins | sample AusTroGonzalo_MG_2_FD_207661 | JGI IMG/M metagenome (GOLD analysis project Ga0310690, IMG submission 207661) | Bovine rumen microbial communities from tropical cattle in Woodstock, Queensland, Australia - Gonzalo_04 (v2) (version 2) | ecosystem: Host-associated > Mammals > Digestive system >...
CAACACGTTCTTCGGTCCGAACGACAGGGTCGTCCTCAACCGCCCCAGTTTCGCGGAGTACGCCCAGCAGTGCAGGATCGTCGGAGCGGACATCGTATGGAACGACCTTCTCCTGAAGGACGATTTCAGGATAGATCTGGATTCCCTGTATGGGAAGATCGATGACAGGGTCAAGGCGGTGTACATCTGCAATCCCAACAACCCCACCGGAAGGGTGGAGCCCAGGGAGAAGATCATCTCGATCGTCAGGGAATGCGAGGAACGCGGAGTGCTCGTGTTCCTGGACGAGACGCTGCTGGAGCTGGTCCCGGGTTATGCGGACATCACGCTCTCCGGGCTCGTCGATAAGTTCAGCAACCTGATCGTGGCCACATCGCTCACTAAATCCTTCGCCATACCCGGTATAAGGATCGGTTTCGGCCTCTCCAACCCCGACATAATCTCCGAGATGGAGAAGGTCAGGATGACATGGAACGTCGGGCAGATCGAGCAGACCGTCGCGAACGTTCTGATAAGGGACCATCTGGACTACGTGGACCATGCTGCGGCTGTGATGGGAGAGGAATCGGAGGTTCTGAACTCATCACTCAACAACGTCGGATTCCCTGCCGGGCCGGTCTCGGATTCTTTCTTCTATTTCAACGACCTCAGTCCGATCGGCATGTCCTGTGCCGAATTCCAGAAGAAGATGCTCTCCCATGGTATCATGGTCAGGGACTGCTCCTCGTTCGGGGACCAGTTCAGGAACTATGTCCGCTATAGCGTGAAGGACAGGGAGCGCAACTGCCGCTTCCTGGCGGCCGTCGATTCCGTACTGAACGGGTGATTGCTTTGGAGCTATGGCTGGATGCGATCGCTATTGTTGTCCTGGCCATACTGATCGACCGTTTCATCGGGGACGTCCCCAACGCGATACATCCCCTGAGATGGATGGGGAATCTGCTGGATGCCATCGATCGCAGGATAAAGACAAGGAATACTGTCTGGACATCTGTCCTGGGCTTCCTTTCCTACCTTCTCGTGTTCCTGCTGTTCGGCGGACTGGGCATGTTGATCATCGCCGCGGTCCATTTCTACGTCAGCTCTTACGACACGATGTGGGGCGAGGTCGCATGGATCGTGATCACCGCATTCATCTTCAAGATACAATTCGCCATATTCTCGTTCAGACATCACTGCGACCCGATCTGCAAGGATCTGGACGAGGGACGTGTGGAGGATGCGGCATCAAAGGTGCAGATGATCGTCAGCCGCAACACAAAAGGGATGGACCCGGAGCATATAGCCTCATCATGCTGCGAGACCGTATCGGAGAACCTGGTGGACAGTGTCCTTTCGCCCACGTTCTACTTCGGACTGCTGGGGATTCCAGGATCTATAATGTTCAGATGCTCCAACCTCATGGATGCGATGTGGGGATACCTCAATGACGAGTACGGCAGGCTGGGGTACTTCCCTGCCAAGTTCGACGATGTCCTAGGATACCTGACATCGAGGATCGCACCGTATTTCGTCGCACTCGCCGCATTGATCATGGGAATGAACTGGAGGGCCGCAGTTCCCGCTGCTAAGGCTGAGCATACCAAGACTCCTAGCCCCAATAGCGGATGGCCGATGACGGCCGTCTCCGCGGCACTAGGCATATCGATGGAGAAGAAAGGGGTGTACGTCATGGGAACCGGACCCATGCCGACCACCAAGGATGTTAAGCGCTGTCTTAGACTGGTTGAGCTGACTTCGGTCCTCTTCATGCTAATGATACCCATGGTCCTCTACATGCTGCTAGGCATACATGTTCAGCTTTGGATAGAAGGACTCTTCCCGTTCATCATATAAAGTAGAAAGGCCATCGATAGCAAAACCGATGCTCGGTTATGGTGGTCAGATGGGCGCATTGAAGGCTCTTGTTTCGTTCTACACGATATTCCATATGAATATCACGCAAGAGGATATGGACGCCATGGAGACCAGATTCTATTTGACTCCTCTGGTCGGTCTGATCTTCGGATTCATCATCATCCTGATAACGACCGCCATGTACGTCCTCCAGGGTTACCTGGACTTCGGGTCCACACTGTGCACCGCGGTGCTTGTCCTCCTCGCGGTCTACGCCGGCAGCAAGTTTCTTCACTTCGACGGGCTGACGGACTTCGGGGACGGAATGATAGTCTCCGGTCAGCAAAGCGACCACATACGTGCCCTCAAGGACACATTGGTCGGTGCGGGCGGAATAGGTGTGGCCTTGATTACCGTGCTCTGCTCGGTGGCGTTCTATTCAATGTACTACCCGCTTCTGGCGATCTTAGCTTTCCCTCTGATCGAGGTCTTCGTGAAGAATGCCATGGTCGTGGCTGCATCTCTTGGAAAGCCCGGAAACGGCATGGCGGCCAGACAGGTGGAGAGGACCACAGGGAAATCGGCTGTGATCGGATTCTTCGTGAGCATCCTGGCCTGCATCATCCTGATCGCCGTCGTATACCTCATCGGAATGGCGTTCGGTTGGAACCTCGATTCCATCCTGGTAACCGCTCTGATCTTCGTGGTTGTAGGTTTCATCGTCTCCACGATAATGGGTGCGGTCATGGCAAGGACGGCCAACAGGGTGTTCGGCATGGTCAACGGGGATATCCTAGGAGCAACCAACGAGGTCTCAAGGCCCTTCCTCGCATTCTTCATGCTGCTGATCCTATCGACATTCATGATGGTGATTTGATGGAGGCCCTGGTCCATGCTGGGGGAAAGGGTACCCGCATGGGTCGCTGCGGAATCGAGAAGCCGATGATGAAGGTCGGCGACAAATGCACCGTGGAGAGGGTCATCGATGCCCTCAGGGAATCCAAGCATATCGACCGCATCCTGGTGTCCGTCAGCGACAACACGCTGGAGACCGAGAAGTATCTCAACAGCATAGGCGTGGAGACCGTACGTACATCTGGTGATGATTTCATGGGAGATCTCCATCAGGCGCTGGAGTGCCTGTCCGGCGATTATGTTCTCACAACACCTTCGGATCTGCCCTTGGTCACCGCCCAGAACTTCGACGCGATCATAGAGTACTTCGACCCCAGGCTCATGGACTCGCTTCTGGCGGTCATCGACGAGAAGACCGTCCGCGATATCGGGATCACCCCGTCATACACCCGTGAGAACAGGGGCATAAACTGGGTGCTCTCCGGGGTATCGATAATAGATCGCAAGAAGACCCTTGCCGGGGAGTATCTAGAGGAGACCCTTTTCGAGACGAACTGGCCGGAGCTGTCCGTCAACGTCAATACGCAACTCGAGCTCGATCTGGCCCGTATCTATCACAAGGAATGATCAGTCCAGCTGCATGATCTTCTTGTACAGCTCGTGGACCTTGTTCTCCAGATCCGTCGCGGTGATCTTTCCGGCAGAGGTGATTATCGCACCTACCGAGGATCCTCCGCACCCGGTTCCTTCCTTGATGTAACCCCATTCGTAGGCTTGGAGCCCCTCATACGGGCTGTTGCTGTAGTCCACGTTCACATACAGGATGGGGACCTTGTCCGAGATGCAGTCCATGATCTTCTTCATGTTGGAGTTGGGATCGTTCATCAGCCATCTCGTTGTTCCCTGACAGAAGTTACCGACGATCTCGGGATGGAGCTTCACGGCCGCTGCCATGACGGCTGCCAGCTGGGTTCCGCCTCCCACGATCACAGGCACATGCTTGGCAGCTCCGCAGAGTATACCGACGTTCGCCGGCATCATGGGGTCGCCGAAGTACTCTATCGCCTTCAAGGGATTGTCCGCCAGGTCGCCGGGTTCGATTCCCGCCTTTTCCATGGCTTCTTTGACGAGCTTGCTCTTGAGTTCCTTGGGGTTCTTGGGCGAACTGCTGCTGACCAGGTTCTCCTTGAGCACTCCCATGGCGGTCATGACGGCCAACGCCGTGGTCGTTCCTCCGGCGCAGCTCTCGCTTATGATGACGAAGTCGTTGTCCTTGGCCAGCTGCTCTCCGAGCCTGTATCCCTTCTCGTAAATGTACTTCACATTCTCTACCGCATGGGCGGTGGTGATCTTTTGTCCGCATTTTCCTCCGAGGTAGAAGTAGGGGATGTCGGGTTCGACGTAGCATCCGCCGTTGACGATGAAGAACTGCATGCCCGAGAGGTCCAGTGCGGCCTTGGTGAGCGTTGCTGGAGTGGGGATTCCTCCGGGATTGATGGGGACACCCTTGATGCATGAGGTCTTGCCGTTCACAAGGAGCTCAGCATCCGCGGCCCCGGTGTATAGTGTGAGTTCAGGGGTATCTCCCGCATCGGAGACCCCGGGTATGCTGGAAGTGAGCGTACTGGCCACAGTGCAGGTGAACACACCTCTCTTTCCCCAGATGCGGGAAAGGATATCTTTAGCGATCTTCTCGTCCCCGTAAAGTCCGAGGGACGGCGGTATTTCGAATTCCGTCATTTATGTTCACCTTTTCTTGCTTAGTAGCGTTTCCACCAGGGTGTTCAGAGGCAGTATCTCGTTCTGATCCGCTCCCAAATCGATGGTGGTCCATAGAGGTACGTTCATTAAGATGTGTTCCCCGGTGACGCTCGAGGTCCCGTGGTCCACGAAATAGATTATGTTGTCTACATCGGAGAAGTATTTCTCCATGAGCCTGTCGGTTTCCTCGAGGATCGCCTTCTTCTTGAAGGGGTCCTTCTGGTGGCTGTACTCGTCAACCTCGTCGATATGGAGGAACACGTTGCCGTGCTCGAGCGCCTCCCTGGCCGCAGGGAATCTGTCGGCCACATTGTCCTTGAATATGAAGTCGTAGCCCAGCGATGCGCATATGCCCAGCGCGGTGGGGCTGTTGGAAACCGCGGTGAGGTTGTCAAGACCCTTCACCGGAGGGAACTGTCTGCCGAACTTGCTGCAGCCCCAGGGGTAGTCCGTTATCCTGTCCATGTCCCTGCGGACAGCTTCTATGAACTCTCCGAGAGCTCCGGGGAGCTGGACGAACGGTGCGTCGACGGGCGGTCCAGGGAGTTCGGGAACATAGTCCGACTCCATGGTCAGGATGGCCCTGGCGCCTATGAAGTATCTGATCTGGGGGTCGTAATCCTTCAGGATGCAGAGGTTGTCGTTCACGGCCTTGATCAATCTGTCCTTGAACACATCCGCATGGTAGGACCAGTGCACCGTGTCCCCGTCGATCTCCGCGGGACTGAGCCTGTACGCTGTCCTCTTCGGATCCTTGATGTCCAGAAGGCCCAGGCCCATGGCCTCGATCGCGGCCCTACCCATCTCAGGGGGATGGCCGGTGAAGAACTCGTTCAGGAACAGGTGCGTGTAGCCCCTTCCTGTCGTGGTGTATCTGTGGCAGGCCTTTCTGTGGAGGAATGGCATCTCAGCGACCTCATACGGCTTCTTGCCGTCCATCAATGGGTTGGGGTCGTCTTCTGCCCCGTCGAGGAGTACGAAAAGTACATTGCTCATTCCTATCGGGAGTTGGACATGACTTCCAGTAATAAAGGGATATGGATGGATGTAGCCACCAACCATTAATAAAGATGCTTAGAGCCGTTTCAATCCGATGGCTACCTGTCCGAGGGAAACTCCGCCGTCCCCGTTGGGGACATCATTATGGATCAGAGGCCTCAATCCAGCTTTCTCAACAAGGTCGATGAAGATCCCCGTTATCGTATGGTTGTAGGACACCCCTCCGGTCAAGCCTATCTGTCCGATTCCGGCGGAGTTAGCGTTATCCGCCGCGGATTGGACGAGCTGCTCCATAACGCTGTGAACGATGGAGTAAGCGACATCCTCCTTCCTCTCCTTCCATTCGCGGAATAGGTGTGCCGTCTTCACGACGCCGTTGACGGTCTCTGTCACGAATCCGTCGACGAGCTTCCCTCTCGCCAAGAGCGGCTCAAGCTTCATGGCGGGCTCTCCGTCGTATGTCCTGGTCCTGCAGACGCCAAGCGAGTAGGACAGGGCATCCAGCACCCTTCCGAAGGATGATGTTGTCACGCTCTTATCCATGAGTTTCCCAAGGACCATGGCCTCGGAATCGGTGAAGTCGTGGTTCTCCGCACCGTTCATCGAGTCTATTGCGAACCTCAGTCTCCTGAGGTCGTATAGGGCGCGCTCCGATCCAAGTAGAGGAACACCCTCCAGATGGGCGACCCTTTTGTAAGCATCTAAGTCGGTTCTGAGCACCTCTCCGCCCCATGCGGTGCCGTCATCCCCATGGCCTGTCCCGTCAAGGGTCAGGGCCACGCATTCGTCGACACCGTTGTCCACCAGGAGCGAGGCCGCATGGGCCCAATGGTGCTGCACCTCGATGAGTTCAACGTCGTATTCCTGAGAGAGCATCTTACCGAGGGGCCTGTTCGCGTATCCCGGATGAAGGTCGATTGCTATGACCGACGGTTCGCAGTTGAGGAATCCCAACTGTGTCCTCACGGCCTCCTCCAGATATTCGGGTACGCCGATCTTCTCCCCGTTGCCGATGTATTGTGTGGGCCAGATGTATCCGTTGAAGCCCACAGATGCGGTCAGGTTCTCCTGGGGTCCGAGACCGATTGCGCATCCCGGCAGTCCGATGGGCATGCGGTAGGGGACGCTACCTCTCGAACGTCTGATGAACTGCGTCCTGTCGCCGAAAGTCCTGAGGACGGTGTCGTCGGCGCGGTTCAGAATGTGTTGGTCATGGAGTAGGTAATAGTCCGCCTTCAGCTCCTTCACCCTGTCGTCATCGACGATCATGGGCTCCCCGGGGATGTTGGCGGAGGTCATGACAAGAGCATCGTGATCCATGGCGGAGAACAGAAGGTGATGCATGCCAGTGTACGGCAGGAACATTCCTATGTTGTCCAGCCCGGGCGACGCGAGCTCGGTCTCCGGCGAATCCTTCTTCTCGATCAGAACGATGGGCCTGTTGGGGGAAAGCAGCAGATTCTCCTCATAGTCCGTAGGGTTGCCGTAGCGTTTCAGGGACTCCATGTCCCTGGCCATGATTGCGAACGGTTTCTCCTTCCTCCCGTACCATCCACGCATTTTCTCCAGCATGTCCAGGTTGCAGCAGATGTGCATTCCGCCCCATCCCTTCACTACTGCGATGCACCCCTCATCCAGCTTTCCTGCCAGATAGGTTATGGGATCGTCAGTCTCGATCGGCCCGTCGTTGTCCTCGAGCCTGTATCTAGGTCCGCAGACGGGACAGCAGATGGTCTGATGATGGAATCTGCGATCCAACGGGTCCCCGAACTCCTTCCTGCAGTCGTCGCACAAGGGGAAATCGTCCATCACGGTCAGCGGACGGTCGTAGGGCATCCCCTTCAGAAGTGTGAAGCGGGGGCCGCAGTTAGTACATGTGGTGAACGGGTACAAACGGCGCCTGCCATCCGACATCATCTCTTCGATGCAGCGGACGCATATGGCGCTGTCAGCGGGGATCGATGCTCCTTCGCCGGCCTGCTTGGACCCTATGATCCTGAATCCCTCCGGACCTTCGTATCCGGATTCGATCCTTTCAAGGCTATCTATCTTGGCCAGAGGCGGGAGGTTTGCTGTAAGTTCCGATATGAGTTCCTCTCCCTTGTCGGTATCTATGACCACATCTGAACCGTTGTTCCAAACGCAGCCGGAGGCACCGACCTTAACGGCGGAACGGTAGACGGTGGGCCTGAAGCCAACACCCTGTACGGTCCCGCGGATGAGGATCCTCATAGTTGCGGTAATGAGTTAGTTGTTTATGATTCTGGCGCATCGGAACGGTCCTGCCAATTTCTATATGCGGAGATACCATAGAGGGGGCCATGGAGACCAAGACCAACCCGATGAGGCACCTGGACAGGCTGAAGATCCCGTACGAGGTCTTCCACGCCGAGGGGCAGTTCGTGAGCGGTCTGGACGTCGCGAAGGCCAACGGTCACGATCCCGATGCGGTCTTCAAGTCCCTGATGACAATGGGCAAGGAGAAGTGCTACTATTGCTTCATGGTGCCTGTATCAGGCGAGCTGGACCTGAAGAAGGCCGCAGCCTCCGTCGGGGAGAAGTCGGTCACCATGCTGAGATCCGATCAGCTCCTGCCACTGATGGGCTACGTCCATGGAGGATGCTCCCCCCTCTGCACGAAGCGTCCGGTTAAGATAGTAGTGGACAGCACCGCAGAGACCTTGGACCATATCTACTTCAGTGCGGGGAAGGTGGGATGGATGATGAAGGTCAGCGTCTCCGATCTGCCAAAGATGATGGATTTCCAATACGCTGATATCAGGAAGCCATCGCAATAATGCCTGGCCACATCAAAAGTCGGTTTTCCTTTATCTGTATTACAAAAGTTAGGTATCCGCTGTGAATTACCCTTTTTGTACAATAAAAGTACAAAGGTATAATATATTCTCCGCCGACTTTATTCGCTCAACGAGTTGATCTAATGGACAACAAGATTATCGCAATCATCCTGGTCGTCATCGTTGCAGTGGCGGGAGTCGCCGTCTACTTCATGATGTCCGGAAACGGCGGTGGCGATGATGACGCCAAAGGGCTCAGCATCGTCGGCCGTGTTAACTCAGAGGGATCCGGAATTCTCCTGAAGCCCTCAGAGGACCCTGCAGACTATATCACAGTAACAGATGAGATGCCCGGATTCGGTGCAAAGTTCATCTACAACGAGGCGGAAGAGCTCTATTACGTCTTCAATGTGGAGACCTGGGGAGGAAAGGTTTTCGCCACCCCTGGAGCAGCAACCATTCAGCACGTTCAGCTCATGGAGCTCGCAAGCCTCATGGGATTGAAATACGTCTCCTACACCGAGGGAAGCGCATTGTCCAAGGATACCCTGTACTATGTGGCAGGAGTCCCCAGCTTCTCTGAGTTCACCAACAAGATCAAGACCTCACCTCTCGTGGGATTCATCATCTGGGAGGCACAGTACGCCGTCGGAGTCGTCGAGGGATACAAGGGCCTCGCGCTCACCAACGATCTCTTCGAGGGACACACCTGCTGTATCATCGGAACATCAAACAAGTTCATCAAGCACAACGAGGACACCCTCGCCACATTCTTCTCAGTCTATGTGGAGGCAGTGAAGCAGGTCAACGCAGCAATCGCTGACCCCGATTCCGTCGCATACAGCAACCTTCTCGCGATCGCGAAGAACAGGGTATCCATGCCTGACGGAATGACCGATGAGGAGAAGGTGGAGGCAATCGAGCTCGCTCTCAGACACGTGACATACGTCTACGCTGACGACGAGACCGGAAGCCTGACCGACCTCAAGTCGGACATCTCGGAACTCGCAGAGTCCCTTGTCGCAGCCAACCAGATCAACAAGTCAGCATCCGATCTCGGATTCAAGAGCTACGATGCACTTGCTGACAAGTTCGTCCAGGACAAGTACATGAAGGAAGCCATCTCCGGCAACTACGTGGAGCCCACCGTCGTCAAGAAGATCAATGTGGCGGCAATCTCGGGAGATATCCACCAGATCGCTCTCTGGTACGCGATCGACATGACCATGTTCGCAGAGAAGAACCTGGCTGTCATCGTCTCCGGACAGGGTAACGGTCCTGCAGTGTACGGCCTCCTCAGCAACGGCGAGGCAGACATCGGATTCCTCGGTGCACCCCCAATGACCATCAGGTCCATGAACGCCGAGGAAATACACGCATAAGCATAAAGGACTAAGAAAACATCCGAGGACGATTAAATGGCATTCCTAGGTTACGACGAGAACAATCGCAACCATCGCTTCATGCGTTCGGTCGCGATCACAGCAATATCGTTAGTGGTCTTCCTGATCCTCTGGTGGGTGGTCACTGTCATAATGAATGACAAGAACTTCCCAACGCCGGACAAGGTGTTCGAAGCACTCTGGAGTCTTCTCCTCTATGGAGACCCGATCGGCGGCCACAGCCTCTGGGAATACATCGCAGTCAGTCTGAAGACTTTCATAAACGGATTCGGTTTGGCCCTTGTGGTGGCAGTACCCTTGGGACTCATCCTCGGATACGTGAAACCGCTTAGGGAGTTCACCGCGCCATGGATCGAGGTGGTCCGTCCGATCGCCCCCATCGCGTGGGCTCCCATATTCGTCCTTTCGTTCGGATCGCAGCTCGGTCCAGCGTTGGTCGTCTTCATAGGGATATTCTTCCCGCTTCTCACAAACATCATATTCGGTGTCCAGAGGATCGACAAGAACTGGCTGGACGCATCGAAGACCCTGGGAGCCACCCAGGGACAGCTGTTCTACAAGATCGTCCTTCCGGCCACGGTCCCCTACATCCTGAACGGAATCAAGGTGGGTCTGGGAGTCGGATGGATGTGTATCGTCGCCGCCGAGATCTACAACAAGTTCGGCGGTATCGGACAGTATCTTGTTGACATGGTAAACGGAGGACTCATGGCGAATGCGTTCTCCGCCATCATAATCATCGCCGTGCTCGGTCTGATGACCACAGGTGTGGCCGAATACGTAAGCAAGGTCGTTTCACGCAGAATGGGGATGGACGCATGAGCAAGGAAGAATTGGTTATCGAGGGACAGAAATACGATTCCAAGGACAGGATACGTGCGGACCGTACAGATATGCTGTACAAGGACATCCCCGAGGGCAGCCCGCTCGTCAAGATTAGGGATCTGAACGTCACCTATCGTACGGACGAGAAGACCACCGTTGCGGTCGACAACATATCGTTCGACATCAACAAGGGTGAGCTGATCTCCATAGTCGGACCTTCCGGATGCGGAAAGTCCACCATCCTGAGATGCATCTCCGGTCTGCTCCAGCCTACGTCGGGTACAATAATGATCGGGGACAGGCTCTGCACCACAGCAGGCTCCGACAGAGGAATGGTCTTCCAGGACTTCGCTCTGTTCCCCTGGAGGTCCGTCAGGAAGAACGTCGAGTTCGGACTGGAGATCGCCGGTGTTCCCAAAGAGGAGCGCAGGGAGCGTTCCGATAGGTACCTGAAGTCCATGGGTCTTCTGGATTTCGCGGATTCCCGTGTACATGAGCTGTCGGGAGGAATGAAGCAGCGTGTCGGTATCGCCCGTGCGATGATCATGCATCCCGCTGTGATCCTGATGGACGAGCCCTTCGGAGCATTGGATGCGCAGACGCGTAACATCCTCCAGGAGAGTCTCGTGAACGTTCTGAAGAACTCGCACCGTACCATCGTCTTCGTCACCCACTCTGTGGATGAGGCATTGTATCTCTCGGATCGTGTGCTGGTCCTGTCCAAGAGACCGGCATCCATTCACCAGATCATAGAGGTTCCTGGCGACCGTCCGCGCGACAGAGGCGCTCCAGAATACGCCAAGATGAGGAAGGAAATCCTCGACTATCTCGAGACTCAGAACACGATGTGAGTCTGGAAACACGTTATTTTGCATCGGCCGACACCGTTGTCGGCCATGCTTCTCTACAATAATTCTGGGGTCGAAATGAACCCCTGTTAATTCCCAATACGTTGCCCACGTGACAAAGTTGTCCCGTATCATACAACCTGGGCACTATATATACAAAAGACCGAGGGATACATTTAAGTTGTATTCTTCATCCCACTTACACTGACATGAACACGAACAAGTACTTCATCGATCGTCAGGGAGAGACGGAGTCTAACGCCAGAAGTTACCCCCGTAAGTTCCCTGTAGCGCTTGCAAAGGCCAAAGGGTCTTGGGTGGAGGACGTTGAGGGCAATCGTTACATCGATTTCCTCAACGGTGCGGGAACTCT
>Ga0310690_10010202_pt1 | contig 11698 bp, 13 predicted proteins | sample AusTroGonzalo_MG_2_FD_207661 | JGI IMG/M metagenome (GOLD analysis project Ga0310690, IMG submission 207661) | Bovine rumen microbial communities from tropical cattle in Woodstock, Queensland, Australia - Gonzalo_04 (v2) (version 2) | ecosystem: Host-associated > Mammals > Digestive system >...
AAGATTTAGGATCAATTATGTCTAAGTATAGATGGGGACGTGAAGATGTTTTAGGAAATCTAATATTTATCTTATGTAATGACTTCTATAATACGATGGGAGAACCACATTGTCAAATGACAAAAATCGCAGCAGAAATGGGAAGCATAGCTGCTCAAGAGATGAGAAATTTTTGGCGTTCATATGGTTTATGCCAATGAGACATATTGAGAGTAAACGAAATAGTTAACTTCACGCGCAGAACACAAATGTCCTGCGCGTTCTATATCTTAGCAGGCAGGCTCTTTCTTTGTTTATCCCCGATAGTATCGGGTTATCCGCAGCGTTCATTTTGTCGGATACTTTCGTGATTACTTAATCACGTAAGTACGTAATAACGATTTCTTTGTATTCCGGGCGTTTCCTCTTTGAATCCGCCATATATGGAGGATAGGAAACGCCGCTCCTTTCTTCGTCTGTTTCGTTCGAAATAATCGTTGCCCTTGCGGCTAAGAATTGTATTCGGACACGGCTTTGCCGTTTCTTCTTTGTATTACGGGTGTCTAATTGACACCGCTCCACACCCGCAGTCGATGTTTTCCATTTCGCAATCATCCCGAACATCCCATACCGTTTAGGACGAATGTCTATGTTTTTAGGAACATGTCAATAAATTTAGGAAGATGTCAACTAAGTTAGGAAATGTGTCCAAGAACTTAGGAAATTAAGTTAAAAACTATCTACTAATTTTAGGAAAAGACAAAACGGCTTTCAGGAACAATAATAACGTGCAATTAGTCAATTGCATGGCACATATCCGTCGCCATTTTGAGCAAGCGTTGGATGAGAACAAGTCTGCGGCTGAGTTTGCTTTGGGTGAGATACAGAAACTGTATCATATAGAGCGTACTTGCACGGAAGCCAATATGTCTGATGACGAGCGCAAGAAGAAACGTCAGGAACTGGCTCGTCCGATCATGGAACATCTAAAAGCTTGGATGGAAACGGAAGGCGTGAAGAAATGCCATACATTATACATCCTAACCCTTTGGAAAAACCAGAATCATCTAAATTATTACCACTACTACCACATCGATGGATCCAGTTGCATCCGGAAGCACGTTTAGATGCCTCCAACCAATAATCTCATTCTAAATCATACCATTAGGGCTGTAACCAATTGGAGTTACAGCCCTAACTTTTTGTATATACCTGTACTTTAATGGATGCTTACAATCAAAAAGTTCCGTTCCTTTGCATACGGATTTCCCGGTAGTCCCTGACGCAAGTCAAACTATCGGGTGGCATTATATATACCCTTTCAATAATTCTAATTCCACTTTCACCTTTCAACTACTCAATCTGGAAGATATTCCGGAATCCGCTCATGCGGAAGATGTCGGCAACATCTTCGTTGAGGTGCGTGACGCGGATAGAGCCGCCTCGGGCTTCACTCTCGCGCTTGAGCTGCATAAAGAAACGCAGACCCGCCGAAGAGATATACTCCAGTTGGGAGCAATCCATCTCCAACGCCTTGTCTGCCAGCGCAAGCACTCTGCCGAGTTCATCCGTCTGGTTCGTGGTTGCCACGATATCCAGTTCGCCCATAATCTTTACGCACGTCTCCTGTCCGTTGCTTTCAATTGAAATCTGTATCATAGTGTTAAATTTTAATCGTCATCAATGTGATATCATCTATCGGTTCAGCCGACCCGATATAGGTTCTGACGGCTTCCAAGAGGTCTCCGCCCTGCAGCACCATCTCCTCCCAGCGTTTCCTGCCGAGCATCCGATGTTCCGCATTGCGCGCCTCAGTGACACCATCGGTATAAAGCACCAGCGTCCCGCCCTTAGTTACGACCGTCTCCTGCTCCACGAAACAGAAATCGCCCTTGTATCCCAGCGGTATATTCGGCTCCATCTGAATGCCTGCCACCGCATGCTGACGGCTATCGACCACCAAAGGCGGCAAGTGTCCTGCATTGCAATACACCATCCGTCCGGTCCTGCAATTCAGGCTTCCAATAAACGCCGTCACGAAAGTCAGCGAAGGATTGTTGTCACTCAGCACGAAGTTCATCTCCTCCATAATGGCTTTCGGCGAATCCAAACGCCGTCCAGCCGCGCGGAAGAGGTTCACCGTCGCACTCATGAACATAGCCGCCGGAACTCCCTTGCCACTCACATCGCCGATGATGAACCACAAGTCATCACCTTCCCGATGAAAATCATACAAGTCCCCTCCCACTTCGCGCATGGGCAGCAGATCAGCGTGAACGGCGACATTGTTATCCAGAGGGAAGTCGCGGCGCAGGATACCCATCTGTATCTGATTGGCAATATGCATATCACGCTCCATCAGTTCCAACCTGGCACTTTCTTCACGGTCCCGCCACAAGCGGCGGATGAGCAAACCCACCACGATGATACCCAACAGGAACACTCCGAAAGGCAGCAGAATACCCAGCCTGATACTCTCCCATACATAACTCCGCGGCACCGCCATCACCAGGTCAATGTCAATGGGATCCAATGTCTGGCGGTCCACAATCCAGTCCCTGCTGCCGGTGACAGGCAACCTGTCACCGCTCACCGCCAAGCAGTCGCCGTCCGAACCATAGAGAGCAAACACCGCCTCGTCAAAGGGCCTGTAGCGCTCCAACAACTGCTGCAACCACGAGACACTGAAATCGCCTGCAATAATGCAAACCAAGTTGCCATCCTTGTCCCGCACATCGTCGGAATAAGTGAAAATGGTCTCGTCGTAATCCTCATCCTTGTACGGATGACTCCAATAACCAGCCTCCTCGCTCTCCAACGCCCCCAGATACCACTCGCGCGTGAAATAATCGTGCGCGGCATCACCAAAGTTGGTTGTGACAATCGAATCACGCAAACGGCAGGAACAAGGGCAGTACCATCTTCCCTCCGCAGGCATGAAATACTCCGGAAAACTGACATAGCAACTGAAGATATTCGGATAGTGGTTGACGATAGCCCGCGTCTCATCCAGCAGTTCATCCGGATGCTCCATATCATTCGCCATAAAGTCCTTTACGCGCCCCACCACCTCATAGGCATCATACAGATGGAAACGCAGTTTCTCCTGCGCGAACCGCATCTGCAGATCAATCTGCTCACGCACATGCCGCGTGGCAAGACGGTAGGACACAAGGAACTGCACCCCCATCCCGATGATGAGGAACAAAGCCGCCAAGATATGGATGTATCTGTACCGCATGACTACCGCGCTATCTTCTGCCGCACGCAATCGGCAATGAACTGCGCGACGTTCTGCGGGTCAAGACCGCTGACATTCAGCACCAGGTCGTAGTTGCGTGCGTCGTAACGGCTCTTGCCGCTGAAGGTCATGGTGAAGTTCTCACGCGCCTCGTCCACCTTGCCGATAAGCACGTCGGCACTGCCTTCGTTGATATTCAGGCGGCGCGCCACCTTGTCGCGGCGGAAAGGCTTGTCAGCAATAAGGAAGACCTTGAAAGCGTCCGGGTTATCGCGGAAGATATGGAAGCCCGTCCTACCAAGAATGACACACGACTCCTTCTGCGCCAAGGCGGTAAGGATGCGCTCCTCCTCCCTGTAGAGCAGTTCGGACGTGACCGCCGGCACATAGACCGCATCGTAATAAGGACGGTTCGCCCACGCCTGCGCCTGCTGATAGAACTTGGCGAAGTCGTCCCACCAGTTCTGCCTGCGCGCCTTGATCTTGTCCATCTCCTCGGTAGTGAGGTTGTAACGCTGCTTGAGTTCCTCCAGAAGCTTTTTGTCATACACTTTGACGCCAAGCAGTTCTCCCAAGGTGTTGGCAATCTTTCTGCCGCCGGTGCCGAACTCACGGCTGATAGTAATGATACATTTATTCATATAATGCGATGTTAAAGGTAAAGTATGCTTTATTTTCCGAATACCTGGTCAATGAGGGCGGTGAACTCCCTGTAGGCGAAAGTGTCACCGAGTTCCTTGAGCGAGTCCGCCAAGCCGCGGTAGTGCCACTCGTGGGAGGCCTTGTCCTTGACATGGAAGATGTTCCAGAGGTCGTCGCCTTTGGTCATATAGTCGCGCCAGATGGCACGCATGTTGCTCAACTTGTCGCCCATCGCCACAATCTTCGCGTCGTGCGGGGCGTTGCGCAGACGGTCGATAGCCGCCTGCTTGCGGTCGTGCCAACTGTCCTCCTCCGAGACACCTTCCGTGAACCGGTCGCTCTCGGCATGGACAAGACCGGCAATACGGTCGCCGAACTCGCGGCGGATGTCCTCGACCGTAACATCGGTGTCCTCAACGGTGTCGTGCAACGCCGCAGCGGCAAGCAGTTCCTGGTCGGGCGTGATAGTAGCCACAATCTCCACCGCCTCCATCGGGTGGACGATATAAGGGAAGCCCTTGCCGCGACGCTCCGTATTACGGTGCGCATTCACGGCGAAGATGATGGCGCGGTCAAGCAGCGTGCTGTCAATGAATTTGTTAGCCATAGTCGTATTTATTTATACATGTCCTCAACCGAGATATTACCCCACTCCTTCCAGACAGGCAGAGAGGGGTCGTCCACCAGTGCGTCAATATCGCACGGGACATTCCCCATGACATTCCTCTCCAGAAAAATCTTTTCTATATGCCAGAGGTGGCTCATATACGCCGCCACATCGTGCGCACGGCCCTTGAAACGCCAGATGCAGCAGTTCCAGCCTTTCTTCCGCAGTTGCGAGGCGATGTAATCACTGCCCCACACGCCCTTGCCGAAAGCACCGTAATGCCTGTAGGCGACCGCGTTGTCAGCCGTGCCGTGGAAGAGCAACAGCGGACAGGGAGCCGCGGCAAACGAAGGCGCGCCCTTGCTGCTGATGATGCCACCCGCAAAACTCATCACGCCCTTGAAGCGGAAGCCATCGGGCAGACCTTCCGCCTTCCCGTTGGCAACGGCATTGGCACACGCCAGCGAGATGATAGCCCCCGCCGAACTGCCGGCAAGGACGATATTGTCAGCGGGAACACCCAGTTCGGGATGCGCCGCGAGATAAGAGACCGCGGAAAAGACATCCTCCACGCCCATCTGCTGCGATGCCACAAAACGGCCGAGCGACTTCACCGCGCCGGTGAGCCCCTTGCCCATCTTATAGCCTTTCATGCCCAGCCTGTAGTCAATGGAAACGACCGTGTAACCGTTGTCATTGAGCGTGTTGAACCAGTCACGGAAATATGCCTCATTGCGCGCGCCCATCGTGAATCCTCCACCAAAGACAAACATAACCGCCGGCTTGCGGACCCCTTCAAAGCAGGTCTGCGCAGAGGCAGCAGGACGGTGGATGTCCAGATACAGGGAACAGGTGTCCTTCTGCGCATACAGGAATGTCTCCTGCGCCGATGCACACAGGCTTGCCAGCAGGAGCGAGAAAAGAAACAGGTGTCTGGTCATGGTTGTGTCTTTTTTGTTTACGTATATCCGAAGGCGACGCATTTCACCCCGCAAAATTACAACAGATTTCTGAATTATGCAAGTATTAGGGTGAAATTTACCGCCTCAACAAAAAAGTAACAGCACCCGAAAACAGGGTGCTGTCATTTCTCAGGGATGAACCGGACATTCGTCCTTATTTGTCTTCCCCAACAAAGGTGTAGGAAGTCAAGTCGTTTTCCTCACTGCTGCCATAGCAGTAAACCATGTAAACGGTAACACCTTTCAATGCCAAAGGCACAGACATCTTGGAACGGTCATCGTCTACAGCCTTGCAGCACTTCTGGAAAATAGCCGTGGCTTTCTTGTTGCAGGACTTAACCTCACCCTCCAGGATGTAGTTGTGTCCGGCACCCGCCCAAGTGAATCCCTCTTTCTCAAAGTCTTTCTCAATGGCGTTTCTGAGTACGTCCATGTTGTCTTCGAATGAACCCATTTTAACGGTGTAAAGAACCGTTCCGGACTGAACAGGTTCGCAGGAGGTCATGATTCCCGATACGGTCAATACGACTGCTACAGCCATAAGACCCATAAAGATTTTCTTTAACATAACTGTGATTGATTAGTATTGGTTTGTATTCATAATTGTTTCTTTTCCCATTCCGGCTGCAAAATTACTACAAAAATACTGTACCATGCAAGCCTTTGGGAGAAAAAAGTCATCCATGCCCGGCCAAACAGCATTTCTGCACCTTCCCAATGCGAACGAGGAAGGGCCGCATGCTCAATAGACGGTGCCTTCGAGCATGGCGCGGAACTGGGGCATGGGACAACGGGTGTCACGCTCGACGATAAGGGTCTTGAGACCGGCGTAGATTCTCACCTCCTTCATCACCCGCTCCATGTCAGCATCGCTGCCGAAATACTCCAGGGCAAAGGCATCCCAGAAACGCGCGGCCGTGGCGTTGGACATGTGATTGACCTCCATCGTCCACGCCTCATCGTTCAGGCAGCAGCAGAGATAGACCATGCCGACATCAAACATGGGATAACCGTAGCAGAAGTCGCCCAAGTCGATGAAATACTGCGTGCGGACACCGTCCTTCTCCGTGAAAATGGCATTACCGAACTGCAGGTCGCCATGAATAGCGGTATCGGCATCGGGCGCGGAGGCAATGAAAGCGCGAATCCTGTCCTTCTGCTCCGGCGTGAAATCCGGATTGGCAGCCAGCATAGCATAAAGACGGTCCTTGACACTCTCGAACCGCGAAGTATCGACATGAATGGCGTGCAGCCGCTTGCACATCTGCGCGAACTCGCGGGCGTACTCCTCGGTGCACTCCGGATTGTCGCCGCAGGCACGGGAGTAAGACTTCTTGCCCTCAATGCGGCGGAAACGTATGCCGATACGCTCGCCGTCGGTAACGAGGTCGCCCGGTTCGGGTGTGGGAATGCCCGCCTCATAGACCTTGCGGGCAAGCTCAAGCTCCTTCTCCGCCGCCTCAAAGTTGCGGAAATACATCTTGAGCATGATGGCGGAGTCGGTACGGTGGTTATAACTGGCACCGTTGGCCCCTTCGCCGGTGCGGATATAGTCTTCGAGGTTGATGTGAATAGGTGTCATACAAAATCAGGAATTGAGAGTTATCTGTTCATGAACTGTAGGTTCTTCGCGAGGTTGAAGGTAGCGTCCGCCAAGAGTTCGTTCTGCGACGGCACCCCCTCCTGTGCAGGCTGCCGACTCTCGCCGTTAATGGCGTTGAAAAGGCGCGTGAGACCGATTCTGCCGCCCCCCTGACAGAGGATATAGACGATGCAGATGTTCTGCACCCCCACCGCCGAGGAGACGATATCGAGTCCGGTGCTTCCGAGCTGGTGCCTCGCCAGCACATAGGCATCCTCCTCGTACTGCTTGCACAGGCGGCTGACATCGCCGAGCGTGCGGCAGTCAAACGCCTTGAAGACACGCAGATAAGGGGAGAGCGAGACCTCCTGTATCTCCGCCTGGTTGATGGCCGCGATGCGCTTGTTGAGTGCGTCGAAAGGCTCTGTCTGGAGGTAATTGACGAAAGTGTCACCGTCCAGCAGCACGTCGTCCAGCCGTCCGCTGCTGACCAACTGATGGACACGGCGGCGATAGTCGGTGAGTTCGATGCGGATGCGGCTGAACTCGTCGTCCGCCAACTCGAGCATACTCGCCAGACGGTTCATCTGACGCATGTACTCACGCGGAATCTCGACCCCGGACTTGTAGCCCGTGTCGTGGTTGATAGCCGCCCAAGCGTGCTGCAAGGTGGTGCGCAGCTGGAGTTCAAAGCGCAGGTGGTTGATTTGCGGGAAGGCGACATCCGTGTACACCGTCTCGGGCAGGCGGCAGATATAGTGGAGCGAGTTGTAGCCGAAACTGTCGAGCTGGTGCAGGCGGCGTTTGTCCACGGAGTTGTCCCAGTCAATGTCAAACAGCCTTTCGGCAATGGCGGCGATACGGTCCACATCGTCGGTGTAGAAGGTAATGATACGCGCGCCGAGGAGGTCGGTGACATCGGTTACGGTCGCGTACTTGTTCCCTTTCAGCATCAGTTTTCCCGCGAGGCTGTCACGGGTCTTGACGCGCGTCTTGACGGTAGTGACCTCAATGTCATTGCTCTGCAAAGCATTCTCCAAGAGTCCCGTCACCACGCCGCTCATACGCTCCAAAGCCGGCCGCAGTGCATCGTACTGCTCCAAGAGCATCTCGGAATGCATGTCCATAGGTCAGATGATTTCAAAGAGGCTGATGAAGCCCGTCATCATGAAGACCTGCCTTATGTCGGCATTGATGTTGCGCACCTGCATCTTGCCCCCCTTTGACGCGGACTCCTTGCGCAAGGTAAGGAAGAGACGCAGACCGGACGAAGAGATGTAGGCCAAGTCCGTGCAGTCGAGAACGATATGCCCCGCCGCCTGCTCCGCCAACGCCTGAATGTCGGGAGTGATTTCCGCAGCAGCCGCTGTGTCAAGCCTGCCTGCCAGACGGGCAACGATTGTGTTACCCTCATGTTCGATGTTGATAGTCATAATTATAGTTTTTTTGTGAGAGTCAATATATTCCGGCTGTCCTTCCGCTCGTAGCGGATGTCATCCATAATCTGCCTAACGAGGAAGATACCCAGCCCTCCGACCGGCCTGTCCTCCGCGGCCAGAGTGATGTCCGGCTCCGCCTGCTGCGTGGGGTCGAAAGGTATGCCGCTGTCACTGATAGTGAAGACGACCTGCTCCGCATCCTTCTCCGCCTCGACGAGAACCTGCCCGCTCCCGTTCCCGGGATAGGCATAAAGCATGACATTGCTGACGACCTCCTCCAAAGCGAGGTTGACAGGCATGTCAAGCGACTGAGGCAGGCCGAGCGAGGCAATCCACTGGGCAAGCGTGGGAATCTGCTGTATGTCGTTGCGCATGACGAGCGAGTGATGCTCCTTGTCGGCCGGCAACCTGCCAGCCTCCGCCCGCCTGCTGAGGAAGCGGACCGCAAAGAGTGTAAGGTCGTCGCTCTGCTCCGCCTCCCCTACAAACTCCTCCACGGCCGCCTGAACGGACTCGATCTGCCGCACCGCAGACATACCAGGCTCCCACCGCCCGACAGTCTGCATTATGCGCTCCATGCCAAAGAGTTCGTGGCTGCTGTTCTCCGCCTCGGTGAGTCCGTCGGTATAGAGGAAGAGCGCGTCGCCCGCCTCCAAGACTGCCGACTGCTCCGCATAGGCAAAGCCTGACAAGACACCCAACGGGAGGTTGGGAAGGACAGGCAGAGCCTCCGCTCCGGACTTCCCGTTGCGGAGGACAAGCGGCGCATCGTGTCCGGCATTGCAATAGAGCAGTTTGCCGGAAGACAAGTCAAGGATACCGAGGAAGAGGGTGACGAACATGTTCTGGTCATTCGCCTCGGTCGCCATAGAGCCGTTCATCTGCAACATAATCTGCGAAGGAGTGTCAATATAGGCCGACAAACTGCGGAACAAAGACCGCGTAACCGCCATGACCAGCGAGGCAGGAATACCCTTGCCGCTCACATCGCCGATGCAGAAGAAAAGCCTGTTATCACGGATATAGAAGTCAAACAAATCGCCGCCGACCTCGCGCGCGGGCATAACCACCCCGTAAGCGTTCAGGTCCGGATAGTCAGGGAAGGGCGGGAAATGAGTGGGCAGCATCGCCATCTGTATGTTGCGGGCGATGTTGAGTTCGCTCTCCATGCGGTCCTGGAGGTTGCCGAGCGTAATCACCCTGACGAGGTCCTTCGCCGAGCGGTAGATGATGAAGACCAGGACCGCCAAGCCGAGCAGCATCATGAGCAGCACGACCAGACCGACCCGCCGCAGCCCGGCATAAATGACATCATCGGGAATGATAATCGTAATCCGCCATCCGGTAGCGTCAATCTCCTCGTCGAAGACCGTATATTTCCGTCCGGCAACCGTATCGGGCTTAGCCACGATGTCCAGCCCATTCGCGGAACTGATGGAATAATAACTGCCCTTATATATCTGCAGGTACTCGGAGAGGTGGCGGAGGTTGTCCAGCGACAAGTCCACGCAAGCGACCGCCACCACCCTGCCCGTGCTGTCATGCACCGGATAGGAGCAACTGACGACCATCGCCTTCGCTCCGGCATTGTCCAGATACGGCTCACTCCACCAGCAGGAATCAACCGTAAGACCGCTATGGAACCACTCCGCCTGCAGGTAGTCATGCCCGGGGCCGCCAATCTGGCGGGTGTAGATACCCCCGAGGGAATCACGGCTGCTGCATACCTCGAACCAACGGCCGTACTGCGGATAGTAGTCAGGCATGAAGGCGAGACCCGCGCTCTCCACAAAATCCAGCGTGTTCAGCAACTCGCGCGAGGCATCGTACATCGCCTGCGGCGTAGAGAGGTCGCGCTCCGCCATGCCAGCCAGGACCTGCGCCGCCGCTTCGAGACGGGAGGTGACAACCTCTATCTCCAGTTCCGCCCTACGCAACTCGGTCTTGGCACGCTGCTCCGCCTCGGCACGGATACCGGCACGGCTGTAGAAGTACTGGATACAGGCCGTCGCCTCCAGCACCACAGCAGCCACAATAAGAATCCAAAGACCGCCACGGGTCCGAGGAAGAGTTCTCTTTGGTGATGATGTATTCATTGTGTTGATATCAAATAGCAAATCCAGTTATGATGCGCCCTTGTTGTCCGCCAACGCCAATGCCGCGCGACCGGCATCGGTCATCAGCCCGCGCTGTTCGAGGTCGGCACACCGCTGACGGTTCAGTTCCGTCCAATGGCTACGCTTCCTCCGCGGCGAGAGACGCTGCGCACAACGCCCGTCCGGCAGACGCTTGAGCGTTGAGTCAATCCAACCGAAACACAACGCCTCCTCAACGACATGCAGATAAGGCATACAGTCGGTGCGCGGCACGCGCGTGCGGTACATCGTAACCCAGCACTCCTTCGCCGAGGCGTGGTTGCGGACAAACCACTGCCGCAGCTGCGCACGGTCAGCGAACTCCAACAGTTGCGTTATCTCCATAAGCGTTCATGCCAACACGTCCCTGTACTCCTCCGTGCCACTCATCATGCGACGGGCATAGGAACAGAGAGGGACAATCCTTATCTTTCTTTCGCGGGCAGCCCCGACAACCGCCTCCACCAGCCGCCTTGCGATACCGCGGCCGTTGTATTCAGGACGGACACCGGTATGCGAGACAGTCCACTCCGCAGACCCCGAAACAACATACTGACACTCGCCGACAACGACAGTGCCATCATACGCCAGAGCCTGCCTGTTGTGCTCCTCAAAGACGATGCGGACGGAGTCTTTCTTCTCGTACTGCAAGGCACGGGACGGGCAACGGTCAATGATTGCGGCGACAGCATCCGCATCCGCCTGCGAGAGGTCTATCCACGGGCGGCGGGCCGGGTCAAAAACGGCTCTGCTGCCCCGGACACACTCGCCCGCATGCGTGCAAAGAGAGGGATTCCAGAAGACACGGAGCGAGTCGTTCTCGTAGGTCTTGAAGCCCTGTGATTCCAGTTGTTCTTTTTTGGTCATCATTAGTGTTTTTACGGATAATTACCGAAAGAGTTAGCAAAGGTACAACTTTTTTCTGACAATGCAAATATTATTGTCACTTATTCCGTTATTTTTATGCAAAAAACAACCAAACATTCCAATTTCGGGAAGAAAAACACCGGACAACACATAGTCAGCCCAAGGGTAGCCTAAGGGTAGCGCAAGGGTTATACGTTAAAAAAAAGTATTATCTTTGTACGCTGTAAGCATTGTGATGGTATGG
>Ga0310690_10010203_pt1 | contig 11697 bp, 11 predicted proteins | sample AusTroGonzalo_MG_2_FD_207661 | JGI IMG/M metagenome (GOLD analysis project Ga0310690, IMG submission 207661) | Bovine rumen microbial communities from tropical cattle in Woodstock, Queensland, Australia - Gonzalo_04 (v2) (version 2) | ecosystem: Host-associated > Mammals > Digestive system >...
CAAGGAACAAACACGCTATATTTTTGAGACAAACACCCTTGGCGTCACAACGGAAAATACGCGCATCGACGACATCATGGAAACCGTCAACCACTTTCGCTGCATCGATTATGTCATCGACCATGCCACGGAAAGAATAACCGAGACGCACATCAAGCAATTGCACTTGCTATTGAAGACAAACACTTCTGACAGCCGCAAGTCATGGTTTGCCGTGAGCGATTACAAGCGTCTTGCCAATGCTGTGGGAGAAGAGGAAACCGCACAGCCCGAAGAAGTCCACCGTCAGATGAAGTCGCTGCTTACTGAATACAATTCCCTAAAACAAGTTGCATTTGACGACCTATTGGATTTCCATGTGCGCTTAGAGCGCATCCATCCTTTCCAAGACGGCAACGGTCGTGTCGGGCGACTGCTGCTGTTTTGGCAATGTCTGCAAACGGGCATAGTTCCATTTATCATCACGGAGGATTTGCGCCTGTTCTATTACCGAGGCATCCAAAACTGGGGTAAAATCAATGGGTATTTGCGAGATACATGCTTGACGGCGCAGGATAACTTCAAAGAATTGTTAGAGTATTATGGGGTAAGGTATTAGCAATTTGCAAATTTTGCACATTGCTTTCTCGAACTGAAAAACCATCATGAACACGCTTTTTTTGCGTGTTGTTGAAACTTATGCTGTGATTTGGCACAGGCTTACCTTTTCTTTGCAGCGAAAAACAAAAGCGGTCTGAAAAATATGTCAATCATGATTTTGTTTCGGAGAAATAATTACCTTTGCAGCAAATTCGTGCCGACTTCATGTCTGCATGAGTTGACATATAACTTACTTGCTGACCTTTCGGCTCGGTTAAATCTGGTAAATTCAACTTTTGAAGTCCGAACAAGTCATTGCAGGTTTGTAGCCTCTAAGGAGGACACAGGCCGCTTTGCTTGTTTCACTTCAAGGCTTACCAGAGCCGTACCGAGGGAATAACAAAGGGATTTCGTGTTCTCCCTTTTTGTTGTTGAACACGGCGGAAATGCGGAAACCCGTTAGTGGAAGCACATAAACAAGAAGTTGCGCCCGTGACACATTAGGGTATTAAGAAATGATTGCAGACATTGTTTACAAAAACAAAATGTACTATGTTTTAAATGAACAAGGAAAAGAAATTTCCCGCAACTGGGAAAGCACTTTAGGTGAACTGATGGGGTTCAGTGGAACTTTTATCGTTTTCAGAAAAAACAAAATGTTCTACACCATGGACGACAGGCTAAAAGAGATTGCCCGCAACTGGGAATCAACGCTCGGTGAATTCCGTAATGTAGCAGGAAACTCCGTCAATTTCCGTCGAAACAAGATGATTTACACCTACGACAGCCGTTTAAAAGAAATCAGCCGTCGTTGGGAATAGGAGGACAAGATTATGGAAAGACAAAAAGAAAACAAACTGACTCCCGTCTTGTATTTCATCGGCATCTTTCTACTCATCGTCTTTATTCTATTGGCATGGATGTCGCATTCATGGCAGGAGTCGGAAATTGCCTCTCAACTTTTTGCAGCCTTGGCGGGTGCTGTTATTGCAGCTTTCATCACATCCATTCTATTGAGACTCCAGACCCAAAGCCAAGCGAAACTTATAGAAGGCCAAGCTGCTATTGAGCAAGAAAAGGAAAAAGAAGCCAAGGTTTATGAGGAAAAACTGCGCATATATCAGGAGTTTCTTCACAAACTCAATGAAATCATCCGTGACAACAAAATTGACAAGGAAGAGGTGATAGACCTCCAATTTCAAGTTTCCTTCATCGATATGCATACCTCATCAGAGCATATCAAAGAAATCAGTATGCACGTTGCAAACATCATAAAAAACATCAATAATCCAAATGAAAATTTTAACCTTTTGGAGGAGATGTTTGCCATCAATGAGACCTTTAGGGAGGAACTTTACAAGAAAAAAGAAACGGAACTCGCTGATGGCAACAAGCAAAACAGAATAGATGCCGTTGATAATTTCAAATCCATAACGGTCTATGAAAAAGGTAATAGTGTGGAAAGCATCAACATCTATGAATGGATTAAAAAGCTCAAGCAAAACATTAAAGCCCCTGGCTTCCGCCAATGGATTTATGGCAAACGCACTTTAGTTCACGAATTGTATCTGAACTATGACGGTGAAGCGTTCCGGAAAGACCCTGCCGAAAACTCCCTATGCTGTGATTCGGTGTTTAATTCTGATGAAACCATCAGCGTTCTGCTTTTCTTAAGAAAGAATAAGAAAGATGCAACTAAAAATCTCCTTAGTGATGACATCTGGAAAGAATACCAAAACCTTCCAATAACCGATGATGGAAGATGTGAAATTAGGGTGTTCAGTAAAAAAGATTCAGAAAACGACATTAAAGAATACTTTGAAAAAGAAATCTTCCCAAAAATGAGCAATTGGAGAGAAAAACATAAAGACGAATATAGAATTGGCTAATTCGAATAACTATGGAAGCAAAAACAACCATCAACGACCTGTTGTCTGGCAACCGAATTATGGTGCCAGATTATCAAAGAGCATACTCATGGAATACGACAGAAAAGAATGATAACGGACATGTGAACATATTTCTCAACGATCTGTTGGATTATATCAAATCAGGCAGCCCCGCCCCTTATTATTTCGGGCATTTCCTATTTGAGCAAAGAGACGAACACAATTACGCTGTCATCGACGGGCAACAACGGCTCACGACAATCAGTATTTTCCTCTCGGTTGCGTTTCGCGTTATGAAGGAGAATCGCGACTTGAAAGAGGAAGAAATCGAAATGTACGAGGACATGGTGAAACGGAACAGTACATACCGTTTCTCGACCGTGGCATACGACAATATGCTCATGCGTGATTATGTGATAGACCAAACCAAGCATGATTTGTATGGCATCAAGACGACATCAGGAATGCGGATAACAAAGGCCTACGACTATCTCTATTTGCAGCTTGTGCGACTTGGGTTAGACACGACCATCGAATTGGTAAAAGCCGTGGCAAAAGCTGCTTGCACCACCCATATCGTCAATTCCGAGTCGGAGGGCATACAGATGTTCATTTTCCAAAACAACAGAGGAAAGAAGCCATCGAATCTTGAAATCATCAAAGCCCAGTTTATGTACAATCTGCACCTATATGGTGGAACAGATGCCGAAAGCATGATTCAAGAAGTGAAAGAAAGGTTTGAAAACATCTATCTGAACATCTCAAAGATTGAGGATTTCGTGGACGAGGATGACGTTTTGTCAAGAACAATGCAAGTATATTTCAACTCACTTTGGCGCGACAATGCCATGGACGAGGTGGATAAAGCTTTGAAACAGTCCAGCCGATTGGTCTTCATCATGAACTTCACCCATGCCTTGGCCAATACCTTCACCAATTTGGAACAACTGCTTGAAGATAGCAAAAGAGATGTCAATATAGAAAGTGCTTTGCTTTGTGGTCGGTATTACATCGTTCTGCCTTTCTTTATCAAGGCATATTCAAACGGCATGACCTTATACGACATCAGCCGTATGGCAAAGGCACTCGGCGACTTGGTTCTTCGCGATTCGATAGTGGGCACCCGCGCCGATATGCGTTCTCGACTGAAAGACGTGTTTGAAACACTCAGCAAATCACCCAATGATGTTATCGAAAGAATCAATTGGATGAAAACAAACGAAAACTGGTGGTGGCACTATTGGAACAATGATGAACTATGTAATGCAGCATCGGGAAATTGGAATCAAAACAGCCATTGGTTAGCGAAAATCGTACTATGGAGATACGAAAACCACTTGATAAACCTTTCTGGAAAAGGCTATTCTCCGATTCAGTTCCACAGTATAGAAAAGCCACATTTGGAACATATCGCCCCGCAAACCCAAAATGGCGAGAAAGAGGCTGCTGGTTACGACACCTACGACCAAGACTTTTGGGATAACTACATGTACCATTTGGGGAATTTCCTCCTGTTATCCGCACCGCACAACGAATCAATCGGAAACAGACCTTTTGTGCTTAAAAGAAGCACATACAAGCACCTTTACCAACAACGCGAGATAGTGACATTAACTGAGAATGACCTAAAATGGGATAAGCCAAAAATTGCAAAACGCACCGAAACAATTGCTGATTTTTTGGTAAAAGAATGTTGAGCAATCAAGCCTGTGCTCCAATCCGGCACAGGCTTTCTTTTATTTGCAGCATAAACTATGTCAAACCTCAAATGCAAAACACTAATAAATGCCACATGTGCAAACTTTGCACACATGCCTAACCGATTAATGTGCAAATTATGCACGGTATTACAAGTAGGCAAAGTAATATGCAAAATTTGCATAATAGTGATAGTCGCAAAATTTGCGAATGCCAGTTTTTGAGGCAAAAAGCAATTTGCAAAAAATGCAATTTACTGGTAAGTGCAAAATTTGCACATACCACTCCCCGAGACAAAAAGCAAAGTACTGCAATTTTGTAACATTATTTTGCCATGCCGAACTTTTTTATTATTTTTGCAGCGAAAAACACCATAAACCATTATGCGAATCATTGCAAAGAAGACATTGACAGAGTATGCCGACAGCCATCCGCAGGCCGCAGGAGGTCTCAACGATTGGTTTGAGAAGACGCGCAAAGCTGTATGGAACAATCTTACCGACATACGACAGACCTTTAACAGCGTGGATTATGTAGGCAACCAACGTTATGTGTTCAACATTAATGGGAACAACTATCGTCTTGTGGTATTGATACTTATGACCTCCAAGACGGTATACATCCGCTTTATAGGCACACATTCAGAATACGATAAGATTACGGACATCGAAAATATTTGAGATATGGCACAGTTAAAGACAGAAGAGGCATATAACGCCGCGATGCAGCGCATCGAAGAGCTTTTGAAAGTGGTGACAGACGAAACGCCAACCACCGATCCCAACTATCAGGAGTTGGACATCCTCTCCGATATGGTGGCGGAGTACGAGGATATCCATTTCTCATTCAGCAAACCGACTTTGCCTGATGTCATCAGGCTTCGGATGTATGAGCGTAGCCTGACACAGGCTGCTGTAGCGCAACTCCTTGGAATTAGTGCGTCAAGAATGAGTGAACTGATGCACGGAAAGATGGAACCTTCTTACCAGCTTTCCCGAGAGCTCTGCCTCAAACTTAACATCGAACCTGCTGTGGTGCTTGGTGTATAGTCGTACATGAACACGCATTTTTTGCGTGTTATTATGGCTTATGCTGCAATTTAGCACATCTTTTTCATATCTTTGCGCCATCAAATGCAAGCATCATGTCCCCAAACCTCCTAAACAAATACGTCTGGCTCGTTGAGACCATCTACAACGCGAAGTACATCACGTTTGAGGAAATCAATCGACGCTGGCTCGACGACGACATCAGCGAGGGCGTGGAAATCCCCAAGCGAACCTTCCACACTTGGCTCAACGAGGCGCAAGAGATGTTCGGCCTCGTCATCCTCTGCGAGCGTAAGGGCGGCTACCACTACTACATCGAGAACGCCGAGGAAATCCGGCAGGGCGGACTGCGCAACTGGCTGCTCAACACCATCTCCACCAGCAACCTGCTCATGGAGAACCGACAACTCAAAGACCGCATCCTGTTGGAAGAGGTGCCCTCGGTGAAAGACCACCTCTCCCCCATCCTCACTGCCATGAGAACCGACACGGCACTGCGCGTCACCTACCAAAGCTATTGGCGCGAAGAGAGCAGCACCTTCGAGTTGGAGCCTTATTGCGTGAAACTCTTCAAGCAACGCTGGTACTTAGTGGGCCGAAGTCCGCACATCAATCAAGTACGCATCTATGCCCTCGACCGCATCCTCAGCCTTGAAGTCACAGAGAAGAAGTTCAAGATGCCCAAAAAGTTCAACCCCAAGGCCTTTTTCGAGGACTTCTACGGCATCATCGCCCACGAAAACGCCAAAGTTGAAACGGTCAGGCTGAAAGTCAGTGCCGAACAGTCGAATTATTTGCGCTCCTTGCCGCTGCATCCCTCGCAAAAGGAGGTCGAAAAGGGCGAAGGATACAACATTTTCGAGTTACATCTTTGCCCCGAGTTTGATTTTCAACAAGAGATTCTCTCACAAACGCCTGATATTGAAGTGCTGTCGCCGGAATGGTTGCAGGAGGAGATTGCAGGGAAAGTGAAAGTATTGTGGGAAAAATATGCCAAAAGATGAAAGACTTCGCCGCCATAGACTTCGAGACCGCCAACAACGAGCGCACCAGCGTGTGCAGTGTGGGTGTTGTCATTGTGCGCGATGGGGAGTTTGTGGACTCGTTCTATTCCCTCATCCAGCCGGAGCCGAATTATTATAACTATTGGAATACCGTCGTCCACGGCATCACGCGTGAGGACACCGAAGACGCGCCTGTATTTCCTTACGTCTGGCAACAGATTGAGCCGCTCATTGAGGGCTTGCCTTTAGTGGCGCACAACAGCCCTTTCGACGAAGGCTGTCTGAAGGCCGTGATGCGCTGCTACCAAATGGATTACCCTGACTATCAGTTTTATTGCACCTGTCGCGCCTCGCGAAAACATTTCGGGAAACTGCTGCCCAACCACCAGCTCCACACCGTGGCGGCGGCCTGCGGCTTCGATTTGGTCAACCACCACCATGCTTTGGCCGATGCTGAGGCTTGTGCTTGGATTGCGAGGGAGATTTTGTAGTTTTTTATCCAAAAACTTGCCGTTATCGGCAAAAATAAGTATCTTTGCAGCGGTTTTCACCCAAAACTTGCCGATAAATGGAATATATTTCCGTCAAACAGTTTGCCGAAAAATATGATATCAGCGAGCGCACCGCACGCAATTACTGCACTATAGGTAAAATCGAAGGGGCGTTCCTTACGGGAAAAACATGGAACATTCCTGCTGAGGCTGCCTTGCCCAAACGCGGCAAAAAAAAGGTGTCGCCTCTGCTCACCGCCTTGCGCGAACAAAAAGAGATCAAGATGAAAGGCGGTATCTATCATCGCATACAGATTGACTTGACCTATAACTCCAACCACATCGAAGGCAGCCGCCTGACCAAGGAACAAACACGCTATATTTTTGAGACAAACACCCTTGGCGTCACAACGGAAAATACGCGCATCGACGACATCATGGAAACCGTCAATCACTTTCGCTGCATCGATTATGTCATCGACCATGCCACGGAAAGAATAACCGAGACGCACATCAAGCAATTACACTTGCTATTGAAGACAAACACTTCTGACAGCCGCAAGTCATGGTTTGCCGTGGGCGATTACAAGCGTCTTGCCAATGCTGTGGGAGAAGAGGAAACCGCACAGCCCGAAGAAGTCCACCGTCAGATGAAGTCGCTGCTTACTGAATACAATTCCCTAAAACAAGTTGCATTTGACGACCTATTGGATTTCCATGTGCGCTTAGAGCGCATCCATCCTTTCCAAGACGGCAACGGTCGTGTCGGGCGACTGCTGCTGTTTTGGCAATGTCTGCAAACGGGCATAGTTCCATTTATCATCACGGAGGATTTGCGCCTGTTCTATTACCGAGGCATCCAAAACTGGGGTAAAATCAACGGTTATTTGCGCGACACTTGCCTCACAGCGCAGGATAACTTTAAGGTGGTGTTGGGGTATTTTGGGATAAAAACAATCTAAAAACCAAGAAACGACAATGATGGAAAAAGCACGAACAATTCTTGCTACCATTTCGATTGCAAGAGAAATATTATAAAATGAAACCATGAAAACAGATGCACAAAAAGCCTTAGAACTCCTGAAAGAAGGCAACGCCCGCTTCGTTTCGGGAACCTTGACACCGAAAGATGACTATGCCGAATTGCGGGAAAAACTCAGCGCTGGACAACAACCTTTTGCCGTGGTGCTGTGCTGTTCCGACAGCCGCGTAGCGCCTGAAATCATCTTCGACCAGAAACTGGGTGATCTTTTCGTCATCCGCAATGCGGGCAATGTGGCGGACGAGGAAGTACTAGGCTCCATTGAATACGCCGTCGAGCATTTGGGGACCCAATTGGTGGTCGTGCTGGGACATTCCAGTTGCGGAGCCGTCACGACGACCTGCCAAGGCGGTGAATTGCCCGGTCACATCCTCCACCTCGCCAAACGCATCCAGCCAGCCATCAGTACCAACTGCTGTATTGACGACAATGCCCGCCGCCATGCCAGCAGAATGGCTCAACTCATTGAAATTAACGACATTATCAAACACGTGAGCGCGCGTGTCGTGAGCGCTTTCTACGACATCCGTAGCGGAAAAGTGGAATGGCTATAACGAGGTTTTTTTATAACTTTGTCGCCTGATTCATCGGAAAATCTTTCGACCATGAAAACAATTGTAAAACAAATCATTCCAGCGTTCTTCGCTTCAATCTTGACCATTATGACCTCATGCAACCACAAAACGCCCGTGGACCTCATCGTCCACAATGCCAACGTCTATACCGTTGACAAGGATTTCTCCAAGGCTCAAGCCTTTGCCGTGAAAGACGGAAAGTTTGTCGTCGTCGGTAACGAAGACATGATTATGCGCCAATACACAGCCAAGGAAACCATTGACGCTCAAGGCGATGCAGTCTATCCAGGCTTCATGGACGGACATTGCCACTTCACGGGCTACGGCGGAAACCTCGTCCGTTGGGCCAACCTGAAAGGCTGCCTTTCCTTCAACGAGGTCATCGAGCGCCTCAAGGAGCATGATAGCCTCTACCCTTCCGAATGGCTGTTGGGTCGCGGCTGGGACCAAAACCTTTGGGAAGTGATTGCGTTTCCCAACAACGAAAGGCTTGCCGAGGCTTTCCCCAACAAAAAAGTCCTGCTGACCCGCGTGGACGGTCACGCGGTATTAGTCTCAAAGGAAGTGCTGGAACTGGCTAATATTGACGAGAATACGAAAATGGACGGCGGCATGGCCATCGTGAATGAGGGACAATGCACAGGCGTGTTGCTTGACAATCTGGCCGATGCTGCCAAGACTTTAGTGCCGAAAATGGAAACCGAACTAAAGGTTCAAGGCTTGCTAAAGGCACAAGAAAACTGTATGGCGGTCGGCCTGACTTCCGTCACCGATGCGGGATTGGATATCGCCACCATCAAATTGATTGACAGCCTGCAACAGAGCGGACAACTCAAGATGCACGTCAATGCCATGGTGAATCCCGACGATGAAACAATGGATTACTTTATGAATCAAGGTGTGATCGACAAAGAAAGGCTCACCGTCAGAAGCGTGAAAATCTATGCCGATGGTGCTTTAGGCTCACGTGGCGCAAAACTGCTTGAACCTTATTCTGATGACCCCGAAAACACTGGCCTAATATTGGAAAGCGACGAGTTTTACCGTCACGTCTGCCAAAAGGCCTACGACGCTGGTTATCAAGTTTGTTGCCATGCCATCGGCGACGGTGGCGTGCGGCATATTATGGACATTTATTCCGAATACCTCAAAGGCCAGAACGACCTCCGTTGGCGCATCGAGCACTCGCAGGTGGTGGATAAAGCTGATTTCCAGCGTTATGGTGAGTTTTCCGTCATTCCCTCCATCCAAACCACGCACTGCACCTCCGACATGGACTGGGCCGACGAGCGCCTTGGCGAACGCATTAAAAACGCATACGCCTATCAACAACTGTTGCAACAAAATGGTTGGGTCATTAACGGCACTGATTTCCCCATTGAGGATATCAGCCCGATTTACACCTTCTATGCCGCCGTCGCCCGCAAGCACTTGGACGGCACACCCGCCGAAGGCTTCCAAATGGAGAACGCCCTAAGCCGCGAACAAGCCCTGCGCTCCATCACTATCTGGGTGGCGAAAGGTTGTTTCTTGGAAGCGCGCAAAGGTAGCATCGAAGTCGGGAAAGACGCTGATTTCGTGATTCTTGACCGAGACCTTATGACGGTGGCGGAGAGTGAAATCCCAACGGCCAAGATGAAGCTTTGCCACATCCATTGACCGTTTCCCAAGCCTTAGATTTCCAGCTTTTTCCCGTCCAAGACCGCATTCTTGAGCGTATCGTATTCGTAGGTCAGTTTCAGGGAAAAGAAAGGCCTTTCCTCGCTGATGAGATGCAGGAAAATCTTGTCGCCCTCCCATGCGGGAAGTTCGAGCAAATGGCTTTTATCAATCCATTCGAGGTCGCCCTCGTTGCAAACAATCTGTTCGCCCGTCCAGTCGGTGCAGACGAAGATGTGCATGTGCTCGTCTTCATAGACGTTGTGCACAAAGGTGACGATGCCGCAGTAGCGCCATTTCGTCACGGTGAAGCCTGTCTCCTCCCACACCTCGCGCAACATACAGTCTTCGGGGCTTTCGCCATCCTCGAACTTGCCGCCTACACCGAGCCATTTGTCGTGGTTGAGGTCGTTTTCCTTCTTGGTGCGGTGCAACATGAGGTATTGGCTGCCGCGCTCCAAATAGCAAAGAGTTGTTTGTTTCATAGTGTTAGAAACCTTTTCAAAAATATTACGTATTTTACGTAACGGTTTTTACGTAATTTTTTTCGACAACAATAGTAAAAAAGCAAGGCGGCCTTGCGAGCCGCCTTGCAAAACCTTTTAGCTCTGGAATTAGATGATACCTTGAGCAAGCATGGCGTTGGCAACGCGCATGAAGCCGGCGATATTGGCACCCTTCACGTAGTTGATGGTACCATCGGCCTGCTTACCATACTGGACACACATGTCATAAATGTTGTTCATGATGGTGTGGAGGTTCTTGTCAACCTCTTCGGCAGTCCAGTTGCGGTGCTCAGCGTTCTGGCAGATTTCGAGGCCAGAGGTGGCAACACCACCAGCGTTCACAGCCTTACCAGGACCGAACGGGATCTTGGCAGCCTGGAAAGCGGCAATAGCGGCGGGTTGGCAACCCATGTTGGAAACCTCAGCGACGTACTTCACGCCATTGGCGATCAGTTCCTTAGCATCGGCTTCAGCCAGCTCGTTCTGGAAGGCGCAGGGGCAAGCGATGTCGCACTTCACCATCCAAGCCTTCTTACCGGCAGTGAACTTAGCCTTGCCGGGGAACTTGGTGGCCATGTCCTCAACCTTGTTACGGTTGGAGGCACGCATGTCAAGCATGTAGTCAATCATTTCCTTGTCGATACCGTTGGGCAGTTCGCACACGCCGTCGGGACCAGACAGGGCAACGACCTTGGCGCCGAGCTCAGTGGCCTTGATGGCAGCGCCCCAAGCCACGTTACCGAAACCAGACAGAGCAATTCTCTTGCCTTCCATCTTGTCGCCCGTTTGTTTCACCATACGTTCGACATAGTAGATGGCACCGAAACCAGTGGCTTCGGGACGAATCAGAGAACCACCCCAGCCATAGCTCTTACCGGTCAGAGCACCCGTGCTGTGTTCGCGGGCAAGCTTCTTGTAAGCGCCATAGAGGTAACCGATTTCGCGGCCACCGACACCGACGTCGCCAGCGGGGCTGTCTTGGTCGGGACCGATGTTTCTCCAAAGCTCATACATGAAAGCTTGGCAGAAGCGCATGATTTCCTCGTCGGTCTTGCCAACGGGGTCGAAGTCGGAACCACCCTTACCACCGCCGAGAGGCAGCATGGTCAGGGAGTTCTTGAAGATCTGCTCGAAGCCCAAGAACTTCAGCATGGAGACGTTGACGGCCTTGTGGAAACGGAGACCACCTTTGTAAGCGCCGAGGG
>Ga0310690_10010204_pt1 | contig 11697 bp, 7 predicted proteins | sample AusTroGonzalo_MG_2_FD_207661 | JGI IMG/M metagenome (GOLD analysis project Ga0310690, IMG submission 207661) | Bovine rumen microbial communities from tropical cattle in Woodstock, Queensland, Australia - Gonzalo_04 (v2) (version 2) | ecosystem: Host-associated > Mammals > Digestive system >...
CAGGTTGAGCAGTCCGATGAACAGCCCCAGGCCAACAGCCATGGGGAAGTCGATAATCAGGAAACCGATGCTGAACAGTATGCCTACACACAAGGCTACCAATGCCTGGCCGCGGAAGTACTTGTTCATACCCTCCTCCACGTCTGCCACCAAACGGCGGGCAAAGGGACGATAGCGGCGGGGCAACAACAGCGACCAGCTGCCGGTTATCTTCTCATAGTCGAGTAATATGAATAAGGTATAAAGGGCCACCATGGTCAGCGAGAACACACTTGACAGGATGCTGATGCTCTGTGCAACGACGGCCCACACCTTGGGAATAGTCGACTTCACCGTGTCAATGAATCCGTCCTGCGTCACTAGTTTCTTCAGCTGCTCAATATCCACATAGTCGTGGATGAACTTCTGTATGTGTCGCGGTATGTTGCTCATGGTCTCGTCGGTCTGCACATAGTGGAGGAGCATCGTCGTCACACGCCCACCCTCTTCTATCATTGGCGGAACCATCAGCCAGAAGACACCTGTCAGGACACCACCCACCACGACAAACGACACCAGGATGGCGGCAATGCGGAACTTGAGCCGACAGCGGTACTGGAAGAACTTGACAAGCGGGAAAAGCAGATAGGACAGCAGCCACGCCAGGAAGAACGGCACTAACACACCACTCAGTCTGTTGAGCAACATGACGATGCCAACAACGAGGATGACTGTCAGCATACCACGCACAAAAGTGTCAAACGTTATCTGCTTTCTTTCCATAACGAGTGCAAATATAGCAATTTCGCAGCAAAACTCACGGTCTTTAACTCCCTTTAACTCCATAAACAGTCAAAACTCCCGAAAAAGTATTACTTTTGCACTCAATATGAGCGTTACAGAATTCATCAACCAGCACAAGCGCCAGCGACAGTTCTCGTTCGAGGTGCTGCCACCATTGAAGGGCACGGGCACCAGCAAGCTCTTTGCCGACATCGACAAACTGGCTGCATTGGAGCCGGCTTTCATCAACATCACCACCCACCACTCCGAGTACGTTTACCGCGAGTTGGCCGATGGACGCTTCGAACGTAGCCGAGTTCGCCGCCGTCCGGGTACCATTGCCATCGCCGCTGCCATCCAGCAGCGCTACCAGATTCCCGTACAGCCGCATGTCATCTGCAGCGGTGCCACCATCGAGGACATTGAATACGAACTGCTCGACCTGCAGTTCTTGGGCATCCACGACCTGCTGCTGCTGCGTGGCGACAAAGCCAAAGAGGACAGTCGCTTCACCCCTACCCCCGGCGGCCATGCCCATACCACCGAGCTTATCCAGCAGGTGCAGCGTTTCAACGACGGGTTCTTTGCCGACGGCACACCCATCAAGAACCCCGGACGAAAGTTCGACTTTGGCGTTGCCTGCTATCCCGAGAAGCACGAGGAGGCCCCCAACATGGAAATGGACATGCAATACCTGAAGCAGAAACAGGACCTCGGGGCACAATATGCCGTGACGCAACTGTTCTTCGACAACGAGAAATACTTCAAGTTCGTGGAACAGGCCCGCCAGATGGGCATCACCATCCCCATCATCCCAGGCATCAAGCCTTTGGCCAAACTCACGCAGCTGACCGTCGTGCCCAAGACCTTCCACTGCGACATTCCCGAACCGCTGGCCCGCGAAATCGTGAAATGCAAGACTGACGACGACGCCCGCCAGCTGGGCATCGAGTGGACCACGGAACAATGTCGCGAGCTCTATGCCCACGGCGTTAACGACATCCACTTCTACACCGTTTCTGCTGTCGACTCTGTTGTTGAAATCACCAAGCGATTGTTATTATAATGAAGAAACTGTTGACATTGAGCCTGCTTCTGCTCGCACTGGGCAGCCAGGCACAGACCGCGAGAAAGTTTACGCTGAACCTGACCGACGACGGAAAGGCTCAGATGGTGTGTTTCCTACCCACAACGCCCTCGGGGAAAGCCATTGTCGGCGTGCCGGGCGGTGGCTACTCCATGCTCTCGAACAGCCACGAGGGCTATCTGGCCTCCGACTGGCTCAACAAGCAGGGCATTGCCTACTTCGTGGTGAACTACCGCCTGCCCGACGGTGACCGCACCAAGCCGATGGGCGACGTGGAACAGGGTATCCGCACAGTACGCGACTCGGCTGCCGTCTGGGGCATCAACCCACGCGATGTCGGCATTATGGGATTCTCGGCTGGCGGCCATCTGGCATCCGTCATCTCCACCCATGCCGAATGGGACGTACGCCCTGACTTCAGCATCCTGTTCTATCCCGTCATCTCGATGGATGAGCGCGTGTCGCACAAGTGGTCGTGCCGCAACTTCCTGGGCGAGGAGGGACAGAAGGATCCCAACCTGGTGCGTGAATTCTCAACAGACAAGGTAGTGCGCCGCCACCTGACGCCTCCTGCCATCATCATCTCGGCCAGCGACGACCGTCTGGTGCCTTTCGTGACCAATGGTCTGGCCTACTATCAGGCCATGCGTCAGGCCGGCAATGAATGTGCCATGTACGTCTACCCCACCGGTGACCACGGCTTCGGTTTCGGTCCCTGGTTCAAATACCACGACCAGCTGCTGACCGACCTCGGCAACTGGCTGAAAGCCCGTCAGACACCTAAGACCGACGCCGTTCGCGTAGCCTGCATTGGCAACAGCATCACCGACGGTCACGGCATCGACATGGCTACTGCCTACGGCTATCCCGCCGTGCTACAGAAGCGTTTAGGTGACAGCTACTGGGTCAAGAACTTCGGTGTGAGCGCACGTACCATGCTGAACAAGGGCGACATGCCCTACATGAAAGAGCAGGCATGGAAGGACGCCTTGGCCTTTAAACCCGACATTGTCGTCATCAAACTCGGCACCAACGACTCTAAGCCCCACAACTGGCAACACGGCAGTGAGTTTGGTCAGGACCTGGAACAGATGATTCTCGCGCTGCGTCCCGATCTGGCACAGAAGAGCAAGAAATCCAAGAAATCCAAGAAGCCTATAGCCGACGTTAAGCCCCGCATCCTCATCTGCACGCCTATCCCCGCCATCAAGCCGACGTGGGACATCAGCGATGCCGTTATCACCAACAACATCATCCCCATCCAGCAAGAAATTGCCGCTAAGTACGGCTTGGAGGTCATCGACCTGCACACGCTCTTCAACGGTGGAGCCGAATTGATGCTCGACGATGGCATCCATCCCAATGGCAAAGGTGCTGAGCGACTGGCCGAAATTGTTGCCGGAAGCATCAGCAAATAACCATCATAAAAAAGAAAATCAGCAAGCTGCGAATCATCGTAGTTTGCTGATTTCTTATGGTAGCGGGAGCCGGGATTGAACCGGCGACCTCATGATTATGAATCATGCGCTCTAACCAGCTGAGCTATCCCGCCATCATTTTCGTTTTTGCGGGTGCAAAGGTAGCACTATTTTTTGAATTAACAAAATTTCTCTTGAAAATATTTTCGAATTTGATAAAAAAGTAGTAATTTTGCCCCTAAATCAGTATTTCTAATCGGGTTTACATGAATACAAAGAAGCAAAAACTCTATATTGAGTACCCATTAGCTACAAAATCTTCCAACATTGTTTGGGAGCAGATAGGCACCATCCATGGTCTGGAAAGATGGTTGGCTGACCATGTGGAAGAGGTTCAAGAGGGCATCATTGCGCTCACCTGGGGCGAGGAGTGGACAGAGCACCATACCCTGGAGGCTCAAATCATTGATCAGCAGAAGAACCAATTCATCAGACTACAGTGGGTAAACGAGGACGATCCCGATGCCTACTGGGAGATGCGTATTGGACGAAGTGAGCTGACAGATGAGTTGTGTCTGCTTGTTTCAGACTATGCACTGCCAGAAGACATTGACGACCTCCACGACCTGTGGGACGGCAACATGGAACGTCTGCACAGGGTCAGCGGACTATAAAAGGAATGATGTTTCGCATAAAGAATTGGATGAAGTCATTCCGACTTGTCAGGAAATTGGACATATTCGTCGCCAAACAGTTCTTGCAATTGTTTGTGGGCGCATTCTTCATCTGCCAGTTTGTGCTGATGATGCAATTTCTGTGGCGCTATGTGAATGAACTGATAGGCAAGGGTCTGTCGTTGGAGATTATGGCACAGTTCTTCTGGTACATGGGACTGATGCTGATGCCGCAGGCCTTCCCACTGGCCATCCTGCTGTCGTCGCTCATCGTCTTTGGAAACCTCGGCGAGAGTTCTGAGCTGACGGCTATCAAGGCTGCGGGCATTTCGCTGCTGCAGGCCTCGCGCTCTATCATTGTCATCGTCATTGCCATTGCCGGTATCTCTTTCTACTTCCAGGACATTGTAGGTCCTAATGCCGACAAGTCGTTCTACCAGCTACTGTTGTCGGTGAAGCAGAAGAGTCCCGAACTGGAAATACCTGAGGGCGTGTTCTACGACGGCATTCCGAACGCCAACCTCTATGTACAGAAGAAAGACTTGCAGACTGGCATGCTCTACGGCATCATGATCTACCGCCGCACGAACAGCTACGAAGACCAGGCTATCATCCTTGCCGACTCCGGCATGCTACAGTCGACGGCAGAGAAGAAGCACCTGTTGCTGAACCTGTATAACGGCGAATGGTTTGAAAACATGCAGTCGCAGGAGTTAGGCGGCTCTGCCACAGTTCCATATCGTCGTGAGACGTTTTCCCACAAGCTTATCGTACTCGATTACGACGGCGAATTCACGCTGGCCGACGAATCGGGTGTTGCCGCAGACCCCCGTTCCAAGAGTCTGAGCCTCATCCTGGATGACTTAGAATCCATCATCGTCAAGAACGATTCGGTGGGACGGCAGTTCGAGCGCGAGGCCCGTTTCCGTACATTCAGGACACCCACTATTGGCAAAAAGGACTCCCTGAAAGCCTATTCCCAAGCCGCCGCAGGGAAGGTGAACTTCGACACCCTTTTCAGCAAGCTGACAGCAGACAAGAAGCGCTTTGTCGTACAACGGGCCATGGAAAGGGCACAGTCGGAGTCGTACGACCTATCGATGAAAGCCGACTACTCGTTCAACATCAACCGTCATGAGCGCCTGCACCGCATGGAAGCCATCAACCGCTTCACGGTAGCCCTGTCGTGCATCATCTTCTTCTTTATCGGTGCACCCTTGGGAGCCATCATCCGCAAAGGCGGCATGGGTGTTCCCGTCATCATCTCGGTGCTGGTGTTCATCATCTACTACATCTTCGAGAACTCCGGCATGAGAATGGCCAGGGCCGACGAATGGACGGTGTGGTTCGGAAAGCTCATCTCGACAATGGCGCTGGCACCTGTAGCCATCTTCTTCACATACAAGGCTAACAACGACTCCGTCGTGTTCAATATCGACCTCTATAAAGAGCTACTACGCCGCATCTTCGGACTCCGTACGAAACGAAACATCATGCGTAAGGAGGTCATCATTGAAGACCCGAAGTACCTGAACGATGCTGCCATGTTGGAGGAAATCAATGCCAGCATAGCCCAATATAGCGAGGAGCATCACCTGCTGCACTTGCCAAGCCCCATCAAGGTATTCTTCAAGTACAGCGACGACCACGAGATAGAGAAAATAGACGAGAAGCTGGAGAGTACCATCGAAGACTTGGGCTATACACGAGACCGTCTCATCCTGACGGAGCTGAACAACTATCCCATCCTGATGACCCGTGCCCATACCCGTCCGTTCAACCGCAAATGGCTGAACATCATCACGGCTATCATCCTACCGTTGGGAGTCTTCTTCTATCTGCGCATGTGGCGTTTCCGTCTGAGACTCTATAAAGACCTGCACGACATCAGGCAGACAAACAATAAAATCATTCCCAAGGTCATCGAACTGGGACAAATATAATATATATAAATAAGGTATAGGAATGGAACCATTCAAGCTCAACACCATAGAAGAAGCCATTGAGGACTTCCGCGAAGGCCGGTTTGTGATTGTGGTTGACGACGAAGACCGCGAAAACGAAGGCGACTTGATATGTGCTGCAGAGAAAATCACCCCTGAGATGGTGAATTTCATGTTGAAGTATGCCCGTGGCGTGCTCTGTGCACCCATCACCATCAGCCGGAGTCAGGAACTGGATCTTCCACACCAGGTGCAGGACAACACTTCGGTACTGGGGACACCGTTCACCGTTACCGTCGACAAACTGGAAGGCTGTACCACGGGGGTCTCTGCCCGCGACCGTGCTGCCACCATCCAGGCCCTGGCCGACCCAACCTCAACGCCTAAGACCTTCGGACGCCCGGGACATATCAACCCGCTCTATGCCCAGGACAACGGCGTGCTGCGCCGCTCTGGTCATACCGAGGCTGCCGTCGACCTGTGCAAGCTTGCCGGGCTATACCCAGCCGGAGCACTCATAGAAATCATGAACGACGACGGCACGATGGCCCGAATGCCCGAGTTGCAGGTATTTGCCCAAGAACACAGTCTGAAGATTATCACCATCAAGGACCTGATAGCCTACCGACTGCGCAAGGAGTCGCTCATCGAAGTCGGCAATCAGGTGGATATGCCCACGAAGTACGGACATTTCAAGCTGATTCCCTTCCGTCAGCGGTCGAATGGCTTAGAACACATGGCACTCATCAAGGGCCAGTGGTCTGAGAACGAGCCGGTGCTGGTGCGTGTCCACTCCAGCTGTGCTACTGGCGACATACTCGGTTCCATGCGTTGTGACTGCGGTGAACAGCTGCACAAGTCGCTGGAGATGATAGAAAAGGAGGGGAAAGGCGTGGTGATCTATATGCAGCAGGAAGGTCGCGGCATTGGACTGATGAACAAGATTGCCGCCTACAAACTGCAGGAAGAAGGGCTCGACACCGTGGAAGCCAACGTTCACCTGGGCTTTAAGCCTGATGAGAGAGACTACGGCTGTGGTGCACAGATGCTTCGCTACTTAGGCATTCATAAGATGCGTCTCATGACCAATAATCCCACGAAGCGCGTCGGACTGGAAGCCTACGGGCTGGAAATTGTAGAGAACGTTCCCATTGAGGTGACTCCCAACGAATATGACTACCGCTACCTGAAAACCAAGCAGGAGCGTATGGGGCATACGCTTCATCTTTAATGATGAGAGAGATGATGAAGAGAATCAAACCATGGTTATTGTGGGTAGGGGTACTGTTAGTCATTGCCATTGCCCTGATTGTCGCTGAGTCCGACCTGCTCTGGAAAATCCAGCAATACGACCTGTTCCTCTATTCCTCGCTGTTCTTCAAGCAGCAGATGGTGGTGCCCGGGGGCATGCTCTCCTACTTAGGGTCGTTCTTCACACAGTTCTTCTACTACCCCTGGATGGGAACTCTTATGCTATGCGGCTGGTGGCTGCTGCTCATGTGGCTGACCAAACGTACCTTCTGCATCCCCGACAGGTGGAACATCCTGGCACTGATACCTGTAGCTATCCTGCTGACTGCCAACATGACCTTGGGCTACTGGGTCTATTACATGAGTACGAAAGGCTACTTCTTTATGTCTACCATAGGAACAACGGTAGCCATCGCGCTGATGTGGGCATTCCGCAAACTGCCTGAGAAACTGTGGCTGAAAGCAGTCTTTATCGTCGTCGTCGCCTTGGCGGGCTATCCGCTGATGGGCATCTATGCACTGGCAGCCACCCTACTGATGGGCATCTGGACATGGCGACTTGGCAAGAACCGTATCCAAAATGCCGTACTCACGGGTGTTGCCCTGCTGGCTATCGTGGCCATCCCACTGTTCTACTACCGTTTCGTGTACCATCAGACGAACCTTCTCTATATCCACCAGACGGCCCTACCCAACTTCTCGGTAGAAAAGACTTATCCCGACTTCCTGATTCCCTATTATGTGCTGGTAGGCTGTTTCCTGGCCTTTGTCGTGACCTTCCGTAACGTGTGGCCTGAGGAAGACATAAAGGAAGACAAGCAACAGAAAAAAGCCAAAAAGGGAAAGAACGCCAAAAAGGAACAGACGAGCAAAAAGCCCCTTATGCGATGGGCCATTCAAGGAGCACTGTTAGCAGGCCTCGCCGCCGGTGTCTGGCATTTCTGGTACAAGGATGACAACTTCCACCACGAACTGAGGATGCTGCGCTGCATTGAAAAGGTCGACTGGGAAGGAGTCATAGCTGAAGGCCAGAAGCAGGACTGCGAGCCTACACGAGCCATCGTTATGATGCACAACCTGGCACTCAGCCGCTTGGGCCGTCAGTGCGACGAGATGTATAACTTCCGCAAAGGCTCCAGCCGTAGCAACACCCCGCTGCCAGTCTATATGTTCACTGTTGCCGGCAAGATGATCTACTATCAGTATGGCGTTATGAACGAATGCCACCGTATGTGTATGGAAGAAGGTGTCTATACAGGATGGAGCGCCGAACTGCTGCAGTATATGGCCAGAACGGCACTGCTCAGCAAAGAGTCTCAGGCTGCCAGGAAATTCGTCAACCTGCTACGACAGACGCTGTTCCACGACGAATGGGCAGACCACATTGAAAAGATGATTGACGTTCCTGGACTCGTTGGCGTCGATCCTGAGATGGGTCCCGTCACCCACATGATGCACTACAGCAACATCCAGAGCGAAAGCAACAACTACGTGGAGAAGAACCTGATGACCATGTTGTCGCAACTTGATGCCGACGACCCCTATTTCCAGGAGCAGGCTCTTCTCGCTACCATGTGGACGAGGAATCCCGATGACTTCTGGGCACGCTTTGACCAATACCTCAACCTGCATCCCAATAATCCCGTTCCACGCATCATCCAAGAAGCAGCCTATCTTTTCGGCAACCTTCAGCACAAGGACTTTATCAACGAGCTGCCTTTCGAGCAGGGTGTCAAGAGCAACTTCCAGGGCTTTATGGAGATGATGAGACAATACCAGGGTTCGCCACAGTTGAGAAACCTTCTCTACCAACAATACGGTAACACCTATTATTTTGAATACTTCTTCCTGAAGGACATCACATATTATTAATATGAAGAAATTGCTTGTCATCATTGCTGCCGCAGCCCTCGTCGCCTGCGGAAACAAGATACCGGAGACGTTTAGCGAGTCGAAGGAATTGCCACCCATCTATCCCGACTACACCAACGTCACCGTCCCCATCAACATCGCCCCCCTGACGTTCGAAGCCGACGGCAAGGCCGACGGCATCGTGGCCCGACTGACGGCAGGAGAGGAAGAGTTAGTGTGTGGCGGAACGAAGGTTCAACCCGATGAAGACGACTGGAGGAGACTGACCGAATATGCCAAGGGCAAGGCTATCAAGGTGGAGGTTTATATTCAGGCCAACGAGCAGTGGACGCGTTTCAAGCCTTTCAATATCCACGTGTCGCCCGACTCCATCAATCCCTATATCAGCTATCGCTTGATTGCACCGTCGTATGTCATCTACAAAGACCTGACCATCAGTCAGCGTTGCATAGAGAACTACGACGAGAGTGTCGTCTACGACAACATGCTCTGTACGGAGCCGGCAGAGGGGCAGTGCATCAACTGCCACAACTACCAGCAGTACAACCCCAACCGCCTACAGTTCCATGCCCGTCAGCATCAGGGCGGCACCGTCATTGCCTACGACGGGAAAGTCAGGAAGATCAACATGGGCAACGACTCCATCCTCTCAGCTGGCGTCTATCCCACGTGGCACCCATGGCTGCCCCTCATCGTCTACTCCACCAACAGAACCGTACAGACCTTCCATATTACCGACCCCGACAAGATTGAGGTATACGACACCGAGAGCGACCTGATAGCCTACGACGTGGAGCGCAACGAAGTAACGAACATCGAGAATGACCCATTGGAGTTCGAGTGTTTCCCATTCTGGGCTCCTGACGGCAAGACGCTCTACTACTGCAGCGCCCACTTCGAATACCAGGACACCATAGACCACGGCATAGAGCTCATCCGACGTTTCAGTGAGGTGAAGTATAACCTCTACAAGAAGAGCTTTGACCCCCAAACCTTGCAGTTTGGTCCCCGCGAACTGGTCTTCGATGCTGCGGCAATGGATAAGAGTGCCACCCTACCCCGCATCTCACCCGACGGGCGCTTCCTGATGTTTACCCTTGGTAAATATGGCGTGTTCCACATCTGGCACCACGATGCCGACCTCTGGATGATGGACCTGACCACGGGGCAGTCACGAAACATGAAAGAAATCAACTCACCCGACGTGGAGAGCTACCACTCCTGGTCGAGCAATGGGTGCTGGGTCGTATTCAGCAGCCGCCGCTACGACAGCAACTATACCCGCCCCTTCTTTGCACACATCGACAAGAACGGCCACGCCTCGAAACCATTCGAGTTGCCCTGTGCCGACCCCGACTACCACCGTCAGTTCCTGAGGAGCTATAACGTTCCGGAGTTCATGCAAGGGCCCGTCACCATCCGTCCGCAGGACTTTGCCGATGTGCTGAAGCGCGATGGAGAACCGGTCAGATACGTTCGGCAACTGAACAAATAACACGTATTAACGGATAGAAAAATAAAAAAAAGATATTTTTCCTTGCTAAAGAGAAACTTTTTGATTACTTTTGCACGGAATTTCAGACAATAAGAAAATAATGGCACAATTATCTGACCGCTTACAGCGGCTTGCACCATCGGCCACACTGGCCATGTCGCAGAAGAGTTCTGAGATGAAAGCTCAGGGCATTGACGTTATCAACATGAGTGTCGGCGAGCCCGACTTTAACACTCCCGACCATATCAAAAAGGCTGCTAAACTGGCTATCGACGAGAATTACTCACGCTATTCACCCGTGCCGGGCTACCCTGACCTGCGTCAGGCCATTGCCAGGAAGCTGGAACGCGAGAACCAGCTCCACTACCAGCCCAGCGAGATCCTGGTTTCGAATGGTGCTAAGCAGAGCGTTACCAACACCATCATGTCATTGGTAAACGATGGCGAGGAAGTCATCATCCCCGCCCCCTACTGGGTCAGCTATCCCCAGATGGTCAAGCTGGCCGGAGGCAATCCCGTCATTGTGGAGGCCGGCTTCGAACAGAACTTCAAGATGACTGCCGAACAGTTAGAGGCTGCCATCACCCCCAAGACCCGCATGGTGATCCTTTGCTCACCCAGCAATCCTACCGGCTCTGTCTATAACAAAGAAGAACTACAGTCACTGGCCAAGGTCATTCTGAGCCATGACGACCTGTTTGTTCTCGCAGATGAAATCTACGAGCACATCAACTACGTGGGCCACCATGAGTCCATTGCCCAGTTCCCTGGCATGAAAGAGCGTGCCATCATCGTGAACGGTGTGTCGAAAGCCTATGCCATGACTGGCTGGCGCATCGGCTTCATTGCTGCCCCCGAGTGGATTGTCAAGGGCTGCAACAAACTGCAGGGCCAGTACACCAGCGGTCCCTGCTCCGTGAGTCAGATGGCGGCATTGGCGGCCTATACCGAGAGTCAGCAGTGCGTGGAGGACATGCGACAGGCCTTTGAGCGCCGCCGCGACCTGATTGTGAAGCTGGCCAAGGATATTCCCGGCTTAGAGGTCAACGTGCCCGAAGGTGCCTTCTACCTGTTCCCCAAGTGTAGCAGCTTCTATGGCAAGACAGCTCCTAACGGTGCTGTTATCAACAACTCTACCGACCTGGCCATGTACCTGTTGGAAGAGGGGCATGTGGCTACCGTTGGCGGCGATGCC